>LFIK01000513.1_pt1 | contig 29118 bp, 37 predicted proteins | sample 643401 | NCBI WGS metagenome assembly LFIK01 (sample SAMN03777447, study PRJNA286221) | soda lake metagenome | biome: soda lake; feature: Kulunda steppe; material: water; isolation source: sample T5-Br brine of Lake Tanatar-5 | place: Russia: Kulunda steppe | collected 2010-07
CCACCGCCGCCACCACCACCACCATCACAGTCGCAGGGCTGCACAAGCGGCGAGGGGGGGGGTTGAGCAAGGAGCAGCCAAGAAATCCTCTCCATTTTGGGTGCCAAGGGTGCCTCATGCACACACAGATGGGGCCCCGCCTCACAGTCATGCACGGATTCACAATGGCTGGGCATCAGCAACAGTGGGATAGTTGCAGCATCAGCTAGTGAGAGTATTACCACTTATCTTGTGTATCTGTATCTTGTGGGCATGCATGTGCAGCTCCAGAACGATTCAAGGGAGGAAATGCGGGGAGGTACGATGCTGTGAGCATGTGGCAGATGGTGGCCTAAGGGCCTGTTAAAATGCTTACGAAGGCACTGTGGAGAATTGTCAGGGACGCTGGCAGCTCAAGTTTTCTCTAGAGCAAAGGAGAAGCACGTCACTGTTCATAGGAGTGCAAGCACTTGCACATTCGAGAGCTCACGCAGATTACAAGATGTCATGCAGCCGGCCGCTCGTGTGCTGCAGGTGCTGGCAGGCAACAGATTGTGCTCACAGGGGCACAGGATGGGTGGTTGCTCACCAAAAACAGGAGCAGGGACTACCAGCACGCCTCTTCTGATGAGTTCCTCTTTGTAGGGAGCGGCCGCTTCCATTGCTGCCGCCACCTGCACGTGCAAAGACAGGTCCACATGATCTCGGAGGGGGGACTTATCAAAGTATTCCTACTGCATGCACTCCTGAGCGAGGACCAAGACCGGCAGACAGTCCCCTTGGCATCACCCACAGCGTGTGGCACTCAGCACTTGATCTCTGCACTTCTGCTGAATCATCAAAAGCTGGCAAGGATCCAGGATCACCGTCAAGCTGGCAAGGATCTTCGGGACACATGTCAAGATCGGAACGATTCACGGTGACTCATCAAAAGCTGGCAAGGATGCGCAGGTACCCCATGGAGTGACCCAGTTGCGCACACGACTGCAAAGCCCTGAACACAACCAGGTGCTGAAGCAACATCCCCAGGCAAGCTGTCAGAGCACGCATGCCACTAATGGGCACGGCTGCAAAATTGGCTGCAAAGCCCCTGTCTGCTAGGAAGCTGCAGCCGTTTCACACCCTCACTCTTGCCAACCTGACAGTAAACACACACATGTCCTTCCACTGCGCTCCCTTCCTTGGCAAGCGCCCAAACAGGAGCACGTACCTGGGCATTCGTCCCCGCACACACAACAACTCGTGCAAAGCCACGCAACGCCGCCAAGCTCTTGCGCTTCCCGTTGGCGAGCTGCACCTGGCAAGCCGCAAGTGCTTCCTCCCTGCCAAGGCGAGCCATCTGCTTGTCTCGTGCCTGCGTGCCGTGCAAATGTGGGCCAACCGCAAAAAGCGCAGCGGCTCGACACCGTTGCCTTCATCCCTTTGCCGAGTTTTTACATGTTGAGCATTGTGCGTGATCACAGGTCCCTTTGCGAAAAAAACGTTTACTTGTTGAGCACTACATGTGCACAGGTCCCTTTGAAAAAAGTGTGCACTTGGCGGGCCTTGGTCGTCAATATGGGCAATGCACCTGACACCACCCACAGCCTACAAGTAGTCACCTTCTTTTGCCCGGGTGCAGCATTGCAACATCAAAATACAGTTTGTATCCATGCACATGCATGCATGCATGCACATAGAAGCAACAAAGTGTGCAATCGAATGCACATGGTGAAAAAGCAATTTCAAGTCCTGATGCAAGAAAATTGTAGCACAGCGGCTGTTATGAAAGGCAAGAGTACCTGGAGCCCAGGAGTCTGTCCCTTGTGTCTGAAATATGCTTGTTGGCAACCTCCTTTCCAAATTGATGCTCGGTAGAGGGATTCACCCAGTGCATCAGACGTACCTTCAAGTCCCGTTGGAGCAAAAACACGCAGACAGCCACCACAGCTGCATTGACGCCGATGTTTGTGCCAATCTCCTCAACCGCGAACGCATTCTGTGCACCACCAAGTGCACCTATCAGCTGCGGTAGGTTCACCTGCGCACACAGAGGGACCGGGCTTATGGCAAGTCTGCTTCGCACCAGGCAAAAGCCAAAGCTTGCCTTGCACCAGGCATACGGCAAGCTTGCTACGCACCAGGCCTAGCAGTTTTATCAGATGCAACAGAGGCTCTGCACGGCAGGTGCATTCAACGAAATGGGCTATGCATGCCACTTTTGGCCTGTGCCTGATTTACTGCAATGGAGTAGGCTGTGGAGAGGATGCACTTATTTGGAGTGTCTGTCCTTAAGGGCAAGTTCACTGACGGAAGATATCAAGTCGTTGCAACATAGTTAGCCAGCATTATTAAAAAAGGTCCACTAGCGCAGCCCACAGACGACCAAGGGCCCCGATACAAGTCAGAAAGAGGCTGTTCAACGTAGGCTGCTCAACCAAGGCTTATGGTGTGGATACTCCTTGCCCAGGGAAGTTCAACCCAGCCGGGCCCCGGAGGTATCGACTAAACTTTGGCCCGCGCCGGAGGTGCGGGCCAAAGCTGGTCCGGGTACTCGGTAATTTAAAAAGTTGCCCTTCCAGGAGTCCGGAAAGATAACAAATTGACCTCCAGGCAGGTAAGGTAAGTATTGACGAAGAAAAGGCGAGGGAGAGGTAGAGGAAGAGGGAGAGGGCCTGCCCAACCTGCCTCCTCCAGGGACACCTTTGACCTCCCTCTGTAGTTAACCTGAAAAGGAGGGCAGAGAATGCTGCTGCATGGTCTGGCTTGACAATCTTCTTTCCATTTGGTGGAGGGGCCTCCTCCTCACAGGGACCACAGCCAACTCCTCCCAGCTCCCAGCCCTCAGGCCCTTCTCCTCCCAACCATCCCACAGAGCCTTGGTATTACCCTGAGCCCTGGACTCCAGAGTGGATGCTGCAGCATCCAAATCCCACTTTCAGGCAATTACTGGAGGACTTATTTTTCTCTCTGACTGCACATTTGAGGAGGTTTGAGGCATTCTACAAGATGAGCCAGCCCAGTCCATATACAATTGGCCTGATAGGGTGGGGCCTAATACAGCGCCTCTGGCAGATGGGGTGTCCATGGGGTTTGCCATTCCCTCCCCAGGTCCTGCTTTCACTCCCGCCCCCGCCCCCGCTCCTGCTCCCGCTCCTGCACCAGTCACTGCTGGAGGTGCTGGTGTGGAGGAAGGGAAAATGGATGAGGCATGCATGGTAGATGAATTGGAAGAGCTGTGAGGTGAAATTGTAACGTGAATTTCAGCCATCCCCTTCAGCAATCATCCAGCTAATAACCGTGCTTGACCTGAAATAGGTGGTCGTACAGTGCAAGTTAAAACAATTAAATCCATCGCAAATTGAGCGATGGCTTTATGAGTATTGCACACCACGCTCCCAGCTGCAGCAGTCATGCACCTCACTCAAGCTTTTTTGGAAAGTAAAAGCTTGGTGCTTGGTATTGAAAGTTAAAACATTCATATGACCAAGGAGGCCCCCTGTCATGGGAATTTGAAAACTTCAGGCAAGGCTACAAGCACTTGTTCTCTTTATAAATTGTATATGCAGCCCCCGGCCAGGCTTTGTTTTCAGGGTCAAACCGGAAACATTTGGGACAGGCTTCCGGGGAACCGGAAGTTTTCAAAAAGTAGTTCCGGGCAAACCGAACATGTCACAGACCCCCCTGAACTTCCCTGTCCTTGCCTATGTAGTAATTATGACCCATGGCAGCCAAATATATTTATTGCAATGCCAGAGTCAATCCCTGGCATTGGTTCTTGAGCATCGCAGCTCCTCTTTTCACTTTTTTCTTGAATCATACAAATGTCTAATCGCGCATTGCTTGGCTCATTCCTAGTACCCGCAAGCGTTAATTGGGAGCAAATAATTGAGAGCTATCCATGCCTTGACAGACAGAACATACATAAACATGTGCATATACATGTGCTTGTGGTAACACTCTTGCATGCACCTGCCACCAATCGCCCACTACCATCACTCACCAAGAGACCAATGCCAGCAGATACGGCTGAGAATCCAAAAATGGTGAAGCGCACGGCCCTGCAGAAGCAGTGTACATCCATATCAGGCTTATCAATCCTGCTCTCATGTCTCTCTTCAGCCATACAAAACAACCAGGTATTGAAAGCTCCCGTCTGAGTGCTCCTAAATGAAAATGGACTGTTGCTGGTTCTGTAGGAGGGTAGTCACCACAGGTCACATAGATATCTGCACTTACAAGTACCTGCCATCTTCTCATGAAACACATTTGCTCATCCCCTGCTCACCAGTTTGTAGGTGAGCTTGCAACAATCCCCCAACATTGTGCATCATGGAGGGAGACAATAGTAGGCTTCAAGCACACAACCCTCCCAGACATGGCTATTACCTCCAAGGGGCCTCTACCTCACTGCGCAACCTTACTTGGCCACTGGGATCGGAAATGCTGCAAGTGATGGGCACAGGAGTAAGAGTATGTACCTCAGGAGCTTGCCATTCTTAAAACCACATGCTTGACATGGCAACACTCGCACAATAATGCGAGCAGATGGGACTACAAGAGTGCATATAGACCAGAATTTTTAGCGAAAGATGGGTGCTGTTGGCAGCTGCGTGCCCATCCGCCACTGCCTTGCAAAAACGTTACTCAGGTCTGCAGACAGTGCGCACATCTAAACCACGAAGTCACCTGGGGGGCTTCACATCCTGCATTCCATTTTTCTCTGGCTCAGCGCGAGTGGCAACGGGTGGTGAGGCCCTCGAGTGAGGTTGTCTATGGCTTGGTTGAATGTTTCTTTGAGGTTCTCTGGGAGCATTGATGCTCCTGTATCCAAAACAGCATGAAGGCTGGGCGCAATGCCCATGACCCTGCAAGCCCAACTTAATATGCCCCTTGTGTTGTAACATTATTGAAGATGCATTGTCGATGCTAAAGGACCTTGTCGTTCAACCAACGTGGCGATTTACGCATGCGGTATCTTAATTTTGCACTCAATTTTGCAGTCTCCTCTTCTCTTTGAAACTAGCCATGTGAAGTTTGATGGGCTGATTTTGCAATGGAATTGGACGCAGCTGAACTGCCTGGCTACTCCTTCTTCTCCGCTAAAAGGAGTTATGCTATCCAGAGTGCACAGACTTGCAGGGAGGCAGCGCTTGATAGGTCAAAGGGTGGAGGGTCAGATGACTTCAAAGGCGCAACCAAGGCCAAAAAGTGCATCGCAGAGATTCTTCCAGGTATGCTGTCCATTGATGGAGCTTCTTTGGTGTTTCACCAGATGCTCTGTGGCCTGGGGCTTTTGAAGCTGGGTCAGTTGCACATGTGACTGCTTGATCCGAATTCTGAGAGCTGCCGCGGTGATAAAGTATAAGCAAAGGAGCTTTTCTTCTCTTGGTGTTATCCCTGATTTTGCGCACAAAGCTAGGAGCCCCAGAGGCAGTGAGCTCTGAGGGTTGATACATTCTGTCTGCAGGGTTGTTTCTGGGCTCCAGAGAGGCAGAGAGCAGCCTGGAAGTCTTGCAAGACAGAGATATCACACACATTCTGCAGGTGAGCTGTACACTAGTCCAGAAGGCATTCACACATGCTTTGGAAGACGGGCCGTGAACCCTAGTTATAGCACAGCATGAGAGCGGCCTGTGTGCGACGCCGTCCTGAGCACTTGGACCCTGGCCTGATGGTCCTGGAAATGCTTCGATGCACACTGTGCACAGCCTATTCCGCATGTGGTGAGTCAGCCTGGGCAGTCTGCTTGGAAGGTTGCTCAGCACTGACAAGGGCCCAGCGCTGACGAGGGCACATGCGCTGACCAGGGCACATGCGCTGACCAGGGCCCAGCGTTGACCGGGGCACATGCGCAAACTATCCGCGTGTCACACACCCGGCGCTGCCTGCAGGTCGCCTATGAGGTTCTCCCAAGCCATTCAGCGCCCTTCGTGTACAAGCACGTGCCTGTGTACGACATGGAGGCGGAGGACCTAGTGCGCACCTTCGAGTCCTCATTTGCATTCATTTCCGGAGCACTGGATGCAGGTGTGCGCACCCACACGCCGCATAGCGTGTTCATCCATCCATGACAAGCTGCAAATGTGGGCTTGCACGCGTTGGCAGACATTGACTGGACGCCACGTGGGGGAGTGCAGGCTCAGGGCCAAGTTGTTGGGAATTGGTGTAGTCGGTGCTGGAGGCATGTTTTGTCTGTTTCGCTGTTTGTTTGGGTGGGGCTCTTGTGCCCCTGGAGGCGGCAATGCCCTTGACCCTGCAAGCCCAGCTTCTTGTTGCTGCAAGCTTTGTGACCCTCACTGCACCTTAGCTGCAAGCGGCGCTGCGCGAGTACCACCAACAGATCCAGGCTGCTGCCGCTACAGTGCTGAGCGGCTGCCGCAGCGCCGCTGCTTGCCTGGCCGCTACGTGTATCAGTGCTTGACGCGGTGCTATGCAGTGCTGCATTACGCGCCACTCCCGCTGCGGTGCTGCGTCGCCACCTGCCTCTGGCCGCTACGTGTATCAGCGCTTGACGCAGTGCTATGCAGTGCTGCATTACGCGCCACTCCCGCTGCGGTGCTGCGTCGCCACCTGCCTCTGGCCGCCGCAGGCCACAAGGTGCTGTGCCATTGCCTGGCGGGGAACTCACGCTCTGCTGCCACGGTGATGGCGTACATGATGTGGCGCCATCAGCTGGGGCTCAGGGCCGTGCTGGCCAAGCTGAAGGCTGCAAGGCCCACCGTCAACCCCAACGCCGGCTTCAGGCTGCAGGTGTGTGTCCCACAGGAGAGTGCGGTGGGAGGTGCCTTGGGGGTCCAGGTGTGGGAGTGCGGATGTGTCAGGGCCTGGGAGGCAGGGGTGGCTGAGGATGTGCGCGCATGCGCGCGTATGTTTGTTCGTGTGTGGGGGGGCGAATGCGACAAGAATGGACAACGGGGGATATGCTGTGAGGGGGCGGTCGCAGGGTTGTGCCTGGGCAAAGCATGCCTGTGGGCAAAGCATGCCTGTGGGCAAAGCATGCCTGTGGGCAAAGCATGCCTGTGGGCAAAGCATGCCTCTGGACCCTGCAGCCTGTACACTTATGTCGCTGTTGATGTTGCTGCTTTCAAGAGTGAGCAGTCGGGTGGTCCCAGCGCACAGGCAAAGCTAGCTTTCTAGCGGGCTCCCGCTGTTAAGCAGGCTCCAGCAGCGGACAGCAGGCACAGCTATCAAGCAGGCTCCCGCTGTCTAACGGTCATCCATTTCACTTCCCAGCAGGGGGCCCTGCACTCACGCAAGCCCCCCTTAGGCCAGAGTGCCCCATGTGTAGGCATGGCTTGCGCTGCCCATGGCTGTGCAAGTGTGGAGTGACCGGGGCTGCGTGGATCCTCCATCCCTGCAAGCGCATGGGTTGTGCTGCGCTGTGCTGTGCAGCTGGAGTGGTTTGAGGACGCCGGCTGCCCCATCCCGCCGTTCCCTTGGCAGGGCTGGGACCTGCGCACGTTTCTGGAAAGGTGCGCAGCTGCGGCCCTGCCTGCGTCAGCGCAATGCCTCATCCTCACGAGCTGGGGTCGACCGCTGCGCAATGTATGGGACGGCCCCCCACGTTCCTGCCTTGCACACGTGCCACCATCCTGTGCAGCTCCCCTTCGCCATGTGCTTCATGGCTTTTTGCCTCTGCTGCATGCTTTGCTGCCAGGGCAGCCTCTGCACACAGCCGGGGTAAATGGGAGGCCTGTTGCTGCTGCCTTTGACATAGCCGAGGGTGTTCAGCTTGCAGGGTGTCCCGCATGATGGGGCATCGGGAGGCGCCCTTGTCAGGACGCTGGCGCACGAGGCTGCAGGCAGTGGCTGAACAGGCTGCTGCGTGTGCTCTCGTGATGTGCATGCTACCAAAGGCTCAGCTGTCCCGCCCGCCGCTCTCAAGTTTGTGTACCCCCCTCAAAGCCACCCGGTCCATGGGCCCCCATCCCCACACATGCACCTAGCAGCACAAATGCACGCGTGATTGCACCACACACGTGTACGGGTACGTGAACACGCCCCCACACTCACGCACACGCCCATGGCCTCCTCTGGGTCAGGCACAACGCGGGCCACCGCCACCGGCAGGAGCGCTTCAGGAGGCAGCAGGAGCAGCACAAGAAGCGGGCGCTGGAGAGGCGGGCGCAGCAGCAGCAGCAACAGCAGCAGCAGAGCCTGGTGCAAGGGGAGGCTGGTGGGCGCCCGCTCCCCACTGGCTGCAGCGGCAGCAGCTGCAGCCCGCAGGCCCTTTATGTTTGCCAGCCTTCCCCAATTGCGCACCCGCTCTTCCCCAGCATGCACGCGGCGGACACTGGCGCGCGCTCATTTGCTCCTCAGGAGCAAGGGGCTGCGGGAGGCCCCCCAAGCGGCTCCTCTGCATCTGCGCCTCAGCTCATCATGCAGCTGGGCGCTGCCGCCAGCAGCCCGGCATTCGCACCTCCGCCGCACCTGCAGCACCCGGCCTCACAGCAAGATGCAGCTGCTGCCGTCGCCGCTGCTGCTGGGGCCACCCCTGCACCGCTCCCCACCCTGCCCGACGCAGGCACGGGGGCTCACGCCGCCCCTTCCGACCCCCTGCCACCCTCTCCCTTTGACTCTTCTGCGCCCGCGGTGCTGCTGAGCCCTGACTCCCCGCTCGCGTCCCCCACATCCGCGCACCGCGCGCGCTGCCACTTTCACACGAGCCCCCTGCGTGCACAGTTCCTGGGCTCCCCGCCAGTGCCTGCCCCTGCCCCAGATCTCTGGGACGCGTGTGCACAGCGGGCCCAGCAGGAAGTGGACCATGAAGCCGCACCAGGAGCGGCCCCGCAGCTGCTGCGCTGCTCCCAGCAACCCCAGCCGCACCATGGACTACTGCCGCCATCGCAGCAGCAGCAGCAGCAGCAGCAGCAGCAGCGCCGCCACTACCACCACCAGGAGCCAGAGGGGCGCGTGCCCTGGAGCCCAGACAGGGATGCAGATCTCGGCTTCGCCATCATCGCCAACACGGGCTTTTTGCCAGACCCTGGCCGCAGGGAGCTGCTGACGCCCCTGAGGGACCTTGCCCCCACCTGCAGAGCCGCAGGCCACCACCCTCCTCCAAATGACCACACAGCCTCCACTTACCAGCCCGTCCAGGCTGATCCAGCCGCTGCGCTGCACTGCAACCCGCCATCAAGCCCCCTCAGTGCACTGCGCTCGCGCACAGCCGGCGATGGCAATGGTGACGGCGATGCATGGGCGCACCCCAACGCAGCCGTCACCTATGCTGCCAGCTGCGCTGGCGCTGCGTCTGCTCTGGATTGCCCGCCTGCTCCTCATAGGACGCTGACGCCTCGCTGTTCCACAGAGCAGGATGAGGTGAGGTTGCTAGGGAGGGGGGAGCGAGCCAGGACAAGGTGAGACCAACATGGGATGGCCACAGTGTGGGGTGATAGAGGGGAAGTGGCCGGCGGCTGTGCGTGGAGAGGGGGTGGAGGAAAGGGGACATTGCTGCTGAAGACATTGCTGGCAGCAATCCCTGTGTAGGTTGGCAGCAGCTCTGCGGAGTGCTGCAGAGGCGCATGTTTTGTATCCATGCCTCGTTGGGGTACCGATGCCTTGTGGGGGGCAAATTGTCTGTACTTGTCAGCGCCAACTGGCACATGCCGGTGACAAGCATCGCCACATGTTTTGATTGTCAGAAGGAGGCACGGTTTCATCCGCAGAAACACCCTCTGTTTGATGTGCGCGCGTTTCTGCGCTCCTGCTTGCACTGTGCTGCGCTGCCCAGCGCGGCGCGCTCCGAGCTGGCACCCCTCTTTGCTACGTGGATGTGTGGGAGTCACAGGGGATAAAGCTTGCTTGCTGTGAGATGTGTAGGATGTGTTGGTGCATGGAATGCGTGGGAGTCACAGGAGGTGGAGCTTGCTTGCCGTGAGATGTGTTGGATGTGGTGGCATGCCGCAGCAAGGCACAGGCTCTCGTGGGGCTGCACTTCCGCCCTGGACCTACTGGCAGCTTTGCCCTGCTTTTCCCCCTTCTTGGGACACACGCGTGAAATATACACACACGCACGCACGCGCACACACACACACGCACACACAGAGATGCACACACATTCACATGTGCTGCATGTGCAGCACGACTTCCGCACCCCCGTCCTTGAGCACCGCCAGCCCCTGCAAAAGCAGCAGCAGCAGCAGCAGCGAGGGGCGCCCGGCAGCGCCCTGCGTGTTCTTTTGGGCCGGAAGGCGTCGCTGACGCTGGCCACCCCGGGAACCCCAGCCTCCCCACACCTGGACATGACCCCCAGCAAGGTGTGTGCCCTGTGCCTGCCTGTGACGGCTGTGACCCCCAGCAAGGCCTGCCCTCTGAGCTGGCTGTGACCCCCAGCAAGGTGTGTGCCCTCTGTGCCGGCTGTGACCCCCAGCAAGGTGTGTGCCCTGTGTGCTGGCTGTGACCCCCAGCAAGGTGTGTGCCCTGTGTGCTGGCTGTGACTCCCAGCAAGGTGTGTGCCCTGTGTGCTGGCTGTGACCCCCAGCAAGGTGTGTGCCCTCTGTGCTGGCGCCACCACGCCATGCCATGGGTGCCGTGCCTCTGCCTTTCAACGCAGGTGTGCGCGACCAGATACGTGTTGAGCTCCTTGCCTCCATGGATGAGTGCGCGTTTCAGCGCACAGCGTGCACTTCACACTGCTCTTAGCCTCCTCAAGGCCTGAGCATGCTGCCAACACATGCATACATCCACGCACTTGGGACTTGCGTGCACGCCTGCATCTGAACATAAGCACATACACACACATATATATACATACAGATATGCAAGCTCAAACGTGCACATGCACGTTCGCACAGCAAAGGAGACGCTGTCAAACACGCGCACATGCTCGCCCACATGCAACCGCTCCTTCCCCCCTCCCACCTGCTGCTGTAGGAGGAGGAGGAGCAGCGCCTGCCTGGCTTGCCCTTCCGCTCCCCCCGCCACGCCAGCCACCTGCAGTGTTCACGCTCAATCACTGCCCGGCCCTTCCTGGAGCGCCTGAACAGCCTTCAGCCCGGCCAGCAGCCCCATGCACCTCCCCACGCCCCCTCCTCTCCTGATCCCCTTGGCATGAGCAGCAGCAGCGGCAACAACAACAGCAGCACCAGCAGCGGGGGCGGCGGCGGCAGCGGCAGCAACATCAATAGCCACGAAAGCTGCGGGGAGGGCGTGGTGCAGCTGCCAAGCCTTGACGGCCACCGCGTCCTGCCTGGGGAGCATGCCCTTGCAGCGCTGCCTGGTGCCCCCGGTTCCATGAGTGTAGACTACCCTGCCCCCCCTAATAGCGCTCCATTCCCGCCAAAGGGGACGGTCGGCGCGCACAACAGCCCTGGCGCCCCCCATAACTCGCCCTTCCTGCTCCAGGACACGCACATAGACGACCTAGCCCGCCCGCACAGCGGCCCCGGCGCCCCCCACAGCTCGCCCTTCCTGCTCCAGGACACGCACATAGACGACCTAGCCCGCCCGCACAGCGGCCCCAGCGCACCCCACAGCTCGCCCTTCCTTCTCCAGGACGCGCATGTAGACAACCCAGCCTGCGCGCACAGCGGCCCCAGCGCACCCCACAGCTCGCCATTCCTGCTCCAGGACGCACACGCAGACAACCCAGCCTGCGCGCACAGCGGCCCCAGCGCCCCCCACAGCTCGCCCTTCCTGCTCCAGAGCAAACACCCACTCAGCCAGTGCCAGGCGCTTTCACCCGACGCACCTGTGCCCCCTATCCACTCAGGCTTGGAGGCCCTGGGCCCTCGCACAGTCGGCGCTTCAACACACACGCACAGCCCCGGCTTCACTGGCAGTGCTGCCGCGTCGCCGCGTCTATGCGCGCCCAGCTGCCCGGGAACGCTCCCCCTCACACCTACATCCGCCCCACTGTGGGGCGGCGCGCGTGCAGCCACCCTGCCACGCCACTCTCACTCTGGCACGATCAGCCCTGTTGCCCGCACAGGGGCCGCGGCTGCAGATGGCTCTGCAGAGGCCGTGGTGGGTGCGGGTGCTGCTGATGCTGTTGATGCCAGGCTGCCGAGCGCGCCCTGCAGCCCGCCCGTCTGGCCAGGCTCCGCACGCACCTCGATGAACTGCAGCGTCGCGCCCTCAGGCCCTCCCCAGCACCCCCAGCTCCCCACGCATGCCGCCCCTGCGGTGCCGCCCAGCGCTGCGCCAGCTCCGCCGCCTCCCGGGCCGTCCGCACGTGCACACGCGCACGCTCCACCAAGTGCAGTGCCGGCATGTCCGCGTAGCAGCACGCCCCCCCTGGTGCGCCCCACAGCTGTGGGGCCGACCTCCACGCGGCCCGGCTCCAGCAGTCCGCAGCTCCACACCCCCTTCGGCATGGCCACTGGCTGTGGGCATGAAGGAGGGGGCCTGCTTGAGCGTGCGCAGCTGGCCTGTTCCCCGACGTCGCGCCGACCGTCACGACGGCTGGAGCTGGGCAGTAGCGTGGACCCGGAGGGTGGAGGGGGCTTGCATGAAGCGGTGGAGGGGATAGTACGGGGCCTGAATGGGGCAGGGGGCGGTTGTCTGGAGGCCGGAGGGGGGCTGGCCAGGGGTGGGGGCCGTCTGGCAACCACAGCAGCAGTGGCACCAGCAGCAGGCGTGCAGCAGCAGCAGCAGTGCGCTGATGTCAGTGGCTGTGAGCTGCAGCAGCGGGAGGGCCTCCATGTCTCCCCCATGGAATATGCCCTGCCCGGCATGGCTGGCTGCAGTGGAAGTGTGTGTGGGCCCTCACCCGCACCCCCCCTCCCTCTGTGTCACGACCCCCCTGCCTCCGTGCCAGCCTCCTGCCTCAGCTCCGCCAACCCCTCCACCTTTGCCGTCCCCTCCTCGGTCCCTGCCTCTGTGCACTCTGCTGCAGTGCACCCTCCTGCTGGCATGGCCGCCACAGCCACCGCCCCGCCGCCCGCTGCCGCCCTGTGGGCTGCAACTGCCAGCTCTGTTGAGGGGGCCAGCAGTGGCAGCAGCAGCAGCGGGGGCAGCGGAGGCGGCGGTGCTACAAGCGGGTGGGGCAGCGCCGCGCAGCCTGAGGTTGTGGAGTTTTTGGATGGCGACAGCCGCCGTGGAGGCAGCAGCAGCAGCAGCGGCGGCGGCGGCCGTGCCACGCCCAGCCCCCTCTGCCCACACGGGCATGCAGGAAGTGCCACTGCCGCCCCCGCGCCACCTACGACTGCAGAGCCCAGCCAAGAAGGCTGCGGCGGCAGCAGGGGTGGCGGCGGCGGCAGCCAGACCAGGCGGCCAAGCTTGATTGACTCCGTGCTGCAGACGATGCGGCACTCAGCGAGTGAGGGCGCGCTCGCGGCAGTATGTGCCGCTGCGGGTGCGGAGGGCGCGGCAGGCCCCGCTGCGCAGCTGCAGGAGCCGGGTCTGGTGAGCGCAGGCCTGCTGGTCACCCACAGCAAAGGGCCAAAGGGTGTGTGGTCCATGGTGGGCGCTCCAGTGGCCCCCGGTGGTGCAGTTGGCAACGGAGGCGGCGGCAAGGGTGTGCCCCGCGCGGCTCCTGTGCGCGTACCAGAGGGTTGGGAGCAGCAGGCACACAGCGGGCCAGAGGGGGAGTGGGCGATGCAGGGGGATGATGCGCTGCCTGCGCCGGGGCTGCCTGCGCAGCAAGCCGGCGCTGGCAGCATGGGGGCCCAGGGGTGGGCTTGGGGGCGGTGGGGCCATGCGCCGGTGGTGCGGCCCATACGGCACAGCTACTGCGGGGTGGAGGGGGCCCTGGGCTGAGGTGCCGGTGTGAGCCAGTGGTCACCCGTTGCAGCTCTGCTGTAGGGTAGAGGTGCTCTGCTGTAGGGAAGAGGTGCTCTGCTGTGGGAAAGAGGTGCTCTGCTGTAGGGAAGAGGTACTCTGCTGTAGGGAAGAGGTGCTCTGCTATGGGGAAGAGGTCCTCTGCTGTGGGCTGAGCTGCCACCCACCCACAGCTCTATGCCCTGAAAACGAATAGCCTCTGCGCCAACGGCAGACTTGTTGATAGCTTGCCTCTGTGTGCCCATGGCGGAGTCCCAAATAGTTCCCTCTGTCTGCTCATGGTGGTCCCATATTATTCCCTCTGTGTGCCCATGGCAGAGTCCCATATACTTAACCCGCCAAGGTGGAAGAAGGTCCCTGCGCTGCCCCTGTGCACACCTCTGCGATGGCCCATAACAGAGGTTGGCCGCGTGCGCTCGCATGCACAATACCAGGGCATGGACAGGGTGTGAGGGAGGGAGGTGCATGGACAGGGTGTGAGGGAGGGCATGGACAGGGCATGGACAGGGTGTGAGGGAGGGAGGTGCCGGGCACAAGCCCTTGTGGCTCAGATTGCCTGCATGACACAGGAAGGCAGCGCTATTTGTGGGCCTGCGTGCCGCATCAATTTGTGATGGAGCAGCCTGCTTGAGCTCGCGTGTTCGCATTGTAAGGATCAGAAGGATTGCAAGGACAAGGCCCTCAGTCAAGAAGTGCGACTGCTGGCCTGCTCAAAGGAAGCAAGTAATGTGTTGTGAGAAGAAGGAAAGTGGCTTGGTTGTCTTGGCCCACACAATCTGGACTCCGCCCAAATGGGTTGGAGAACCTCGTATTGTGATAATCTGATAAGGAGCCCATGCAGAATCTGCAGTGTGTGCGACAAGCGGTGGTGTGTGGGGATGAGTCCATGTGCGAAATGAGTGTTGCACAAGACAGGTCTGGGAGGCCATGCCAGCCTTCGTGCAGCATAAATAATGCAAGCTCATCCATCCAGCTCAGATTTCAGGGAACGGGAGGGTGGTGGCTGGTGTAATCTGTAATCCCGTGCGATTGTGCATCTTGCACGTTATGAAGGGTTGTGGGGATATGGCGTTCGAGCTCGCTTGCGGCAATGGGCTTCCGTGTGCTCAGCACAAGTATTTTGGTAGTGGTTGTTTTGGTTGGAAAGTGGATTGGTGGCGCGCGCTCTGCCAAGAAGGATGATTTGGCAGATGTAAACCTAAGCATGGCCTTGGGCGCACTGATTTACGCAGCATCCGCCGGTGCAGTGACCGGCCATGTCTCTCAGACCTGGCTCAGCCCCTGGCAATGCTGGATATATTGCCATATACTTTGCATGCGCCGTGCAAGGTTTGCACGTGCTGTGCAAGGTAGTTATGATGCCAACATGCGCCAAGCAGCAAGCTAGAGTGAGCGTGGACTGACTGGAATGCTTGCAGCGCTGCCTTTACTGCACTGCCAGCCAGCAAAAGGTTGCATATCCCATGTGCCTTTACTGCACTGCCAGCCAGCAAAAGGTTGCATATCCCATGTGCCTTTGCTGCATTGCCAGCCAGCAAGGTTGCATATCCCAGGTTCCTTAAAGAAAGTCGGGTGTTTGGGGCGTTCTGTGACACCATGGTGGCACGCACGTAAAGTGTGTTTTGTATCTTGACACCATGGTTGCACGCACGGTCAAAGTGTGTTTTGTATCTTGACACCATGGTGGCACGCACGTTCAAAGTGTGTTTTGTATCTTGACAGCCGGCTGTTACGCAGCCCGGGTTTGTGAGAAAAGCTGCCTGCATTGCAGATTTCCACAAAGCTTTCGTTGATACGCCCATTGATTCATCCCATTTTCGTGCCCACACATTGCCTGTACATAATTTGTCTTGATGCTTGGAAGGTTGGGCCTTGGGCAACCTTCATGCCTTCGAGGCCCCCTTGTACTCAGGAAAGCATGCAAAATCAAGGACAGCATGTGTGTTGCTGCCTGGGCTCACAACAATGTGTCACCTTGGGTGGCTTGTACACAATTTTATTGCTGGTACACATGGTCTTGGGTCTTGCGAGTTCTAGAAGCCTGAAGTTTTTTGCTGTTGGCTATTTTGTAAGATGCCGGCAATTAGATTGCAGTTGACGCGGACTCGAGCAGGTACTAGCAGGATTTATGAAGCAAAAGGCCTATTCCTAAAAGGCCATCATAGCATACATTTTATTTTATAAGGCTAAGTAGGTAAAGTAGGGGGGTAGTAAAAGTTACATAGCGGTACCTGCAGCTAGTAGTACACTGTGGCATAAGGGCAGGCTACAGGTGATCAAGTTAGTGTCCACCGCCAGCTTGCTTGTAAGGCTTACTGTTTTGTGGCTGGTCATTGCCAGCCTGAAAGCAGCCCGTGATGTCTGAAATGAAAGTTTGTTGTGCAGCTGAGAAAGGTTTTTAATGACAGTCTGACAAGGCGAGGCATGCAAAAGATGAAGGTCCTCACATAAAATTGCGAGACATTCTAAAGGAAGCTTACCTTCTAAGGGAGCACACACAGCAAGTTTTGACACTGTTTTTCACTGGCAGTGAAAAAGGACATGCACCTCATTTGGCACGGCAGCACAAAAGCACCTGTCACAAGGTCCATTATCAGTAAGCTAAAGGAAGGATTCTGTAACGGTCGACAGACCTGGCCAAAAGGGTCTGACCAATACCGGCGGTGGATGCCACTTTGACACCTTCCTACTCCTTTGAAGGACTCCTCGGAGCAGGGGGACTTGCACTTGGCCTTTGGGCCCTTTCGCGGCTGGCACCGGTTAGCAATTGCAACCTCCTGTTGCAATGATCATACCCTTATTTTAGACCGGTACAGATCCCATAATGCAAGTGTGTGCATGCAAACAAAACTTGCTAATAATATAGATGCTGAACTCGCTTGTTTTTAAGGTTACAGGGATAAGGCATCAGTCAAGTTGTTCGACTGTTAGCCTACTTCTTAAAAACAGTAAAGGAGGTTCATGAGCAAGTCCAAATACAAGGACGGCCTCAAGAAATTCAAGAACAGAAGCAACATCATAAGACTGCCCAACAGTAGGGTATGTAAAAGGTCTGAAGATAATCATTTGAAGGTGCTCAGAAGTTGTGACCTATCAATGTCCAATAGGGGGCAGTTAACACAGGCATGCACATTGGGAGGTGCTTTCTACGAAGGCCCAAAGAAGTAGCAACTTCCCATAAAGGAAAAAGCAAAGAGAGGAAACTTGCGGGAAAGGGCCCAGCAAAGAGGCAAGCCTACTAGGCTTCAAGAAGTTCTTCTAGTAGAAGAAGGCAGGAGAGGTGTGAAACGCAAGCTACAAAGAAAGTGCTGAGCCTGAGGGCAGGACAGCCGCTAAAAAAATAGCAGGACGGCTAGAGGGCCAAGCCTGCTAGGTCTGCAAGGACTGCAAGGTCCCTCGGTCAGCAAAGGCCATCACGAGCAAGCCAGGAGCCCTTAACGACTACGACCTCAGGGTGCACACAAAGGCACCGCCCGAGGAGGCTTAAAAAGGATGATGTCTGGCCAAGTATGACTCATGGGAGAGCTAGAGCTATGCCTTCGGGAAGCAATGAAGTCTTAAATCCCCTCCTTAAGGTTAACCCGCATGAAGTGCATGCTTAGGGAGCCTGCCTACAGGTCAAGGCACTTCATGTGAGGGCAGGCAACTAAGCTGGTGGCCTAAGTCTATTGCTGAGGCATGATAGGCCTGCATCCAAGAACTTCTTGGAATAGAAAGAAGCTGATGAGGCAGTGAAAACGCTCCCTGCATCCATTGAGGAAAATGGACCAATCAGGGCCAAAGCGCTGTACATCTTTTCCACCTGTGTAACATGAACCACCCAGACAAGTAGAAAGATGAAAAGTTACGACTTGAAGGAAAGGGTCCGTAGCCATTGTGTCTGCTAACCTTGTTTTGCGGCTGTTCATACTGAAATGAAACAAAGTTGCTTTAACTGGTGCCATTTAGGTCCAACACATGCGCTGACAAGTTGCTTACCTTAAAATTATCCTATGGGTATCCACAGAAAAAAGCCTGGCATAAAGCTAAAAAGCTAACATTTCTTTTGAGGGTGCACACAAACTGATGAAGAGAAAGAATATGTACCTCATTTTGATCTGTAGTTTGTAGCTAAGAATTTGTGACAAAGTTGTTACAAAGCCCATTGGAAATTGAAATATCCACCCGCTTATGCCATGGCCTGCTTAAGCGTGGCTAAGATGGCGACGAAAGCTGATGGTGAATAAACGGAGTCTTGGTGCTTTGTGTGCACTTCTCCCATCATGGAATATGATATCTGGGCTTGGGCAATTACGCTCTTTATCTTGTCTTGCATCTTGATGTTGCAATCATCGTCAGAATCCCTGAAATGAGGAATGGAACACTTGTAAGGCCACATGTCAGGTGCTTGCCATAAGCATCTGCCAGAGCATCATGCGTCTGAGACCGGAGTGAGTTTTAGGGCAGTGGTTTCTAGAGCATATTTGCAAAAACAAAACAGTGGCTTGTCATGCCAGGTTAGTGCAGTGCCATACCGCGCCATTTTGATATGGCCATACCGCGAGTGTGGTTTGGATGCAGCAGTCTCTCAGGGTGACAGGCTGACCTGCTCTATAAGTCAAAGTCCAGTTCTTCAACCCACTGCCAGACCCAGAACTAGAAAAAAAGACTACAGTGGCTGTGTGAACACTCCTGAATCAATAAAGGAGAAGGGGGCACCTAGGATATCATATGATATCTTACATGCCGACATGCAACTGAGCTCACGGTGCGATGATTGCTGGTCATCCCACATCCTGTCTGTAATGGATGGTCTCACACAATCCTCCTTGTTCAAGGAAAGGCTGCTCAGCACACTTCAGGCTGAAGTGTGAGCCCATTGATCCTCGTCGTTTTGTTGTGGACCTCAGGGAGAGGCACTTGGATAATGGGACACCTTTTTCTGATATTCCACTTACCATCAATGGTGCGCCCTCCCTATCAGGAGGGCCCTGGTCACACATTCGCCATACACCCTTCCTAGACATTCGCTTCTTGATCCTCCTCATGACGTTACTCGCAGCGTGGCTCGCTTCAGACTTTGTGCCCTCACTCCGAGCGTAGAGTCAACCAATTTTGTAGTTGAATTGAAACTGTGATCTGGACTCACAATACCTCCCCTATTTGTGACTTGTGTAATGCTCATGATGTACAGGGTGAGCAACACGTCTTTTCCCACTGCACCCATCCACACGTGGTCTCTCTCCGAAGGACTTATGCTTCCCTATTTTCTTCCGCAGGCTTATAGGATGTGCCTGCTTTTCTGGGCCAGGTGAACAATATGCTACATTTCTTCCTTCATGCACTGATGGTTTTTTTTTATGAGCAGGCTAGCAGTCGGTTAACCCTTAACTTCAAGTAGCTGTTGTTACTTGTAGCAGTCGCACTTTTTGACTGATGGCTAAGATATAAGCATCATGTTACCCCTAAGGTATTAGCACCATCTTACCCCCGTTGCCAGTATTCAAAGAAACGAACTTTTTGTTATGGTCTCAATTTCGGCTTGAAAATGGTGTACATGAATGTAGGTTGCTTAATTGCCCCAGAGACTGTATCTCTGTGCAAAATTGATTCTAGATGATTCCTGCCAACTGGTAAAATCACTGTAACTGGTACACAGCTTAAAGAGTCATTAAGCTTTAAGGTTACAGAGCTGCCAAGCAGCTTCACCAATGCTCATCATGTCTGTGACCATACGTCTAAACCAGAAAGAAGATTGCCATTGTAAGATTGCACTGTATGGGAAATGTCTCTCTAGACATGCGTGAAGATGGTTATGGCGTAGATGACAGGCAGAGGGCAGTGAAGGAAGTGATGATCAAGAAAATCAAAGGAAAGATTGGGATCAACCAATTCAGTTTAAATGCCTTAATGATGACCAAATAGAGAAGCAAACAAACGGCTTATAACCTAGTGGATCCAGGTACATGGCCGAAAGACACAAAACATGGGTTCCCGAAAAAAACTGTGCCAACCAGATCAATAGCAGCCTATCAATCACGTGGCGACATGGCAAATCTGCTGAAACTAAGGGGAGCAAAATCTGTGACAGACACGAGTCGCGAGACAGTCAATGTGATATTTACGAAGGTTTGCCTTAATCAGGCTAATTTGATCGGTACTTGCATAGTTCTTTTGGCATTTCAAGAATGCATCAAAGCCCAAGGATACGGCCTTTGGCCTTAGGGCTGAGGGCCAAAAAGCATTGTATCAGTCACTCATTGGCTCCTAAGGCAGTACCCTTGGGCTGTGATGCATTCTTGAAATGCCTTAGGGCCGAGGGCCAATAGGCATTGTATCTGTTACTCGTTGGCTGGATCAAAAAGGGAACTTGTATGTGTGTACCTGAAAAGGCAGAGACGCAGTACCTGTGTAAGATATGGTGATGTAGCAGCTGACAAGCATTGTTTATGGCACAAAGACGTGTTTTCATCTTTGCAAGCACCGGCAGCTGAATTCACCTTTTTCAGAATAAGGGACACTCAGTTGAATAATGTGAGAAGCACAAGTTCTGGGGCAGGAGCAACCTCTCCATTCCTCAATAAATATACCAGAGCACAGAGCATTGACAAACATCAAACCGTACCTGCATGTCATAACCCAATGCCTGGCCTTCAGCAGATAAGTTGAGAAATGCATCCAGGGCCGCTGTCGCTCTTGGAGGCCAGCGATTTTGCACACGGCTGATTGCCATGCCTTTGCTGTACATAGTGCTGCCAAATCCATCTGTGACCAAAAACCCACATCATGCAAATCATTTATGGACATGATCATGAGCAAGAAGTAATGGTGGCCTGGCATGCAAGATGCGGCTCCATTTTAAAATCGAGCAGCCTGCCACAAGGCATTTAGCACTCAGGAGCAGATGCTGCAAATAAAAGGAAGCAACAGAAAGGGAGAAGGGACGGAAAGAAGTTTTGAGAGAGGAAGAGAAAGTAGAAGAGGGTGGCCCCCTCAAAAGCAAAATCAACAAACCAGTGGCCCTCATACAGCTAAAGCACATTAGCTGTCAGCACTTGTCTGCTGTGTCATGTCCATAAATACCTGAAAGGAATGAAGCAAGCAAACGCACAAGGGCCCTCTCTGGCACGATCACCAGGTCTCAGTGTGATGCCTCTGTACTAGAACATTTGCGGTTTGATTGAAGTTGAAGCGTTACCTTGAGATTGTTGGAGCTTCTCCCACTCTCCCTCTGCCTCAGCTTGCTGCATGTGCAACAGCCCAAGCAGCAAATGAGCTCAGCCGAAGTGCTCAAATGAAAAATGCACAGGGTGAGTGGATTTCAAAGCAAGAAAGTGGCATTAATGCACATGACGCAAGGTAGACTGCTTGTTAACAAGTTAGACATTTTAGAATGTTTCAAAAGCATCAGCCTCAAAAGAATCTCCTCAGGGTTGTGCCGAACGGTGTTTGTAAACATTATGCATGGATTACGTAGAAATGACTTACTTCACCCAATGTGTCCCAGATTGCTGGAAATGTGCACATGCCAGCTAGGATACATATTTCCATTGACACATTTCTATCAAACAGACATACAAACAAACATAAGGGGTCTGGGTCTAGTGTCTGGAACATCAGGTGTATGTTAAGGCATATTTGCAAATGTATGCTAGGACGCTGAGCACATTGTTTCCTAGGCCGCGGTCACACACAAAATTTTTCACTGAACGTGTGTGTATGAGGCCTTAGACCTTATGTAACCCAGGCACAATGGAAATCTTCGTATGTGCCTCCTAACGATCATGACAATTTTGCATTCACGTGATAAATGAACATGAGAATGAATGGGTCTGCAAGCAATGATGCCATCCGGCCAAATATGCATGCATATTGTCAATTAAGGATCAAAAAGTCTTGGACTAGCATTCCAGCCTAAATGCCTTGTTTGCCAATGAAGATGGGGTTGTTCTGACTTGCAAATAGAGTTTTTATAAGTGTGCCGTTATAATACAGGTAATCGTGCAAGCTGCTCTTAGGCCCCCTGTTCAACCCAAATGTGATGAAGGTTTCAGGTGGACCTAATCCAATAATCCTACTCTCATCTTAGCGGCCATACTGACTACTTCCACATGCCACTTCTACGTGAGCTAAGGAGAGATTTGGGCCTTGGAAGGGACCACAATTTGATTTCAAGATCGCTGCTGGTTCTCAAATTCACAGCCCATTTTTGTTTAAACTTTGAACTTCAAAGAACACGGCTGAGGCGCTCAGGAACCTTTGGAACGATTCCGTCAAAGCATACCTTTCCGCTGCCGTATAGGAATGCTGTCAATGCCGCCCGCATGTCCAAAAAATTCGGGTCCCTGGTGACAAACACAAAACAGACGGGGATGTTGGTCCTGAACTAAGAAACTGGCAGCCCATACTGATGAAAGGTCTGCAGGTGTCCAAGAAACAAGGATTTGTGAGAAATGTTTACAATGAAGGATGAGTAGGCACTGGCAGGTCCATATAGATTAAGCATTTGACTCACTTCCGAAGGATCTGTCTCACTTCGCGGATTGCAGCTGGTTCATCACCAACTTCAAAGCTGACTAGTGCCAAGTTTGCAGCCGCCAGGTCCTCAATTCCTGACCCTCGCTGCTGTGCAGCTGCTTCAAAGTGGGTCCTGGCCTCATCATACCGCCCTAGAGCGACTTCGGTATTGCCTGGGAAAGTGTGGGTGAGCTAGCAGAGAATGTTGCACAACATGATGTCTGACCTGGACGAGTGGCATGACAGTGTAAGCTACCATCAGTACCTACAGCAACTGTATCCAACACCCAACAAGCCTCATTTTCCGTTCCATCACCTATAATCCTCATCTGCTCTTTTGGCATATTTTGTTCTGGTCATCAAGCCTTGGCATTACTGAAACACTACCTAGCTTGCTTTTATTGGTCTCGGTTGCAGGCCCGTTTGGCTTCAGCTAAGCTGCCCTCGTTTGGCAGATACAGCTATGTAACCTAACCTAACCTAACCTTACTGAAACACACAATAGTTGGTTATCATGCCTACGCGGAAGGCGCCAGCGTGTGCAGAACTTGACATTCCCACCCCATGTCACATCCGCCTACCCAAATTGTTGAGGGTGGAAGGGTCGACAGATTGTAAAGCTTCACTGCTGTCACGCAGCCCCGCAGCTTGCTGCTTCTGCCGCACCTCCAGCTCCACCGCGTATGCGAGGTCCTCCTGGGCTGCCCCCCACCTGTTGGGTTTAAGCAGAGCCCACATTTGCAGACCACTTTCTCATGCGACAATGTTTTCATCTTAGCACGGAAGGCTTGTGCAGTGTACCAATGCCCAAGATTGCCTCAAGAGTGCTCTCGTGCGTGCTCGCCTTCTCAAAATACCCCAGCTTGCTGTGCATTTGCTAAACAATAGGCCAGGTGCATAGCTTACAAAGCTAGCACAAGGAACAAATATTGCCTGCTGCAAAAGCCGATACAAGGCATTGTCCAGTGAGAGGCGCCTGTGCCTCCTGGTCACTGCTTGCTTACCTGCATGCACCTATTTCAGTGCTTTTGCTTCAGCAAGTCAGCATCAAAGCTCATTGCACCCCAGCAATTGTTGTACGCCACACCTCTGCTACACATGACTAGCCGCATAAGTCTGACACACACATGTTATTCTCCAACCTGAGTATGATTGGCCGCATAAATCTGACACGCACATGTTATTCTGCAACCTGAGTGTGCCGCGGTTGCTCCAAGCCGCTGAGTTCTCGGGTGCTATTTTGATGGCCTTGCTCCAAGCAGCATCTTTAGCCTGGGAAACCAGTGCAGACCCAAGAAAACAGATTTATGGCATATTATATGTGTAGGTTCCATTTCAATGTACATGCCACGGGGCGCACAGACCTCAAAATCTGGGGCTGAAAAGGCATCCAGGAAAGCCTTCATGAGGACATCGTCCGAGTTCTTAGCTGTGGCCTCCTTTGCTGACTGGATGGGAATCAAAATTCCAGTACAGCTGAGAAGAGCAAGCAGGCAAGCCCTCCGTCTGAGTTGCCTGGTGCTAGAGAGGTCTCCAACCACCTGCTCCAACCGATCTTGCTGTGGCTGGGAAGGGGGCTGTTTGGATGCACTTGGATGAGGCACAGTGCTTCTGGGCATGGATCCTGCGCTGGGGGCAAGGGGATGCAGCTTGGCCAGCCTGGTTGATGTTGGAAAATGGGCTTGCATTCTTTCACTAGGCTTGCATTCTTTTAACAAGGTCTGCATGTTTGCAAGCAAGCCCATGCTCCTACTAGCGCACTTGATAAAGATTCATGCAATAAAAAAGACTCTCAATCTGGTTGGGAAACTGGACCATCGAGTGGTACAATCATGAATTCAATATTCTTTTTTCTATGACCACAAAACTGCGAATATTTCATGATCTAGGCGAGTCAACTTTCGAACCGATTTTGACCAAGTCATTTAAGGCTCGACGCATCTCCCCAACCAACCAAGTTGTCCAAACCTGTTAGCTCAAGATGTTGAATGATGATTACAATCAACAGAGACAGGAGACGGGATGATTGGGGAGGGAGCCTCTCCCTCCGGCATGCTGAGTCCGAATGTCTTCCAGCAGGGGAACGTCTGTGCAAGCCCTCAGCACGTGACCCTAGACCCCAGTCCGGCTTCTAATGCTCCATTCATGGAAACCCTTCTCCAAAGATTGTCAAACCTGGAGAACCTTTACGCCAACAATTCAAGCAGGTCAGGAGGGATGGGAGCCTTGGTTGCCTGAGCATGGCTTTTAAATGCTCTTACTTTGTGCCTGATCAAATCAAGATATGTTGTGATGAATCCTGACAACATTCTTCATTTGTCTCATTTGGATGATGCCACCCGCAGTTCACATAGTGGGTGTGCCCCACTGTCCGTAGCCCTCAACCATGGGGACCAAATTAATAAGCTAGTGGCAGGCCTAGATTTCCTGGTGGGTTTGATTATTAAAGGAAATGCCTTGAATTGTGTTCAAAGGTTGTTTTGTCCCATTATGTTTCACATGTCCTCTCTTGCCAAGCTGCTATAGGTTCAAGCCTGGCAGCACCAGCATTAGGTTGTGTATGGGTAAATAGGACTCACATGGCTCCTTTCATCATGAGCTAACTTGGAATTGCACAGGCACACCGGCGTGCATGGTGGAGCGTGTGTGGCTCAATGACAGGCACAGGCCCAAGCATTGACCGGATCTTGTTGTGCTCAGCACGCTCGCATTCCAAGCTTGTGCATCATCACCTATTGTTGGGCTTAATGATAATACATTTGGTCATCATCTGCTCTTGCAGGAGGAACACCTCATCCGCTCAGATAGTGTGGTCGAAGCCTTACAGGAGCAGATCGCATTGGTGGTGGGTTGGGTGTCACGTGGCATGCAAGCTCATAGGACTGGGCGCCCCTTCCCTGACCTTTACATCGCTGTACCTCATGGAATTGAACTGGTGGTTGCCAAGGAAAAGGCTGGCCAGCAGTGGACGCAACTTGCTGAGCAGTGCTGGGTTTGCAAATGCTCAGGTTCATGCGCACCAGTTTGTGCTCTGGGAAGGCCTAGCTCGATGCAAAGCCTGGAACACGAGTGAAAATGTGTGCTGACGCTGTATCCCTGCGACATCTTCAGCTGAAGGCCCTGAGCATGAGACTGTCCACTGAAATTTTAAGCAGAAGTGCTGCACACAGCAGCGGACCAGCGCACAAACTGCAGCCCATCAGGGCCAACTTCCCAATTTCCTTGCTTGTCAGAGTTTGCTCCTTAGATTGAGGGGATTTATCCTTTCCTCCTACTGCTCAGCCAGCAAAAGTCCGTCGCAAAAACTGTTCTCAGAGTGTTGTTCCCACATCCCACAAATCTCAGTGAAAGCTCACCCAAAGCCAAAGTGAGGCGCCCAGATCTCGGCTCGGATGCTTTTCAGAGGCGGGGTCAGGCCATGGCCCTCTTGGACATCGCACTTCTGCTGTGGTTCAATTCTCTGCTCAACTGTTCATCATATCTCTGCTTGGGTGCTGCATCTCAGTGATTGATTGGGCCCTTTCCAGCCTCTGCTGGTGTGTGCAGGCCCGTGCTGAGAAGCATGGCAGCGCAGGCTCCTCTGCGACCAAATCCCTGGCAGCCAAAGTGCAGAGCTTGGGCGACCTGCTTGAAAGGCTGCGCAGCCACACGGTGCGCCCGATGCAGGCGCTCATGTGCACCTTGCATGCGCACACATGCAAACATAAATGTTACATACTGCATGTACATTTGAAATGTACATGCGCACACACACGTGCACACCTGTGAAGTCCAGTGCAACGCCCGCGCTTGCGGCTTCAGTCTGCAAGGTATCAAGTTTATGGTAGCATGTGCACCTTGCGCCGGATGCGTGGCTGCTATTGTAACTTGGAAGGCCATATGGTGGTTAAGCCTTCTTTCTGCCTTGCTTTTGGCCTCTGTTTGCCCTGGGTATGTGCAACGCGTGCATGTGTCCACATAGCCAGGCCCAGCCCTCATCCTCCGACCCAATCACCTAGGTATACGTCCGCATGTGTGTGAATCTGTGTGTCACCAAGCTACCCTTGTGTGCTTGGTGCCACCACTTGCACGTAATGCACCTGTGTGTGCTTAGTAATAACACTTGCACGCAATGTACCTGTGTGTGCTTGGCACCACCACTCGCACGCAATGCACCCTTGTGTGCTTAGTACTAACACTTGCACGCAATGTACCTGTGTGTGCCTGGTACCACCACTCGCACGCAATGCACCCTTGTGTGCTTGGTACCACCACTTGCACGTACTGCACCTGTGTGTGCTTAGTACTAACACTTGCACGCAATGTACCTGTGTGTGCTTGGTACCACCACTCGCACGCGATGCACCCTTGTATGCTTGGTACCAGCACTTGTACACAAAGGAACGCTTTGGCCCGCAAGTGCCACGCGCGATGTTTGACGAGCAGGAGGAGCTTAGTCTGCGTTGAGGGTGGTCCATGCACTCTGTTGTAGGTAGCAAAGGCATTGGCGTGTGAGGCATTAGCATGTGGAGCTTCGGCAGACGGAGCATTGGGTGATGGTGCGAGGGCAACGCTGGTTGGAACCCCGCAGGAGGGATATCGTGCAAGCACTTTCTTACTGACTGTTTGCGCTTTGCTGGCGCTTTGATGCAATGCAGGTGACGCTGGAGAAGAAAGCCACGGGGGCCGCGACAGGGCTGCAGGCTCTGCAGGCCAGGGTGAGCTTACAAGTTCAGGGTCAGTCTCCAGCCTTGCCGTGAGGCTCATTGGTTTCTGGCCGTTCATGGCCACCAGGGCAGGTTAAGGCACTGGTGATACGATGGACAGGACAGTAGGGCAGGTTAAGGCACTGGTGATACGATGGACAGGACAGTGGGGCACACATGGTTAGGGCGTGTGTGCGGAGTGGTGTTGGCAGGGTGAGGCACTTGTGCTGCGCGGGAGAGGACAGTGGCGTAAGCATGGCTAGGGCGTGCGCATGGACAGAGGCATACTTGCGAGGCAGGAGGGACCCCTTTTGATTGCCAGGCCTGGCAGGGATAAGGACTTAAAAAATTTTCGTTCAGGGTCAGCATTCGGGAGGAAGACTTGCCAGGACTGGCTGGAATAAAGACTTACAATTTTTGTTCAGGATCAGCATTCAGGAGGAGGACTTGCCGGGCCTGGCTGGGATTAAGACACAGACTTACAATTTTTGTTCAGGATCAGCATCCAGGAGGTGGACTTACTGGGCTTGGTAGGTCTGCAATCACAATCCACCTGCCTCATTCAGGACTGGTGTTTAGGGGGAGGGCATGCCAAGCCTGGCAGGACTTACAATCAAGTCCACCTGCCCCGCTCGTGACCAGCTTTGAGGAGGCGGACTGTTTTGGGGGCCTGAGGCTATTGGACGATGTAGGCCCCATGTGCGAGCGGCTGCAGGACCGTGCACGCTGCCTGTGCTGCTCAGCAAGAGGGCTGCCCTTTTCACCGGAGGCGTACCATGCGGCCTCTGGTCTGCACTCATGGCGGATTATTCATTAGAGACATGGGCGCAGGGCGGCACAGTCATGGAGCAAAGTCCTCAGGCGTTGTCATCCAACACGATCCTTTATCGGGCATATGCTCCTACAGCAGCACAGCCACGTGGCTGCCCTTGTGATTGCGCAGGTGGCGGATGGCGAGTCTGGGCTGCAAGGCGCTCTGGAGGCCCTTGGGGGCAGCCAAACCGCATTGCAAGGGCTGAAGGGCAAAGTGAAAAGCGCCGACGCAAAGCTGCAGGTGGGGACAAAGGCCCTCAGGAGCAGCCCAAGGGAACTGGCGAGAGGGCTGGCTATCAATGGTTACAGTCCTTGCCATCATGATGGGCAGTGTAGCTGGTTGTGATTATTCTTCATGATGAGCAGCATCACACCTACCGAGAGCATGCAGTGCCAAGCTTAAGATGCGGCGGTGTTGATAGTGTGGGTATGCTGATGTGTCGATGTGCATTCTTACACAATAAGCACACATTGCCACACACATGCACGCACACGGACGCACACATGCGCGGGCATATGCTCACACACACGTGCGTTCGCACGCAAACACACACACACACACACAATGACAGCGTTGATGGGGAGCAGTGGCGCGCGCGGCAGGACAGGAGCCTGCATGCCATGCTGGTGCGTGAGCACATCATTGCCTGATTGCCATGCCTATGTCTGTGAGCACTTTATGACTCACTTGCCCACAGGCGCTGTTGAGCAGAGTGGGTGCCTCAGAGGCCGGCCTGCAGGCTCTGCAGAGCAGGGTGAATGGCAACGATCTGGGCCTGGAGCTGCTCCAGGTGCGCAGGCCCTCCCCCTCATGCATGCACTTTTGATAACAGGACACAAAGGAGCTGCCATATGATGGGATACAGTGCAGGTGTGCAGATGTCCCTTCCTCCAAAACATGGTAGTAAGAATACGCTTGAAAAGAACTGCAATATGTCACTGTGTTGGATTTTAGACAGGTTTGAAGTGTCCTCCATCCCATACTCGGCTCAATTCTCTCCTATTCATCCCTTCCTCCTCCCTCCCTGCACTTCCTTCTGCGTCCCCTTTGCATCTTCCGTACCGTTCAATCGCTGCCCTGAACGGTACGATGCAACAAGCTGCGCTGTCAGCTTCCCTTTGCGCCCCCTTTGCGACTTCCATGCCTCTCAATCGCCGCACCGAACAGTACGATGCAACAGGCTGCGCAGTCAGCTTCCCTTTGCGCTCCCTATGCGTCTTCCATGCCTCTCAATCGCCGCACCGAACGGTACGATGCAACAGGCTGCGCAGTCAGTTTGCCTTTGCGCTCCCTATGCGTCTTCCATGCCTCTCAATCGCCGCACCGAACGGTACGATGCAACAGGCTGCGCAGTCAGCTTCCCTTTGCGCCCCCTTTGCGACTTCCATGCCTCTCAATCGCCGCACCGAACAGTACGATGCAACAGGCTGCGCAGTCAGC
>LFIK01000514.1_pt1 | contig 29116 bp, 26 predicted proteins | sample 643401 | NCBI WGS metagenome assembly LFIK01 (sample SAMN03777447, study PRJNA286221) | soda lake metagenome | biome: soda lake; feature: Kulunda steppe; material: water; isolation source: sample T5-Br brine of Lake Tanatar-5 | place: Russia: Kulunda steppe | collected 2010-07
CGCTGCTGTGTCGCGAGCAGATGGCGGAAGCGCTTAATCCGTCCGAACCTCATGAGGCCGGCGCCAGCAGTCGGGCGGCGGGCTGAAAAGAAAACGGCCCCGGGAGTGCCGGGGCCAAAATGGGGATCTCATCCATTGAGCGGGCCATCCCTGGCCCCTTCGCTGCGCGGATCAGAAGTTGTAGATCATGCCCACGCTGAACGCGCTGGTGTCCTCGCCAGCCACGCCCTGGCTGCTTGCCGTACGGGCTTCTCGGAACGGGGTCACGCGGGAGGCGTCGTCGTTGCTGACAAAGGCGTAGTTGGCGTATACGGTGGCGGCACGACCCAGTCGCTGATCCACGCCGATGGCGAACAGGTTGGCATCGAAGTCGCTGTCATCCGCATCCAGCATGTAGTACTGGACACGCAGGCCGGTGGTGGGGGTTACCGCCCAGCGGGCACCGATGCCGTAGGCGTTATCGTCCGGGTCAGACGCCGTCTGCACCATGCCGGCCACGCGAACGACACCGAAGTCGTAGGAGATCGCTGCGCGCACCATGTCACGCTCGTCGCTGGCCAGACCGCTCTCGTTGTTGTACGACTCGTAGGCAATCGCCGCGTACAGAGGGCCTTCGCGGTAGCTCAGTGAGGCGCTGAAGGCATCGTTGTCATTGCTGGAGTCGTACTGGTCCTCGGTGGACGTGGAGTACTGCAGGTCCACGAAAACGCCGCCGAAGCTCGGGGTGCGGTAGTGGATCGAGTTGCGGAAGCGCTCGTCGAAGCCCTGACCCTGGGCACGGTTACGCACGATGTTGCGAGCGTCACCCACCTGGTCGCCGAAGAAATCCACGCGGCCGCGCAGCACCTTCAGCGGGGTGTCGAACTTACCGATGCGCAGCATGCCGAAGTCGCCCTGCAGGCCGGCAAAGGTGTCGCGGGTGGCGAATTCGGTACCGGAATCATCAAAGTCGATCTGGGTTTCAATCTGGTAGATGGCGGTGAGGCCATAGTCCAGCTCGGCGTTGCCGCGGAAACCCAGGCGGCTGGAGTTGCTGGAGACATTGACGGCACCGTCGTCCCCGTTGTCGAGATAATCCACGGAGACGTGGGCGCGGCCATAGATCTCGTTGGCGGAGGCCAGGGCCGGTGCAGACATGGCAGCAGCGGCTGCCAGAGCGACAAACTTCTTGTTCATTCCCGTTTCCTTTACTGACGTTGCGTGGCCAGCGTTGGGCTGGTTTGCTGAATCCCGCTCAGAGCCGCTGAGCGATCGCTGGCTAGCATGCGTCCGCAAGGTGACGGAATGACGACATGGCGGTGACAGTTTCGTGGCAGTTGGCGTTCTTGCGACAACGGGAGTTGCATTCGCGCAACATGCGGTGCCGACCTGCGTGAAACCTGGACCCGTACCGGTATGCCGTTAAACGCTTGCGTATGCCGGCATCCGGCCGCATGCCCGGACACCGGCCATGTGATCGCCACTTTGATTAGGCGCGGAGGTCATTGGTCACGCTGGACGGTGTCACAAAACGGTAACTGGATTACGCTCTAATGGCGGCGGTCAAAAGCCAGCAACATGAGACGGACATGGCAGTCAAGATACTGATCATCGAAGATGAAGCCGCCATCCGCGAAATGGTGGACATGAGTCTGGCCGCGGCCGGGTTCGAGGTTTTCCAGGCGGAATCCGGCGAAGAGGGGTTTTCCCTGCTGAACGAGCATGTGCCGGACCTGATCCTGCTGGACTGGATGCTCCCGGGCATGAGCGGCATCGATTTCGCCCGTCGGATCAAGAAGGATCCGCTGTGCAGCGAAATCCCGATCATCATGCTCACGGCTCGCGGCGAGGAAGAGGACAAGGTCCGGGGGCTGGATTCCGGGGCCGATGATTTCATCACCAAGCCGTTTTCGCCGCGGGAGCTGGTCTCCCGCATCAAGGCCGTGTTGCGCCGGGCCTCGCCCATGAGCAGCGTGGAAGTGGTCGAGGTGGACGGCCTGAAGCTGGACCCGCTGAGTCATCGGGTGACCGCCAATGAGGAAAAGGTGGACATGGGGCCCACGGAGTTCCGCCTGCTGCATTTCTTCATGACCCACCCGGAACGCGTGTTCACCCGGGGCCAACTGCTGGATAATGTCTGGGGAACCAATGTCTACGTGGAGGAGCGCACGGTGGATGTGCACATCCGGCGCCTGCGCAAGGCCATCGCCGGCACCGGACACGACCGGCTGGTCCAGACCGTACGTGGTGCCGGCTATCGGTTCTCGGCCAAGCCGTGAGTGATCAGCGCTCGCCCTGGCCGGCGGCCGTCTCGCGGCTGCTGGTCGCGGTGGCCGTGTTCGCCGCGGCGGGCTGGCTGCTGGGACAGATCACCCTGGTGATGCTGCTGGGCACGCTCGCGTATCTGGGCTGGAACCTCTACAACCAGGCGCTGCTGGAGCGCTGGCTGCGGGATGGCCGGCGCCTCGAACCCCCGGATTCCCGTGGCCTGTGGGGAGAGATTTTCAACGGCATCCACCGCCTGCAGCAACGCCAGCGCAAGCGTCGAAAACGCCTTACCCGCATCCTGCAGGGGGTGCGGCAGACCATCAACGCCATGCCGGACGGCGCGGTCATCCTGCGCGGGCAGGGCGAGATCCAGTGGTGGAATGCGGCAGCCCGGAACCTGCTGGGGCTGACCTGGCCCCAGGACGAAGGCCAGCGCATCGCCAACCTGCTGCGCCACCCGGAGTTCACGGAATTCATCCGCCAGCAGCGCGATTCCGCCTCCGCCATCACCGTGCCCTCGCCGGTGAACGAGGACCTGATGCTGGAGATCCGCGTGGTGCCCTACGGGCTGAACCAGCGCCTGTTGCTGGTGCGGGATATCACCCGGGTGTACCAGCTGGAGCGCATGCGGCGGGATTTTGTCGCCAATGTGTCCCACGAACTGCGCACGCCGCTCACCGTGATCACCGGCCTGGCCGAGACCCTCAGCGATACCGTGCCCCAGCAATTGCCGCAGACCACGCGGCCGCTGACCCTGATCACGCAGCAGACCCAGCGCATGCAGCGCCTGGTGGAGGATCTGCTGATGCTCTCCCGGCTGGAGATGGAACAGAAGCCGCTGGAGCCCAAGATTGTGGACGTGCCGCGCATGCTCGGCGTTCTTGCGGAAGAGGCGCGCATGCTGGGCGCCGACAAGCGGCAAACGGTGATGCTGGACGCGGATTCCGACTGGTGCGTGCTCGGGGACGAATCCGAGTTGCGCAGCGCGTTTTCAAACCTGGTGTTTAACGCGGTCAAGTACACGCCTGAGAGCGGACACATCAATATCCGCTGGAAGCAACAGGATGGTGCCGTGCGGTTCGAGGTTCAGGATACCGGTGTCGGCATTCCCGCCCACCATCTGCCGCGGCTCACAGAACGATTCTACCGCGTGGATGGCGGCCGCTCCGCACGCACCGGCGGCACCGGGCTGGGGCTGGCCATCGTCAAGCATGTGCTGAGCCGGCACGGGGTGGAGTTGGAAATCCGTTCCGAGGTCGGCAAGGGCAGCACCTTCGCCTGCACCTTCCCTCCGGCCAAGGTGGCTCACTGCGCCGCGGCAGAGCAGCGTTCCCGGGCCTGACGCGCTGCTTGCAACGGCCCGCGGCATACCTATCTCGGCCCCATCGATTTCCCGGTCACCACTGTCATCAATTCGTCAAGGACGGTTCACGATCCTGTCACGCCCGCTGCGGATACTTGGTCCCGGTTTCGGAAGGCAGCAGTCAAAGCACGCGGCCTTCACCGCGGAACCCACAATTCGACAACGGAGAGACTGAGATGCGCATGAACAAGACGATTGCCGGCGTGGTTGCCGCTGCATCGATGACGGTGCTGGGCCAGGCTGTCGCCGACGTGGATCCGAACCTGCCGGAGTACCAGCCGGTGTCCGGCGTGTCCGGAAACCTGACCTCCATCGGTTCCGACACCCTGAACAACCTGATGACACTGTGGGCTGAAGACTTCAACAGCTTCTACCCGAACATCAATGTGCAGATTCAGGGCGCCGGTACGTCCACGGCGCCGCCTGCGTTGGCCGAAGGCACAGCGAACTTTGGCCCCATGAGCCGCACCATGCGCGACAGTGAACAGGCCTCCTTCGAAGAGGCCCATGGCTATCCTCCCAGTCTGGTCCGCGTGGGTATCGACACCATCGCCGTTTTCGTGAACCGCGATAACCCGATCGAAGGACTGACTATTCCGCAGGTGGACGCCATTTTCTCTTCCACGCGCCGTTGTGGATATGGCGAGGACATCACCCGGTGGGGTCAGGTGGGTCTGGAAGGCGCCTGGGCTAACCGCGACATCACGCTTTACAGCCGTAACGCGGTGTCCGGTACCTACGGCTTTTTCCGCCAGCACGCCCTGTGTGACGGTGACTTCAAGGATTCCATCAACGAGCAGCCGGGTTCCGCTTCGGTGGTGCAGGGCGTGACCGAATCCCTGAACGGCATCGGTTACTCCGGTATCGGTTACGAGACAGCCGGCGTGCGCGCCATTGCGCTGGCTCGGGACGAAGATTCGGTGATGGCTGAGCCGAATGCGGAAATGGCCGCCTCCGGCGATTACCCGCTGGCGCGCTTTCTCTATGTCTACGTGAACAACCACCCGCAGGACGGAATGCCGCCTTCTCAGGCTGAGTTCCTGAAAATGGTGCTCAGCAAGCAGGGCCAGGAAGTGGTGCTGCGTGACGGCTTCATCCCGATTCCGGCAGTTGTTGCCGAGCAGGAAAGGGAAAGGCTGGGCCTGAACTAAGGTCGATGCTCTGACGAAAAACCCCGCTCCGGCGGGGTTTTTCGTTTGTCACCGAACTGCCTTCGAGTTGTAACACAACGGTCATGGTGCGCCCGTAGCATCCGCTTCCATTGAGCCCCGCGTCGGATCTGAACCTGGAGAAGACCTTCCGATGAATGACGTGAGCAGTCCCCACATTGAACAGCGTACCCGGGTGCGCGATTTGCTGCCCAGCGGTGAGCAGCGCGCCAGGCTGCGCCGTTGGCGGTCGATCAAGGATCGTTCGGCAAAATACCTGATCGCGCTGTTCGGTGTCAGCGTGGTCGTGTGTCTGGGCCTGATCTTTGTCTACTTGTTCAGTGAAGTGCTGCCCATGTTCCGGCCCGCGGCTATGGAGACGCAGCAGATCTACGCGGCACCTGGTGGCACGGCCAACGATGCGCAGTCGGTCAATGTGGCCAGTGATCGGCACCGCGAGACAGCGGTGCGGTTCACGGATGACCGGCGGGCGGTCTTTTTTGACCCCCGGACCGGCGAGGTCACCAATGAGGCCGAACTCCCGCTTCCCGCGGATGCTGAAGTGACCGCTCGCGCGCAGGCGGAGCCGCGTACCCGGCTGGCCGCTTACGGTCTGGACAACGGTCAGGTGCTGGTGGTGCAGCACGTGTTCAGTGAGCGCTTTGAGGACGGCGTGCGCCGGACGAGCGGTGACGTGCGGTTTCCTTTGGGCGACGAGGAAACCGCCTTGCTGGACGTGGTGGAGGACGGAACGCCCATCAACGCCCTAACGGTGCAGGGCGGCAGTAGCGGGATTTCGGTGGTGGCCGCACTGGCGGACGGTCGGCTGCGGATGGTGCAGTTTGAGCAGACCAGGTCGTTCCTGACCGGCGAAGTCACCGTGGAGCGCAAGGTTTACGACCTGGAGCCTCCGCCCGGCGCTGCGCACATCACCAGCCTGCTGATGGACATCACCATGCGCAACCTGCTGGTCGGGGATTCCGACGGCAATTTGCACTACTACGATGTCTCGCGGCCGCAACGCGCGGCACTGCGCGATTCTCGCGAGGTGTTGCCCGATCCGAATGCCTCGATCACGGCCATGGAATACCTGCTGGGAACCGTCTCCATCATCGTCGGCGGATCTGACGGCTCGGTTCGCCAGTGGTTCCTGGTGCGCGATGGCGACAACATCAATCGCATTACCCCCGTGCGCGATTTTGAGAAGCATGATGCTCCGGTGGTCCGTATTGCTCCCGAGTATGCACGCAAGGGCTTTGCCACTGCCGACGAGGCAGGTGTGGTGAAAGTGCACTATTCCACGTCGGAGCGGACGATCCTGAGCCGGCAGGTCACGGACGGCCCACCCCGGGTTCTGGCTTTCGCGCCCCGTGCCAACGGCCTGTATGTCGTGGATGGCGAGGAGCGTTTGCATCTGTTGGATGTGCGGAACCCGCATCCGGAAATCTCGTTCTCGGCCCTTTGGCAGCGGGTGTGGTACGAAGGGCGGTCCGGTCCGGAGTTCGTGTGGCAGTCGTCCTCGGCCACGGACGAGTTCGAGCCAAAATTCAGCCTGATGCCGCTGACTCTGGGCACCTTGAAGGCCGCCTTCTACGCCATGCTGTTCGCCACGCCGCTGGCGATTATGGGCGCGATCTACAGTGCCTATTTCATGTCACCGCGCATGCGCGGGATGGTCAAGCCCACCATCGAGATCATGGAGGCGCTTCCCACCGTGATCCTGGGTTTTCTCGCCGGTTTGTGGCTCGCACCCTTCGTGGAAGCCAACCTGCCATCGGTGTTCAGCATTCTCGTGCTCATGCCCCTTGCGTTCCTTCTGTTCGCCTTCGTGTGGACACGGGTCATCGCGGAGCGGGTAAGGCTGATGGTGGGCCCTGGCTGGGAGGCTGCACTGTTGATCCCGGTGGTGCTGTTCATCGGCTGGTTGTGCGTGACCGTGAGCCCCCACATTGAAGTGCTGTTCTTCGGCGGTGACATGCGGCAATGGCTGACCGATTCCGGCATCACCTATGACCAGCGCAACGCCCTCGTGGTTGGGGTAGCCATGGGGTTCGCGGTTATCCCGACTATCTATTCCATTTCCGAGGATGCGGTGTTCAACGTGCCCAAGCACCTGACCCAGGGCTCGCTGGCCCTGGGCGCCACCCCCTGGCAGACGGTGACCAAAGTGGTGCTGCTGACCGCAAGCCCGGGGATCTTCTCCGCCGTAATGATCGGCTTCGGCCGGGCCGTGGGCGAGACCATGATCGTGCTCATGGCCACCGGTAACAGTCCGGTAATGAACTTCAACATCTTCGAGGGCATGCGGACGCTATCCGCCAATATTGCCGTGGAGATGCCTGAGGCGGCCGTGGGCGGGACCCACTTCCGCATTCTGTTCCTGGCCGCGCTGGTGCTGTTCGTGCTCACGTTCATCATGAACACGGCCGCAGAAGTGGTGCGCCAGCGTTTGCGCCGCAAGTACAGCTCGCTGTAGGCGATCACAGCTCACTGAAAGGATCGAGTGCATGAATAACTGGTTCAAGAGCGGTACGCCCTGGGTCTGGCTGAACGCCGGGGCGGTGAGTATCAGCCTCGTCATGGTGGTCGGGCTGCTGCTGCTGATCGCGGTTAACGGTTTGGGCCACTTCTGGCCCAAGGCGGTGATCGAATTCGACCACCAGCCCACGACCGACGCCTCCCCGCAGCGGATTATCGGTGAGGTGAGCCGATCGGAGACGATGACGGCAGCGGCCATGCGGGAAGCCGGTTACGAGGTGCCCGAGGGTCAGGATGTGGTGGTCCGGCACCTGATCAAACAGGGCAACCGGGATGTCACCGGCCGGGATTTCGTCTGGTACATCGAGGACGCCATGAGCGAATGGCGCTATCCAGAGGATGTCCTGGTCCTTGAGCGGACCACGTGGGGGGATTTCTACGGCTACCTGTTGGAGTTCCGCCGGGACGGCGAGGTTATCGCCGAGGGTGATGCCGCGCGCGATGCCTTCGAGCGGCGTTTGCCGGATAGCCTGTCCACGGTGCGTGAAATCCAGCGCATTGAACGTTTTGATATCGGTAATATCAACTTCCAGATTGAGCAGCTCCGGCTTCAGCAACGCGCGCTGGACCGGAACCCTGATCTCTCCGATGAGGCGAGGGCCGCGCGCCAGGCCGAGATCGATGTCGAGCGCGAGCAGCTGGATGCCCAGTATGCCGAACTGGAATCCCGCCGCAATGACCTGCGCGGCGAGGTTCGCGGCTACAGCATCAAGATGGAAGTGATGGACGGCAGTACGCGGGAGATCAATATGGCCGATGTGGTTTCGGCCTGGTATCCCAACGACATGAATCTGGCCCAGCAGCTTGGGCATTATGCGCGCAGTTTCTGGGATTTCGTCAGTGGATTCCCGCGTGAGGCCAATACCGAAGGGGGCATCCTGCCCGCCATCTTCGGGACGGTGCTGATGGTCATCATCATGTCCATCGTGGTGACGCCCTTTGGCGTGCTGGCCGCCATCTACCTGCGGGAATATGCCAAGCAGGGGCCGCTGGTACGGACCATTCGCATCTCGGTGAACAACCTGGCGGGGGTGCCGTCCATCGTTTTCGGCGTGTTCGGTCTCGGGTTTTTCGTTTACTTCGTGGGTGGTGGCATTGACCGGATGTTTTTCGAGGATGCCCTACCGGCTCCAACCTTCGGCGGTCCGGCCATCATCTGGGCCTCCCTGACCCTGGCCCTGCTGACGCTGCCCGTGGTGATCGTCTCCACCGAGGAGGGGCTCACCCGCATCCCCAGCACGATCCGCCAGGGCAGTCTGGCGCTGGGCGCCACCAAGGCCGAAACGCTCTGGCGGATCATCGTGCCCTTGTCTGCTCCGGCGATGATGACCGGGCTGATTCTGGCCGTGGCCCGCGCGGCCGGCGAAGTTGCGCCGCTGATGCTGGTGGGGGTGGTGAAACTGGCGCCCAGCCTGCCGATGGACAGCAACTTCCCGTTCCTGCACCTGGATCGTGCCTTCATGCACCTGGGGTTCCATATTTTCGATGTGGGCTTCCAGAGCCCGAACGTCGAGGCCGGCCGGCCGCTGGTCTATGCCACCGCACTGATCCTGGTTCTGCTGATCATCGTGTTGAACGTGACGGCCATCTCCATCCGCAACCACCTGCGTGAGAAATACAAGAGCGAGAGTGATTAGGCGGTGGTCTGCTGCCAGGGACCACGTATCCAATTTCCGACCTGATGAACATGGTGTCGAACATGAATGAGCAAACCCGAGGACTGACCCACGGCATGAATCCCGCCGAAATGCAGGGGCAGCGGGGCGAGAAGCTGCGGCTCTCCCGCGAGGAGCCCTGCATGAACGTGCGTGACCTGAACCTTTATTACGGTAAGGATCAGGCCCTGAAAAACGTCAACATGATGATCCCCAAGGGGCGCATCACGGCATTCATCGGTCCGAGCGGCTGCGGTAAATCGACGCTGCTGCGGTGTATGAACCGCATGAACGACCTGATCGACATCGCCCGCATCGAGGGCGAGATCCTGCTGGACGGCAACAATATCTACGATCCGAAAGTGGACGTGGCCGAGTTGCGCCGGCGGGTGGGCATGGTGTTCCAGAAACCCAACCCGTTCCCCAAGTCCATTTACGAAAACGTGGCCTACGGGTTGCGCCTTCAGGGAGTGAAAAACCGCCGGGTGCTCGACGAAGTGGTTGAGAAATCCCTGCGCCGCGCGGCCCTCTGGGACGAGGTCAAGGACAGGCTGCACGAGAACGCGTTTGGCCTCTCTGGCGGTCAGCAGCAGCGCCTGGTGATCGCCCGCGCCGTGGCCATCGAGCCGGAGGTGCTGCTGCTGGACGAACCCGCGTCGGCGCTGGACCCGTTGGCCACGCTGAAGATCGAGGAGCTGATGTTCGAGCTCAAGGACGAGTACACCATCGTCATCGTCACCCACAATATGCAGCAGGCCGCACGCGTCTCCGATTACACGGCCTTCATGTACCTGGGCGAGTTGGTGGAGTACGCGGACACGGACACCCTGTTCACCACGCCGGCGAAAAAGCAGACCGAAGACTACATCACCGGCCGTTACGGCTGAGCCGGCGCCAACTGCCTGCTCCTGTTATCCACAGAGGAACACGCGCATGGACAAGTCCATTTTCACGCAGCACATCTCCAAGCAGTTCAACGAGGAGTTGGAAGACATCGTCAACCGGGTCATGACCATGGGCGGGCTGGTGGAACAGCAGCTGGCCGATGCCATGACCGCGCTGGCGGAAGGCGACAATGACAAGGCGGAACAGGTGGTCACCCGCGATTACCAGATCAACGCCATGGAAGTGGATCTGGACGATGAGTGCACCCACATTCTGGCGCGGCGCCAGCCCACGGCCAGTGACCTGCGCCTGGTGATGGCGGTGATCAAGACCATCACCGACCTGGAACGCATTGGTGACGAAGCCGAGCGCATTGGCCGCATGGCGCTACACCTGCTGGACCAGGACCGGCGCCAGAGCCCGATGGATGAGATCGCCGCGCTGGGCGAGCATGTGCGCCAGATGCTGCACGGCGCGTTGGACGCCTTCGCCCGCATGGATCCGGAAGCCGCCGTGCGTGTGGCCCAGATGGATATCAATGCCGACAGCCAGTACGAGATGATCATGCGGGAATTGCTCAAGCGCATGAAACAGGACCCGGACGCGATCCCCCGGGTCATGGATATCGTTTGGGCGGCCCGCTCGCTGGAGCGCATCGGTGACCGCTCGCGGAATATCTGCGAGTACGTGGTGTATTTCGTCAAGGGCAAGGACGTGCGCCACACCAGCTTCGAGAAAATGGCCGAGGAGGCCACTGGCGACCGCCGTTGAGGCGGATACGCATTGGTTGACAGTGCAGCTTGGCTGGGTTGAGCCGAGGGCGCTGGCCTGCGGACCAGGGCATCCTGCGTGGCCTTCGTTCAATCGGGTAGGCTGGTAACCGCCGGAGGCGGTTGCCGGCACGGCCGACAGGCCGGAGCGCGGGGGGAATCGGCGGCGGCGATCATCCGGGTGCCGGTAGACGCGTTGCGTTTACCGGCCTGCGAAGACGACCACCAAGACGGTATCTGTGCGGTCGTCGGCCCAGGGCGTGGGACGCCCTGAGCGCAGCGAAGTGCACCATCCAGCGATTCCCGAACCTATTAAACCCAGACGTTCAATCACCCCTGATGCATGTGGTAACATCTCGCAATATTATATATGGATATCCGCATATGTTGACTCCGGAAACTTTCTTCCGCGCCCTGTCCGATCCCACGCGCCTGCGCTGTCTGCTGTTGCTGCTGACCGAGCAGGAAATCTGTGTCTGCGAATTCGTCCATGCGCTGGACCTGTCCCAACCGAGGGTTTCCCGGCACCTGGGCCATTTGCGGGACCTGGGTATCGTCACTGCGGACCGGCGTGGGCAATGGATGTACTACCGACTGAACCGGGAGCTGCCGTCCTGGGCCCGCGACGTGCTCACCGCCGCCTTCCAGGCCGAGGGCGTTCGTGACCTGCGTCAGCGCCTGGCCAGCATGCCCAACCGTCCGTCCATCAGCTGCAACTGAGAGTGCCATGAGCAAGCCAATGAGCATCCTGTTCCTGTGCACGGGGAATTCGTGCCGCTCGCAGATGGCCGAGGGCTTCGCCCGGGTGCTGGGTGGTGACCAGGTCCACGCACAGTCGGCGGGCATCGAAGCCCACGGCAAGAACCCGCGAGCCATTGCCGCCATGCTGGAGGCTGGGGTGGATATTTCCGGCCAGGAATCCACGCGCGTGACCAACACCATGCTGGCGGACGCCGACCTCGTGGTCACGGTCTGCGGCCATGCCGATGAGCATTGCCCGGTGCTGCCGGCCGGAACCCGACGCATTCACTGGCCCCTGCCGGACCCCGCCAAGGCGACCGGCACGGAGGAGGAGATCACGGCCCAGTTCCGCACGGTGCGGGATGACATCCGCGGTCGGGTCCAGGAACTGCTAAACACCGAACTCCAGCGAGGCGAGGCATGAGCGAGACACGCAACACGATGACCGGGACAGAGACGGATCCGGATATCCGGGAAGGCATGGGCCTGTTCGAGCGTTATCTGTCCGTGTGGGTGGCCATCGCCATTGTGCTTGGCATCGCGCTGGGCCAGTTCCTGCCGGCGGTGCCGGAGGCCCTGGCGCAATTCGAGTATGCGCAAGTCTCCATTCCGGTGGCGATCCTGATCTGGGCCATGATCTTCCCGATGATGGTGCAGATCGATTTCAGCTCCATTCTCGGGGTGCGCCGGCAACCCAGGGGGCTGGTCATCACAACCACGGTGAACTGGCTGATCAAGCCGTTCACCATGTTCGCCATCGCCTGGTTTTTCCTCATGGTGGTGTTCGCGCCGCTGATCCCGGAAGGCCTGGCCCGTGAGTATCTTGCCGGTGCGATCCTGCTCGGTGCGGCACCCTGTACGGCCATGGTATTCGTCTGGAGCTACCTGACCCGGGGTGACGCTGCGTACACGCTGGTGCAGGTCTCGGTGAACAACATCATCATGCTCTTCGCCTTCGCGCCCATCGTGGTGTTCCTGCTGGGTGTTTCGGACATGATGGTGCCGTGGGACACCGTGGCGCTGTCCGTGTTCCTGTATATCGTCATCCCGCTCAGTGCCGGCTATCTGACCCGCGTTATGTTGATAAAGCGCCGGGGTATTGAGTGGTTTGATAACGTCTTCATGAAGCGTTTGGCGCCGGTGACGCCCATCGGCCTCATCCTGACGCTGATTCTGTTGTTCGCATTCCAGGGCGAGGTGATTCTCAACAACCCGCTGCACATTGTGCTGATCGCGATTCCGCTGATCATCCAGACGTTTCTGATTTTTTTCATAGCTTACGGTTGGGCCAAGGCCTGGCGCGTGCCGCACAACGTGGCGGCACCCGGTGCCATGATCGGTGCAAGCAACTTCTTCGAACTGGCGGTTGCCGCGGCCATCGCGCTGTTCGGTCTGCAATCAGGAGCGGCGCTGGCCACCGTGGTGGGCGTGTTGGTCGAAGTGCCCCTGATGCTCGCGCTGGTGCGCATCGCAAACCGGACCCGCGGCCATTTCCCAGCCGCGCAAGCGGCGCCGGTGGGCGGGTAGACGATGGATATCCGGCTCTCGTCCGATGCCCGGAACTGGCTTCAGGGCAGGTATGACGCGGTGACCCTGCGGGTGTCGCCGCGTCACGGATGCTGCGGTGGGACGGCCGGCGTACCAGTGGCCGAGCCAGGGCCTCCCGAAAACGAAGCAGCCTTTCGGCGGTTTGATGTTGACGGAATCACCGTGTACCTGGCCGCGGAACTGGAGTCGGAGCAGGCGTACACCATTCGCGTGGAAGGCTTTTGGGGCCTCAGGCGACTGTTCGTCGAGGGCGCTGCGCTTTCCGCCGGCAAGGAGTAGCTGATGTTCAAGCATGTTGTTGTTGCAGTGGACTTTTCCCCTACCTGGTCATTGTTGCGTCGGCGCCTGCGGACCTTTCGGGCGTGGGGAACCGGGGAGGTGACGCTGGTTTATGTGCTCAGCAGCCGCTATCCGGCGACTCCGGAGGAAAGCCACCGAGCGCATTACGAAGCCCGTCTGAGCGAAGAGGCGGCGTCCCTGGAAGCCGAGGGCTGGCAGGCCCATTGGCAGCTGCGTGTTGGTGAGCCGGGCGCAGAGGTGGTGGCCACGGCGACGGATGTGGACGCGGACCTTGTTCTGATCGGCGACCGTGGTTTTAGTCGGTTCCGCGAGTTCTTCGTGGGTAGCACGGCCCTCGACGCCGCGCGGCTGACGAACTGTCCGCTATGGCTGGAACCGGTGCAGGAGGGTAGCGCGCAGGCCGGCGAGGACATTTTGCTGCTGGCAACCGATGGTTCAGCTGCCGCGAAGTCTGCCGAGACGCTGTTTCAGCAGTTGCGGCCGCGCTTCTCCCGTGGCGTCGCGGCTTTGGCCACCTGCGCCAGCGACGGTTGTGACAGGGAAATTGCGGACGCCAACGCCCACCTCAAGCAACTGGATCGCCCCGTCGATGGGCTGGAGGCGCGGGTGCTGGACGGTGACCCGCGCCAGGTGATCCCGAGGTTGGCGGAGGCGATGCCTGCCGATCTGGTCATCGTCGGCAAGCGTGGCCGTAATGTCATGCAGCAGCTTCTGCTGGGGAGTACGGCGGAGGCCATCTGCCGCAAGGCCCGCTGCCCGGTCTTGGTGGTGCCGCCCGCTGACTGACCACGCTTCATGATGAAACGAGGATTTCGATTTGACTGAAAGCCTGCCCAATGTCGACCAAACCTGGCTGGATGTGCCCACGCTGGATCGTCTGCGTGTGCCGCGGCCATCGTCCCATCCGCCGCGGTTCCTGTTGCTGTACGGTTCCCTGCGGGAGCGCTCCTACAGTCGCTTTCTTGCCGAGGAGGCGGCGCGGCTGTTGCGCCGGTTCGGCGCGGAAACCCGTATGTTCAATCCCTCGGGGCTGCCTTTGCCGGATGACGCGCCGGACGACCACCCCAAGGTGCGTGAATTGCGGGAACTGTCCGAATGGTCCGAGGGGCAGGTCTGGTGCAGCCCGGAACGTCACGGCAACATGACAGGGATCATGAAAACCCAGATCGACTGGCTGCCGCTCGCCTACGGCGGCATTCGTCCGACCCAGGGGCGTACACTGGCCCTGATGCAGGTGAATGCCGGGTCGCAGTCATTCAATGCCGTGAACAACATGCGCATCCTCGGCCGCTGGATGCGGATGATCACCATCCCCAATCAGTCCTCCGTGCCGAAGGCGTACGAGGAGTTTGACGAAGCGGGAAGGATGAAACCGTCACCCCTGTACGACCGTGTGGTGGATGTGATGGAGGAACTGGTGAAGTTCACGCTGCTGACCCGGGACTGCGCCGGCTATCTGGTTGATCGCTACAGCGAGCGCAAGGCAGAGGAACGCCCGGTGGCAACGCCAGCCGATGCGGCCGACATCACCATCGGGCGGAAATCAGCATAGTTCTAGGTCAGGCGTTCCAGGGCCAGGGCCACGCCTTGGCCGCCGCCGATGCAGAGCGTCACCAGGCCCTTGCGTTCCCCATTGCGTTGCATGGCGTGCAGCAGGCGCACGGTGAGCACGGCACCGGTGGCGCCAATCGGGTGGCCATGGGCGATGGCGCCGCCTTCCGGGTTGACCACGTCCTCTGACAGGCCCAGTTCGCGCAGCACGGCCAGCGCAATGGCGGCAAAGGCCTCGTTGATCTCCACCCGCTCCAGGTCGCCCACGCTCCAGCCGGCCCGCTCCAGCGCCTGGCGCACGGCAGGCACCGGGCCGATGCCGAACATGCCCGGTTCCACGGCGCCGACGCCCCAGGAAACCAGGCGGGCCATGGGCTTCAGCCCCTGCTGCTCGGCCCAGCCGCGCTCGGCAAGTACCATGGCGGCGGCGCCGGTATTCAGGCCCGGGGCATTGCCGGCGGTGATCGCACCATCCTCGCGAAACGCCGGCTTGAGCTTGCCGAGCCCCTCGGCCGTGGTGTCCGCCCGGTTGTGTTCGTCGGTATCGAACACGGTGGGCCCCTTGCGTCCGGGGACCTCCACCGGGACGATCTCCTCCTTGAACAGCCCCTCTGCCTGGGCCTTGGAGAAGCGCTGCTGCGAGCGGGCTGCCCAGGCATCCTGGTCTTCCCGGCTGACTTTGTATTCCTTTACCAGGTCCTCGGTATGCCAGCCGGAATGCTTGCCGGAGAAGGCGTCATTGAGGCCGTCGAAAAGCATGGAGTCCACCATCTTGGCGTCGCCCATGCGATAGCCCCAGCGGGCCTTGTCCAGCAGGTAGGGCGCCCGATCCATGTTTTCCAGGCCGCCGGCGATGGCGCACCGGGCATGGCCAAGGGCGATTTCCTGCGCCGCCGAGGCCACCGCCTGGGCGCCGGAGCCGCAGACCCGGTTCACCGTCAGCGCAGGCACGGCCACGGGAACACCGCCGTTGATCGCCGCCTGCCGGGCCGGATTCATCCGGTTGCCTGCCTGGACCACGTTACCCATGACGACGCTGTCCACCGCGTCGGGGGCTATGCCCGCACGCTTGATGGCTTCCTTGATCGCCGTGGCCCCCAGCTCAGTGGCCGGTACGTCTTTCAGACTGCCGCCGTAGGTGCCGATTGCCGTGCGAACCGGGGCGCAGATGACAACTTCGCTAGCCATGGACTCAGTCTCCCTTGATGGCGCATGAGTGAATCGCCCACAAGTATGGATGATCAATGTGAACTGTTCATGCCAGTCACGGACGCGCTAGGTCTGCGGCGGCTCCGGTCGGCCGCTCTTCGCCTCCCGCGAACTGGCGGCACGGACGTCCGTGATGGTGATCCGAAAACAGAGCTGTTTGCCCGCGAGAGGATGGTTGCCATCCAGAATCGCGCCCTGTTCGGTCAGCCGGAGCACGCGTAGGCTGAACTGGCGACCGTGGGACCCGCTGCGTAACTGCTGGCCGGGATACAGGTCAAGGCCGTCGGGAAGTGCGGTGCGGTTGGCTTCGAATACCAGATTCTCCCGCCGCTCGCCGTACCCGTCCTCCGGGGAAAGGTCAACCGTGACGGTGCTGCCGACCTCGGCGCCCTCCAGCGCACGCTCCAGGGCCGGCAACAGTGTTACGTGGCCATGGACGTAGCGCATGGGGCCCGATTGCGTGCTGTCATCCAACTGCGCACCGTCTGCATCCCTCAGGGAGTAATCGGCGGTGACCACGGTGTTAAACGCGACACGGCGAGGGTGATCTGTCCATGTCATTGGGTTTGTCTCCCGCGCTGTTTCACCTCCTTGAAATCCGGCGACAGGGGGCTGAGCCCCATGGCCGATGTCCGGCATCCTGCGCATACCTTCAAATGGTCCGCATCGAGCCCCTGCCCCCGGAGAACACGAAGCATCCCGGCCAGTTCCGTGGAGGGAATGAAGGGTCTCCCACAGCGGCCGCATTGAGCTTGATCGGTGCCGGTTGGCGCTGAGGTGACGGTCGCCTTTTTCTCCACGGCATCCATCGAGGGCCCGATTGCCGGAACCCGCTCCTGAAGCCAGCGCGCATCCGCGTCCAATGCGTCCCGAACCAACCGCCCGAGCAAGGCATAGGCGCCGCACTCCGGGGCGAGTTGGCAGGCTTGGTCCAGTTTACTGACCCAGGTGTTGGGCCAGGGGCGCAGAAAACGGTTCAGGAAATCTCGGGTTTCCTCCAGGCCATTCCGGGCCTTGTCGCCCGGTTCCGCATGAGCAGCGGACCCGAAGAGCAGGGCGAGAAACTGGAGTTGGAGCGCCAGGTGATCGGGGGTGTCGCGGAAGCCCACGTCGCGGGCCAGGCCGTGGCGCTGGTAGAAGCGCTCCATTTCCACCACGCTTGGTCCCATGATTGTATTGTCGATATACAGGCCGGCGTTCAGGGGTGCCGGATAGGGCGGTACTAGGAATAGCTGGCTGTAGGCGCGAAGCAGGGCGGTGTCATCCGCAAGCGCCTCCAGGGCGCAGGTCAGTTTCTGCCCCGCCTCCCACCCGGGAAGCAGATCCTCCAGGTCGGCCGCCAGATCGTGTGCCATGGCCGCACGGGCGCCCGGCCGGACTGGCGGCATGAAGGCCTGGCCAAGGCAAAGGTAGAGTTCGGCCCGGGCCAGTGTGCGGGCGCTGGTATCGTCGGTGTCATGGGCAAGTTCGTTCATAACAGGGCATCCGGGCAGTTGGACGGCACCGGAGCGGACTCCGGTGCCGCCAATCGATGACAACGGTTCAGGCGGTTGCCTGTGTGGGTTGATCCGCTGCGGCGCTCATCACCGGTTGTTCCGGTGCCGCCGAGAGGTTGAAAAGCTTCTCCCCAAGCACGTACAGCGTGAACAGCAGGGCGGAGCCCATGATGGTCAGCGCCCATTCCGTCACGGATGGTGTGTACTGGATCAGCTCCCAGGCCCAGGTGCCCTTGAACAGCGGGACGACCTGACCGCCCACGACGAAGAAGTACCGCTCCGCGAAGAGCCCGCCGAAGGTGAGCATGGACACCAGGACCTGGATGCCCGGGTTGTCCCGCAGCTTGGCGGACATCATCAATGCGAAGGGGACCAGCAGGCCGAGGACCACCGATGCGATGTACATCGGTGAGGCGAACAGGTATTCCGTCCACACGTAGTAGATTTCCGGGTTGTTGCTGTAGAGGCCGGTGATGGCACGCACGGCGACGAACAGAATGGTCAGGCCGAGCGCTGCCGCAAACAGTTTAGGCAGTCCACCGGCCAGGGCCTGCCGCAGCTTCTCGGGCATGGCGCTGCGCTGAAATCCGTAGGCGAGGTAGGTGAAGAACACAAGTGCGGCCAGACCGCTGGTCACAGCGGTCAGATAGAAATAGATGGGCAGCAAGCCGTCGAACCAGAACGGACGCATGCTCATCATGCCGAAGATCAGCGCCAGATTGCCGCTGGCCAGCAGGACGCCGAGGAAGGAGGCGATACCGATGGTGCGCGTGGCCTTGCTGTCCCAGTCGCCGGATTCCATTTTCTGGAACTTCCATAGCAGGAACAGCAGGTCGGCGGCATAGAACACGCCCATCCAGAACATGGCGGACTGGATCTGCAAGTTGAACGGAATGGCCCACAGCATGCGGAAGGTGTGTCCGAGTTCCAGGGCCAGTACCGCCATCCCGGAGACCAGAATGATAAAGGCCAAGAAAATGGCGCGTTTGGCGAGGCCGTAGTACTGCTTGAAGCCGAATACCAGCGGCAGGGAGGCGATCAACCCGAGCCCCGAGGAAGCCAGCGCGAAGTACAGATAGGTGGAAATCGGCTGGCCCCAGGGCAGGCTGGAGCTGACATTGAAGCTGGCGTGGCCGTGGCTCATCAGGTTGTACATGACGAAGCCGAACGAGGCCAGCAGTACGATGACGGACAGGATCAGCAGTCCGGTCCCCAGTCCGCCCTTCATGACGTTGTTGTCAGACATGATTGCTCACCCCCTCAGGATTTGCGCGGACTGAAGGCCGGGATGCCGGCACCAGCGCCCAGATAGTAGACCTGCGGTCGGTTACCGGTGTGGTCCAGCAGCCGAACGCCCTTCTTGTCGCCAATGAGCCGGTTCACATTGGATTCCGGATTGTCCAGATCGCCGAAGAAGCGCGCTTTGGGCGGACAGGTGCGGACACAGGCAGGCACGTATTCGACCAGTTCCGGATCATCCTCATCCAGGTCGGCCACACCTTCCGGGGCCTTGCTGACCTTGTGGTGACAGAAGGTGCACTTGGAAACCACGCCCTTCGGCTGGATGCCGATACCGCGGCGCCAGTCCTGCTCCGGGTTCTGGTAGGGCGGGCTCCACAGTTGGCCGTCCTCGCCCGGGTAGACGTCGCGGATATCCGGCTCCACCAGTGGCTGCTCATCCGCATAGAAGCGCACGCCGTAGGGACAGGCGATCATGCAGTACTTGCAGCCGATGCACTTGTTCCAGTCCACGAACACGATGCCGCCTGCTTCCTCGTCCTTGTATGTGGCCCGGGTGGGGCACACGTAGACACAGGAAGGCTTCTCACACTGCATGCACGGGCGCGGCAGCCACTTCATCTGGGCGCTGGGATACTCGCCCTCGTGATAGAAGAGCACGTCCTGCCAGCTTTCCCCGGGCAGGGTGTTGTTTTCCATCGAGCAGGCGGTGGTGCAGGCCTGACAGCCGGTGCACTTGTCCAGATCGATGACCATTCCCCACTTAGCCATTGGGTGATTCCTCCGCAGTCAGTTCAGGCCTTTTCCAGCGTCACCTTGGCGGTGTAATAGCTGGCGAGACCGGAGATCGGGTCGGACAGGTTCTCGGTGATATCCCCCGAGTGCCCGGGTTTGATGTCACGCCCTTCGGCCGTGGCCCAACGACCCTGGGCCCAATGGCCGTACTCCATGGGGAGCACCAGCGTGTCCGGGCGGTGGGCCGGCATGTAGCGGGCCACGGCGAGAATGCTTTTCCGTTCGCCACGGACCTCGGCGGAGAGACGGACCGTATCGCCGTCGGCAATGCCGCGCTGGCGGGCCGTTTCCGGGTGGATCTCCAGGTAACAGGTACCGCGACCGCCGACGATGGGCTGCATGTAGGCCTGCGCCTGGGGAATGTTCGCGCTGCGCCCTTCCGCGTGCAGCGGGGTTTTCGGCGTGACGAAGTGCAGGTCGCCGCCGCCCGTATGCTTCGGCTCCACCCACTGGATGAGTCCGACGCGGTCCTCGGGAATGCCCATCTCCGCGTGGATGTAGCTCGCGTGGTTTTCCAGGAAGCCGGACTTGAACTCGAATTTGCCGCTGGGGGTACGCAACAGCTTCTCGCGCACCTCGGACTCGCTCATCTCGACGCGGTAGTCCTTGCCGTCCCATTCCCAGAAGCTGCCCCGCCTATAGCGCCAGTGGTACGGCCTCTTGTACCAGACGCCCTTCTCCTTCCAGCTCTCGAAATCGTTCACCCCGTTGTCGCCGGGGTTGTCCGCGAATCCGGCGGCCCGGTGACGCAGCAGGTTTTCCACATCCCCCAGCTCCCGGTAGTAATCACCCATCGGGCCGTCGATGCGCTTGCCGATTTCGATCAGGATGTCGCCGAAGTGCTTGGTGTCGTACACCGGATCAACCGCTGGAACGCGCAGGGCGGTCATCGGCCAGCCTTCGAAGGGATAGGTGGGCGAGTCCTGTAGCCGCTCCAGGTAGGTGTGTTCCGGCAGGATCAAATCGGCGTACATGGCGGTCTCGCCCGGGTAGGGCGATGTCTCGATGATGAACACGTCCTTCAGCGCTTCTTCCCACAGCAGTGGGTCGGGCGCCGACCAGATGGGGTTGGTCAGGAAGAACATGGCCGTATCCAGCCGGTAGGGGTCGCCTGCCAGGTGGTGCTTGGCCGTCTCCTGCATCATGTGGGACGCCATGGGCCATTTTTCGGTGCCGGCCATGTCAATGCGCGGGTATTTGCCCTGCATTTCCCTGGCGTGGTCATCCATGTAGTCGTCGGCGCTCACGGGCAGCGCGCCGTAGGGCACACCCATCTGGTAGAAAAGACCACCCTCCGCGAACATGCTCCCGACCAGGGCATTCAGGGCATGAATGGCCATGCCGTTGTAGGTGCCGTTGAAATGTGCGGTGGGACCGCGTTCCATGATGGCCATGGCGGGTCGGGTGGTGGCGAATTCCCTTGCCACCGTGACAATATGCCGGGCCGGGATCGTGGTGATCTCCTCGGCCCACTCAGGTGTGCGGTCCTTCAGTTCCTCGTTCCACCAGTCGGCAATGCCGTGGGTCCAGCGTTCCTGGAAACTGGCCCTGCTGATGGTGTCCCCTGTGCGGAAGCGGTTGCGCCCGTCACGGAAATCACCCACGAATTCCTTGTCCCACAAACCCTCGGTCAGGATCACATGGGCAATGGCCAGTGCCATGGCGCCGTCCGTGCCGGGCTTGATCATCAGGTAGCGGTCGGAGGCCGCCATGGTGGGGTTCATGCGCACATCAATGCTGGTGATGCGCGTTTGCGGGCTCTTGGCCCGCATGTGTCCCCAGACCTGCATCAGGTAGTTGTACGGGCGGAAGGCCTCCAGGAAGCTGGCGCCGAAATTCAGGATGTAGTTGGTGTTGCGGTAATCGTAGGCGTTGTAGGAGTTGTTGCCGTCAGTGGCCTGTTTGGCGCGCTTTGAGCCTTCGGCGCAGATCGAGGCGTGACCAATGGCGGAGTTCGGCGTGCCGTACAGCTTGCCGAAGTCACCGTACAGTCCGGCGTCGGAACTGCCCCAGCCGCGGCCATAGAAGTGGGCGAAGCGATGGGATTCGCCGTTCGCACGCAGCCGGTTCAGTCGCTCTGCAACGGTGTCCAGCGCCTCTTCCCAGGAGATGGGGACAAAGCCTGGATCCTCGTCGCGCCCCTTGCGCGGGTTGGTGCGCCTCATCGGCCCCTTGAAGCGGTCCGGGTCATACAGCAGGTAGGTGCCCAGGTGACCCTTGGGGCAGAGCTTTCCGTTGGCGATCGGGTTGCCGGGGTCACCGTATATGCCATGTACCCGGCCATTCGTGGTGTACACGTTGATGCCGCAGCGTGCCGGGCACTGGTGACAGATGCTCTTGGTCACCACCGTCTCGCCGGAGCTGCGGCGGGTCACCTGGCTTTCCGCTGCCGGGCTGAACCCTTGCAAGCCGACACCGCCCGCGGCCACGGCTGCCGTTGCGCCGGTGGCCTGCAGAAAGCGCCGACGGTTTATCAGGGCATTCAGTACGTTCATCGTGAACCCTCTCCTGTTGTCGGTTCGGTATGGGGTGTCGGCCCCGAGGAGGCCGCCCGCATCAGTTGCCTGGATTTTCGGCACGCCGGACAGAAGGCCTCATCTGCTTCATGCGTCCCGAATGGCTGGCCGCAGTCGCGGCAGCGCTGCGTAGTGAGATGGTGCAACTCCGCTTCCTGAGTGCCGCCGTCCATCGCTTCAACACGGATGGCCTGTTCGGGGCACACCCGCTCGCACATGCGGCATCCGATGCAGAGCTCGCCGTTCAGCGACAGCGTGCTGGAACCCGCCGTGGTGCGGCGTTCCAGGGCGCCGGTGGGGCAAAGCCCGGCACAGATGCCATGTGCATCGCACTGCTCGCTGACCGAAAGGCGGGGCAGGGAGGCAGGCCCCTGACCGTAACCGTCCAGGGCCTGCAACTCCGCGCTCAGGCGCAGCCTGCGGAAGGGAACCACCCGATTGACCAGGGGCGTTGTTGCCGGCGCTTTCATGCCTTCTGCCAGTCGGGCGCGTGCCGACACGGCCTCCCCGCCGAGCTGCCGCAGGAAACCGCGCCGGCTCACCCGACGCTCCAGCTTGGCCTCTGGAATCGCTTTGGTGGCCCGGCGTTGCGGTAGCGGTTGATGCCGGACCGTTGGTCGTCCCTGGGTGGCCGTTGGATTGTCGCCCAGCAGTTCCGTCGCTATCCGAACCGCATGCGCGGCCGGATGCGCGGCGCCGCCGCCGGCGGGGCAGTCCTGGCACCAGCCCCGATCCACAACAGCGATGCCATTCGCGCCCGCGAGCCGGTTGAGGCTCAGCAGTTGGGCGGCATCAAGGCCTCCGGTGCATGGCACGCGCAGCGTGTCCGCGCAGCTTTCCGATTCGGGTACCCGCCAGCAGTCCACCTCGTTAACGATCGGCGATGATTGCCCGGGGAGCGGCAGTTCCGGAAACCCGTGAAGCTGAAGCGCACTGCTTGGGCAGTTGGCAGCGCACCGCCCGCAGCCGAGACAGGTGCCCTGCAGTTCTGGCCCATGGTCCCCGACTGCAATCACGGAAACGGGGCATGCCTCGGCGCACGCCTTACAGTCGGCCAGCGGGCTTCTGGCCGGCAGGCACGCGGACGTGTTGATACGCAAACGGGGTTCGGAAGGGTCGACGGGATGAAATCTCTCCTCCTGGCCCGGTTTGCCCTTGTGCTTCTCTGGCATCATGGAATGGCGACCGGTTGTCGTTCTCGACGCGAACGTCATGCCGTCAATGCAGCAAGATCGGGGCCAAGGGGTTCGGCTGCTGGCAAGGGAGGGAGGATGGTTGATGTTACGGCCCGTGAGGGTTACGAATTGGTAACGAAGAACGGGTTAGGAGTTACCAATGCGTAACGCGATTGTCCCACTGATGATTCTGTTCTTCGCGTGCCTTCTCTTCAGCGCCGGCGCGCATGCGGATCAGCGCCCCATCCGCGTTGGGCTGACTCCGGTCATTCTCGAGGATCAGGTGCGCTTCCTGGAGGAGTGGCGAAGCTATCTTGAACGTGAACTCGGGCGCGAGGTGCAGTTTCTCCGACGTAACAGCTATGGGGAAATTATCGAATTGGCGCTGCGTGGGCAGGTGGATTTCGCCTGGTTGTGTGGTTTCCCCTACGTGCGCCATGAGAATACGCTGGACCTGCTCGCAGCCCCACTCTTCAAGGGTGCCCCCCGGTACCAATCCTATCTGATTGTTCCAGCGACGGATCGGGAAACACGTAGCCTCATGGATCTGGAAGGCGGGATTTTTGCTTTCTCTGATCCCAACTCGAATTCCGGCTGGCTTTATCCGGAGGCCATGCTCCGCCGTAACGGAACCAGCGCCGATCAGCATTTCGATCGCACGTTCTATACCTGGGGGCATCGTCGGGTTATCGAGGCGGTTGCCCATGGGTTGGCCGAAGGAGGCGCGGTCGACGGGTACGTCTGGGAGGCGCTGGCGCGGGTTGACCCCGACCTCACGGAAAAGACGCGGATCGTGAGCCGCTCTGACGCCTTCGGCTTCCCGCCGGTGGTTGCCACTCCTGCCGCCGATTCCGACATGCGCGGGGCGGTGCTGGAGGTGCTATTGGCCATGCATGAGTCCGAACGGGGTCGGGATCTGCTGGCAGCGCTCAACCTGGACGGGTTCACTGAAGTGGAAGCCGAACTCTACGATTCCATCCGCCAACTCAGTCGTGAAGTGGTGCGATAGCCGGGGAGCGGGAGATGCTCGAGTCGCTCAGCTACAGAATCAAGGTGCCGCTGAACATCTCCCTGGTGATTGTCGCCACCGTTGTGGTTATCACGCTGACGGTGCTCGGGTACAGCTATCGGCAAGTGGATCGGGAGATGCTGCATAGCGGGGAGAGTCTGGGGCGGGTGCTGGCGAAAGGCGTTTCCGGGGCGATGTTGCGCGATGATCTCTGGGCCGTCTGGGATACCATCCGTACGCCCACCGACGTGGCCCGGGACGAGGCATTGCGACCGGATGTGATCACGGTGACCGACGCCTCCGGCAAGGTGTTCGCATCCACTGCGCCGACGCAGTTCCGCATTCTGAGCCGTCCGTCCGAGGTGGATGCCCGCTATCCCGGCCTTACGGTCTGGCACGCGGATGACAGCTTGCCAGAGTCCGCCCATTTCTGGCTGGATGCTGACAGCCTGCTCGTCCTGGTGCCGGTGCTTATGGACGGCAGCCTCATCGGTACGGTGCTGATGGAATACCGTCGCCCTGCTTTTCTGGAGCGGTTTGGCGGGGCCTTGGGGCAGGTGGCGTTAAGCACGGCGTTGATACTTGCGCTGGTATTGCCCATCGGATGGTGGATGGGAATGCGTGTTGCGCGGCCCCTGCAGGAACTCGCCGGCTTAATGGACCGAATCGGTTCGGAGAATCCGCGAAGCCTGAGGCACTCCCTTGAGCCCTTGAAGGGGACCAGGGCTGATGAAATTGACCGTCTGCGCGGCCGCTTTCATCAGATGCTTGGCGAACTCGCGGACAAGGAAGGCCTGGAGCGTGAAATGGTCAGAGCCGATCGGCTGGCTGCCATCGGGCGGCTCACCGCGGGGATCGCCCATGAGATCAACAATCCCCTGGGCGGCATGCTCAATGCCGTCTCCAATCACCGCCGCCGGGGCCTTTCCGACCCGGCCACTGATCGCACCCTGTCATTGCTGGAACGTGGTCTGAACCAGATTGGCGACATCGTTGCCGCGCTGCTGGTGGAAGCCCGTTTGCAGAGTCATGATCTGTGCCCGGAGGATCTCGCCGACGTGGAGACCCTGGTGGGCAGCGACATCCGCAGCCGCGGCGTTGCCATTGACTGGTCGCTGGAAGTACGGCGGAGCCTGCCATTGCCATCGACTCCTGTCCGGCAGGTGTTGATGAACCTGGCCCTGAACGCGGTGCAGGCCGCGGGTGCGGGTGGTCACGTGCGCTTCCGGGGCGGTGTCGAGGGCGGCATGCTGGTGGCCAGTGTCTGCAATACCGGGCAAGTGATTTCTTCAGCACAGATGGAGCGCCTGTTTGAGCCGTTCTCCGTAGGGGACGACAATGGCGAGGGCACCGGACTGGGCCTATGGGTCACCTATCAGATCGTTCAACAACTGGAGGGTCGGATCGACGTGCGCAGCCATGCCGAAGAAACCTGTTTCACCGTGCGACTGCCGCTGCGTTTCGGTGGAGGAACGGCATGACTGATCCGGCGATCTGCCTGCTGGAAGACGATGCAATCATGGGGGAGTCCCTGCGAGACCGCTTCCAGATGGAAGGGTACGCAGTGGACTGGTTCCAGCGTGCGGCGGATGCGGAGCGCGCACTGCGGCAGAACCGCTACGCCTTGCTGCTGAGTGATATCCGCCTGCCCGATGAATCCGGTGATCAACTGTTCCAGCGCTGCCGCGCGATTCCCGGCCTGCACCTGCCGCCGGCAGTCTTCATTACCGGTTATGGCTCCATTGCCACCGCCGTTGAACTGCTCAAGGCCGGGGCGGCGGACTACGTGGTCAAGCCGTTCGACCTGGATGAACTGGTGCGGAAGGTCACGGAGCTCACGCAGACCTACCCCAGGGGCGCGTCGGCTCCAGACCAAGCCCGGAGCGCAGTGCTGGGAATCTCCCCGGCCATGCGGCGGCTGGAGCAGCAACTGGCCCGGCTGGCGCGCACTGGCGCCGGCATTATGCTGGTGGGCGAATCCGGTGTTGGCAAGGAGTTCGCGGCCAGGTACTTCCACGAAGCAGGTGGTGCCTCACGCCCCTTTGTTGCGGTGAACTGCGGGGCGCTTCCGGAGAGCCTGCTGGAGGCTGAGCTGTTCGGCCATGAACGGGGTGCGTTCACGGGCGCGCAGCGCAGTCGACGTGGGGTGTTCGAGCAGGCGGACGGCGGGGTGCTATTCCTTGACGAGATCGGCGATATGCCGCTCACCATGCAGGTGCGGCTCCTCCGTGCGATCCAGGAGCGCCAGATCACGCGCCTGGGCGGCGAGCAGACGATCCCGCTGGATTTCACGCTGCTATCGGCCACCCACCGGGATCTGCGGGCGTTGGTGGCGGCCGGCGGTTTCCGGGAAGACCTCTATTACCGGATCAACACTGTGCAGATCCGCATACCACCGCTTCGCGAGCGGCCGGAGGACACGCTCTGGTTCGCCCGCAAGTTCCTTGAAGCACGTGCACGGGCTGAAGGCAGCCCCGCGCGAACGCTTTCCGCCGACGCGGAACGGGCGCTGCTCAGGCACGACTGGCCGGGTAATGTGCGGGAACTGGAACATTGCCTGCAACGCGCGTTGTTGCTCTCGGACGCCCCGGTTCTGGAGCCGGCGGCGCTGTTTGATGAGGCGGATGCCCCGGCAGCGGATGGCGAGGAGGGGCTAGCCGAGTACCTGCGCGCCAGGGAGCGGGAGCATATCCAGCAGGCGCTGGCGCGTCACGGTTGGCAGATCACCGCCACCGCCCACAGCCTCGGCATCAGCCGCAAGAACCTGTGGGAGAAAATGCGAAAGCTGGATATCGACGGCGGCCGCCGTTCAGAGTGATTCCTGCTGCGCGGACAACCAGTTATGGGCTTCGGCCGCCGGGGCATAGCCCTGTGCAGCCGCCGCGCCGAACCAATGCAGCGCCAGTTCCGAGTTCCGCGCCGTGCCGAGCCCTTCCGCGTACATGATGGCCAGGTTGTACTGCGCCACGGCGAAGCCGCGTTCCGCCGCGTAGCGATAACAGCGGCAGGCCTTGACCGGGTCCGTCGGGACGGTCTGTCCCTGGTCATACATAACGCCGATGTTGGTCATCGCTTCCAGATTGCCCCCGCGGGCAGCCGTGACGTAGTGGTTCCACGCCGCAAACAGATCCAACGGCGCGCCGTCGCCACGGCGGTAGCGGTTACCCAGCAAAAGATTCGCTTCAGCATCTCCGGATGCCGCAAGCGCTTTCAATGGTTCCAGGTCGTTGGCCGCCAGGGGCGGTCGCTGTGTTTCCGTTTGGTAACATCCGGTTGACGTGTTCTGGTCCAGGCTCGCCTTTTGGAACAGGCCAACCAGGCTCGCGGTCGCGTCAGTGCTCATAACGTGTTCCGTTGGTGACGATGTGTATGGAACAGTGAAGCAAGCACCGTGCCGCGGGTGGAGATGCTCATCGGCTGACACAAGTGCGGTTCAGGCCACCAGGAGCAGCCAGAGCGGGATTGTCAGCGCGGCCAGCGCGGTCTGCGCGGTGAGCAGGGTGGCCAGCAGGCGGTGGTCGCCGCCCATCTGGCGCGCAAGAATGTATCCCGCCGGCGCCGTGGGCAGGGCGGCGAACAGCACGAGCAGGCGGGTTTCCAGCGGCTGCAGGCCGACCAGCACCGCCCAGCCCCAGGCAATCAGCGGCAGCAGCGCCAGCTTGGCCACGGAACTGACGGCGATTGCGGCCGCCTGGGCGCCGGTGGTGCGCAGGCTAAGGCCGGCGCCCACGGTCATCAGCCCCAGTGGCAGTGCCGCACTGCCGAGGATATCCAGCAGCGGCCCGGCGCCCAGGGGAACCCCGAGGCCGGTGAGATTGAGGCTGACGCCCGCGACACACGACAGGATCAGCGGGTTGCGCACCAGGCTGCGCAGCACGCCCGCCGCCGAGACCTGGCCGCCGGCGAACCAGGCCAGCACGGCCACGCAGAGCAGATTGATCAGCGGGATCTTGAGCGCCAGGATCAGCGCGGCGACAGCCGCGCCCGGCGCACCGAACAGGCCGAAGGCGATGGCCACGCCCAGATAGGTGTTGAATCGGATTCCGCCCTGGAAGACCGAGGTGAAGCCGGCCCCGTCCACCGGAAGGCTTCGCCGGAGCGCCAGCAGCACCACGCTAACGGTTCCCAGGCTGAGCGCCACTGTCAGCGCCATGGGCCCGATGCGGGCGACGTCCACCTCCGCCGTGGCTAGCGTATGCACGAGCAGCGCGGGAAACAGAAGATAGTAGGTGAGCTGTTCCAGCTGCGGCCAGAACCCGGCAGCGGGGAATTCCGCCCGGCGCAACAGCGCGCCCAGCAGGATCAGCGCGAACACCGGTAGCAGGGTGGCGGCGATCAGTTCCGGGTGGCTCACCGGGCGTCGACGCTCAGGTGCGAAGCGGGCGCGATGCCTTGCCCGGTTCGGTGAGGTCGCACTGGAAAGCCACCAGGTGCTGGGCATCGATGCGGATACCCACCCGTTCGCCGATGGCATGGTCATGGTGGCTGGGGAACAGCGACAGAATGTGCGTGCCGCTGTCCAGTTCCAGCGTGTACAGCGTTTCGGCCCCGGTGAAGGCCTTTTTCACCACCAGTGCCCGCAGGCTGGAGTCCGGGTCCGGCTGTACGTCATCCGGGCGCAGCAGCAGATCCACTTCCGTTCCGGGCGGCCAGCCATAGGAGCGGTTACCCTCGATGATGCCCAGTTCGGTTTCCAGGGTTTCGTGGTCGATCAGGCGTGCGCGCAGGAACCGCCCCTGGCCGATGAAATCGGCGACGAAGCGATCCACCGGCTCATGGTAGAGGTTGTAGGGCGTGTCCCACTGGACGATCTGGCCGTTGCGCATGATGCCCACCTGATCGGAGATGGCGAAGGCCTCGCGCTGGTCGTGGGTCACCAGAACGGCCGTGACGCCCTCGGCCTTGAAGATTTCATGCACCTCGGCGGCGAG
>LFIK01000515.1_pt1 | contig 29090 bp, 27 predicted proteins | sample 643401 | NCBI WGS metagenome assembly LFIK01 (sample SAMN03777447, study PRJNA286221) | soda lake metagenome | biome: soda lake; feature: Kulunda steppe; material: water; isolation source: sample T5-Br brine of Lake Tanatar-5 | place: Russia: Kulunda steppe | collected 2010-07
CGAACTTCTTCTCGGCCATCCAGTCGGCGAGCTGCGCCGCGGCGGCACCCGAACCGTCGTCCTCGACGATGGTCCCGGCCTCCTTGGGCGGACGGTCGGCGAACTCGTACATGGTCGCGGACGCGGCACCGGCCCCGACCTGTTCGGGCGAGACGCCGAGGTCGGCGAGCGACTTGACGGTGAGCGGCTTGGACTTGGCCGCCATGATCCCCTTGAACGAGGGGTAGCGCGGCTCGTTGATCGCCTCGACGACGCTGACGATGGCGGGCAGGCTCGACTCGACGACGTCCCATCCCTCCTCGTGCTCACGGTGGACGGTGACCTTGTCGCCGTCGACCTCGAGGTGGCGCGCGAAGGTCAGGCTCGGCAGCCCGAGCAACTCGGCGACGGCCGCCGGCACCAGGCAGGTGCGGGCATCGGTCGACTGGTTGCCGAAGATGACGAGGTCGAACTCCTCGGCCTCGAGGGCCTTGGCGATGACCCGGGCGGTGCCGAGCGCATCCGAGCCGGCGATCGCCTCGTCGGTGATCTGGATCCCCGCGTCGAGCCCGTAGGACAGCGCCTTGCGCACGACGGGCTGCGCCGTCTCCGGCCCCATGAGCAGGACGGTCACCTCGGCGCCGTGCTGCTCCTTGAGTCGCACGGCCTCCTCGATGGCGAACTCGTTGACCGGGCACAGGACCGACTCGCCCGACTCGCGGTCGACGGTGCGGTCATTGGGGTCGATCGACTTCTCGCCTGCGGTGTCTGGCGTCCGCTTGACGGGTACTAGGACCTTCATCCGGCGCTCCCTCGCTGTTGATGGTGGTCGGCGTCGACCGGTCGCGGGTTGCCAGCCGCGACGGCCTGCACCCCTTGCACCCATGATCGGGTGCGGCTGATCGGGTGCGACGCCTCGTCCGATATGGAACTGTAGTGAACGCTCAAAATCAAATCGATCGACCCGGCCGACCGACCGTAGGCTGCCCCCATGAGCGCTGACGACACCCCCGATCCGACCCCGCACGGCCTGACGCTGACGGGCGAACGCACGCTGCCGGGCATCCCCGACGAGCGCTACTGGTTCGTCCGCCACGAGGTCGCCTACCGGCGTGTCGCCGCCCGCCTCGATGAGCTCGATGAGCCGAGGGGGCCAGCGGCCGGCACCACCTCCGGGATCACCGTCCTGGACGCCGGATGCGGCGAGGGCTACGGTCTCGCGCTGCTGGCCGCCGCCGGGGCGGGGCGGGTGATCGGGGCGGACCTCGACCCCGCCAGTGTGGCCCACGCCCGCGCCCGCTACGCCGACACCGACCCCCGTATCGAGGTGGCGGCGTGTGAACTGTCGTCGCTGCCACTCGCGGCTGGTGAGGTCGATCTCACCGTGTCCTTCCAGGTCATCGAGCACGTGTGGGACGTCCCCGGCTACCTCGCGTCCCTGCGGCGCGTGACCCGCGCCGACGGCCTCGTCGCGATCGCGACACCCAACCGCCTGACCTTCACCCCGGACAGCGACGTGCCGGTGAACCCCTTCCACGTCACCGAGTTCGCGCCCGACGAACTGGTGACGGCACTGCGGACGGCCGGACTCGACGTCGAGCGGCTCAGCGGCCTGCACCACACCGGCGCGCTCGCGGCCTTCGAGGCGACGCACGGGGTGTCGCTCCCCCACCACCTCGGTGCCACCGATGCGGCGTCGTGGTCCCCGGCGGTCCGCGAGCGGGTGCACGCCACCGCGGCGACCGACTTCGTGTGGCGGGACGACGCGCTCGGCTCGAGCCTCGATCTGTTGGCGGTCTGCCGGGTGGCGGCGTGAGCGCGGCCGTGCCGCCGGGTCCGGGCGACGTCGGTGCGGGGACCGCGCCCGGCGAGTTCGCCCTGGTGCTGCACACGCACCTGCCGTACCTGAAGAACCACGGCGTGTGGCCGGTCGGTGAGGAGTGGCTGTTCCAGGCCTGGGCAGCGTCGTGGCTACCGGTCACCCGGTTGCTCGAGGAGCTCGCGGCCGAGGGCCAGCGGGAGGTGCTCACGCTGGGTGTCACCCCGATGGTGGCCCACCAGGTCGCCGACCCGCGGCTCGCCCGGGACCTCGGCACCTGGCTCGGCGGGCAGATGTGGCGCAGTGAGGAGCAGCGCTGGCACGAGCACCTGCCCCGTGAGGTCCGGGCGCTGTCGAACTTCTACTGGCAGCGGTTCGCCGCGCTGGCCGCCTACCACGACGAGGTGCAGCGCCGGGGTGGGCTGCTGACGATCTGGCGGCAGCTGGCCGAACAGGGGGTCATCGAACTGCTCGGTGGGCCGGCCACCCATCCGTACCTGCCGCTGCAGACCGACCCGGCGCTGATCGACGCCCAGCTCGCGGTCGGGCTCGAGCACCACGCGCGCTGGGCGGGCGCGCGCCCGACCGGACTGTGGCCCCCGGAGCTCGGCTACCGCCCCCGGGGCCGCGTCGCGGATGCCACCGCCCGGCCCCGACGCACCGACCGGTTCGGCACCCCGACCCTGCCGCGGATCGGCGACGAGCTCCCCGGGCTCGAGGAGCACTACGCCGCCCACGGCATCGACCACGTCCTGGTCGACGCGGCCACGCTGGTGCGGGCCGCGGGCGGTGCCGAGCGGGACTGGACCGCGCGCCCCGCGGTGCCGCGTGCGGGCACGGGCGACCTCGACGAGGTGGTGCACGACGGCGTCGCCATCGGCAACAGCGACGTGGTCGCCTACGCCCGGGACCTGTCGGTCGCCTACCACGTGTGGTCACCGACCGGCGGGTACCCGGGCAACGCGTGGTACCGGGAGTCGTACGCGCTCGGCTCGTTCGGCTGCCATCCGTCGTGGCGGGTCACCGACCACGATCTGCCACCGGAGGCCAAGGCCCCCTACGAGCCGGCGGCCGCGACCGAGCGGATCGGCGTCGACGTCGGGCACCTGACGGGGGTGCTGCACGATGTGCTGGACCCGCGGCCCGGTGAGTTGGTCGTCGCCGCCTACGACACGGAGCTGTTCGGCCACTGGTGGTTCGAGGGAGTCGACTTCCTCGCCGGGCTGCTGCGCCGGGTCGCCGCCGACCCGGGGCTGCGCACCACCACGCTCGCCGGCAGACTCGCCCGCCGCCCGCCGCCGCGCCGGCTCGAGCTGCCCGAGTCGTCCTGGGGCTTTGCCAAGGGACACGCGAGCTGGGTCACCGACGAGACCCGACCGATGTGGCGGGAGCTGCGCGGCGCGGAATCACGCGCCCGTCAGGTGCTGGCCGGCGGCCGCGGTGGGCCGGCGGTGCGCGAGCAGATCGCCCGGGAGCTGGCCCTGCTGACCGCCTCCGACTGGCCGTTCATGACCACCCGGGGCGCGAGTCCGGGCTACGCCCACGAACGCATCGGCTCCCACACCCGGGCCGTGCACGAACTGTGTGACCTCGTCGAGTCGGGTCGCACCGACGCCACGGCGGCCGACGCATTGGCGGCCATGGCGGCGCGGGACGATGCACCGGCCGACGTCGAGCCGCTGCTCGAGGCGCTCGACCCGGTTGCCGCCCGACCGGCGGATCAGACGTCGCGGTAGCGCATCAGCGCGATCGCGGCGGTGGCGATGACCAGTCGATAGCCGATGAAGACCGCCAGGGCGGTGAACGGCTCCAACGGTTGGACCATGCCTTCGGGGATACCGGCCATCGCCTCCTCGGAGAGGAACAGGCTGTTGAGCGCCTGAAAGGGCAACCAGCGCCCGATCGCCGGGCTGAACTGGTTGATGACGGTCTCCCCGAGAAAGAGCCACACCAGCGTCAGGGACACGGCCACCACCTGGCTGCGCAGCAGCGCCCCGAGCGCGACGCCGAACACGCCCGTCAGTGCGAGCCCGACCGGGCCCTGCCAGAGGGCGTCCCGCGTCTGGGTCCCGAACGACAGCGACTCGCCGGTCACGACGACCATCAGGCCGACGATGACGAGCCCGAGCACGAAGAACAGCAACGCGTAGGCGATCGCGATGCCGGCCTTGCTGACCAGGAGCGCCGTGCGTGACGGGTTCAGCTGCAGCGCCCGACCGATCGTGCCGTGGCGGAACTCCGTGGTGACCAGCAGCAGGGCGATGAGCAGGACGAACACCGACCAGCCACCGATCTGGTCGACGGCGGCGGCGACCTGACCGTCGGTCCCGGTGAACGCCCCGGACATCTCCGACTCGAACACGAAGAACCCGGCACCGACCGCGACGAGCGCGAGGCCCGCCAGGGCCAGGATCCAGGTCGTCTTGACGCTGGTGAGCTTGAGCAGTTCCGATCCGACGAGCCCCATCAGGCGATCCCCTCCCCCGAGGTCAGTTCCATGAACACGTCCTCGAGTTCCGCGGTCACCGGTCGCAGCTCGCTCAGCGCGATACCCGCCTGCAGCGCCGACCGGCCGATCACGGTGGGATCGATGCCGTGCACCATCAGGCCGCCGTCGCCCCGGGCGACCGTCGCGCCCGCCTGTTCGAGCACGCCGACCAGGCTGGCGTCATCGGCGGAGGCCACCCGGGTGCCGCCGCCGGCCGTGGCCGTGAGCTCGGCGACCGACGCCTGGGTGACCTTGCGTCCCTTGCGGATGACGACGACGTCGTCGGCCAACCGCGATACCTCGCCGATCAGGTGCGAGGACACCAGGATCGCACGGCCCTCGTCGGCGAGGTGGCGCAGCAACCGCCGCGTCCACTGGATGCCCTCCGGGTCGAGCCCGTTGGCCGGTTCGTCGAGCAGCAGGACCTTGGGATCACCGAGCAGTGCCTGCGCGATCCCCAACCGCTGGCGCATCCCCAGGCTGTACTTGCCGACCCGCTTGCGCCCCGCGTCCTGCAGGCCGACCAGCTCGAGCACCTCGTCGCAGCGCGACCGTGGGATCCCCACGGCGCGGGCGCTGACCCGTAGCTCGTCGATACCGCGGCGTCCCGGGTGGTAACCCACGCCGTCGACGATCGTGCCGACGGTGCGGGCCGGATCGTCGAGCTCGTGGAAGGACCGCCCGAAGATCGTCGCCGTGCCGGCGGTCGGCGTGGTGAGCCCGACCAGCATCCGCATCGTGGTGGACTTCCCCGCACCGTTGGGACCGAGGAACCCCACGATCCGGCCGACCGGGACCTCCAGATCGAGCCCGTCGACCGCCACCTCGTCACCGAAGCGTTTGGTCAACCCGCGGGCGACCACCGCCGCCTGTGTGTCCATGTTCGTTTCCCCGTCGCGATCCGATGGTGGTGCACCCCGGGCAGGTCACGCACGGTCACGTGACGGCCCCGACGGGACCCTAGATCCGCGCGCGACGCGACGGGGCCGGTGTGCGCCATGGGCTCAGTCATGCCCTCGGAAGCATCGGTCCATCCGTGGCGGGGTCGTCCACCCGTGGCGGGTCGGGTCACCCGGTCGGCACGGACCCGCTCAGCCCCCCGGCGGGGCCTGCGGATCGAGCGCCACGGTGCGGGGCACCGTGTGGACATCGTCGAACGCGGCGGCGGGGACCACCACCTCGCCCGCGGGCCCGGACCAGTGGGCGTCGCCGGCGGTGTCGAAGGCACATGGCAGGACCACGACCCGCCCGTGACGAGGGTGGGCCAGCTCCACCAGCGCCGGCAGATCCGCTTCGACCGTCGTGAACCCGCGGGCGACCAGCATCGCGACGACGCCGTCGACCCCACTGACGTCGACGACGAGCCGCGCGCCGGTCTCGGTCGGCCCGGCCACCTGCCAAGCGACCGTGCCCCGGGCGGTCAACAGATCGAGCAGGGCCACCACCTCCGAGGTCCGCATCGCGTCAGCCCTCCCGGTTCGCGCGTCGACGGTGCCGGCGCACCTCGATGATCCGTCCGATCACCCCGACCACCGGGACCAGCACCGCACCCACGATCATCGCGGCGACGAGGTCGAAGCCCCGGGCGAGCGCCGCACCGGCACCGAGCAGCACCCCGAACGGGACGAGGTACAGCGGTGCCACGCTGGCCCGACCGTCGGCCTCGAGACTGCGCTGGGTCGTGGTGGCCCCGACCGCGGCGAGGACGACCAGCCCGATCCCCAGCGCCAGCATCAACGGATCCGCCACCTCGACTCCACTCCCGGCCGCGTCGCCGGGCCTCGTCGCGTCCGCCCCGGCCGGGCGTGCGCACCGGACCGTACGGACCGGTGCCGGGGAGCCTACGGCGTAGCCTGCCGCGGACCTGCAGCCCCCTGCGTACCACCCCGGAGCCGGCGTGATCGAGATCCTGTCCGACGCGCCCCTGGTGGTGCTGTTCGGGGTGCTGGCCATCGGCACGCTGGTCGGTGCCGTGCGGATCGCGGGCGTGTCGGTCGGGCCGGCCGGGGCCCTGTTCGCCGGCCTGGCGCTGTCGGCGCTGGTCCCGGGGGTCTCGGACGCACTGCCCACGCTGATCGGCACGCTCGGTCTGACGCTGTTCGCGTACACGATCGGGCTGGCCGCCGGCCCGTCGTTCTTCGGTGGGCTGCGTTCCGCCGCACCGGCCATGCTCGCCGCCGTGGGCATCGTCGCGCTGGCGGCGCTCACCACGCTGGGGCTCGGCCGCCTGGCGGGGCTGACGACCGGCCAGATCGCCGGCACCTTCGCCGGCGCGGTGACCAACACCCCCGGTCTGGCCGCGGCCACCGACATCGTCGGCACCAACGAACCGGTGGTCGGGTATTCGATCGCCTACCCGTTCGGGGTCGTCGGTGCGATCCTGGGCATCGTGGCTGCACTGGCGTGGTCCCGGCATCGACCGAACGACGAGGACCGCAATCCCCCGCAACCGGCGCGGCACCTCACCGTGCGGATCACGGCCGCCGACCTCCCGCCGCTGGAGGACCTGGCCCACTTCCGCGGTGAACAGCTGGTGTTCTCCCGGGTGCGGCGCGCCGGGCGTGAGGCGACGCCCTCCGAGGGGCTGGTCCCGCAGGTCGGTGACCTGGTCACCGTGGTCGGGCCGGCCGGGGTGCTCGACGACTTCGTCGCGGCCGTGGGCGAACCCACCGATGACGACCTGCCGCTGGACCGCCACCAGGTCGACTTCCGGCGCGTGGTGCTGACCAACGTCCGCTACGCCGGATCGACCGTCGCCGCCCTCGGTCTGCACCGGTTCGAGGCCGTCGCCGGCTACGTGCGCCGTGGTGACGTCGATCTGGTCGCCCGACCCGACCTGGTGGTCGAGCTCGGCGACCGCATCCGCGTGGTCGCCCCCCGCGGCCGGTTGGCCGAGGTGGTCCGCGAGCTCGGCGGTTCCGAGCGCGCCGCGGTGACCGCCGATCCCCTCGGCTTCTCGCTCGGGTTGTCGATCGGCCTGGCGCTGGGCCTGGTCCCCATCCCGCTGCCCGGACTGACGCTGCAACTGGGAACGGCCGCGGCACCGCTGCTCGTCGGACTGATGCTCGGCCGCATCGGACACTCGGGGCCGGTGAGCTGGCAGCTGCCGTATGCCACCAACCAGGCGCTGCGGCAGTTCGGCGTCCTGGTGTTCCTGGCCAGCGTCGGGCTCGGTGCCGGCCCCGACCTGGCCCGGGCGCTCCGCTCGGGCGAAGGTCTGCTGCTGGCCGGGATCGGTGCCGCCACCACGGCCGTGCTCGTGGTGGCGCTGGTCGTGCTCGCCCGGCTGGCCGGACGTGGCGGGGCACGGGTCGCCGGGACGGTGGCGGGCACGCAGGGGCAACCGGCCGTCCTCGAGTTCGCCAACGAGCGGACCGACGCCGACGACCGCGTCAACGTGGTCTACGCACAACTGTTGCCCGCTGCCTTCATCGCCAAGGTCCTGGCCGCGCAGATCCTCGCCAGCCTCTGACGGCGGCGCCCGAGGCGACGACGCGGTGACACCGCCGTACGCCGGTGCAGCGGGCGGGAACCGGACCGCGTCGCGCACCGACCACCTCGCCGGAGTCCGTACCTTGGTCCCCCCATCGTGACGAGGTCGTCAACGTGTCCGTGCCCTCGAGCCGTCGCCCACGACGCGGCGTCGCCGCCCTCATGGTCGCGGTGGCACTGCTCGCATCGGCCTGCGCCGGTGGGGACCCGGACCTGCGCATCGCCGGTGACGTGCAGGCGGCCCAGCCGGTCTCCGGGGCCTCACAGATCGTGCTCGCGATCGCGAACGACGGGGACGGGGACGACACCCTGATCGAGGCCAGCACGGACGCGGCGCTCGGCGTGGAGATGCACCTGACCACCATCGAGGACGGCCGCGCCTCCATGGGCCAGCTCGACGAGGTCGATCTCCCGGCCGGTGAGGTCGTCAACTTCCGCCCCGGCGGTCTGCACCTGATGCTGATCGTCCCCGACGACACCGTGGTCGAGGGTGCCACCTTCGATCTCACCCTCGCCTTCGACCGCAGCGGTGCGATGACCGTCCCCGTGACGGTCGTGGACCTGCTCGATCTCGCCGAATCGACGTTCGACGACCCCGACGAGGACGCCTAGATGAGGCTCACGGGCACGCCCTGCTCCCCACACGGCCGTCCGCGACGGGCACTCGTGCTCGCGGGCGCGGCGCTGCTCGTGCTGGTCCTGGCCGCCTGCGACCCGGCGAGTTCCACCTCGATCGCGGCGCAGGGCCTGGAACGGCAGGCGGACGGCTGGCGGGGTCTGCCGCTCGAGATCGACCGGCAACTGCCCGACGTCACCCTGCTCGATGTCGACGACGCCCCCGTCGCGCTCGACGAGGCATTCCTCGGCACCCCGACACTGCTGTTCTTCGGCTACACGTCGTGCCCCGACATCTGCCCGGTGCACCTGTCGGCGATCGCGTCGGCGATGGACGCCTCCGGGACCAGCTACGACGATCTCGACGTGGTGTTCGTCTCCGTCGACCCGGAGCGCGACACGCCCGAGCGCATCGACGAGTACCTCGCGAACTTCTCCACCGAGATGGTCGGTCTGCACGAGGATCTCGACGTCGTCGGCGAGGCGCTCGCCGCGCTCGACCTGCCGGGCCCGATCGTGGAGGGTCCCGATCCCCGTGGCGAGGGCGACCTGATCGGCCATCCCGCCCAGGTCATCGGGTTCGACGCGGCCGGCGAGGCCAAGCGCGTCTGGCCGTTCGGCGCGCGCCGGTCCGACTGGGTGGCCGACATGCCCCGGATCGTGGAGGAGTGGTCGTGAACGTCGCGTTCTGGTGCTCCTCGACACCGGGGCAGATCTGGACGTGGCGCTATACCCCGTTCGTCGGGGTCTGGCTGTTCGCCGCCGCGTTCGTCGGTGGGTACGTCGCCGCCCACCGTCGTGCGGGCCGTCCCCTGGACCCGAAGCTGTTCCGCCGCTGGTGTTTCGGCGTGCTGGCGCTGTTCGTCGTCTCCGAGTGGCCCATCGGGCAGATCGGGGTCGGGTACCTCGCGACCGTCGGGATCGCCCGTTACGTCGTCTACAGCTTCGTCGCCGCGCCCCTGTTGCTCGCGGGCATCCCGACCTGGCTGCTGGACCGCTGGTTCCCGTTCGACAGCCGTCGGGGGCGTGCGCTCACGACGCTGACCCGATGGCCGGTCGCCCTGATCGTGTTCAACGTCGTGCTGTTCGGCACGCACATCCCGATCACGGTCGACACGCTCAAGACCACCCAGGCCGGATCGTTCGCGGTCGACGTCCTGCATCTCGGTGCGGCACTGATCTGGTGGTTCCCGGCGATCCGTCGGGAACGGGAGCGCGGCGCGATCGAGGAGCCGCTGCGCGCCTTCTACCTGTTCGCCTCCAGCGTGCTGATGTTCGTCCCGGCGGCGTTCCTGACCTTCTCACCGCTGCCGCTGTACGGGCTGTACGAACTGGCCCCGCCGTTGTGGCTCGGGTTCGACCCCATCTCGGATCAGCAGGCCGCCGGGATCGTGATGAACGTGGTCGGTGGGTTCGTGCTGTGGGGCATCATCGCGGCGCTGTTCATCCGATGGGCCAAGGACAACGAGGCCGCGGACGACGCCGCGAAGCGGGACCGCGATGCCCGGACGCTGGCGCGGATGGCCACGATGACGACCGGGGACACACCACCGACGAACACGGGCACGCCGCCCGACACAGGCACGCCGACGGGGTCGGGCGAGACCGGTGGATCGACATCGCGTTAGGCTCCATCGTCATGGGGGCGGTGCCTGCCGCCCCGTCGTCCCCGCCGCCCGCGAGACAGGATCGACCACCGTGGAGTCCGACCCGTCCGGCATCAGCAACGACCGTGGTGTCGTCAACAAGATCGAGGACGACACCGCCATCCTGGCCGTCGGACCGAGCATGACCCCGATGCACATCCCGGCGGACGAGCTGCCCGACGGTGCCGGCGAGGGGACCTGGCTGGTCCTCGACATGCAGCTCAGCCCGCCGATGGTGCTCTACATCGACCGCGCGATGACGGACGAACGGGCCTAGGAGCCCGCCGAGGAACCGTCGTCCGTCAGCCGGTGGGATCGGCCCGGAACCCCGCCACGCACTCGGTGACGAACACGCCGACCGCCCCGGCGATCGACCAGGGGACGACCGGCGAGTCGGGGGCCAGCCACACCGCGAGGCTCGAGACGGCCACCAGCGTCGAGGTCGCCCAGGTGGTCGCGGCGACTACGGTCGGGATGATTCGCTCGTGACGCATCCGGCCCTCGTTTCACGACATCGGTGGCGCGTTCCAACGTAGCCCGACACCGCGGGCCCGCCGTGGCGCGGCGGTATCCGCACAGCGCTGCGCGGCCGCCAACCACCCGCGCGACTCAGCCCTCCAGCGGGTCCGCGGGGATCGCACGACCGGCACGCAGCAGGGCGGCCGCCTCCTCCGGGTCCATGCCCGCGGGCAGCCGCGAGCGCACCACCTTCACCGGCACGCCCACGGCGATCGAAAACGGCGGGATGTCGCGATTGACCAGACAGTGGCTGGCGACGATCGCACCCTGGCCGATGTCGACGCCGCGCAGCACCGATGCCTTCTCCCCGATCCACACGTCGCCGCCGATCCGCGTCGGCGAGGTCACGATCCCCTGGTCCTTGATCGCCATGTCGAGGCGCTCGAAGCGGTGGTCGAAGTCGCAGACGTAGATCCAGTCCGCCAGGATCGACGCGTCCCCCACCTCGACGTCGAGGTAGCAGTTGACGACGTTGTCGCGGCCCATGACGACCTTGGCCCCGAGCGTGAGCTGGCCCTCGTGGGCGCGGAGCTTGTTGTCGTTGCCGATCCAGCACCACGGGCCGATCACCAACCGGCCGTGGCCGCGACGGGCGCGGAACTCGACCCGTCTGCCGGTGAACGTCAGCCCCTGGAACTCGACGTTGTTGCCCGTCGCCAGCGCCCGCGAGCGGTGCCACAGCGCACGGCGGTAGAGGTTGAGGTACTGCGGGGTGACCATGCGCCGCTCGACCGCGACCCGGATGGCCTCACGCCAGCCCCACCGTGGATAGCGCAGCCGCAGGGGCGGGCGCCGCACGTGGGCGGGGACGTCGGCCGCGGCGAGCAGGTCGTCGGCCAGGAGCGACGCGCGACGCAGCCCCTCGCGGGCCGTCTCCGTACGCACGACCGCGTCCACGTGCGCGGCGCGGGCGTCGTGGGCGGCTGCCTCGAGGTCGTCGGCCGAGGGCTCCGGGTCGTCGGCCGAGGGCTCCGTCGCCAGCTCGGCCGGTGACCGCGTCGCCGGCACGGCCGTGTCCCCGCCGACGTCGAAGTGGTGTGGTCCGTGCGCTCCGGTGGGGTCGGCGGCCATGTCAGCCCCGGGTCGGATACGGCTTCCGGGCGTGCAGGATCAGGTTGTAGAACGCGTCACGCGGGACGATGCGGGCGAGCACCTCGTCGTCGAACCGCTGCAGTTTCAGATAGCCGTTGAACGCCCCGAACGCCCACGTCGTGCCGAGTAGCCCCGGGCGGACCGCACCCTCGATGGTGCGCACCGCCCACCCGAACCAGTTGGCGGTGAGCTCCTCGGTGACGACCTCCACCTCGCGGAAGCCGACCAGGCGCGCGGTCTTCTCCACGTCCCGGGGGCGGAAGGTGTGCAGGTCGACCTCGTGTTCCAGGTTGGCCATGACCTCGTCGGACGCGCTGCCGCCGGCGTCCCGGATCGAGGGCTTGCGCAACCCCGTCAGCCCGGGCACGGCGGTGACGGCCCGGAAGGTGCGCCAGGTGTTGCGCTTGACGATCCAGGAGAGTCGGTCGCCGATCTCGGTCGGTTCGCCGGCGATGACCAGCGTCCCGCCGGGCTTGAGCACCCGGTACATCTCCGCCAGCGCGGTGCCCGGCACGGGCAGGTGGTGGATGAACGCGTGGCCGATGATCAGGTCGAAGCTGTCGTCGTCGTAGGGCAGGGACTCCGCGTCGCCCTGCCGGGTGGCGATCTCCAGGTCGTGCTCCGCGCCGTTGCGCTGACAGACGTCGAGCATCTTCGCCGAGATGTCGGTCGCGGCGAGCTCGGCACCATCGAGGCAGCCGGCGAGCGCGAGGTTGATGAGGAAGAACCCGGTGCCGGCACCGACCTCCAGGACATGACCGAAGCCGGCCCCCTCCGGTACGACCTTGCGGAAGCGGTCACGGGCGTAGTCGATACACCGCTGGTCGTAGGAGATGGAGAACTTCTCCTCGTAACTGGCGGCCTCCCAGTCGTGGTAGAGCTCCTGCTTGGCCTTGATGTCGAGCCGGCCGGGATCGACCACACCGAGCGTGTCGTCGGGCTCGGGTGCGTGGTCGCCGACGGGCAGGTGGTGGACGGTCATCGTGGATCACTCCTGGACGGGGATGCGGTGGTCGGCTCAGCGGCCGGTGAAGTCGGCCCTACCCGGCCCGTGCTCGAGGAAGCTGGCGATCCCGGTGGTGGCGTCGTCGGTCCCGAAGGCCTCGGCGAACAGGCTGCGCTCGAGCCGCAGACCCTGGTCGAGAGGCATCTCCGTGCCGTCCTCGATCGCCCGTTTGGCCAGCTTCAGGGCGTAGGGGCCGGCGGCGTAACGGGCGGCAGCGTCCATCGCGATCTCGTAGAGGTCATCGGCGGGCACGACCCGGTCGACGAGGCCGATGCGTTCTGCCTCGACCATGTCGACCATGCGCCCGGAGAAGATCAGGTCCTTGGCCTTCGACAACCCGATCAGCCGCGGCAGGCGCTGGCTGCCGCCCGCACCGGGGAGCAGACCGAGCAGGATCTCCGGCTGGCCGAGCTTGGCGTTGTCGGCGGCGAACCGGAAGTCGCAGGCCAACGCGACCTCGCAGCCCCCGCCCAGCGCGTAGCCGTGCACCGCCGCGATCGTGACCAGTGGCAACCGTGCCAGGGTGTCCATGCTGCGCTGCAGGATGTGGCCGGCGTCGTTGACGTCCTGGTAGTCCCAGTCCGGGAAGTCCTTGATGTCCGCGCCGGCGGCGAACACCTTCGGGCCGCCCCACACCACGACCGCGCCGACGTCGGCATGGTCGACCGCCTCGATGGCGCAGTCCTCGATCTCGCGCCAGACCTGGTGTGAGATGGCGTTCATCGGTGGCCGGTCGAGCCGGATCGTGCCGACCCGCCGTTCCGTGTCGACCTCGAGTCGTACGAACTCACCCATGGGTGCTCCTTGTCCCGCGACCAGCACGATCGCCGCCACGTCGTGCCTGGCACATCCGCCCGACCGAGCCTAGCCGTGGCGGCCCCGGGCCCCGGTGGGCGGCAGGCCGTCGTCGCTCACCCCTCGTCGTCCGGGCGCAGCTTGAGCTGGGCCCGGAACGCGATGAAGAAGGCGCTGAACGAGCAGACGAGCACGAGCCCGGCGAACAGCACCGGTGCCGGCCCGACAACGATGAGCACGGCGAAGGCCGCAGCGGCCAGCATGAGCAGGCCCGCGAGGCGGTGCGCGCGGCGGACCTCGTCCTCGACGGCTCGGTTGTCCACGACCACACTCCTGGATTCGGGGGTCGACGTCACCCGAGGGTAGGAGCGGGTCCGGGACCCCGTGCCCACCGCGAACCGACCCGGTCGACACCATCGTGCGGACATCGCTCAACTCGCGCCCCGAACCGTCGATGGGTGGACATGGACCTGTCCCGCTCCGGAGGCCTCGCCCGCGCCGTCAGGCACCCGGGCGTGCAGCTGCTGCTGTATGCCCTCGCACTGACGGTGATGGGCCTGGTCGGGATCCTGTTGCGACCGACCAGCGCACCGATCGGCCTGTGGTGGCCCGGTGCGGGCATCGCCACCGCCGGGCTGCTGTTGACCGCACGCCGCCACCAACCGCTGCTCGTCGTCGTGATCCTGCTCACCGGGACGGCCACCCACCGCATGGCGGGACTGCCGGTGGCCGAGGCCATCGGTCTGGCGCTGCTGAACCCCGTCGGGCCGGTCATCGCGGCCGAGGTCCTCCGGTTCCGACGGACCGACCCGCGGGCCCTGCGCGACCAGGACGATCTGCTCCGCCTGCTGCTCGCCATCCTGCTCGCCTCCGCGGTGGTCGGGCTGCTGACCGCCACCACCTTCGGTCAGACGAGCGAACTGCCGCTGGTCGTCCTGATCCCGCGTCTGGCGTCGACCGTCGCCGCCTCGATGTTCCTGTTCCTGCCGCTGGTGATGCGCACCGGGCGGACCCCGGTCGAGGCCGGTCGCCCGGAGGTCGCCGCCCAGTGGGTGACCACCGTCGTCACCACGCTGCTCGTGTTCGGCCCCGGCCAACAGCGGCCGCTGGCCTTCCTGCTCCTCCCCGTCCTGCTCTGGCCGGCACTGCGCTCGACCGTGCGCGTCACCATCGCCCAACTCATGGTCGCGCTCGTGCTCGTGACGCGCCTCAGCCAGGCCGGTCACGGGCCGTTCGCCACCGTGGACGGCACCGCTCCGCTGCCGTTGGCGACGACGATGACACTCGTGCAGATCCTGGTCGCGAGCTCCGCGGTCGTGCTGCTCACCGTGCTGGTCGCCGTCGGTCAGCGTCGGAGCGCCCACGCGGAGGCCGGACGCCGTGAGGAGCTGTTCCGGGTCGGGTTCGACCGCTCCCTGCTCGGGCAGATCCTGCTCCGTCTGGACGCCTCGGGGGTGCGGATCGTCGAACTCAACGGGGTGGCCGCGCGCCTGCTCGACGCGCCGGTGCCCGCCCTGCTCGGCTCCGGATTCCTCGACGCGCTCGAACCCGACGACCGGACCCGGATCGAGCTCGACCTGCACGCGATGCTCGCCGGGGAGGTCTCCGGCTGGCGGGGCGAGGTCCGGATCGGCACGCATCAGGGCCCGCGGTGGGTGGCGATGGCGATCGCCCCCATCGCCGCGGGCGGCACGGGGCGTTCCCCGGGCGGGCCGAGCACCGGTCTGTTCGCCGCCCAGCTCATCGACGTGACCGAACGGCGGGCCGCGGAGAATCGACTCAACGCCCTCGCGCTGCACGACGATCTGACCGGGCTCGCGAACCGGCAACTGCTCGACGACCGGCTGTCGCGGGCCGTCACGGAGGCCGCGTCCCGCCCGCATGCGGTCGGCGTGCTGTTCATCGATCTCGACGGGTTCAAGGCGATCAACGACACCGACGGCCACGAGGTCGGCGACGCCGTGCTCGTGGCGCTGGCCGCCAGGCTGCGCGGCGTGGTGCGGGCCAACGACACGGTCGCCCGGATCGGCGGGGACGAGTTCGTCATCGTCAGCCCGGGGCTGGTGTCGGCCGCGGTCCTCGACCAGGTCCGCCACCGGATCGAGGCGGCGCTGTCGGCACCGATCCCGATCAACGGGCTCACCCACCGGGTCGGCGCGAGTATCGGTTCGGCCGTCAACGAGCCCGGTGACACCGCCGCGGACATCCTCGCCCGTGCCGACGCACAGATGTACGCCCAGAAGGCACGGACCCGGGCAGGGCGTGTCGCGGGCTCAGCGACCACCGCCACCTGAGCCGACCCGGCCCGACGACCGATCGTCGTCGTCCAGCACCATCGCGAGCTGTTCCAGCGCGGCGAGGTCGTGGCCCGGCAGGAACCGGTCGAGATGGGGCAGCACCGCACGCATCCCGCGCTGGGCCGGCTCGTAGTGCGCATCCCCGGCCAGCGGATTGACCCAGATCAGCCGCCGAGCGCTGCGCTGCAGGCGGGCCGCCGCCGAGCGGAGCAGCGCCGGGTCGCCACGCTCGAGGCCGTCGGAGCAGATGATGACCACCGCGCCACGCAGCACTCCCCGGCGACCCCAGGTGCGGACCAGCTCGTCGAGGCAGACCCCGATCCGGGTCCCACCGTCCCAGTCGCGGACCTGCTCGGCGGCTGCGGCCAGGGCCGCATCCGGATCGATCGCCGCGAGGGCGTCGCTGACCCGGGTGAGTCTGGTCGCGAAGGCGAACACCTCGACCCGCCCGCCCCGGCCGCGGTGCGCGGACCGGCGCAGGGCCGTGCCGAATGCGAGCAGGGGCCGCGCGTGGGTGGCCATGGAGCCCGACACGTCGAGGACCAGCACCACCGGGCGGGGAGCATCACCCCGATGCCGGTAGGACCGCTCGAGCAGTTCGCCATCCGTCGCGATGGACCGGGTCAGCGTCCGCTCGAGGTCCAACTGGCGGCCGTGACCGGGTCGCAGGCGTCGGGACCGCCGACGGGGCAGCCGGGCCGGGAGCCGGTCGATGAGTGCATCGATCTGGAGGCGCTCGTCCGCGGTCGCCCGGTCGAACCGGCGATGCCGCAGCCGTTCACGCAACGAGGCGACCGCACCGGTCGGCACCCCCGGATCGCCGTCCGCGCCATCACCCCGCTGATCGCTGCCCGCATCCACCTCGACGTCCGGCGGTGGCCGCGGTGGCTGCGGGAGCTCGTCGGGGGAACCATCGAGCGCGGCCACGGCCATGGCACGGAAGACGCGATCGAACACGACCAGATCGTCGGGATCGGTGATCAACGTCGCACGGGCGGCGAAGTACCGGTCGGCGAGATCCCGGTCCCCGAGGGCGTGGACCGCCTGGCGGCAGGTCACGACCTGACCGGTCCCGATACGGATTCCGGCGGCCCGCAGTGCCGTCGCCAACGCGACCACACCGGCGTCACCCCGGGCGGGCTCGGGTGGCGCGTCGCTCGTCATGGTCGGCGTCAGGAGGCAAGCAGGTCGTGGATCGTCGCCCGAACGGTCGCCAGGTCGTCGTGGTCCTTGATCACGACGCCCAGGGTCTCCGCCACGGCCTCGACGTGCGACGTCGGATCCCCGTCGGCATCGAGCACGTCCAGCACCCGCGCCCAGTCGATCGACTCGGCGAGCCCGGGCGGCTTGTAGAGACCGAGCTCGCGCAACCGTGCCACGAGCTGCGCCACCCGCCGGGCGGTGGCCGGGGCCACCCCGGGTGCACGCAGGCGGATGATCGCGGTCTCCCGCGCCTCGTCCGGATGATCGATCCAGTGGTACAGGCACCGCCGTTTGAGCGCGTCGGACAGTTCACGTGTGCGGTTGGAGGTGAGCAGCACGATCGGTGGACTCGGTGCCGTGACCGTGCCGAGCTCCGGGATGGTGACCTGCGCGTCGGCGAGCAGTTCGAGCAGGAACGCCTCGAACTCGTCATCGGCGCGGTCGATCTCGTCGACCAGCAGCACCGCTCGATCACCCCGACGCAGTGCCCGCAGCAACGGCCGTTCCAGCAGGAACCGTCGGTCGTAGAGTTCGTCCACGTGATCGGCCGGACGGTCGCCGGACGCCTCCATGGCGCGCAGGTGCAGCAACTGGCGGGCATGGTCCCAGGCGTACAGCGCCTGGGCCCGGTCCAGCCCCTCATGGCACTGCAGCCGGATCAACTCGACGTCGAGCACGTCCGCCAGGACCTTGGCCAGCTCCGTCTTCCCGACGCCGGCGTCGCCCTCGAGCAGCAGCGGACGGCCGAGCACCCGGGCGAGGTGCAGCGCGGTCGCCAGACCCCGGTCGGCGAGGTAGGCGCGTTCCTCCAGCGCCGCGAGCAGGGCCGCCACGTCGGTCGGCCCGGCGAGCGGAACCTCGGGCGCGGTCATGGTCTCACTCGCGGGCTCCGGGGACGGGTGATCGGGCCGCAGCCTACGCCCGGCCGGTCACCACGGCAGCGCCGATGACGGTGCGGCCGAGGATCGCCGTGGCGACGAGCGGACGTGGTCACACGCGGTCGACCTCGGGTGCCGAGCGTCCCTCCGGATCGAGCGTCGCGTAGCCCGGTCCCCGGTCGAAGAAGGCGGGTGCACCACGTTCGGCGGCGAGCCGCGTCCGCAACGCCTGCGTCGCCTCGACGTCCGCGACGGGTGCGTGCTCGTCACCGGTGACGACCACGCCGTAGTCGTCGGCCGCCGCGCCGCGCGAGACCTTGCCCCAGCGCACGTCGCGGACGACGGCGTCGACGTCCCGCTCCAACGGATCGCCCCAGCCCCCGCCACCGGTGGTCCGGATACGGATCACCTCGCCGGCGGCGACCGGTTCGTCGTCGACCAGACCCTCCATCACCCGCTCGTTGGGACCACCCGGGTCGATCACGACCTCGAACGAACGGCCGGCCTTCCCGCCCTTCACCCCCCAGCACGCCAGGATCGACCGATCCGCGATCGACATGAAGTAAGCATCCTCGAGCATGCGGATGTGCTTCTCGTAGCCGAGTCCCCCGCGATGCCGACCCGCACCACCCGAGTCCTGCGCCAGCCCGAGCGACTCGACCAGGAACGGGAAGCGCGACTCGGTGAACTCGGTCGGCAGGTTGCGTGAGTCGGGCACGACGTGGATCGTGTCCTCGCCGTCGCCGTGGGGGCGACCACCCGAGCCGCCGCCGAGGACCTCACGCATCAGATACGACGAGCCGTCCGCGCGACGGCCGTAGACCCCGGTATAGCGGATGGTCTCCTGATCGGCGGGCATGTTCCCGTCCACCGCCTTGGCGATCACCCCCGACAGCACCCCGAGCAGGCGCAGGATCACGAACGTCCGCGCGTTGGTCGGCGCCGGGAACTCGGGCGTGAGCAGGGTGCCCTTCGGCGGGAAGCGCATCTCGATCAGCTCGACGATGCCCTCGTTGACGTCGAGCTCCGCCATGCGCTCCGGCGTGTCAGCGAGGTTGCGCAGGATCGGCGCGAGCCACTTCTTGAGGAAGTTGCCGTCGGCCGCGTCGCCGACGTGGTTGATCGGGCCCCTGGCCTGCGGCGAGGTACCGGTGAAGTCGATGATCAGCCGCGCCTCGTCGGTGGCACCGCCCTGCTTGGTCAGCGTGATCCGCTGGCGGTGCAACCTGGGCTCGTCCACGCCGTCGTGTTCCGCATAGTCCTCCCAGACGGTGGTGCCGTCGGGGATCCTGGACAGGATCTCACGGCGGTAGGTCGTGGTGTTGTTCGCGATGATCGCGTCGAAGCACGCCTCGACGGTGTCGCGGCCGTAGCGCTCGAACAGTTCCCCGACCCGGCGGGAGCCCATCAGACACGCGGAGCACTCCGCGTCGAGGTCACCAGCGAGCGAATCGGGCATGCGCGAGTTGCGCGTCATGATCGTCAACGCCGCCCGGTTGGGCACCCCCTGGTCCCACAGCTTGATGGGCGGGACCATCAGGCCCTCCTCGAACACGCTGGTCGCGTGCGAGGGCATGGAGCCGGGGACCGCACCGCCGATGTCGTCGTGGTGGCCGAAGGCCTGCACGAACGCCACGACCTCCACCTCGTCGCGGTCACCGTCCGGTGCACGATCGCCATCGGCGGCCGCCGCGCCGCTGCCGGCCACGGGCGCGAACACCGGCACGGTGACACACAGGTCGGGCAGGTGCCCGATGCCGCCCTCCGAGCGGTAGACGTCGTTGTGGAAGAACACGTCGCCGGGCTTCATCGTCTCCAGTGGGAAGTCCCGGGCGATGGGGTGGACCAGCGCGGAGTAGGACCGACCGGTGAGCTTGCGCAGCAGCCGGTCGTGGATCCCGGCGCGGTAGTCGTGGGCGTCGCGGATCATCGGCGAGCGGGACGTGCGCCCGATCGCGTCCTCGACCTCCTTCTCGATCGAGGCGAGGGTGCCCTGCACGATCTCGAGCAGGATCGGGTCGACCGCCGCGGCGGGCACGGCGGTCAGCCGCGCGGGCGGACGGGCCACGTCGCCGGCCGCGGAACTCGGTGTGGCTGCACTCATCGTGGTTCCTCACTGCCTCGGGTGTCGCCCGCACCAACCGCGCGGCCGACGTCCCTGGACGGTCCACCACCGGCCGATCCCGGACGCGCCACCCGGGTGACGACCAGGTTCGCGATCTCGTCCACCCGGGCGGTGAACCCGGGATGGATCGGCACCGTGGAGCCGAACTCCTCGACGATGGCCGGCCCCGTGATCACGTCGCCCGCCCGCAGACGGGCGCGGTCGATCACCACGGTGTCGACCGGGTCGGCGTCGAAGGCGACGCGGCGGCGCGCCACCTCGGCGGCCGTGGTGTCGCCGTCGCCGGGGGCGAGCCGTTCGAGCTCGGGCCGGGCGATCGGGCCGATCCCGGTCACCCGCAGGTTCACCCACTCGACGGGATGACGTGCGGCCTGGTCGCGGTAGGCGTAGCCGTAGAGCCGTTCGTGTTCGTCGTGGAAGGCGTCGACGACCGCGGTGCGGAACGCGTCGTCCACGGCTCCGGCCGGTGCCTCCACGCGGACCTCGAACGCCTGGCCGTCGTAGCGCAGGTCGACGGTGCGGACGAACCGGTGCTCGGCGGCGTCGAACCCCTCCCGCCGCAGTGCATCGCCGGCCCGGTCCTCCAGTGCGGCGAGGATCGTCGCGATCGGCCCGAGGTCGACGGCGGTGTCCCGGACGACGTGGGTCTGGACGTAGTCGTTCTTGACGTCGACCGTCAGCAGCCCGAAGGCGGACAGGTTCCCGGGATCGCGCGGCACGATCACCGCGGGGAGATCGAGCACGTCGATGAGCCGGCAGACCAGCAGGGGACCCGATCCCCCGAACGCGGCCATGGGGAAGTCGCGGACGTCGAGCCCGCGCTTGACGGTGACCTGGCGGATCGCGTTGGCCTGGTTCCACGCCGAGATCTCCAGGATCCCGCGCGCCGCGTCCTCGCGGCTCAGGCCCAGGCTCGCGCCGAGGGCGTCGATCGCCGTCCCTGCCGCGTCCCGGTCCAGTTCGATCTCGCCGCCGAGCAGCTGCGGAGGGATGCGGCCGAGGGCGACGTGCGCGTCGGTGACCGTCGGTTCCGTGCCACCGCGGCCGTAACAGATGGGGCCGGGATCCGCCCCCGCGGACCGGGGCCCGACCTTGAGCGTGCCCTCCGGGCCGATCCAGGCGATCGACCCGCCCCCGGCACCCACGGTCACGATGTCGATCATCGGGATCTTCGAGGGGAAGCGTCCGATGGAGCCCTCGGTGGTCAGGGTGGGCTCGCCCCCGAGCACCACGGAGACGTCCGTGGAGGTCCCGCCGCCGTCACAGGTCAGGATCGCGTCGTAGCCGGCGGCACCGGCCACCAGGGCCGCACCGAGCGCTCCGGCGGCCGGCCCCGACAGCACGGTGGTGATCGGTTGATGGACCACCTCGGCGGCGGAGATGACTCCACCGTTGGACTTCATCACGTAGAACGGGATGTCGACGGCCGCCGGCGGGGTCCCGTCGGCTGCGGCCAGGGCCGCGGATCCGGCCGCCCCGGCATCGGCACCCAGTGGCATGGCGGCCGCGGGTGACGCGTCCGCGCCCGCGGCGGCGCTGACCGCACCCTCGGCGACGTAGGCCTGCAGACGGGTGGCGATGCCGTGGATGTAGCGGGCCACCCGCGGCTTGACCGAGGCGTCGACCAGCGTGGTGATGGTGCGTTCGTACTCGCGGTACTCGCGCAGGACCTCGCTGGACAGCGACACGACCGCGTCGGGATGCTCGGCGGCCAGCACCTCGCGCATGCGCCGCTCGTGGGCGTCGTTGGCATAGGCGTGCAGGAGACAGACGCCGATGGTGTCGATGCCCTGCTCCCGGAACCAGCGAGCCACCGCGACGGCCCCGTCCTCGTCGAAGGGGCGGACCTGTGCACCGGTGACATCGAGCCGTCCACCGACCTCGCGCACCCGGTCGACCGGCACGATCCGGTCGGGCTTGACCCAGAAGTAGCTGTTGCCGTACCCGTCGGGCACGGACTGCCGCGCGATCTCCAGGATGTAGCGGTACCCCTCGGTCGTGATGAGTCCCATGCGCTCGATGTCGTCCTCGAGCAGCGCATTGGTCGCCACGGTGGTGCCATGGCTGACGGCGGCGACGTCCTCCCCACCCGCGTCGACGAGCTCGAGACCCTTGGCGACGCCGTTGAGGAACCCCTCCGCGGGGTCCGCCGGGGTGGAGGGCGTCTTGGTCGTCGACAGCCGGCCACTGGTCGCGTCGAACACGACCACATCGGTGAACGTGCCACCAGTGTCGATACCGATGCGGATGCGTCGCATGGGGACCTCAGCGCCAGGATCGACTCGACGTGCGGGCGCGGCGTGAGCCTAATGCCGCCGTCCGCGCTGCCGTTCGGCAGCTGTGGACAATGGTGGCCCCGACCACCGTCAGGACCTGCCAGTCGTGCCCGGTCGGGGCGGGGCGCATGTGCGCTGCGCTGACCGAGGGGACTCGACGCCTCCACGACCGGCCGGTTGAACGTGTCAGTCGGTCAGCGCGCGCAGGAGACCGGCGGCGGCCCCGAGCGCACGGGCGTCGTCCCCGGGCCGCGCGACCGTCTGGACACCGAGTGGCAGCCCCGACCCGCCGGTGAGGCCCGGCACGGCGACGGTCGGGGTTCCGAGCAGGGTCCACTGCCGGCACAGCAGCGGGTCACCGGTCGTCGCGGCCGCAGGAGCCTCACCCAGCGTCGCCGGGGCGAGCAGGACATCGACGCCGTCGAAGAGCTCGACGAGCGCCTCGACCGCCCGGGCCGTGTGCGCACGTGCGGCGTGCACCGCCCACTCCCAGGCCAGACCGTCGTCCAGGTAGGCCCGCAGCTGCGGGCTCAGCAATGCGTCGTGCCCCGTACGGATCGCTGCCAGTTCCACCACCGTCTCGGCCCCCATCACGGCCTGCTGCGCCCGGGTCAGGCCCCGCAGCTGCGCCGGCAGGTCGCGGTCCACCACGTCGATCCCGGCGGCCCGGAGACGATCGACGCCCGCCTCGATGGCGTCCCGCGCGTCGGCGTCGAGCTCCTCCCACTCGAAGGTCCGCACGAAGGCCACGCGGCCGGGATCCGGGGTCGGCGCGAAGTCGTCGAGGTCGCCGGCCATCACGCCGAGCCCGGTGGCGACGCCGTCGACGTCGGAGCCGAGCAGGCCGATGGTGTCGAGCGAGGGGGCACACAGGGTCGTCCCGCCACGCGGGACCGCCCCGAAGGTCGGCTTGGCACCGACGACGCCGCAGAACGAGGCGGGCCGGACCACCGACCCGGCGGTCTGGGTCCCGATGGCCAGCGGCACCGTGCCGGCCCCGACCGCGGCGGCCGAGCCGCTCGACGAACCGCCCGGCGTGCGGGTCGGGTCGTGGGGGTTGGTGGTCGGTCCGGGCCGGAACAACGCGTACTCGGTGGTGACCGTCTTGCCGACGATGATGGCACCGGCGGCCCGCAACCGCGCCACGCAGGCCGCATCGGCCTCGGCGGGACCGGTGACCGGCAGGTCGGCACCGTTCGTCGTCGGCATACCGGCCACGTCGATGATGTCCTTGACACCGACCGGCACCCCGGCGAGCGGTCCGTCGATCGCGCCGCCGGCATCCAGCTCGTCGGCGGCCGCCAGCACCGCGTCCGGGTCGAGGTGCGCCCAGGCCCGCAGCGTCGGCTCCCGGGCCGTGATGGCGTCGAGGTGGTCGGTGAGCACTTGACGGGCGGTCACCGCGCCGCTGCCGACCGCGGCGGCGATCCGGGTCGCGGACCAGCCGACGCTGCTGGAGCCCATCAGGCGCCCTGCCGGCTCTGCCACCAGCGCAGTGCCCCGGCGGTGGCCAGCGCGCCCGCGGCGGCCGCCGTCAGGGCCGTGCGGACCGGCGACGCCGGGCGGTCCGTTCCCACGGTCGTTCCATGGCCGGTGTCGACGTCACCGGGTGCCGGTGTGCCGCCCACCCCGGTCGCGGCGGGGAGCACCGGCTCCACGACCGGGTTGCGCACCGCGTCCTCCAGCGCCTCCAGGAACGCATGCGCGCCGGATGCGACCGCACCCTCGAGCACCTTGCGGCCGAGCCCCGCCAGCCGGCCCTCGAGCGTGGCCGTCAGCCGATGGTCGATGCGGCTCCCGGCGTCGTCGGCGTGCACCTCCACGGTCAGCTCGGCCTCGACGGTCCCCGGTTCGCCCGCGGCGGCGATCCGCAGGTCGAAGCGGTCGTCGGTCGCCGCCACGACGTGCACCCTGGCGCGGTAGGTCCCGCGGGTCCCGGCGATGCCGGCGGTGGCCATGACGGTCGCGACCCCCGGGGCGGTCCGCTCCACGCCACCGTCGCCGGGCATCGCCCGTGACAGCACGACGGGATCCTTCAGGGCCGCCACGGTCTCGGCCGGGGTCAGACCCAGCCGGTCGGATCCGGACACCGTCAGCCTCATGCGGCCCCCTTTTCGCTCGTCGTGACCTCGTGACCGGCGGCCAACCGCTTGGCGTGCAGCTCGGATGGCCCGATGGGCATGGCATCGATCCCCACGCCGGTGGCGTCCTCGATGGCCGAGGCGATCGCCGCGGAGCCGGGGATCACGCCGGCCTCGCCCGCACCCTTGATGCCCAGCGGGTTGAGCGGCGAGGGGGTCTCCAGGTGGTCGATGTCGACGCTCGGCACCTCGGTGGCGTACGGGATGAGGAAGTCCATGAAGCTCGCGTTGTTGAGCTGCCCGTTGGTGTCGTAGGCCATCCGCTCGTAGAGCGCACCGCCGACCCCCTGGGCCACCCCGCCGAGCACCTGCCCCTCGACGATCCGTGGGTTGATCAGCGGGCCGCAGTCGTGCACCACGGCGTAGCGCTCGATGGTGATGTCGGAGGTCTGCGGGTCGATCGACACCTCGACGGCGTGCATGCCGTTGGCGAAGGTCGAACTGACCGGCGAGTAGTAGTCGGTGCCCTCGAGCCCGGGTTCGTCGTCATCGCCGACCGGTGGCGCATCCGGGTTGCCTGGCGTCGCGAACTGCGTGGCGATCCGCGCGGCGTCGTCGAACGCGTAACGCAACGGGTTCGACATCGTGGCGACCACGTTGAGGTCGATCGAGGTGTCGGGGCTGCCGATGACCCGCACCTTGCCCTCGGCGAGCTCGAGGTCCTCGACGTCGACCTCCAGCGCCTCGGAGGCGATCTTCAAGGCCTTCTCCCGGACCTTGATGGCCGCGAGGTGGATGGCGTTGCCGCTCATCACCGCGGCCCGGGACGCGAACGTGCCGACCGCGTAGCGGAACCGACGCGTGTCGCCCGTGACGACCTTCACCGACTCGAACGGCACGCCGAGTTCGTCGGCGACGATCTGCGCGAAGGCGGTCTGGTGGCCCTGGCCCTGCGTCGACAGGCCGGTCGCGACCTGCACGGTGCCGTTCGGTTCGACGAGCACGTGGCCGCCCTCGTAGGGGCCGACGCCGGTGCCCTCGACGTAGGCCGCCATCCCGATCCCGAGCATGCGGCCTTCCGCCGCGGCGGCGGCGCGCCGGTCCTCGAAGCCGTCCCAGTCGACCAGCGCCTTGAGCTTCGCGAGCGACGCCGGGAAGTCGCCGGAGTCGTAGCGGTAGGGGCGGCCGTCCTGGAAGATCAGCCCGAAGTCGTAGGGCAGTTCCTCGGGTTGCAGCATGTTGACGCTGCGGACCTCGGTGCGGTCCTTGCCGAGGTGGCGCGCGATGCGGTCCATGGTGCGTTCCATGGCGAAACAGCCCTGCGGGCGGCCCGCACCCCGGTAGGGGGTGACCGGCACCGTGTTGGTGTAGACCGAGTCGAAGGCCACGCGGTACTGCTCGATCCGGTAGGGCCCGAGCAGCTGGGTCGAGGTGATGATCGGGACGATCAGGCCGTAGGGGATGTAGGCCCCGTGGTCGTGCAGGATCTCCACGTCCAGGCCCAGCACACGTCCGTCGTCATCGAATCCGACCCGGATGTGCTGGACCTGCGCCCGCTCGTGGGTGGCCGACACGAAGTGCTCGCGCCGGTCCTCGACGAACTTGACCTCGTGGCCGAGCTCGCGGGCCACCCACGGCACCAGGATCTCCTCCGGCCACGGGTGCACGATCTTCACGCCGAACCCGCCGCCGATGTCGGGCGTGACGCACTCGACCTGCTCGAGCGGGAGTTCGAGGAACGCGGCCACCGCGGCCCGCACACTGGTCGGTGCCTGGGTGGAGGAGTACACGCGCAGGCGCTGGTCGTCCGCGTCCCACTTCGCGTAGGTCCCGCGCCCCTCCATCGGCATGGAGGCGGACCGTTCGATGTCGAGCCGGAACTCGAGCACGTTCGGGGCACCGGCGATGGCGCCGGGCGCGTCGCCGATCGTCTGCTCGTGGTGGGCGGCGACGTTGTCGGGGATCTCCTCGTGCACGGCGTGGTCGGCCGCGCGGGCGGCCTCCGGGCCGACGACCGGGTCGAGCACCTCGTAGTCGACGTCGATCAACTCGACGGCGTCCTCGGCGGCGTAGCGGTCCTCCGCCACGACCATGACCACGGCCTCGCCGAGGTAGTTGACCTCCCCGTTGGCGAGCACGAACTGGGTCCGCCCGGCGGTCAGCGCGGGGTGCGGGATCAGCAGCGGCAACGGCACCTGCATGCGGGGCGGGAGGTCGTCATAGGTGTGGATCGCGATCAGGCCCTCGACCTCGAGCGCCTCGCTCACGTCGACGCCGAGCACCTTGGCATGCGCGTGGGGACTGCGCACCAGCGCGACGTGGTACGCGCCGTGCCCGAGGTCGTCGAGGTAGCGGCCCTCGCCGCGCAGCAGCCGCGGATCCTCGCTGCGGGTGACCGGGGTGCCGAACAGCTTGGTCGTCATCGGTCGTCCCCCGCCTCGTCGCTGTGGCCAGCTGCCTCGCCGCGGTGGCGGGCGCACGGATCGGCACCCGACTCGCGCAGGACCCCGGCCGCCTGCTTGACCGCGGCGAGGATCCCGGCGTAGCCCGTGCAGCGGCACAGGTTGCCGGACATGCTGTCACGGATCTCGTCGTCGGACGGGTCGGGGTCCTCGGCGAGGAAGCCGCAGGCACTGAGCACGAACCCCGGGGTGCAGAAGCCGCACTGCAGCCCGTGGTGGTCCTGGAAGCCCTGCTGCACCGGATGCAGCTCCCCGTCCTCGTCGGCGAGCCCCTCGATCGTGGTCAGCTCCCGGCCCTGCAGGCCGATGGCGAAGGTCAGGCACGAGCGGATCGGCTGTCCGTCGAGCAGCACGGTGCAGGCACCGCAGACGCCGTGCTCGCAGCCGACGTGGGTGCCGGTCAGTTCCAGATCGTGGCGCAGGAAGTCGCTGAGCAGACGCCGAGGTGGCACGGCCGCCGATCGCGGGACCCCGTTGACGGTCACCCGTACCTCGACGCGTTCGTGCGGTCCCGTGACCGTGGCGGTGGTGGGGCCGGTGTCGGCGATGCTCATGCAGCGATCTCCTGGTCGATGGCCCCCGCGAGAGCCTGGCGGAGCACACGGTCGGTGAGCACGCCCGTGAGGTGCACCCGGTAGGCACCGGTGGCGTGGATGTCGTCACCGGGTTTCAGGTTCGCGCGGACCGCGGCGACGGCCTCGTCGAGCGTGACGGCGTCCTGGGCCTGGCCGGCCAGCTGGTCGGTGAGCGTGACGTGGACCGGGGTTCCCCCGACCCCGATGCACGCCACCTCGGCGTGGACGATGCGCCGGTCGTCGTCCAGCGTCACGAGGGCCCCGACCCCGGCGAGCGCGTAGTCGCCGTGCCGCCTGGCCAACTCGAGGAACGCGGTGCCGGTGTTGGGGGCCGGACGGGGGAAGACCGCCGCCAGCGCCAGTTCGTCGGCGGCGGTGTCCGAGTCCAGCGGGCTGACGACGTAGTCACGCCCGGCCACCTGCCGGGAGCCGGTCGTGGAGGCGAGTTCCATGTGCCCGCCCAGCAGCCCGAGCACCGCCGGCAGCTCCGCCGCCGGATCGGCGTGCACGATCGAACCGACCGAGGTGCCCCGGTTGCGGATCACCGGATGGGCGACCCAGTCGAGCGCCTGTCGCAGCATCGGCACGGCCGCCGCGACGCGCGGATCGCGGCGCAGACGTTCGTGCGTGACCCGCGCTTCCACCCGGACGTGGGTGTCGGTCACCTCGATCGCGTCGAGCCCGTCGACCCGGGCGAGGTCGATCAACGCAGCCGGGGTCGCGAGCCGCATGTTCAGCATGGGGACCAGGCTCTGACCGCCGGCGAGCACCTTGCCCTCGTCACCGAGTTCCGCGAGCGTCGCGAGCACCTCGTCGACGGTGTGTGGCGCGTGGTAGGCGAACGGCGGTGGCTTCACGGCAGTGGGTCCTCCCGGACGGTGATGGTTCGGTCCCGGCGTCCACGCGCCCGCATCCTCCGCGTCGGGCGACGCTGCGTCGCGGGACGAAGCTACCGGAGGGATCTGCCAGGGCACGTTGGCAACCCCTGCCAGAACAACCCCCGGATCGTCGGTGGAGCGTGCCACCGCGACATCACCCGAGCAGCCCCGTCGTCACGTCGACCACGCCGATGACATAGCCCACCGCCAGGACCACGACCAGTACCACCGCGATCAGCATGCCCGGTCGCCCGCGACGCTCGGGCTCCTCCCAGTCGCTGGGTTCGTCGGCCACCTCGTCGAGCAGCGAGCGGGCCGCCTCGACGTCCACCGGATCGACCATCAACGCGATGCCCTGCTTGCCGATCTGGGCGAGCTCCGGGTGCATCATGCCCGCGTCGTCCGCCCGGACGTAGGACTGGATGCCGACGCTGTCGAGCAGCCCACGGGCGAGCTCCGCCTCGGCCCGCGAGGAGAACCGTCCGATGGCCGTCTGCATGTGCTGCCTCGCTTGAGTCCGGTGGCCGCAAGGTACCGCTCGGACCTCGTCGGGGTCCCGAACGATGGTTACGGTTGATCATCGCCCGTCGAGGAGTCCTTCGTGTCCGACACCACCACGGCCGCGCCCACCCCGGCCACACCCACCGATGCCGCGGACCCGACCCAGCCCGACGGCGCGGACCGCGCCGAGGTCGAGCGCAGCGACCATTCGTCACCGTCGTTCGCCAAGGGCCTGTTCGTCGGCGAACTCCACCAGGACCTGCTGACGCCCTACCCCACCATGGCCCGCGACGAGCAGGCCAAGGTCGGCGGCCTCATCCGCTCGCTGTACGACATCACCGACGAGATCTACGACGTCGACCG
>LFIK01000516.1_pt1 | contig 29084 bp, 24 predicted proteins | sample 643401 | NCBI WGS metagenome assembly LFIK01 (sample SAMN03777447, study PRJNA286221) | soda lake metagenome | biome: soda lake; feature: Kulunda steppe; material: water; isolation source: sample T5-Br brine of Lake Tanatar-5 | place: Russia: Kulunda steppe | collected 2010-07
CCATGACTACAAGACGCCAAACCAGATCAGGGCTGAGCAGAAAGCCCTTGAACCCGAAGCCGCCACGGGGGTTAAGATGGCGGCCTAACCAGCGCAACGCGCTGTCTCAGAACCGTGTCCCGGTACAGTCCCTGGCCTCTTCGCCGCCGGCGAAGATGAGCTGAAGGTCCCGGATGAACTTTCTGATCACCAGCACGAGAACGACCGCCGCGCCAATGGGGATCGCCGACTTGATGGGCCCAAGAGGGATCGGAACCGCGGTCGGGGTTGTCTGGTTCAATCGGTAGGACAACGCGGCTGCGTCAATCCCGCGCGTGATCAGGACGTAAAGGAACATGAAAGTGAAACTGGCGGTCAGGACATCCAGAACCGCCTTGGTACGCGCGGATGCGTTGGCGTAGAAGATGTCGAGCTTGACGAACGCATCGTGCTTGAGCGCATAGGCTCCGCCCACACACGCCATCAGGACCATTGCCGCCTGCATTGTCGTGCCGATCCAGAGCGATGGCTGGTTGAGCCAGTAGCGCATGAAGACATCCGTCACCCCGAAGATCATGCAATAGAGAATGAGCAGCCAGCCAATCATGCCCGCCAGCTCCGAGATGCCGTCGATCAGCCAGTCCACACCGCGCAGAAATGCCATACCGTCAGACCTCATCCCCCGGACTCACAGGCGGGCGCGATCAGGAACCCCGGCATCGGCCCGAAATCCGATCAAACGCCGCCGTGATGATGGAGCGATCCTGCCGAGGCTGCATAGGACCAGATTGCCCAATCGGTAGAGCCAGATGCCGGCGCACACCCGCTTCATGACACCAGCGCGTCGAGCGTGAACCGGAACTTGCCGATGATCTCGTCGATATGTGTGCGCTCGGCAATGAACATCGGCGCGACGATGGCGGAGTCGGCGGTGAATTTCACATGCAGCCCGTTGTGGAACATGGCGTTCTGCGCCGCCATGCCGCGCCTGGCGGGCCCCTCCGGCCCGGGGTGCAGTTCGACCCCGCCCATCATGCCGATGCCTCGGATGTCGCGCACCAGCGGGTGATCCGCCAGCGTCCAGAGCTGTTCCAGGAAATACGGCGACATCGCCGCAGCGCGCTCGAACAGCCCCTCCTCGGCGTAGATCTCCAGCGCCGCGAGCCCGGCCGCGCAGGCCGCCGGATGCCCCGAATAGGTATAGCCGTGAAAAAACTCGATCGCGCCCGGGGCGGCGGTGTCGGTGACGGTCTGATAGATCTCGTCGCGCACGGCGACGGCGCCCATCGGGATCGACGCGTTCGTCAGAGCCTTGGCCATGGTGATGATGTCGGGGGTGACGCCGAAGGCATCCGAGGCGAAACTGCCGCCGACGCGGCCGAAGCCGCTGATCACTTCGTCAAAGACCAGAAGGATAGCATGGGCGTCGCAGATCTCGCGCAGCCGCTCCAGATAGCCCACCGGCGGAACCAGCGTGCCGGTCGATCCCGCCACAGGCTCGACGAAGCAGGCAGCGATGCTGTCGGCACCATAGGTGTCGACGGCGCGCTGCAGATCCTCGGCCAGTTCGGCGCCTTTCTCCGGCTGGCCCTGCTTGAACAGCTCCTTGCCCGTCCAGGTGTGGCGCATATGCACGACATCGGGCATCGTCACCGGAAAACGGCGACGGTTGTTGACCATGCCCGACAGCGACAGGCCGCCGATATTGACGCCGTGATAAGCGCGCTCGCGGCTCACGAAGCGCAGCCGGTCATGCCCCTTGGCGGCGTGATACGCCATCGCGATCTTGAGCGCGGTATCCACCGCCTCCGAGCCCGAATTGACGAAAAAGACGTGATTGAAGGGCTCTGGCAGCAACCGGACAAGCCGTTCGGCCAGCGCGAAGCTCAGCGGATGACCGGTGCCGAACGGGCTGACATAGGTGAGATCCTTCATCGTTTCATGCACGGCCTCGACAACCTTCGGATGGCAATGCCCGGCCGGGGCGCAGAACAGCCCCGAGGACCCATCGATGACCAGACCGCCATGATGATTTGTCAGATACTGTCCCTGCGCCCGCGTCACCAGCCGCGGATCCGCCTTGAAGCCGCGATTGTCCGTGAAGGGCATCCAGTGCTCTTCCAGCGAATTGGTTTTCGTGTCGAGTGCCATGCGTGCCTCCTTCCGAGCGCCGCGCGAACAGACCTTGCGCGGACGCCAGCGTTGTCCATTCGACGATGGCGGGCACAGCCCGGCTTCCCTACATCCAGTTTGCGGGTTAGTTTGGAGCCAGTTCCCGGCAACTCGGACGCGCGACATGACGGTTTCGAAAGAAGTGTTCTTTCTCGACCCCGACGCGCGGACCAGCAAACAAAGCCAGATCCAGCAGATCGTCGCGGCCGCGGTCCTGTCCGGACGCTTTCGACCGGGCGACAAGCTGCCCTCTTCGCGTCAGCTCGCGCGGCATCTCGGCGTCTCGCGCATCACCGTCACACTGGCCTTCAACGAGCTCGTCGCCGAGGACTACCTGCATCCGCGCGACAGGTCGGGCTATTACGTCTCGGCCAACGCCCCCTTGCCCGCGCAACCTTCGCCCAGCCGGGTCGAGAACGACACCGTGGACTGGAACCGCGCGCTGCGCCGCCGTTACACGGGCTTTCCGGCAGTCGAGAAGCCGGCCGACTGGCGCCGCTTTGCGTATCCGTTCATTTACGGGCAGGCGGACCCCGATCTTTTCGATCAGGCCGCGTGGCGCCTCTGCGCGCAGGAGGCGCTCGGGCGCAAGGAATTCGACAGCCTGACGCTCGACTATGCCGGGCATGACGATCCCGAGCTGGTGGAGTTCATCGTCAGCCAGACACTGCCACGCCGTGGTATCCTAGCGCGCCGCGAGCAGGTGCTGATCACGCTGGGCGCACAGAACGCGCTGTGGCTCGCGGCGCAGGTGCTGTCCGGGCCCGGCAGCCGGATCGTGCATGAAAAACCGATCTATGCCGGCATTCGCGATATATTGCGCGCCGCTGGCGGCACACGCCATCCGGTAGCGGTGGACGAGTCGGGCCTTGATCCCGACAGCCTGCCCGATGCCACGGATGTCGTGGTGGTCACGCCCAGCCACCGCTCTCCGACGACGGCGACAATGCCGATGGACCGGCGCCGCGCGCTGCTCGCCAAGGCGTCCAGGCAAGGGTTTCTGATCATCGAGGATGATTACGAGTTCGAGATGAGCTTTCTCGCCCCGCCCTCCCCGGCGCTCAAGTCGCTGGATGCGGAAGGCCGCGTCATCTATGCGTGCAGCTTCTCGAAGTCGGTGTTTCCCGGGCTTCGGCTGGGCTACCTGGTCGGGTCCGAGCCGTTCATTCGCGAGGCGCGCGCCCTGCGCACGACCGTGCTGCGCCACCCGCCCGGCTTGATACAGCGCACCACGGCGCGCTTTCTGGCCAAGGGCCATTACGCGGCATTGATCCGGCGCATGCTGACGGCCTACGAAGCACGCCACGGTGCGGCGCTCAAGGCCTTTGCACGACACGGCCTGCAGATCGCCGGCCGCGCCGCCTTCGGCGGCTCCTCGTTCTGGATGCGCGCACCCGAGCATGTGGACACCGAGGAACTGGCGGGCCGTCTGCAAGCTCAAGGGGTATTGATCGACCCCGGGCGCCCCTTCTTCGAAGGCGACGATCCGCCGCGAAACTACTTCCGGCTCGGCTTTTCCTCGATCGGGGTTGATCGCATACCGGAGGGCGTGGCGCGAATCGCCGCGGCGATCGACGAACTGGACAGCCAGGCTGATCGAAACTGGCCCTAATCGCCTATCGGGGGTTTCGCCATACTCGCACCGACGCCGCCGCGCGCAGGCCACGCAATGGGGAGGACAAGACGATGCGGATGACGACCGAAGAGGCTTTCGTCAAGACGCTGCAACGCCACGGGATCCGGCACGCCTTCGGCATCATCGGCTCGGCGATGATGCCGATTTCCGATCTGTTTCCCAAGGCCGGCATCACCTTCTGGGATTGCGCGCATGAGGGCAGCGCGGGCTTCATGGCCGACGGCTACACCCGTGCGACCGGCGAGATGAGCATGCTGATCGCCCAGAACGGCCCCGGCATAACGAATTTCGTCACCGCCGTGAAAACCGCCTACTGGAATCACACGCCGCTTCTTGTGGTCACGCCGCAGGCCGCGAACAAGACCATCGGGCAGGGCGGCTTTCAGGAAGTCGAGCAGATGAAGCTGTTCGAGGACATGGTCGCCTATCAGGAAGAGGTGCGCGATCCGTCCCGCATTCCCGAAGTGCTGGCGCGGGTGATCGCGAAGGCAAAGCACCTGTCGGCGCCGGCGCAGATCAACCTGCCGCGCGACTACTGGACACAGGTGATCGATGCGGATGTGCCGACGGCGCTGGAACTCGAACGCGCAGCGGGCGGCGAGGGGTCGCTCGCGCGGGCGGCGGAACTGCTGTCGGGCGCGCGCAACCCGGTAATCCTGAATGGCGCCGGAGTCGTGTTGTCACCCGGAGGGATTGACGCGAGCAAGGCGCTCGCCGAACGGCTCGATGCGCCGGTCTGCGTGGGATATCAGCACAACGACGCCTTCCCCGGATCGCATCCGCTGTTTGCCGGCCCGCTGGGCTACAACGGCTCAAAGGCGGCGATGGAACTGATCCGCGACGCCGATGTAGTCCTGTGTCTGGGCACGCGGCTGAATCCCTTCTCCACCCTGCCCGGCTATGGCATCGACTACTGGCCAGCCGATGCCGAGATCATTCAGGTGGACATCAACCCCGATCGTATCGGCCTGACCAAACCGGTCAGCGTGGCCATTCTGGGCGACGCTGTCAAGGTGGCGCAGGGCATTCTCGCGCGGCTCGCGCCGACGGCGGGGGATGAAGGCCGGACCGAGCGCCGCGATCGTATCGCCGAGGCGAAGTCGCGCTGGGCACAGCTGCTCAGCAGCATGGATCACGAAGACGACGACCCCGGCACCACCTGGAACGAACGCGCCCGCGCGGCCAGGCCCGACTGGATGAGCCCCCGCATGGCCTGGCGCGCCATTCAGGCCGCACTGCCGCGCGAAGCAATCATAAGCTCGGATATCGGGAACAACTGTGCCATCGGCAACGCCTACCCGTCCTTCGAGGCGGGCCGCAAGTATCTCGCGCCAGGGCTGTTCGGCCCCTGCGGCTACGGCCTGCCCTCGATCATCGGCGCCAAGATCGGCTGCCCGGACGTGCCGGTGGTGGGCTTTGCCGGCGACGGCGCCTTCGGGATCGCGGTCAATGAGCTCACGGCGATCGGGCGCGACGACTGGCCCGCAATCACGCAGATCGTGTTTCGCAATCACCAGTGGGGTGCGGAAAAGCGGAACTCGACACTCTGGTTCGACGACAATTTCGTGGGCACCGAACTGGACGACAAGGTCAGCTATGCCGGCCTGGCGCGGGCCTGCGGGTTGCAGGGCGTGGTCGCGCACACGATGGAGGAGCTGACCGCCGCTCTGGACCAGGCGATCCGCGACCAGATGGAGAACCGCACGACGACGTTGATCGAGGTCATGCTCAACCAGGAGCTGGGCGAGCCGTTCCGCCGCGACGCCATGAAAAAGCCCGTGCAAGTCGCCGGGATCGATCCGGCCGACATGGCCCGGCAAACCGTCTGACCGCGGCATGTGGCTTTACACGGCGCTGGCCTCGTCCGGCCGGCTGATGGCCGCCTCCATCCGGCAATATTACCCCGGCGTGCTGGTTGCGGTGCTGGTCGCGCTGGCTGCGCGCTTCGTGGCCGAACACTACGGGGCGCCCGCCATGCTGATGGCGCTGCTATTCGGGATCGCGCTGAATTTCCTTGGCGGCTATCCGACAACGGCGCCGGGTGTGGGCTTCACGGCGCGCACCGTGTTGCGGATCGGCGTGGCGATCCTGGGCGCACGGATCAGCATCGAGATGGTGACCGCGCTGGGTCTGGCGATGTTTTCCCTGCTGATCGGCGCCATGCTGGCGACGCTGGTGTTCGGGCTGGTCCTGGCGCGGCTCATCGGGCAGGATCGGCGCTTTGCGGTGCTGACCGCCGGCGCGGTCGCGATCTGCGGCGCATCCGCCGCGATGGCCATCGCGGCGGTGTTGCCGCGCGACGACAAGTCCGAACGCAACCTGCTCTTCACCGTGATGGGCGTTACCATCCTGTCGACCGTGGCGATGATCCTCTATCCGATCCTGACGCAGGCTCTGAACTTCGGCGACCGCACCGCCGGGATCTTCATCGGCGCCACGGTACATGACGTCGCACAGGTGGTCGGCGCCGGCTTCTCGATTTCGGAGGAGACCGGAGAGACATCAACCCTGGTCAAGCTCATCCGGGTCGCGCTTCTGGCGCCGCTCGTCGTCCTGATCACGCTGGCAGTCCAATGGTCCGGTCGTGGCGGCGGCAGCGCAAGCGGACGCCCACCGCTGGTTCCGGGTTTCGTGCTGGGCTTTCTGGTGCTTGCGGGGCTCAATTCGGCGGGGTTGATCCCGACCGCAGCGGCGGCTTTCCTGGGGCAGCTGGCGTCGATGGCGCTGCTGTCGGCGATCGCCGCAGTCGGCATGAAGACAGATCTGCGCGACATTCTGAAGGTCGGCGGATGGGCGATCACGCTGCTGGTGGCTGAAACGCTGTTCCTCGCCGGGGTGATCCTGGCCGGCATCGGCCTTCTCGGCATCTGACCCCTTTCCGGGCCGGCGATCACCGATCAAACGCGCCCTGCTCTAGCGCCCCTTCCACACCGGATCGCGCTTTTCCGCGAAGGCCCGCGCGCCTTCCAGCTGGTCCTCGCTGGAATAGAGCCGCTCCACCGTCGGAAACTGGCTGCGGGTGATGCGGTTCAGCGCATCCTGGAACTTCATGTCCTCGGCCTCGCGCACCACCTCCTTGATCGCGGCATAGACCAGCGGCGGCCCCGCCTCGAGGGTCCCGGCCAGATCCCACGCCGTTGCGGACAGCTGCGCGGCGGGCACGACCTCGCGCAGAAGGCCCAGCCGCATCGCCTCCTCGGTGTCGAACCAGCGCCCGGTCAGCAATAGGTCCATCGCGACGTGATACGGAATCCGCTTGGGCAGCTTGAGCGTGGCGGCATCGGCCAGCGTGCCGGACTGGATCTCGGGCATCGCGAAGCGGGCGTGATCCGCGGCGATCAGCAGATCGCAGGACAGTGCCAGTTCAAGCCCGCCGCCACAGGCGATGCCGTTGATCGCCGCGATGACGGGCTTGTTCATCCGGGGCAGCTCCTGCAGGCCGCCGAAACCACCGACGCCGTAATCGCCATCGACCGCGTCGCCATCGGCGGCCGCCTTCAGATCCCAGCCGGGGCAGAAGAACTTTTCGCCCGCGCCGGTCACGATCGCCACGCGCAGCTCGGGGTCGTCGCGAAAGTCGCGGAACACCTCGCCCATCCTGCGCGAGGTCGCCAGATCGATGGAATTGGCCTTGGGCCGGTCGAGGGTGACTTCGAGGATGCCGCCCTCGCGGCGGGTCTTGACGGGGTCCTGGGTCATGGTGCCTCCATTATGATCAGCGCATCGGCCGCGACAGCATCGTCGGCGCGCAGCATGAGGGGGTTGATCTCGATTTCAAGGATGTCCGGGCGCGCGGTGAACAGCTCGCACAGCGCTACCGCAAGGCGCGAAAACGCCGCGAGGTCCGGCTTCGGGCGCCCGCGATACCCGTCGAGCAGCGGCCAGAGGCGCAGCCGGCGCAGGGCGCAGGCGATGTCCGGCCCGCTCACCGGCAGCACCAGCGTTACGGTATCGGCCAGCAGCTCGGCCGTGACCCCGCCCGGGCCCAGCGTCAAGGTGGCCCCGTACACCGGGTCGCGGCGCAGCCCGAGCAGCATCTCGGCGTGGACGCCGGTTACCATTTCCTCGGCCAGATAGCCGGTCACCCCGTGCATGCATGCCTGACCGGCCAGCGTATCGAGGTTGAGCCGCACGGCCCCGGCTTCGGATTTGTGCGCCACGCCAAGCCCCTTGAGCGCAAACGGCGGGGCAAGGCCGGCACTTTGCTGCGCCAGCGTCGTCAGATCCGTGGCGCTGACCCCGCGCGGCACGGCGATCCCGGCCGCGGCGAGCAGGGCCTTGCCCTCGGCCTCATCGAGCACCCGGCCCGCACGCGGCGGCTGCGGACGCAGCGGCGCCCAGCTCCGCGGGCCGGGTGGCGTCGCGGCGGCCTCCAGCGCGGCGAGCGCGGTCTCGACCCCGCAAAGCGGGGCAACGCCTTGCTGCATCAGGCGGTCCGCCAGCGGTTCTGGCATGTTCTCGGGCAGCCCGGCGCAGGGGAAGGCCGGCTTGCCCGTCGCCCGCCCCGCCGCGACAATGGCGTCGAGCGCGTGCTCGAAGGAAGCGGGATCGCAGCGATCCGGGCGCGGCGGGTCGATCAGGAACAACCCGGCGTCATGTTCGGCCAGCATGGTGGTGAACACATCCGTGGTGCGCGGCCCGTCCCCCCAGATGAAGGTGTGGTAATCCAGCGGATTGGAAATCGTCACCAAAGGGCCGAGCAGCTCCTGCGCGCGCTGTGCCACCGGCGGCGACGGGGCATCGAACACCAGATCGCGCCGCGCTGCCAAATCCGCAACAAGCCCCGCCTCGCCGCCCGAGCACGAAAGCGACACCAGGCGCCGACCATGCAACGGCCCGTGCACATGCAGGATCTTGAGGGTTTCCAGAAGCTCGGCCGGCGTGTCCACCCGTGCCGCGCCGCATTTGCGCAGGAAGGCGGCGGAGGCCGCCGCGCCTCCGGTCAGGGCCGCGGTGTGGCTGATGGCGGCCTGCGCGCCCGCTTCCGACTGCCCGGCCTTCAGCGCGACGATCCCCTTGCCCGCCGCGCGCGCCGCCTGCACCAGCGCCGCGAAGGCAGGCGCGTCATCGATCCCCTCGACATAGAGCCCCAGCGCGCTCACCCGCGGATCGTCCAGCAATGCCGCGCCCAGCGGTGCCAGCCCCGTCTGCGCCGCATTTCCCAGACAGGCGACATATCCGATCGGCAGCCCGCGCGCCTGCATGGTCAGGTTGATCGCGATGTTGGAGCTTTGCGAGATGATCGCCACACCCGAGTCAACGCGCCGCCCGCCATGCTGGTCCGGCCACAGGAGCGCGCCATCGAGATAATTGATCAGCCCGTAGCAGTTCGGCCCCAGCACAGGCATGTCGCCGGCGCGCGCCACCAGCTCGGCCTGCAGATCGCCGTCGCCGGTCTCGGCCCAACCCGAGGCGAAAGCCACAACCCCGCCGGCCCCTTGCCGCGCAAGCTCGCCCACCACATCGAGTGTGGCAAGACGGTTCACACCGACAAAGGTGGCATCCGGCGGCGCCGGAAGCGCGTCGAGCGACGCGAAGGCCGGCTGGCCGGCAATCTCGGCGCGCGTCGGGTGCACCGGCCAGACATCGCCCGAAAAGCCCATGCGCCGGCATTGCTCGATCACATTGGCCGCCCATCCGCCGCCCAGCACCGCGATGGAGCGCGGGCGCAGCAGCCGTGACAGATCACGTGTCATGGTTTGTCCTTGTTCTGCCGACCCCGGAGCCGCCGCACGGCCGGGCCGGCAAGCGGGGTCACGCGCCCATCGGGCGCAGCAGTTCGCGGGCGATGATATGGCGCTGGATCTCCGACGTGCCGTCCCAGATCCGCTCGACACGCGCATCGCGCCAGAACCGTTCCAGCGGCAGATCATCCATCAGCCCCATGCCCCCATGCACCTGCAACGCGGCATCCGTGACCCGTGCGAGCATCTCGCTGGCATAGAGCTTGGCGGAGGCGATCTCGCGGTTGGCGGGCAGCCCCTGATCCAGCCTCCATGCCGAAGCCAGCGTCATCCAGTCCGCCGCATCGATTTCGGTGATCATGTCGGCGATCTGGAACCCGACGCCCTGGAACTTGCCGATGGGCTGGCCGAACTGCCGGCGCTGCGCGGCGTGGTCGAGCGCCAGATCGAAAGCCCGGCGCGCGCGACCCACGCTCATCGTCGCGACGGTAATGCGCGTCGCATAGAGCCATTCATTCATCACCGCGAAGCCGCCATCGACCTCGCCGAGAACCTGCGCATCTGGCAGCCGGCAATCGTCGAAATCGAGGATCATGTTCTTGTAGCCGCGGTGGCTGACGCTGCGATAGCCCTCACGGATCTCGAAGCCGGGCGTGCCGCGATCCACCAGAAACGCGGTGATCTTCTTCTTCGGCCCGGCATGGGTCTGTTCCTCGCCGGTGGCGATGAAGACGATCACGAAATCGGCGTGATCCGCGCCACTGATGAAGTGCTTGGTGCCGTTGACGACCCAGTCGCCGCCGTCGCGGCGTGCAAAGCATTTCATCCCGCGCACATCCGATCCGGCGTCGGGTTCGGTCATGGCCAGCGCGTCCATCTTCTCGCCGCGCACGGCGGGCAGCAGATAGCGCTCGCGCTGCTCGGCGTTGCAGGCCATCAGGATGTTCTGGGGCCGACCGAAGAAATGCGTCAGCGCCATCGACCCGCGGCCCAGCTCGCGCTCGACGAGGGCGAACTCCAGATGCGACAGCCCGGCGCCGCCGACCTCTTCGGGGAAATTGCAGGCGTAAAAGCCCAGATCCAGCGTCTTGCGCATGATCTCCTGCGCCAGTTCGCGCGGCACCTCGCCGGTGCGCTCGACCTCGCCCTCATGCGGGTAGATCTCCTTCTCCACGAAGCTGCGCACGGTGGAGACGATCATCTCCTGCTCGTCGGTCAGTCCGAAATTCATCGGGTTTTCCCTTGTCCCACATGGCGGCCCGCCGCGTCGGGGCGGGCCAGTGTTTCATGCGCCGCCGCCAGCGGCGCCAGTCGGTCGAGGATGCGCGGCGCCGCCGGGCAGGCTTTCCCTGCCCCCATATCCACATGCATCAGCATCTGCTCGGCGCTGGCCAGCACCTCGCCGTCGCGCAGTATCCGCACGAAAACATGCACCCGCTTGTCGTCATGGGCGAGGATCTGCACCGACCCGGTCAGCGCGTCGCCGGCCTTTGCCTCCCCGGCATGGATCAGATGCGTCTCGGCGCTGTAATAGCTGAACCCGGTCGCCACATAATCCAGGTCGGCGCCGATCAGATTGAGAAACGCATCGACCGTTTCCGACACCGCAAAGAGATAGCGGCTTTCCGTCATGTGACCGTTGTAGTCGATCCAGCCGGGCAGAACCCGCATCTGCGCCAGCTCCAGCGGGGCGGCGGCATCGCCGGACGTGACGGCTGACTGCGCGGGCTCCGAGGGAGCCGCCGCGGCGCGCAACCTGTGATCGTGATGATTGAGCACCTTGCCCGCCGCAAAGTTCCGGTCCTTGAGCGCGCGCAGGATGCCGACCAGATTGTCATCGCGCAGGCGTTCGAGGCCGCGGATCGAATGCGCGCCCGATTGTGCGTCGGACTGCCCGGCGATCAGTTCGACAAGCGCGTCATCATAGTCCGGCACATCCATGAGCCGTGTCCAGGGGGCCTTGAGGCTGGGACCGAACTGATCGAGGAAATGGCGCATCCCCGCTTCGCCGCCGGCGATGCGATAGGTCTCGAACAGCCCCATCTGCGCCCAGCGCAGCCCGAAACCCAGGCGGATCGCGTCGTCGATTTCCTCGGTCGTGGCGACACCGTCCTTGACCAGCCAGAGCGCCTCGCGCCAGACCGCTTCGAGGAAACGATCCGCGATATGCGCGTCGATCTCCTTGCGCACATGCAGCGGGTGCATGCCCAGCTCCGACAGGGTGGACTTGGCCGCCTCGATCAGCGCCGGGTCATTGTCCGGCGACGCCACCACCTCGACCAGTGGCAGCAGATAGACCGGGTTGAAAGGATGCGCGACAAAGATCGCCCGCGGATTCGGCGCCCCCTCCTGCAGTTGCGAGGGCCGGTAGCCCGAGGTCGAGGAGCCCAGCGGCACATCCGGCGCTACCGCCTGGACCTGCGCGATCAGCGCGTGCTTGAGATCCAGCCGCTCGGGGATGTTTTCCTGAATCCAGTCGGCGCCATCCACGGCCTGAGAAACCGATGACACCATCTTCAGCTCGCCCTCGGGCGGCAGCGGCACATCCTGCAGGGCCGGAAGGCTGGCGCGGGCATTGTCCAGCACCGCGCCGATCTTGCGCGCGGCCTCCGGATCCGGGTCATGGACGCGCACATTCCAGCCATTGAGCAGAAACCGTGCGGCCCAGCCGCCGCCGATGACACCACCTCCAAGGATGGCCGCCTCGCGGCGCACGGTATCGCCGGACCGCGCCGCAACCCGGGAGGCCGGCTCAAGCTCGGGCGCGGTGGCCGGGGTGTCGCCGCCGCTCATTTCGGGGCCCGCTTGGTCAGTTGAAGCCGCTCACGTACCACGTCCGGCCCGACGACCCGCGCGCCCATGTTCTCGAGGATGGTCACCGCGCGCTCCACGAGCTGCGCATTCGTTGCCAGAACCCCCTTGTCCAGCATCAGGTTGTCTTCCAGCCCGACACGCACATTGCCGCCCGCCAGCGCCGCCGCAGCCACATAGGGCATCTGGTTGCGGCCCAGTGAAAAGGCGGACCAGTGCCAGCCGTGCCGCACATTGTTGACCATCGCCATGAAGGTGTGCAGGTCGTCCGGCGCCCCCCAGGGCACCCCCATGCAAAGCTGCACCAGCACCGGCTCGGGGATGATCCCCTCATCGACGAGTTGCTTGGCGAACCACAGATGCCCGGTGTCGAAGGCCTCGATCTCGATTCGGGTGCCGGCGGCCACCATGCGCGCCGCCATGTCACGCAGCATTCCCGGCGTGTTGACCATGATGTAGTCAGCCTCGGCGAAGTTCAGGGTGCCGCAATCGAGCGTGCACAGCTCGGGCCGGCACTCTTCCACATGGGCAACGCGGTCGGCCGCGCTCAGCATGTCCGTGCCCGCGACCGGGGGCAGCGGCGCATCCACCCCGCCCAGCGTCAGATCGCCGCCCATCCCGGCAGTCAGGTTGAGCACCACATCCACCTCGGCGTCGCGGATGCGCTCGGTCACCTCGCGATAGAGCGCGCTATCGCGCGCCGGCACGCCGGTCTCGGGGTCACGTACATGGCAGTGCACGATGGCGGCGCCGGCCTTGGCTGCGGCGATGGCGCTTTCGGCGATCTGCTTGGGCGAACGCGGCACATGTGGGCTGCGGTCCTGCGTGCTGCCCGACCCGGTCACGGCACAGGTGATGAAAACGTCGCGATTCATGGCGAGAGGCATGGCTTACTCCTTCTGATCGGGGCGAACCTAGCAGGGTTGTACGCCAGGATTTGACGATTTACGCAATAAACATGACATATTCCGCAGGGATTTTCCGCCGCGAGGCCGATCCCGTGTCCATCGCCGTGCTGGTGCTGCCGCTGGCGTCGATCTTTACCGTCGCCGCGACGCTGGACCCGCTGCGCAGCGCCAACCGGCATGTCGGTCGCGAGGCGTTCCGCTGGCATGTGGTCACGCCCGACGGCGCGCCCGCGCCGCTCACCTGCGGAATCGAACTGCCCAGCGCCGGCCCGCTCGGGGCGGCGGACGGTGCCGATGTGCTGATGGTGATCGCCGGTTTCCGGCAGGCCGAGGTCGCCACGCGCCCCCTCATCGGCGGATTGCGGCGGATCTCGTCGCGCTTTCGTGCCCTGGGCGGCATCGATGCCGGACCCTGGGTGCTGGCGCGCGCCGGGCTGCTGGACGGCCACCGCGCAACCGTTCATTGGGAAGACCTTGAAGATCTCGCCGCCGCACATCCCGAGATCGATGTGGTGCCCGACCGCTACGCCATATCGGGCAATCGCATGACGGCGGGCGGTGCGGCGCCGGCAACGGACCTGATGCTGCATCTGATCCGTGCGCGGCTGGGCCCGGCCATCGCACTGCAGGTGGCGAATTCCTTCATCTATGACGCCCATCGCGATGGCGCCGAACCCCAGATCGCCGCCCGGCCGACCGCGCGCGCGGAACCGCGCGTCGCCGCCGCAGTCGCAGCCATGGAGGCGCGAATCGAAAGCCCCCTGCCCGTTCCGGTGATCGCGGCGGAGGCGGGGGTGTCGGTGCGACGGCTCGAACAGCTCTTTCGTGCCGAGCTCGGGATGGGGCCGGGCGCCTATTATCTGGATCTGCGTCTGCGTACTGCACGCCGGCTCGTCGAGGATACGCGCCACCCGATGCAGACCATCGCGCTGCGCTGCGGGTTCGGGTCACAAGCGGCCTTCTCGCGCGCCTTTCGCCAGCGTTTCGGCCTGCGCCCGGCGGCACTGCGCAAGCCCCGCCACGCATGATCGGGCCCGCGGACCGACACGCCGGACGCCACAAGACGCCGGCACCGCGCAAGAAGGTCGTACGTGAGACAGGGCGCGTCGTGCATGAGACGACCCCATGCCGTGTGCCGAGATAGCGTCGGCGGCATCACCGGGGGATCAGGGATCGGAACGACAGATGTCAGAGCTTCAAGTCAACATTCGCTTCGCCGTCCTCCCTCTCGCCGGAGAGGACACCCGGCCCAGCGAATTCGCCCGCACCATGGCCCCACACCCGCTGGTCTATCAGGAAATCCCCCATGATCCGCAATACACGATCTACAACCGCCGTCTGACCGCGATGACGATGACCAACAGCTCGGTGGATGACGCCTATTGGAGGCTCCGCCGCCACGCGATCCTGCGCCATACCGGCGAACTGCCGATCGAGATTTGCGGCCCGGATGCCGAGAAGCTGCTGAATCTGGTCTTCACCCGCGACGTCTCCAGAAATGCCGTCGGAAGATGCAGTTATCAGATCGCCTGCTACGACGACGGCGGCATGATCATCGACGGGGTCCTGGTGCGTCTTGCCGAGGACCGGTTCTGGTACGGTCAGGCCGACGGCGATCTGACGGACTGGCTCAAGGCACACAGCCGTGGAATGGACGTCGAGATCTTCGATCCGGATGTCTGGATCAGCCAGGTGCAGGGGCCGGATTCCCTGAAGGTCCTCGAAGCCGCCGTGGACGGGCCCTATCCTGACCCGTTCCGCTATTTCGATGCCGCCCGCGTGAGCATCGCCGGACAGGACGTCGTGATCACGCGCTCGGGTTTTACCAATGAACTGGGGTGGGAAGTCTATCTCGAACCCGACACCGACGCGCGCGCGGTCGGAGAGCGCATTCTCGAAGCCGGCAAGCCCTACGGTCTGGCGCCCGTCGCGGTGGGCGGCGCACGGCGGATCGAGGCCGGGCTACTCAACGCAGGGTCCGACTTCGACGCGACGGTGACCCCCTTCGCGGCCGGGCTGGGCGCCATGGTGACCCTGGACAAGGGCGATTTTATCGGGCGATCCGCCCTCATCGAGGCCGATCGACGATCGCGGACCTGGGGCCTTCGCATCCCCGGCGGCGTCGCGCGGATCGGCGACAGCCTAAGCAAGGACGGCGTTGCGGCGGGGCGCGTGTGCTCCTCGGCCTGGTCGCCATTCCTGCAATGCGGTGTGGCGATCGTGCGCCTCGGTGACGCGGCGCTGGGGCCGGGCACGGTCCTCGAGGTCGCGTGTCACGACGGCGAAACGCGCCGGGTGGAAACATGCGCATTGCCCATGTATGATGAGAACCGTCAGATCCCGCGAGGGAAAATCGTGGATATCCCGGATATCCCGGCGGTCAGCGACCAGGGCTAGGGCGGGCATGCATCCGCCGCCCTGACCGTCCCGCAGGTGCTCGGCGGCAGCCCTTGACGGCGACCGGGCTGGAGTCCGCCAAGGCGCCGATGCGCCTTTCCGGCGGCATCCGATTCCACCATTGCGCGACCGGATGCGCCGGACACCGCGCCGTGCACGCGCATGGTTTGCCGTCAACATCCTTCGGGCCGTCGACTCGCGTCGTTCCCGCCAAGGCATTGCATATGAATAAGGCAGCCCGGCGAGTCGCGACTCGAATTACCCGCTTGCCACCCCCATATTTCGGGTAAGGTGTTCATACCGGGCGCCAGAGAAATAATCTTGCGGGCGGAGGGGTCTGAAAGGGGCCGACCGAAGCAGGAAGGGTCAAGACATGGAGATCTTCGAGCAATTTGCGGAAAGCTATGGCCGCACAAAGATTGAGGAAATGAGCCTGCAGGATTACCTGCTCGGGTGCCGCGAGGATCCGATGATGCGCGCCACGGCCGCCGAGAGGATCGTGAAGGCCATCGGCGAGCCGGAGTTCATCGACACCAGCCAGGACCAGAGGCTGGGGCGCATCTTTCTCAATCGGACGATCAAGCGCTACGCGCCGTTTCGCGATCTCTACGGGATCGAGGAAACCGTTGAAAGAGTTGTCGGATTCTTCCGGCATGCCAGTCAGGGGCTGGAGGAGAGCAAGCAGATTCTCTATCTGCTCGGGCCGGTCGGCGGCGGCAAGTCCACCCTCGCGGAAATCCTCAAGCGGCTGATGGAGCAAGAGCCGATCTATGTGCTCAAGGCGGGGAACGAGATCAGCCCGATCTTTGAATCGCCCCTTGGGCTCTTTGATCGCTCGCAGATGGGCAACCTTCTGGAAAACAAGTACAATATCCCCAGACGGCTTCTCACCGGGCACATATCCCCCTGGGCGACCAAACGGCTGGCCGAGGTCGACGGCGACATCTCGAAATTCTCGGTCGTCAAGCTTTACCCCTCGCGTCTGCGCCAGATCTGCGTTGCCAAGACCGAGCCGGGCGACGAGAACAACCAGGACATCTCGTCGCTCGTCGGCAAGCTCGACATCCGTCAGCTCGAGGAGTTCAGCCAGCACGACCCCGACGCCTACAGCCATTCCGGGGCCCTGAACCGCACCACGCAGGGCCTGATGGAGTTCGTCGAGATGTTCAAGGCGCCGATCAAGGTGCTCCACCCTCTGCTGACCGCAACCCAGGAGGGGTCTTACGCCGGCACCGAGAATATCGGCGCCTTCCCGTATCAGGGCATCATCGTGGCACATTCCAACGAGGCGGAGTGGCGCCAGTTCAAGAACAACAAGAACAACGAGGCGTTTCTGGACCGCATAAGCGTCGTCAAGGTGCCCTATTGCCTGCGTGCCACCGAAGAGACACAGATCTACGAGAAGCTCCTGCGCGAAAGCAGCCTCAGCGATGCACCGTGCGCCCCCGAAACCCTTGATACCCTTGGTCGTTTCAGCGTTCTGACGCGGCTGCACGAGCACGAGAATTCGCCGATCTACTCCAAGCTGCGAGTCTATGACGGCGAAACGCTCAAGGACACCGATCCCAAGGTCCGCTCGGTGCAGGAGTATCGCGACGCTGCCGGCGGCGACGAGGGCATGAACGGCATCTCGACCCGTTTCGCCTTCAAGGTGCTGTCGGAGACATTCAACCACGACACCGAGGAGGTCGCGGCCGATCCCGTTCACCTGCTCTATGTGCTGGAACAGACGATTCGGCGCGAACAGTTCGACGACGAAACGGAAAGCCGGTATCTCGGCTTCATCAAGGACGAGCTCGCGCCCCGTTACGCCGAGTTCATCGGCAACGAGATCCAGAAGGCCTATCTCGAGTCCTATGCCGATTACGGTCAGAATCTCTTCGACCGCTATATCGCCTATGCCGATGCGTGGATCGAGGATCAGGACTTCAAGGACCCCGATACCGGCCAGATGTTCGACCGCGAGGTTCTCGAACAGGAACTCGCCAAGGTCGAGAAGCCCGCAGGCGTTGCAAACCCCAAGGATTTTCGCAACGAGGTGGTCAAGTTCGTCCTGCGCGCACGCGCGGAACAGGACGGCAAGAACCCGGACTGGCGCAAATACGAGAAACTGCGGCGGGTCATCGAAAAGCGCATGTTCGGCCAGATCGAGGAGCTGCTCCCGGTCATCAGCTTCGGCGCCAAGCGCGACAAGGAAACCGATGCCAAGCATGAAGAATTCGTCGATCGCATGATCGAGCGTGGCTACACCCGCCGTCAGGTCCGGCGCCTCGTCGAGTGGTACATGCGGGTGAACAAGGCAGGCTGAGATCAAGGGAGGCCGCTGGTGGAATGGCCCATTTCGTCGACCGCAGACTGAACCCCAAGGACAAGAGCCTCGGCAATCGACGGCGCTTTCTCCGGCGCGTGCGCGGCGTCGTGAAGAAGGCGGTGTCGGACAGCGTGCGCCGGGACTCCATCGTGGATGCCGCCGACAACAAGCAGGTCAGGGTTCCGGCGGAAGGTATTCGGGAGCCGAGTTTCCGGCACGCAGCGACGGGCGGCAAGCGCGAACATGTCCTTGCAGGCAACAAGACATTCCGGCCCGGCGACCGCATCGACAGGCCGAAAGCCGGCGGCGGGGGGGGCGGGCGCGCAGGTACAGCCGAGGGCGAGGGCGAGGATGATTTCCGGTTCGTGCTGTCACGCGAGGAATTCCTCGGTATCTTTTTCGAGAACCTCGAGCTGCCCGATCTGGTCAAGCGCAGCCTCAAGGAAATCCATTCCACGCGCCCCCGCCGCAGCGGCTATGCCGTGACCGGCACGCACGCCAACCTCAGCGTCGAGCGCACGATGCGCAACGCGCTGAGCCGGCGCATCGCCCTTGGCCGGCCGGGCCACAGGACGACGCGCGAGCTTGCCGAACGGATTGCCCGGCTCGAGGCGCTGTCGTCGCCGACAGCCGAGCAACGCGCCGAGCTGGACCAGGCCAGAAGGCAGCTCGACAAGCTCAGGCGGCGGCGAAAACTGATCCCGTATGTCGATCCGCTGGATGTTCGCTACAAGCATTTCACCCAGGAGCCCGAGCCGACCGCGAACGCGGTGATGTTCTGCCTGATGGATGTCTCCGCCTCCATGGGCCAACGCGAGAAGGACCTGGCCAAGCGGTTCTTCATCCTGCTCCATCTGTTTTTGCGGCAACGTTACGACAAGGTCGATCTGGTCTTTATCCGCCACACCCAGACCGCCAACGAAGTGGACGAGGATACCTTCTTTCACGCCCGCGAAACCGGCGGGACCGTTGTCAGCTCCGCGCTGATCCGGATGAGGGCGATCATCGACGACCGTTATCCGCCCTCACAATGGAACATCTATGCCGCCCAGGCCTCGGATGGTGAGAATTTTGGCGGCGATTCAGATATCTGCGCCGAAATACTCGATACCCAGCTGATGCCGTTGTGTCAGTATTTCGCCTATATCGAGGTGATCGACGAAAGCGAGGCGCGGCTTCTGTCCAGCGAGGAGAACGGGATGGAGCTGTGGCGCGCCTATCGGGGCGTGGCCAGACGCTGGCCTCGGTTCGCGATGAAGCGGATCTCCGGCCCCGGCGACATCTATCCGGTTTTCCGCGAGCTTTTCGAGAAACGGCCCGAGACGTTCCGCCATGGCTGACACGAACGGCGACAAGCTCTTGTTCGACGGGCCGGAATGGGATTTCGACGCGCTGCACCGCACCTATGACGCGATCGAACAGGTCGCGCGCGGCCAGCTCGGGCTCGACCTCTACACCAACCAGATCGAGATCATCTCGTCCGAGCAGATGCTGGACGCCTATTCGTCCAACGGCATGCCGCTGATGTATCGGCACTGGTCCTTCGGAAAGCGGTTCCTGCGCGAGGAGCAACTCTATCGCAAGGGTGCGCGCGGCCTCGCATACGAGATCGTCATCAATTCCAACCCCTGCATTACCTATTGCCTTGAAGACAATACCATGCCGCTGCAAGCGCTGGTGATCGCGCATGCCGCCTTCGGTCACAACCATTTCTTCAAGAACAATCACCTGTTCCGTCAATGGAGCGATGCCGAGGGCATCCTCGACTACCTCGAATACGCGCGTGACTTCATCGCCCGGTGCGAGGAAAGGCACGGCGAGCGCGAGGTCGAGTTGCTTCTGGATGCCGGACATTCCCTGCTGGCGTCGAGCATCTTTCGCCACCGGCGCCCGCCCGCCTTGTCGCTACAGGATGAGCGCCGGCGCCAGCGCGAGCGCCAGGCCGAGGAGGAGCGGCAGGTCTACTATCTGTGGGAGACGCTCGACAGCGCCCGTCGCCTGGCGGGAACCGACGAGGAGGCCCAGGCGCGCAAGCGTGAAATGGGGCTGCCCGAGGAAAACCTGCTCTACTTCGTCGAAAACTACAGCCCCGCGCTCAAGCCGTGGCAGCGCGAGGTCTTGCGCATCCTTCGCAACCTCGCCCAGTACTTCTACCCGCAGCGCCAGACCAAGGTGATGAACGAAGGCTGTGCCTGTTTCGTGCATTACCACATCATGCAGACCCTGCATGCCGGCGGACGGATCTCCGACGGCGCGATGCTGGAGATCCTGCACAACCACACCAATGTCCTGACCCAGCCCGATTTCGACGACCCGCGGCATTCCGGCCTCAACCCCTACGCGATGGGGTTCGCCATCATGCAGGACATCCGGCGGATCTGCGACACGCCCACCGCCGAGGACCACGCCTGGTTTCCCGACATCGCCGGAACGCGGGACTGGTCCAATGTGCTCAAGGATGCCTGGGCCAACTACCGTGACGAGAGCTTCGTCCTGCAGTTCCTGAGCCCGGAGGTCATACGCCGGATGCGCCTGTTCTCGCTGCTCGACATCGAGGACGATCCGTATTTCACCGTCAATGCGATCCATGACGAGCGGGGCTACCGACAGGTCCAGGAAGCCTTGTCGCAAAGCTTCGCCGTCTCCATGAGCGAGCCGGACATACAGATCGTCGATGTGGATCTGCTGGGTGACCGCTGCCTGCGATTGACGCATTTCAAGCGTCACGGCATCCCGCTCGACGAGAAGACCCGCGAGATGACGCTGGCCAACCTGCGATATCTGTGGGGCTACGATGTCGTGATGGAGGATGCCTGAAGCCCTTCAGACGGGGCCGCCGGCCGCGCCCCTGCATCCTGACCGATCACCCGCGCTGATCTCGCCGGCGCATGCGCGTTGACTTCCGTGTTCAGTGGATGAGTGGTGCCGGTAGAGGGACTCGAACCCCCGACCCATGCATTACGAATGCATTGCTCTACCATCTGAGCTATACCGGCACAGCGTCGGCCTTGCGCCCCCTTGCACCACGTGACGCCGCGAGACCGCAAGATCCCGCGTCGCATAGCAACCTACGCAGCATCCCGCAACGCCAAAAAAACGGCATGCCCGTGCGGCGGCCGACGTCGGACCCGATCACGTGCGCGGCGGTGTCTGCGCGTCCTCGGGATCGGCATCGACGGAAGTCGTATCCTTGTCGCGCACGATCAGTGGCAGCATCTCGGTCTGGGTCGGGCTCGCGCCTTCCTGCTCGGGCGGGGTGCGCCAGCTCAACGTGTCCATCTTGGCGCAATTGGCGCAGATCGCGGCCCATGAGCTGTGAATATGGTGGCAGGACTCGCAGATCCATTGCGGCCCGCGCGATGCGGTGAGCGCGCGCGTCAGCCAGCCGCGCACCACCGCATCCTCGGACCCCTCGCCGCGCTCGATGGCGGCCATGATTGTCATCACGCGCGCCGTCGGCTCCATCTCGATCAGATCCCCGAGAGCGCGGCGTGCGGCGCGGAAATCCTCGGCGGCGACATGCAGCTCGGCAAGAAGCATCTTCGTCTCGGGATTGTCGGGCTTGATCGAAGTCAGCGTCGCGAAGCGGCGCAGCCGCTCCTCGGCGGTCTCATCGGGTGCGATCTCGGCGAAGGCGGCGGCGAGTTCGGGATGCGGGTGCGCGCTCCATGCCCGCTTGATCACCTTGGTCGCCTTGCGCGGACGGTTGGCGGCGATGTGCGCGCGCGCGGCCATGGCTGCCGCGGGCACCAGCTCGGGCGAGAGCCGGTTCGCTTCGAGGGCGGCCTCATGCGCGGCTTCGTCGTTGCCAGCCTCGAAGGCGCGACGCGCTTCTTCCAGCGCGAGCACCGCATCACGGCGCTGGTAGACGTCGCGCGGCAGCCCGCCATGGCGCTTCTTCTGCAACAGGGTGCTGCGCGCACCGGGCCAGTCCTGCGTATCCGCCTGCAACCGCAGCAGGGTATCCTGCGTTTCGCCGTGTTGCGGTTTCAACTCGACGGCCTGCCGGGCGATCTTCAGTGCGGTGCCGGTGTCCCCCTGCGACAGCTTCTGCCGCAGGACGCCGCGCAGCCCGACAAAGCGCGTCTTCCGGTCGGGCAGCAGGCGCTTGTAGTATGCGATCGCCTGATCACGGTCACCGTCCATTTCCGCCGCCTGCGCGATCATCAGATTGGTCAGATCCGGTCGCCGCAGCAGACGTTCGGCCTTGGCCGCCTTGGCACGGGCCTGCGCCCCTTCGCCGGAGGCCAGCGCCATCATTCCGTCCACCAGCGCCTGAAAACCGCGCCGTTCGCGGTTACGCGTGAAGAAGCGCGAAATCGCGGTCTCGTCGCCATTGAGAAACCGCACCACCGCGAGGGTCAGCCCGACAAGCTTGAGCAGCAGCCACAGCGCCCCGAGCAGCAGCAGCACCGCAATCACCGCCTGCAGCGGCCCGAGCATGAACTCGGTATCGGCAATGGCGATGCGCAACGCCTCGTCATGGTCCGACAACCGCCCCGCCATCAGGGTGAGTCCCGCGACCACGGCAATGAAAATGAGAATCTTCAGTATCGACCAGATCATTCGGCGGTATCCTCCGGCGTGTCGAGCCGCGCGTCCAGTTCAGCGAGCGCTTCGCTTGCCGCGACACGCGCCGTCGCCGCGGATTCCCAGTCCTCCATCGCCGCGCGGCTTTCGGCCGGCAGCGTCTCGAGGGTCTCGAGCGCGGCCGTCAGGTCCCCGCCGCGCAGAGCAGCTTCCGCGCGCGACAGCACGGCATCGGGCGCATCCCCGTCGCGTGGCGAGAGCGAGCGAACGCCAAGCTGCCCGCGCAGGAACGCCTCGGCCCGTGCCGCAAGTCCCTGATCCGGAGCCAGATCCGCCACCGCCGCCGCGAGCGCGGCGCGCGCCGCGGCGGGGAAATCGTCCTGAAGCCGTGCCAGGGGCGTCACCCCTTGCGCGGTCTCCGTCAGGGCCTCTGGTACGTCAACGCCCGCTTCCGAGAGACGATCCAGCGACGGCGCAAACGCCTCGCCACGTTCCAGCGCCGCTTCGATCCGGGTTAGCGCGGCGCGCGCGGCGATATCGCGTTCGACCTGACCCGCTTCGCGCTCGGCCTGCTGCGCGCGCATGCGCGCCTCCTCGGCCTCCGCGCGCGCCGCGTCGATCGCGCTCTGCATCTGCTCGGACAGCGAGGCCACCTCGCCCGACAGGGTTTCCACGCGGGTTTCCTGTTCGGCGACGCTTTCGCGCAGATCCGCCAGTTCGGCATCATAGGCGGCGATCGCATCCTCGGCGGCATCGCTGGCGGTCAGCGGCCGGCGGGCGAGCTCGCGCAGCTGCTCCTGTGCCGTCTCGAGCTGCGACTGCAGTTCGGGCAACGCCGCGATGCGTTCTTCCAGCTCCTGCAGGCGCACTTCAAGCGCTTCGGCCCGATCGGCGGCATCGGTGGCGAGGCTGCGCGCCTGCGCGACGTCTTCGGGCAGGGGCTGCAGCTGATCGGCGATCGCATCCACATCCCCGGCAAGCCCGTCGATACGGTCGTTCGCGCCGTCGACCGACTGCTGCAGCGCGCCGACACGGTCATCCTCAAAGACGATCGGCCAGCCATCGGGCACGACATAGTGCGACAGTCCGAACCCGATCACCGCGGCCAACGCCCCGCCGAAAACCAACGGCAGCACGCTGCGCCGCGCCGGCGCAGCCGCCGGCGCCGCAGCGCCCGTCCGATCCGACCCATTCGCGCCGTCACCGTCGGTCACGGGCGTCTCTCCGACGCCGACCGCGTCACCCTCCGGGGCGTCCTTCGGGTCCGGACCGCGTGGCTTTTCGGCGCCCGCTTCGCCCGCCACTTCGGTGGATGCCGTCGCCTCCCGCTGGGCTGCCGATTGTGTGGACGACTCGCCTTGCGCGGATGACCGTCCGGCATCCGTGTCAGGCGTCGCGGCGTTTTCGTCGGCACTTCCTGGCGTCGATGGCTCCGCCTTCGCGGCCACGCTGTCGGAACTTTCCGGTTCGGTTTCGGTCTGGCCTTCACCGGGTGTGGCTGTCTGGGCGGCCGATCCCTTCTTGCGGGTGCCGTCAGCGTCTGAATCGCCGGATCTGGCGCCATCCCCATCGCCCGAGGATGCACGCGTCGTTCTCTTCGGCTTTGCCACGGTTGACTGCCCTCCGCTCGCTGATCCTGCACCTGCCATACCTGTCAGCGCAGCTTAGCCCGCCGGGCGGATACCCTCAAGCGGTGGCTTAGCCCTGCATTGCCTGCGCCATCGCGTCCAGCACCGCGTCCGCATGCGGCCCCGCCGCCACCAGAACCGGGTCATCGCGATACTCGGCCCAAGCCTGTGCCGCATTCGCGCTGATCGCGACCGGTCGCAGCACCGCGCGCGCATTTGCCGCAGCCTGCGCCAGCATCCGGGCGCTGCGCGGCGAAAACACCGGGGCCACGACGGCACCGGACGCGCATCGCAATAGCTCACGGGCCCGCGGTGTCAGCGGCTGCGCAAGCTGATCGTAGATCACCGCCGCGTCGGCCGGCACGCCACGACGCGCGAGCACGGACGCCACGTCACAGGCGGCATGCACGCCGCGCAAATGCAGCAAGGGACCTGGCGCCGCCGCAACGATCATCTCCACGAGCGCGCGCGCCGTCCCCCCCGCTGCCAAAGCGGTGAGTCCGGCCGCACGCGCGGCGGACGCGGTGCGCTCGCCCACACACCAGGCCGGAAGATCGCGGCGCGCGCATTGCGCGGCAAAGGCCTTGACGCCGGCCTCGGAGGTAAAGACGAGCCCGCGAACGCCCTCGGGCATCGCGCCCAACGGACGCTCCTCGATGCGGATCAATGGGGCGACGACGATCGGCGCCGCCTCGAAACGCGCGCGGCACAGGGCGGCGAATCGGTCGGCCTGCGGCTGCGGGCGTGTCACCAGGATGGTCAAACGGCGGGGCTGCACGGCGCCTTCGGGATTGTGCGGTTGCCCCATGGGTGTTACCTGCCTGCTGACCAGCGCGCAACAGGCGGGCCATATGCAGGGTTCTCTCACACTTCTCGGAATCGAAAGCAGCTGCGATGATACCGGCGCGGCGATCCTGCGCCAGCGCCCGGGCCAGCAGCCCGAGATCCTGTCGAACGTGGTCGCCGGACAGGCCGAGCTGCACGCCGAATACGGCGGCGTGGTGCCCGAGATCGCCGCACGCGCGCATGCCGAGAAGCTCGATCACTGCGTCGAGGAGGCGCTGTCGAAGGCCCGGCTGACGCTGGCCGATATCGATGCCGTGGCGGTGACGGCGGGCCCCGGCCTGATCGGGGGCGTTCTGGCCGGCGTGATGTGCGCCAAGGGGCTCGCCGCCGGTGCCGGGCTGCCGCTTGTCGGGGTCAACCACATGGCCGGGCATGCCCTCACCGCCCGGCTCACCGACGGGCTGGCCTTTCCGTATCTGGCGCTGCTCGTCTCGGGCGGGCATTGCCAGTTCGTCATCGTGCATGCCGCCGAGGAGTTCACGCGCCTCGGCGCAACCATCGACGACGCCCCCGGCGAAGCCTTCGACAAGACCGCCCGGCTTCTGGGTCTGCCGCAGCCCGGCGGCCCCGCAGTGGAAGCCGAAGCCGCGCATGGCGACCCGCAGCGCTTCGACTTTCCGCGTCCGCTCCTCGATCGCCCCGGCTGCGACATGTCGTTCTCGGGCCTCAAGACGGCCCTGCTACGCGCGCGTGACCGCCTGATCGAGGATCAGGGCGTGCTGTCGCCCACCGACCGCGCCGACCTCTGCGCCGGATTTCAGGCCGCTATCGCCGATGTGCTGGCCGAAAAGGCACGGCGCGCGCTGATGGCCGCCAACGATATCTGCGGAACGGTGCCGCCCCTGGCGGTTGCGGGGGGCGTGGCCGCGAATGGCCGGATACGCGAGGTTCTGCGCGCGGTCGCGGACGAAGCCGGCGCAGGATTCTTCGCGCCGCCGCTGCGGCTGTGCACGGACAACGCCGCCATGATCGCCTTTGCGGGGATGGAAAGATTCCGCCTCGGGCATCGCGACGGAATGGACCTCGCGGCTCGCCCGCGCTGGCCGCTGGATACTGCGCATCCGGCGCCGTTCGGCGGCGGGCGCAAGGGGGCCAAGGCATGAACGACATCGCGGCGCTGGGCGCCGGCGCCTTCGGCACGGCGATGGCAATCGCGCTGGCACGCGACGACGCGCCCGTCACCCTGTGGACGCGCGAGTCCGAACATGCGCAGCAGATGCGCGCAAGCGGATACAACGGCCGCAGATTGCCCGGCATCGCGCTGCCGGCCTGCGTGCACCCGACGGCGGATCTGACGCGGGCGGCCACCGCAGATATCTGCCTCGTGGCCGTGCCGATGCAGCAGATGACGCGGTTTCTGGAGACTGCGGGCGAGATGCTCGATGGCAAGGCGCTGGTCGCCTGCGCGAAGGGCGTCGATCTGGGCACCGGACGGGGGCCGACAGCACTGTTGCGCGCGGCGTGCCCCGGATCCGGCGCGGCGATGCTGACCGGGCCGAGCTTTGCCGCCGACATCGCGGGCGGGCTGCCGACCGCGCTGACCCTGGCCTGCACCGACGACGCGCTGGGCGCGCAACTGCAGACGCGCATGTCCGGCGCGGCACTGCGGCTGTACCGCACGACGGATGTGACCGGGGCCGAGCTGGGCGGTGCGTTGAAGAACGTGATCGCGATCGCGGCGGGCATCGTCATCGGTGCCGGGCTGGGCGACAGCGCGCGCGCCGCGCTGATGACGCGCGGCTATGCCGAGATGGTGCGGCTGGCATGCGGCATGGGGGCGCGCGCGCAGACATTGTCGGGGCTGTCGGGGCTGGGCGATCTGGTATTGACCTGCACCTCACGGCAGTCGCGCAACTTTCGCTTCGGGCATGCGCTGGGCGCCGGGCAGAGCTTCGACAGCGGCACCACCGTCGAGGGCGCCGCCACCGCGCAGGCTGTGGTCCGGCTCGCCGCGCGGCACGCACAGGAGATGCCGGTCACCGAAATGGTCGCCGCAGTCCTGGAGAACCGGCTGTCCATCACCGAGGCGACGACCGCATTGTTGACCCGCCCCCTCAAGGAGGAATGACCCATGCCCCATTACGCCCTGTTCTGCATCGACAAGCCCGACTCGTCCGAGCTTCGCAAGGCCACGCGCGATGACCACCTGTCCTATGTCGCGCAAACCGGCGTCGTCGAGCAGGCCGGCGCCCTGCTTGACGAGGAAGAACGCATGATCGGCTCGCTGATCATCCTCGATGTGCCGGATATGGCCGCAGCGCAGCATTGGGGCGGAAATGACCCCTATTTCATGGCCGGCCTGTTCCAGAGCGTGACGCTGCACCGATGGAAGAAGGTCGTCGGATGATGGCCTACTGGCTGATGAAATCCGAGCCGTCGAACTGGAGCTGGCAGGACCAGCTGGACAAGGGCGCGGCGGGCGAGGAATGGGACGGTGTGCGCAACTATCAGGCGCGCAACAACATGCGCGCCATGCGGCTGGGCGACAAGGCCTTCTTCTACCATTCGCAAAAGGAAAAGGCGATCGTGGGCATCGTCGAGATCATCGCCGAGGCACATCCCGACTCGACCACCGACGACCCGCGCTGGGAGTGTGTCGATGTGAAGGCCCTGGAAACCCTGCCGCGCCCCGTCACGCTGGAGATGATCAAGCAGGAACCACGGCTGGCGGATATGGCGGTGCTACGCAATTCGCGGCTTTCGGTGCAACCGGTGACCGAAGCGCAATGGCAGATGATCCGCCAGATGGGCGGGCTCGCGCCGTGACGCGGAGCTGGCAGTGCGGTCGCAAGCGCGGGTGAATGGCAGGCGGTCGCCCAAACGGAAAAGGGTCCCGGCGCGGACGCCAGAACCCTCTACCCCCTTCACGCGTCCACCCACACGGTTCGCGTTGCGAAGACTGGGAAATAGCCGTCCTGGCACCCTTTCAGCGTGCAGCAACAACTGCCCGGTTGCAAATCCATAATCCCCGGAATTTGTCCCAACTGCGAGCTTTCAGGTGAGGATCACCACCCCCAGCAGGGCCAGCGGCACCAGCTTGAACAACAGATGCCGACGCTGCGTCCAGAAGGCCTCGGCCTCGGCCTCGGGCGTGCGCGAAAAGCGCGGCGGCGCTTCGGCGATGGCGGCAATGAACAGCATGTAGATCGCAAGCCCGGTCTCGCCCCGCAGCAGCGCCCCCTCGCCCAGAAACAGCGGCGCCACCCCGACCATCAGCACCGGCCTCACATAAAGCCGCAAACGCTCGCGGTGGTCGGCCATGCGGTCGGTACCCGCGTCGAATTCGGACCGGGCATCTTCGGTATCCGCGCTGCGCCTGCGCGGCCAGAGGGCGTTCAACCCGCCGAACAGGAGACCGCCGACAACGCCGCTGATCACCCAGGCCAGTGGCGTGGCCGCCGCCCCCTGCGCCTGCACCAGCAGTATGAATGCCGCGAAGAAGGTGCCCTGAACCAGCCCGACCAGAAGCGCGGCGCGGCCGCGTGTGCCGTCCGGGCCGGGCAACATGTAGCTGCGGTGGAATTCCGTACCCGCCACGAGCACCGCGACAAGCGCAATCTGATAGAGCCAGAACGACAGATCCCCGTCCGCGCCGGGCCATGTCAGCCCCGCAACGGCCAGCGTCGCAAGGAGCATGATCGCATGACGAGCTTCAGGACGCATGGGGGCCTCATCGTCTTCGGGGCTGCGCATCACCGATACAGATGCGCCTTCGAGAAATACTGCACCAGCATGTAATAGAGCACCGCCCGGTACTTGCGGCCGGGCGGCGCGTCGTAAAGCTCGAGCATGGTCTCGATGGCGTCGGTCAGCTCGGGACCGTCGCGCAGACCCAGCTTGCCGACAAGAAAGTTGCGGCGGATGCGCGCGATCTCGCGGCGGTCATCCGCATCGACACATGCCGTCTGCGCGTCATAGATCAGCGGGCCGCAACCCAGCGCGACACGGCGCAGCAGATCCGGGTCGGGGGTGACGCCGCATTCCGTGCGCAACGCCTGATCGTAGAGCGCGATCAACTCCTGCTGCCGGGTCATGCCGATGCGATCCTGCCTGCTTCAGTAGCGGTACTGTTCGGGTTTGTAGGGGCCTTCGGGGGTGACGCCGATATAGTCGGCCTGATCGGGGCGCAGTTCGGTGAGCTTGACGCCGATCTTTTCCAGATGCAGCCGTGCGACCTTTTCG
>LFIK01000517.1_pt1 | contig 29061 bp, 42 predicted proteins | sample 643401 | NCBI WGS metagenome assembly LFIK01 (sample SAMN03777447, study PRJNA286221) | soda lake metagenome | biome: soda lake; feature: Kulunda steppe; material: water; isolation source: sample T5-Br brine of Lake Tanatar-5 | place: Russia: Kulunda steppe | collected 2010-07
GGTGGGCCATGAGCAGACCGTGTGCGGGAGGGACCCCGCACGCGAGCCTACAGGGATGTATTCACGGCGTGTCTGCTTATGGCCCACCCCGACAGGGGCGATGCAACCACTGGACAATTGTATTACTGGATAAGAGGCACCACATGGCACTGGCAAAACGCATTATTCCCTGTCTGGATGTGGACAAGGGCCGCGTCGTCAAAGGCGTCAACTTTGTCGGCATCCGTGACGCAGGCGACCCGGTTGAAGTGGCCAAGCGCTACAACGAACAGGGCGCCGACGAAATCACCATGCTTGATATTACCGCCACCCACGAAGGCCGTGACACCATGGTCGACACAGTGAAAAGCATCGCCGGCCAGGTCTTTATACCCCTCACCATTGGTGGCGGGATTCGCACCTGCGACGACATCCGCACCATGCTCAACGCCGGAGCAGACAAAGTGTCCATCAACTCGGCAGCGGTCAACAACCCCGACTTTGTCCGCGAAGCCTCAGAGCGCTTTGGCGCCCAATGCATTGTGGTCGCCATCGACGCCAAACAGACCGGACCTGAGCAATGGGAAATCTTCACCCATGGCGGGCGTAAACCGACAGGCATTGATGCGATTGAATGGGCAAAAAAGATGGAAGCCTATGGTGCGGGCGAGATACTGCTGACCAGTATGGACCGCGACGGCGTAAAGAGTGGCTTTGACGTCGCCCTGACCCGGGCGGTGGCCGATGCCGTCAGCATACCCGTCATCGCCTCCGGCGGCGTGGGTACACTGGATCATCTCGCCGACGGCGTGCTGCACGGCCACGCCGACGCCGTGCTGGCCGCCAGTATCTTTCACTTCGGGGAATTTACTGTGCCCCAGGCCAAGGCCCATATGCAGCAGCGCGGCCTGGAAATGCGGCTCTGAGCTGAGCGCTCAGCCTACCGCGCGAACATGCCAGGGTTCGAAACGGACGCCGAACCGGTTGTCCACCGTGTAACGGATATTGGTGTACCCGGATTCCTGCAACTGCCGGAAAACCGACGTACGGGCGAACTCCTCCGAGAAGTTACCCAGCCCCAGGCCGTACTTGCCCACATCGAAGTCGCCAATGGCGTGATACGAGTACCCAGGCGGCGCCAGCGACCGTGACGCCTTGGACAGGTTACCTTCGGTCTGGCGAGCCCTGGAGAGAAACAGGTCGAACTGCTTGGGAATGTTGCGTACACCGGACGTCAGGATCAGCGAATCACCGATGTCCGACTGCAGGCGACTGAACAGGTCGAGGGATTCGCCGCGCAGCAGGAAATGTCCGGACGCCGGTACTTTTTCCACATCCGAGCGGTTGATCCGTGTCGTCAGCGTATCGCCGGTGCGCTCACCGTAAAAGCCGTAATCCCGGGCGTCGGCAAAGAACAGGCTTTCCATGAACTCCAGTTCCTCGGGCTGAAACGCACCGATATCCGACACGTTGCGGGCAAACGCCAGCATGTCGTCCCAGCTCAGGATATTGAAATTGCCGAACCCGACATAGTCTTGCACCGCCCCCAGTCGACGAGCTGTGTCCACCAGCGTGTCCCACTCTCGGCCGGTCAATATGATGTCGTCAGGAAACTCCTGGTCGAAATAGCGCACGCGATCAAAATAGCTGTCGTCTGGCTCATCATCGTCACCACCGGTGTAGGCTTCTTCCGCCGCCTTGGCAACCGCTTCCTCATGCTGATCAACCAACCGCTGGTGTTTCAGCTCATCAGCCAGACGCTCCAGATGCTCCAGATTCATGTCCGGCTTGGTAGAGCGCATCATTTCGTCCAGAGACAAACCCGCTTCATCCCGGGCAATTTCCATATGCACGGCTTCAGCGATTTCGCTTTTGTTGATATGGCGCTCCGGCATCTGATCCAGCTCGGTCATCATACCGACAGGCTGGCCCGGACCTCTGTGCTGTGCCCACAGGTAGGACCCACTGCCCACGGCCGCGCCGGCCACAAACATTCCTTCCAGAAACGTTCGCCGTTTGATTACTCCACTTCCTTCACACACCGGCTTGTCCACTCCGAGAAATGTTATAGTATAACACTCTACTACCCATTCGGCAGAAGTTCAAAAAATAAAGGGCCTGCAATCGATCAAGGTTCAATCCGTGCAGCTCATTCGGACTATGGTAACTAATTTTATCAGATTACGCCTGTTTTTTGCGCAATTGCGCCACCCAATCTCGTCACCCCAGACCACAGAACGTATACTTTTGTCTACGCAGACGCCGGGACAGCACGACTAAGTGATTCGATCGGCCTCAAACAGGCAAACTTAACCCTTCAGGACGACCGCATTATGGACCATTTTGCCCACCGAGGCTTGTCCGGTGAAGCACCGGAAAACACCGCGGCCGCTTTCAGGCTCGCCCATAAGGAAGGTTTCCAATGGATAGAGCTGGACGTCCTGATCACCCGGGACCAGCAGCCCATCCTGTTTCATGATGACGACCTGACCCCCTTCGGTCATGCGGTCCGCATCAGTGAGCAGCCTCTGGGCTACCTTTTGTCTCTGGATATGGGCGGCTGGTTTTCCGACTCTTACCAGGGTGAGCGCTTGCTGACGCTGGACGATGCCCTGAGCCTGGCCAATGAACTGAACCTGGGGGTCAATGTGGAACTGAAGCCTGAATTGCTGCCGGCACTTGCCGGCGAGTTCGGTGAACGCCTCAGTCAACGCCTGAACACCGCACCGTCCAACGCCCCCGCGCCCTACATCCTGTCTTCATTTCACCCCAGTGTGCTGAACTGGGCCAGAAAACACTGCCCCGACCTGCCCCGGGCGGTTCTCGTTGAAGGGCCATTGACCCGTGCGCATGAACAGCTGGCCGAGGCGATAGACGCCACCGCCATACATCTGGACGACGACCACACCGATGCCGACACACTGCGTCATGTGCTGAATAGTGGATGGACACCCCGGGTCTACACGGTGAACGATCTTACGCGTGCCCGGCAGTTGGCTGACTCAGGATGTGCCGGCATCTTTACAGACTGTCTGCTACCAGACGATACCGACAAGGGTTTGGGGGCATGAACCACACGCCACGCGAACTGGGTATTATCCTGACGCCGGGCTTTTCCGTTGGCAGCCTCGGTGCCCTGCTGGACGTTTTTCGGGCGCTGCAGGAGGTCGAAGCCCCCGAACTCAGCGTGGAAGTCATAGCGGCGCCGGGCACCCAGGCGGACGACTGGCCACTGCCTCTGGCCGCATCTCCCCTGCCGGCGGAGTTGCCGGAACGCATCCAGAACTGGTTTGTCGTAGGCGGCCCCACTCGCCTGCCCAGCAGCCAGCACCCGGTGTACGCACTACTCCAGAACGCCAGCCGGTATGTCTGCTGGTCCGGGATCGCGCACGGCAGCCTGTGGCTGGCTGCCTGCGGGCTGCTGGACGGCTACGAAGCCACCATGAATGTTCCCGAAGACGATTACCTGCCCTGGCTCAAGCGCATACGGCGCAGCGCCCGGGTAGTCTGCGTGGATCGCGACCGCTTTACCTGTCTCAGCAACAGCGCCGCCCGCGACCTGGGGCTGGCCTGGGTCACCCAATGCTACAGCGCCGCCCTGGCCAATCAGGTGGACAACTATCTGTTGGCGGAACGCACCCCCACCGACAAGACGCCGTTCACCGCCTCCAGACACCTGCCCGAAAACCTGCGCGAAGCCAACAGCCTGATGCACAGCAACATTCAGGAACCTCTCAGTGCCGACGAACTGGCGGCCCTGGTAGGTGTTTCCCGGCGCCAGCTGGAACGCTGGTACAAGGAATATTTCAATTCGTCGCCGGCACGCTACTATCTGCAAATCCGGCTCGAGCAGGCACGGCACATGCTACTGAACACACATCAGTCCATTGCCGAAATCGCCGTATCGACGGGTTTCTCCAGCCCTGCACACTTCGCCACCTGCTACCGTAAAACCTTTGGCCTGTCGCCCTCGGCCGTGCGCCAACGACCGAACTCGCGGGATCTTCCGGCGGCGGACGAACGCTGATCAGACGCCCGATCGGGCAGGCCCTCAAAGCGCCGCATATAGTGAATACCCCGTCGCATTTTGAAACGCACCCCCGACAGGCCGGGAGTACACTGATCTGCAAGACAATAAAGGTGACAACTATGACCCATACGCATCCGGACCGGTCGACATTCGATCAGGTCATGTTCCCCAACTACGCTCCTGTCGATGTCATCCCTGTGCGCGGCCTGGGTACGCGTCTCTGGGATCAGCAGGGCCACGAATACATTGACCTTGCGGGCGGCATCGCGGTCAATTCCCTGGGCCACTGCCACCCTGAACTGGTCGAGACGCTCAAGCGGCAGGCCGATCAGCTCTGGCACCTGTCCAATGTCTACACTAACGAGCCGGCCTTGCGCCTGGCGCAAAAACTGTGTGACCTCACCTTTGCCGAACGCGTCTATTTCTGCAGTTCCGGTGCCGAGGCCAATGAAGCCGCCTTCAAACTGGCGCGCCGCAAGGCCTGGGACGAATTCGGTGAGCACAAGCACGAAATTGTATCGACCACAGGCTCATTCCACGGGCGGACCCTGTTCACCGTCGCGGTAGGCGGCCAGGAAAAGTACACGGAAGGCTTTCGGCCAGCGCCGCAAGGCATTACCCATATTCCGTTCAACGATATTGCCGCACTGGAAGCCGCAGTCAGTGAAAAAACCTGTGCTGTTGTGCTGGAACCCTTACAAGGGGAAGGCGGCGTGCGCCCGGCCGACCGTGCCTATCTGGAAGCTGCTCGACGTTTGTGTGATCAATACAATGCGCTGCTGGTCTTCGACGAAGTCCAGACCGGCGTCGGCCGATCCGGTTCGCTGTACGCCTATATGGAATACGGCGTGACACCGGATGTTCTGACTACCGCCAAATCACTGGGTGGTGGTTTCCCCATCGGCGCGGTACTGGCTACTGAAAATGCGGCCAAAAGCCTGGTAGTGGGCACTCACGGTTCAACCTATGGCGGCAACGCCCTGGCCTCTGCCGTGGGCGAAAAAGTACTGGAAGTGGTAACCCGGCCGGAAGTGACCGCCAATGTGACAGCACGCCATGACCAGTTGCTCAGTCTGCTCACCGCCATCAACGAGCGCCAGCAGATATTCAGCGACATTCGCGGCATGGGCCTGCTTATGGGTGCCGAACTGAACCAGGACTGGGCGGGCAAGGCCAAGACCGTGCTTCAGGCGGCACTGAAAGAGGGTCTCATGGTACTGGTGGCGGGCCCCAACGTGGTGCGATTCGCGCCCTCACTGCTGATCGAAGAAGCCGACGTCGCCGAGGCCATGGAGCGCCTGGAGCGCGCCATCGTTCAGGTCAAGGCGCAGACGGAAGCAGCCTGATGATCGCCGACCACCAGGGAAGCCGGGAGTTGTCTCATGTGGCACGTTAAACCCATTCAGGCTCAGGATCTGGGCGCGCTGGAGGCCCTGCTGCAGGACAACCCCCTGCGGCTGAGCACACTGCCACCGGTGCGTGATCAGTTGGCCGAGCGCATCGCCGAAGCCGAGCAGGGTTTCGCTGAACTCGACGGCAACGCCACCTTGCTGTTTGCACTGCACGGTGACAATGGCGAGCTGCTGGGCATTTCCGGCATCCAACCCTTTGCCGGCGGCGACGAGCCCTTCTACAGTTACCGTATCGACGAACTGGTCCATGCTTCCAGGCATCTGGGCATCAACCAGCGTCAGTCCGTGCTGTACCTGTCTCATGAACTCACCGGGCTCACCAGCCTGTGCTCCTTCTCCCTGGCCGAGCCCTTGCGCAACACCTCGGCGTTTGCCCTGCTGGGCCAGTCCCGACTGTTGTACATGGCGTCTCATCGTCATGCCTTCAGTGACGAACTGGTGTGTGAGATCCAGGGCATCTGGGACAGCGAAGGCCAGAGCATCTTCTGGAAAAACGTGGGCGAACTCTTTTTCGGTCTGGATTTCATCACCGCTGATCACCAGTGCTCCCTGCACGGGAAAACCGTTATTGCGGAATTGCTGCCGCCCTACCCCATCTACACCACCCTGTTGTCGCAAGCCGCCCAGCGGGCGATTGCCCAGTCCCACCCTGGCGCCGGCAAAACCGTCAACTGGCTGGAAGCCGAAGGCCTCACCAAGACCCGGTTTGTGGATCCTTTTGACGCCGGTCCCACCTACCGGGGCCCACTGGATACCATGCGTTCCATGCAGGCCATACGGCCGTTCAGCCGGGTAACCGAGGGCCCCTGCGAGACTGCGGGCGAATGGCTGGTCAGTCAGGGCCAGGGCACCCAATTCCGGTGCACCCTGGTTCAGGGCCATTGTGACGACGATACGCTCACCCTGTCGGGCTCCGGTGCGTCTGTCATCGATCCGACACAACCGGGCCTGGCCCTGCCGCTGGAGGTACTGTGATATGGCAGTGATTCGCCCGATTGAAGAAGCCGATCTGGACGCGCTCATTGCCATGGCGCGTGAATCCGGCGTTGGCGTAACCAGCTTGCCCGACGACCCGGCGCTGATGAAACGCAAACTGCAGCGGGCTGTGGCCTCCTTCGAACAGCGCCTGAGCCCGGAAGAAGCGCACTACATCTTCGTATTGCAGGAAACCCCCGACGGCCCGCCTGTCGGCCTGTGTGGTATCGAGGCTCGAATCGGCCGGGACGAAGTCTGGTACAACTATCGCCTGGGTGAAGTGATTCAGGCCTCCAAAGCGCTGAATCTGTATCGACGCACCTGGACCCTGTTTCTGAGCAACGACCTCACCGGGGCCACGGAAATGGGCTCGCTGTATCTGCGCGAGCCCAACCGACGCCACCGCAATGGGCTGGTGCTGGCCAAGTCACGCTATCTGTTTCTGGCCGCCTTCCCCAAGCTGTTCAGCCAGCGGGTGATTGCCGAGATGCGCGGCTACTCCGATGCCGAGGGACGTTCTCCTTTCTGGGAAGGGCTGGGCCGCCAGTTCTTCAACATGGAGTTCTCGGATGCCGACTTTCTCACCGGCACGGGTGACAAGGTCTTCATTGCCGAACTGATGCCCAAGTTCCCCATCTATGTACCCATGCTCTGTCAGTCGGCACAGGACGCTATCAACCGGGTCCACCCGCTGACCGAACCGGCACTGGCCATGCTGGAAAGTGAAGGATTCAGGCGCAACGGCTATGTGGACATTTTTGATGCCGGGCCCACCATGGAATCAAGCATCCATGAGATCGACGGCATCAAACGCAGTGAGCGTTTGCACGCCCGCATCGTCAAGCGGGAAACGTCGGAGTTGGCTTCGTCGCGGCCTCATTGGCTGATCGGCAATGAACGCTTCTCCGACTTCCGGGTCATCAGTGCCGCCGATGTGCGGCAGACCGGCCCGCATATTGAACTCACCCCAGACGAAGCCGATGCGCTGAGAGTGCGCGCCGGCGATCCCGTCCGGGTCATGACGCTTAAACCAGAGGGGCCACAAGATGGCTGACGTACATCTCATCGATGGTACCTGGCGCACCAGCCAGGGCGACGCCTTTGAATCACGCAACCCGGTCAGCAACCAGGTGGTCTGGTCCGGACCAGAGGCTGATGCCGACACTGTCGATCAGGCGGTCATGGCCGCCAATCGTGCCTTCGCCGACTGGCGCCGGATGCCCCTGGACGACCGCATGGCCATTCTGCATCGGTTCCAGGAGGAACTGGATATCCATGCCGATGAACTCGCCCACACCATAGGCTTCGAGACCGGCAAGCCGCTGTGGGAGAGCAAGACCGAGATCGGCGCCATGAAGGGCAAGATCGACCTGTCCCTCAAGGCCTACCACGAACGCACCGGTGAGCAGGCCAGCCCCACGGAAGGCGGGCAGCGAATCCTGCGTCACAAGCCACACGGTGTCATGGCGGTATTCGGCCCCTACAACTTCCCCGGGCACCTGCCCAACGGACATATCGTGCCCGCCCTGATTGCCGGCAATACCGTGGTCTTCAAGCCTTCTGAACAGGCTCCAGCCACCGCTGAGCTGACGCTGAAGCTCTGGCTCAATGCCGGCCTGCCCAAGGGTGTGATCAATCTGGTTCAGGGGGCTCGCACGACCGGCGAAGCGCTGGCCCAGCACCCGGCCATTAACGGCATTCTGTTCACCGGTTCGCCACAGACCGGGCTGGCGATTCAGGCCGCCATTCGCACCCAGCCACAGAAGATCCTGGCGCTGGAGATGGGCGGCAACAACCCTCTCATTGTGGGCTCGGACGTCGACACCCAGGCATCCATCTGGGCCACGCTGCAATCCGCCTTTATCAGTGCCGGGCAGCGCTGCACCTGTGCCCGTCGGCTGTTCGTACCCCAGGGGGTCGAAGGTGATCGTTGGCTGGACGCGCTGGTGGAAGCTGCCGGGCGACTGGAAGTGGGGGCATTCGATGCCACAGACCCCACCCCTTTCATGGGCTCGGTGATCAACCAGGCCACCGCGACAAGGCTACTGGCCGGCCAGCAGGCCTGGCTGGACAAGGGCGCACAGGCGTTACTGCCGCTGGCTCCTGTGGGCGACAGCCCGACTCTGCTGCGCCCGGGCATTGTCGACATTACAGGCCTGAAGGTGGACGACGAGGAGTTTTTCGGGCCCCTGCTGAGTGTGCAGCGCTACAGCACCTTTGACGAAGCCTTGCGCCTGGCCAATGACACCCGGTTCGGTCTCTCTGCCGGCTTGCTGAGCAACCGCAGGGACGAGTACAACGCCTTCATTGATGATATCCGTGCAGGCATCGTCAACTGGAACCAGCCCATTACCGGGGCCAGCTCGGCCATGCCCTTCGGCGGCGTCGGGCTCAGCGGCAACTACCGGCCCAGCGCCTGGTTCGCGGCCGACTACTGCGCCTATCCAGTCGCCTCACTGGAACAGCAGACGCTGGAAATGCCCGCCAACCTGCCGCCGGGAATGACGCTATGAACTATTATGAAGTGAACTTCGATGGTCTGGTCGGACCAACCCACAATTATGCGGGCCTGTCCTATGGCAACATTGCCTCGCATACCAACCAGAACCAGGCGGCCAACCCCAGGATGGCTGCGCTTCAGGGACTGGACAAAATGGAAGCGGTGGCCGACATGGGGCTCGTCCAGGGGCTATTGCCCCCTCATGAACGTCCTCATATCCCCACGCTGAGGTCTCTGGGCTTTTCCGGTACGGAGCCTCAGGTATTGGCACAAGCAGCCCGTGAGGCGCCATTGGTACTCTCTGCGGCATGCTCCGCCTCCTGCATGTGGACGGCCAATGCCGCCACGGTGTCCGCCAGCGTGGATACTGCAGACCGTCGTCTGCATCTCACCTCGGCCAACCTCAATGCCAAGTTTCATCGCGCCATCGAGCATCCGGGCACCACGCGCACCCTGCGTGCCATATTCGCGGACGAGCAGCATTTTGCCTTACACGATGCCTTGCCCGGCAATCCGCACATGGGCGATGAGGGTGCGGCGAATCACACCCGCCTGTGCGCCGGTTACGGCTCACCCGGTGTGGAGCTGTACGTCTATGGCATGGAAGCGTTCAATACCACGGCACCCAGGCCACAGCGCTATCCAGCACGTCAGACCCGTGAAGCCAGTATGGCCGTGGCCCGGCTGCACGGTTTGAACGAGGACCGGGTAGTCATGGCACAACAGAACCCGGCAGTTATTGATCAGGGCGTCTTTCACAATGACGTCATTGCCATGGGTAACCGCAATGTGCTGCTCTATCACGAGCAGGCATTCCTCGATACCGAGCGGGTATTGTCGGAGATCGACCGGAAACTACAGGGCGCTGACCTTATTCCGATCTGTGTTCGCACGGACCAGGTGAGCGTGGAAGAGGCGGTATCCAGCTATCTGTTCAACAGCCAGTTGATTTCACTGTCTGATCAGGCAATGGCGCTAATTGTACCCGGGGAATGCCAGGAGTCGGCGCCGGTATGGGCCTTTCTGAGCCGGTTGCTGGACGATCCGGACAACCCCATCAGCCAGGTCCAAGTCATGGACCTGAAGCAGAGCATGCGCAATGGGGGCGGACCCGCCTGCCTTCGGCTGCGGGTGGTGATGAGCGAACAGGAGCGTCAGGCCGTGAACAGCTGTCTGATCACCCCGGAGTTGCTGTCTCGGTTGCGGCCCTGGGTTGAAAAACACTACCGGGAGTCGCTGTCCGGAGAAGATCTGGCCGACCCGGCACTGCTGACCGAGTCGCGCGCGGCTCTGGATGAACTGACGCAGATCCTGAATCTGGGTTCAATCTACGACTTCCAGCTTTGAGCCCCGGCCGGTCTAGACCGGCCGAATAACCAGCGCTACCCGTTGCCCCACCGGCACCCGGGCATTGAGAAACAGGAGGGCGTCACCGTCCTCCTCCACCGTCCACTCTTCCGTTTCTCCACGCGCAATCACCGTGCCGGCAGTGAGCGGCCGGAAATTGACAAAATCCTCTATGCAGACCTCGAACGCCCCCTCCGGACGAATGATCTCCCGTTGAACCTGAAAGGCCTGTGTGGGGTGACCGCTGGGCGTACTGGGCCCCTGGGCCAACAGGGTGAACTCATCGAGCAGCGGCAGAAAACGGTCAATGGGCTCATCCGGAGCGCTCACCTGCCCAAGCTCGAGGGTGGCACTGAGGTAACCCAGGTTGGCTGAATAATTGGCGAAGGTGGCCGCTGCTGATCGATTCTGCACCCAGGCATCGACGGCAAAGCGCTGGAACCAGCGCAGCAGGTTGGTCAGCGTGCGCTCGGCGCAGGCCGGCGGCACCAGCGCAAACCGATCTTTATCCGAGGGCTTGATGGTGGAGTGGAGATCAAAATGCAGGCCGTCGGGGTGGCGATCTGCAAACGCTTTGACCTGAGCCATCAGTTCCAGTGCCCGCAACGCCTCCGGGGCACTCCCCGCGGTCGCTGCCGGATCGAACAGCCGGTTCATGTTGTGGTCCACAAAACGGGTTTCCCTAGATGCCGCTGCCGGGTTGGCCAGAATAAACAGCATGGGGCGATTGACCGGCAGTGCGTCCGCTGCAACTCGAGCCAGCCATTGATCAACCAGGCGTATGGGCACGGTTTCATCACCATGGACTCCGACACTGATAATGACGCCCGGCAAGTGAGAGGGCTCTCGCGGCTCTATGCTCAGTACACCCTGGCAATGCCAGGTCATGATGGCAGCCGGAGTTTCAATGGCGCCAAGAGGGGCCTCGGCATCCAGACTGGAATGGAAAAAGTTCAGCGTATTGTTGGACATAGAAAAACGGCTCGTGGCTGCAGGATGCTGCGCCACCTATTCGACGAACATCGCTCAGCACTATATCTGAAAATTGACGTTGCGACCCAGTGTCACCTGATCCAGTGAGCTGCTCTGATTGCGCAGCAGTTCGGCGATAGCCGCCTGTACACGCGACAACTGAGCCTCTGCCTCAGTATTCACGGCACTGGTGGTTTCGTCCAGTGCTTCGTCGCGTTCTGCATCATTTTCGGCGCGTTCCTGTTCGCTGTCTGCTGATTCGCTGGCCTGCTCATTGCGCAGGGTTTCTCTGGTCTCTGCCTGTTCTGCCGCTTCAAGGCGCTGCTGTCGAAGCAATTCGGACCGGGCATCAAGCATCAATTGTGTGGCTTCCGCCGCTACCTGCAGATCCGCCGGCGAGGGCTCGGCCGGCGCCATGGCCGCGCGGCGTACCTGTTCCATTTTGGCTATGGTGCGCTCGGGCGAGTCTGCCGGAGAAAGATCAATGGACACCTCGCCGGACACCGCGTAACGGCGTCCGTCGGGCCCCTGTACAAAGTTGTAGCTTACCGGGCCCGCATATTGTCCGCCCACTGCCTGATGAGCCTGCTCGTGATTGCGCACTTCACGATCGCGTTCCGCCAGGCGCTGGATTTCTTCCAGCTTGGCGCGTTCCTGGGCATCGAGTTCGCCCTGGCGACGGGCCTGCTCCAGTTCTTCACGCGTACGGGGTTCATTGATGTCTGAATCAGTCGCTGATTCATCGCGCCGCGATGGCGACAGTGGCTGGCCACGCTGATTGTTCTGACGGCGTTCATCCGGATCCATCTCGCGTCGATTCTGGCCGCGCTCGGTAACTTCCGTTTCGTTGACAGTGGTGAAGAGGAGGCTTTCTTGGCGAGTCTGTGGCACAGACGGCCCAGTGCTCCGGTCGACCATGCCGGAAGGAAAGTTTGCATTGAGTGACACGCCAGTGACCGAGGACATGGCTCCTCCAGGTTCAGGCTTTCACGTCCAGCAGGGTACCCAGATTGTCGGAGGCTACTTCCACAGTGCGCGCGTTACTTTGCACCAGATGCTTCGCTTCTATCTGCCCCACCATGGACGATTCAAGGCTGGGTACGGCCGCCTTGTCAGGCATCTGTTCATTGACGGCACCCGCCGGATTGTCGGTATTCAGTCGGGCAACATCAGAGGCCGTACGGTTGAGCCGACTCATCCCCGTCTGCATCCCCTGAGCGCCGATGTCCAATGCTGATGTAAGACTCATTAAAGTGTGACCTGTTCAAGTCGATACAACTCTACGCAACAGAATAGCAACAGCATTCTCGCTGTTCAAATTTTATCCATTTTCTGTGATGAGCGTCTCAAATTCGATTCCCAGCCGCCCAAGCAATTCGGTATCGTCATCCCGGTTCGGGTTGTCCGTTGTCAGCAATCGCTCACCCAGAAAAATTGAATTGGCGCCGGCATGAAACGCCAGTGCCTGCTCACAATCAGTCAGGCTCTCACGACCGGCAGAAAGTCGCAGATAACTTTTGGGCATCATGATACGGGCGGCGGCAATGGTACGAATGAACTCAAGAGGAGGCAGATCTTCCGCGTTTTCCAGCGGTGTGCCCGGCACCCGCACCAGCAGATTCAGCGGTACGCTGTCGGGCTGGGGGGACAGGTTGGCCAGAGATTGAAGCAACCCGGCACGATCGGCAAGGGATTCATCCATGCCCAGTATGCCCCCGGTGCAGACACGGATACCGGCTGCCTGAACCGATTTCAGGGTATCCAGACGATCCGCAAAGGTTCGGGTGGTGATGATCTCTCCGTAGTATTCCGGTGATGTATCCAGATTGTGATTATAGTAATCCAGACCTGCGTCAGCCAGTACCTCTGCCTGCGCGTCACTCAGCATACCCAGGGTCACACAGGTCTCCATGCCGGTATTGCGTACAGCTCGGATCATGTCGGCAACAAGGGGCAGGTCGCAATCCGACGGAGAGCGCCAGGCCGCGCCCATGCAGAACCGTGTCGCCCCGGCTGCTCGTGCGGACTCGGCCGCGGCGACGACCCGGTCCAGGCTCACCAGCTTTTCCTGTTCCAGCTCTGCGTTATAATGGCCGCTCTGAGGGCAATATTTGCAGTCTTCAGGGCATGCACCCGTCTTGATGGACAACAGCGTGCTGGGCTGCACCCGGTTGGGATCAAAATGCTTTCTGTGTACGCTGTGGGCTTCGTGCAAAAGATCATTGAACGGTTTGTCCAGCAGCGCCAACACTGCTTCCCGGTGCCACTGACGAGGTGTTGCGAGACGGGTCATTTGTCCTCCCTGATACCATCTGACAAGGCGACGACCGGATGTCGACGCTTAATGGCAGTCTAGAGAACGCCCACTGAACATCAACACCATAGGGATATGCATGTTTACATCTGGATTATTTTCACTCACCTCAACAGGGGCTGACCAATGCCCGAGCTGCGGCCTTGAAACCTCTCCGCGACGGTTCTGCCGGGGCTGCACAGAGGATCTGCACTGCCGCGAACCGGCCTGTCGTTTCTGTGGAACGCCGGTGAAGCACCCCGGCATGATCTGTGGTCAGTGTCTGCAGCATACGCATGATTACGACCGACTCTGGTTTGTGAACGATTACCTCGGCCCTTTGGCCACCCTGATCAAGCGCCTCAAGTACCAGGACCAGTTGGCTCTGGCGCCGCCCCTGGGTGTCCTCATGGCCGAAACGTTGAGAGCAGCCGGTCTGGCACACTGGGAAGGGCGAATAGCATCCATGCCCATGCACCCGACGCGATTGAAAAACCGTGGTTTCAACCATGCCCGCCTGCTGGCCCGGGCCTGCGCCAGGACCCTGAATGCACCTGTTGAGGAACCACTGGCACGTGTTCTACCTACTCCCCCACTGGAAGGTCTGACACGCAAGGAACGCCAGGTGGCGGTACGCAAGGCCTTTTCATCTCATCAGGTGGAGGGTGCCTGGTTGCTGGTGGACGATGTCTTTACCACCGGGGCCACCGCCAATGCCGCGGCTCGAGTGCTAAAGGCGGCGGGTGCCCGTCAGGTGGATCTACTGTGTCTCGCGCGTACGCCCATCAGAGGAGATAATCATCGCAACTGGTTGAATCAGGCCTTTCGTGACACTCCGGCCGCAGAGGATGATTAAGGTAGCCTTCGACGGTGCGCCAATAGGTAGTCACCGAGTCGTCCAGCACGTCCTCACGCACCAGAATGGATGCGATGCGGTCATCCTCGAAGCCGAACACCACCCCTTCACCGGAACGGAAGTAATAATATTCCCAGGCCTCTCGAGTACCCAGGATATCCAGCAGTTCCCGAGTCACACTGCTGGTCATCCTGTGATCATGGGTGACATAGTCGCGGCCATAGAGCCGGATCACATCATCCCGGGTGTCCCCCGGCGACAGCAGCTCGAGTTTGTCAGGCAACAGCGAGGCGCCCACATCGGAGGCTACCAGACCGGCGAATATCCAGCCCTCGTCACGGTTGTCGGCCCGCACTCTTATATAGGGCGCCGTCACCCGCTCGCCCCGCACGGTGGCAGTTATGGGCTCTACAGTGTATTCGCCCAGAAACACCAGATGATCATACTCATCAAGGGTCTTGACGACTGGGGCGCCCTGATAGGGTTCTTCACGCAAAAGCACCGTGCTCCCGACAACCCGCAGGGACTGCCCTTCAGAATACTCCACTGACGCCTGGGCGGACGCCGCCCAGAACGTGCTCAGAAAAACTGCTACCAACAGTCGAAAAGCCATTACCCCTACTCCGATTTGCAGCGTTCAGTCGCTTAATTCTATTGCTGGCAGTATCACCAATATTCAGGCATAAAAAAAGGCCGCCTTGGCGACCTTTTCCGAGTCTTTCAACTTATTCGTCGTCGTCCGACTCAATGTCGTCGGATTCGACCACCGGACGATCCACCAACTCCACGTAGGCCATGGGGGCGTTGTCCCCCGCACGGAACCCACACTTCATAATGCGGATATAACCACCGGGACGGCTTTCGTAACGCGGTCCCAGCTCGGTAAACAGCTTGCCCACGGCAGCCTTGTCGCGCAGGCGATCAAAGGCATAGCGGCGGTTGGCAACTGAGTCCACCTTGGCTTTGGTGATAAGTGGCTCTGCTGTCCGACGCAATTCTTTCGCCTTGGGCAGAGTGGTTTTAATCAGTTCATGTTCGAACAGCGACACCGCCATGTTCTGAAACATGGCTTTGCGGTGAGAGCTGGTCCGGCTGAACTTACGGCCAATTTTACGATGACGCATGGCTCACTTCCTTACAGATTCGTTGTTTATCCGAGTACTTTGTCGTCGTTTTTCAGACTGGCAGGTGGCCAGGACTCCAGAACCATCCCCAGGGACAGACCCTTGGAGGCCAGCACGTCCTTGATCTCGGTCAGGGACTTCTTGCCGAGGTTCGGCGTCTTCAACAGTTCGACTTCAGTACGCTGGATGAGATCACCAATGTAATAAATGTTTTCCGCTTTCAGGCAGTTCGCCGAACGAACCGTCAATTCCAGATCGTCCACCGGACGCAGGAGAATCGGATCAATGCGATCTTCTTCTTCCTCAGGCTCTTTCTGAGCTTCGGATTCCAGATCAACGAAAGACGACAATTGATGCTGAAGAATAGTCGCCGCAAAACGGATGGCTTCTTCAGGATCCAGTGTGCCATCTGACTCGATATCCAGAATCAGCTTGTCCAGATCGGTCCGCTGTTCAACCCGCGCCGAATCAACGGAATAGGCAACACGCGCCACTGGGCTGTAGGTTGCGTCCAGTTGCAACTTGCCGATACCACGGGTTTCGTCATCGTCAGACTGACGGTTTTCCACTGGCTGATAGCCACGGCCACTGCTTACACGCAATGTCATGTTCAGCGCACCGTTGTCAGCCAAGGTGGCGATCACATGGTCCGGATTGGCAATTTCGACGCCGTGATCCAACTGGATATCACCTGCGGTGACTACACCCTGGCCCGCTTTCTTGAGGGTCAGAGTGGCGTCGTCCCGATCGTGCAGCTTCACAGCCACGCCCTTGAGGTTGAGCAGAATGTCCAGGACATCTTCCTTCACACCTTCAATGGCACTGTACTCGTGAAGCACACCGTCAATTTCTGCTTCGACAATGGCGGCACCCGGCAAAGAGGACAGCAGAATGCGACGCAGAGCACTACCCAGCGTATGACCAAAGCCACGCTCCAGGGGCTCCAAGATCACCTTGGCGCGGGTGGGTGAAATCTCCTGCACCTCGATGTGTCGCGGGATAAGAAAGTCGTTAATAAAACGCTGCATAGTTGCCCCTACCTTTAAGCACACTTATTACTTGGAATACAGTTCCACGATCAGGTTTTCGTTGATGTCCGACGCAAGGTCAGAACGTTCCGGCAGGTTTCTGAAAACCCCGGACATCTTCTTGCTATCAACGTCTACCCACTCAACCGGAGCCCGAGAACCTGCCAGATCCAGCGCTCCCTTGATGCGCAACTGATTCTTGGATTTCTCGCGAACCGACACTTCGTCGCCTGCTTTTACCTGATAGGAGGGGACATTAACCAGCGCACCGTTGACTTCAATTGCCTTGTGGCTCACCAACTGACGTGATTCGGCACGCGTGGAGCCAAAGCCCATACGATAAACCACGTTGTCCAGGCGACCTTCCAGCAGTTGTAGCAGGTTTTCACCGGTTGCACCTTTCTTGCTTGCCGCTGCTTTGTAGTAGTTGCGGAACTGGTTTTCCAGAACGCCATACATGCGACGTACTTTCTGCTTTTCACGCAACTGAAGTCCGTAATCGGACAACCGACTGCGACGTGCACCGTGCACACCCGGCGCTGTTTCCAGCTTGCATTTTGTATCCAGTGAACGGACGCCGCTTTTCAGAAAAAGATCCGTGCCTTCACGACGTGCCAGCTTACAGGTTGGCCCTATATATCTTGCCATCTTGCTGTACCCTCCTTACACGCGGCGTTTTTTAGGTGGACGGCAGCCGTTATGTGGAATCGGCGTAACGTCAGTGATGTTGTTGATCTTGAAGCCGCAGGCGTTCAGAGAACGTACTGCAGACTCACGACCGGGTCCGGGACCTTTCACCTCGACATCGAGGTTCTTGACGCCATACTCTTGCGCGGCAACACCGGCGCGTTCAGCTGCAACCTGTGCTGCAAAGGGAGTACTTTTGCGAGATCCACGGAAACCGGAGCCGCCGGACGTTGCCCAACTCAGGGCATTCCCTTGGCGATCCGTAATGGTCACGATGGTGTTGTTGAAGGACGCATTGATATGAGCGATACCGTCGCCAATCTGCTTTTTAACCTTCTTACGTGACTTGTTCGTACCTGGCTTAGCCATCTTCGATTTCCTGTCAATAATTCGGTTTATCGTTTAATGGGTTTGCGCGGCCCCTTACGGGTACGTGCATTGGTCTTTGTCCGCTGACCACGCAGCGGCAGGCTGCGACGGTGACGGATACCGCGGTAGCAACCCATGTCCATCAAGCGCTTGATGTTCATGCGAATACCACGGCGCAAATCGCCTTCAACGCTGTAGTTGGACATCTCAGCACGAATCTTGTCCAATTCGTCCTCGCTGAGGTCGCCCATTTTGCGATCAGGCTGAATACCTGCTGCCGCGCAGATGCTGTTTGCCGAAGTCCGCCCTACCCCATAGATGTAGGTAAGCGAAATCGCAGCATGCTTGGCGTCAGGAATGTTAACGCCGGCAATACGTGCCATTGGTTTACTCCGTTTTCTAAAGTTATTAGCACCAGGGTGCTATTGGTTCACTGATACGAAGGGCGCGAGAGAATAACGCCTGCTTTCTAAAAAAGCAAGCGCTGTTCCTGTTCTGATCAACCCTGGCGTTGTTTGTGCTTGGGATCGGTGCAGATAACCCGCACTGATCCGTTGCGACGGATGATCTTGCAGTTGCGGCAGATCTTTTTAACAGATGCGCGAACTTTCATCGTTTTCTCCCCATTCACTACCGTCTCAGCGACGGTAGCCTTTTAAGTTAGCCTTCTTCATAAGCGACGAATACTGATGTGACATCATGTGTGACTGGACCTGAGACATAAAGTCCATCACCACAACCACCACGATCAGCAATGACGTGCCACCAAAAATAAAGGGTGCACCGGCGGCCTGGACAATGCCCTGCGGTACCAGAGACACCGCTGCAATATAGCTTGCGCCAAACAAGGTCAGGCGTGATGAAACACCATCGACATAGCGCGCTGTCTGTTCACCCGGCCGGATACCCGGTACGAATGCACCACTGCGCTTCAGGTTCTCTGCCACATCCTTGGGATTAAACGTAATCGCCGTGTAGAAATAACAGAAGAAGATCACTGCAGCGGCAAACATCAGGTAGTACAGAGGCTGCCCGGGGCTGATATAGACTGTCAGGTCCTGCAACCAGCCCAGATTGTCGCTTTCGCCAAACCAGGTGCCCAGCGACGCCGGAAAAATCAGCAGACTGGACGCAAATATCGCCGGAATGACACCCGCCATGTTGATCTTCAGTGGCAGGTGGCTGGTCTGCGCTGCAAACACCTTCCGCCCTTGCTGACGCTTAGCGTAATTGATGGTGATCTTGCGCTGACCGCGCTCAAGAAACACCACCAGCGCCACGATGGCGATGGCAAATACTGCAATCGCCAACAGCACCAGGATATTCATGTCGCCCTGACGCGCCGACTCAAAGGACTGGCCGATGGCAGAGGGCAGGGCCGACACGATACCGGCGAAGATCAGCAGGGAGATACCATTGCCCACGCCGCGCTCGGTGATCTGCTCACCCAGCCACATCATGAACATGGTACCGCAGGTAAGCGTCACCATACCGACAAAGTAGAAGTTCCAGGGCACATTACCCGCCGCGTCGGTGAAGGCAATACCTTGACCGGCGAGGCCGACAGAAATAGCCAGAGATTGAACAATGGCCAGAACCAGTGTGCCGTAGCGTGTGAGCTGAGTCATCTTGCGACGACCGGCCTCACCTTCCTTTTTCAATTGTTCAATGTATGGACTGACAACGGTGAGCAGTTGCATGATGATCGCAGCCGATATGTACGGCATGATACCCAATGCAAAGATACTCATACGTTCCAGCGCGCCCCCCGAGAACATGTTGAACATGCCCAGAATGGTGTCACGCTGGCTGTCGAACATGGACGCAAGACTTTGTGGATTAATGCCGGGAACCGGTATGTGTGCACCGATGCGGTATACCAGAATCGCCAATAATACAAACAGCAGACGCGAGCCAAGCTCGCCGCCCATTGCGCCTTTTTGTCCACCGGTTGGCTGTGCACCTTGTTTAGTCACGGTTAAGCCTCTACTTTTCCACCAGCTGCTTCGATGGCTTTTCTGGCCCCTTCTGTGACGCCCAAGCCTTTAACAGTGACAGCTTTGTTGATTTCGCCCGAGTTAATGACTTTCACATAACGGGTACGGCCGTTCACCACATCAGCTGCCTGCAATGCCGCCAGGTCAACCGTGTCGCCGTCCACCTTGGTCAGTTCATGCAAACGCACTTCTGCGGTAACCACAGCCTTGCGAGAGTTGAAACCAAATTTCGGCAGACGACGCTGCAGGGGCATCTGACCGCCTTCGAAACCCGGGTTAACGCTACCGCCTGAACGGGACTTCTGACCTTTATGGCCACGACCGCCCGTCTTGCCCAGGCCACTACCGATACCACGGCCAACGCGCTTGGCATCTTTCCTGGCACCGTCGGCAGGACTCAAATCATTCAAACGCATGATTACTCCCCTACTACACGTACCATGTAGTTGACTTTGTTAATCATCCCGCGCACGGCTGGTGTATCTTCCAGCTCGCGGACCTGTCCAATTTTGCGCAGACCCAGACCCTGAACACTTAGTTTGTGCTTGGGTTGGGTTCCGATCGGGCTGCGGACCAGCTCGACTTTCAATGTCTTTTTAGCCATGACTTACCCCAGAATGTCTTCGACTGACTTGCCACGCTTGGCCGCTACGTCTTCAGGGGCGCGCATTTCGCTGAGACCCTTGATAGTAGCTCGCACGACATTCACCGGGTTGGTGGAGCCGTAACACTTGGCCAGTACGTTGTGGACGCCGGCTATTTCGAGGACGGCACGCATGGCGCCACCTGCGATGATGCCGGTACCTTCTGATGCAGGCTGCATGTACACCTTGGAGGCGCCGTGACGCGCTTTCACTGCGTACTGCAGTGTATGCCCGTCCAGGTCAACATTGACCATGTTGCGACGCGCAGCGTCCATGGCCTTCTGGATAGCGGCGGGCACTTCACGTGCCTTGCCGCGACCGAAGCCGATCTTGCCGTTGCCGTCACCTACCACGGTCAGTGCGGTGAAACCGAAAATACGACCACCTTTCACAACCTTGGCTACTCGGTTCACCTGAACCAGTTTTTCCTGCAGTTCTGTCTGCTGCTGTTCTACGTTCGCCATAATAACCTCTAGAACTGTAATCCGCCGGAACGGGCGGCTTCTGCCAACGCCTTGACCCGGCCATGATATTTAAATCCGGAGCGATCAAAAGCGACGCTTTCAATGCCGGCCTTTTTGGCACGTTCCGCAATGAGCTCACCCACTTTTGTGGCAGCATCTACATTGCCTGTCGCGCCTTTACGGAGTTCTTTATCTACCGTTGAGGCACTGGCAAGAACCTTGCTGCCGTCCGGAGAGATAACCTGGGCGTATATATGGCGAGGTGTACGATGTACACACAAGCGATTTGAACCGAGTTCACGCATTCTGATTCGATTACGGCGAGCTCGGCGTATACGGGACTGTTTCTTCACGTTCATAACCTATGCCCTACCCTTATTTCTTCTTGGTTTCTTTACGGCGAATCTGCTCATCCGCATAACGAACACCCTTGCCCTTGTAAGGCTCGGGGGCGCGGAAAGCACGTATTTCAGCCGCTGCCTGACCGACACGCTGTTTATCAGCGCCACTGACCACGATTTCGGTGTTGCTGGGCGTTTCCGCCGTGACACCTTCGGGCAGTGTGTAGTCGATGGGATGCGAGAAGCCCAGGGTAAGGTTCAGCGACTTGCCACTGGCTTTGGCGCGGTAACCGACACCATTCAGCTGCAAGCGCTTGGAGAAACCTTCACTGACGCCCACGACCATGTTGTTCAACAGTGAACGCATGGTACCTGACAGGGCTCTGGATTTTTTCGATCCGTCTTTGGCGCCCAATGTCAGCACGTTGTCGTCCTGCTTGAGACTGACCAGGGGATGAATCTCCATGGACAGCTCACCTTTGGTACCTTTTACAGTCACCTGGCTGCCGGACACTTTAACGTCGACACCACCGGGAACCACAACGGGTTTATTACCGATACGAGACATGACCTACCTCCCTTAAAAGACTTCGCAGATGATCTCACCGCCGATGCCCGCTTTACGCGCGGCACGGTCGGTCATCACACCGTTGGAGGTGGACACAATGGCAACGCCCAGTCCGCCGGATACCTTGGGCAGGCTTTCATTGCCCCGGTAACGACGCAGACCCGGACGACTGACCCGTTGAATGCTTTCAATAACGGGCTTGCCCTGGAAATACTTCAGTGTCAGTGTCAGCGTGGGCTTGGCGCCCTCGGACACGTCGGCTGCTTCAATATAGCCTTCAGCGATCAGCACGTCGGCGACCGCCTTCTTCAGCTTGGAGGCAGGCATGGTGACTTCAGTCTTGCCTGCCTGCTGACCATTACGGACACGTGTAAACATGTCGGCCAGCGTATCTTGCATACTCATTTGTGTTTTCCTCACATGTTCAGCCCGGCTTAAACCAGACAATCTGGCGTTCAGCCCGGCTTATCAACGTGGTAGTTTACCAGCTGCCCTTGCGGACACCGGGTACATTACCGCGCATTACTTCAGCGCGCAGAATATTCCGCGAAAGACCAAACTTGCGATAGACCGCGTGCGGTCGACCGGTAATCTGGCAACGACTCTGTTGACGCACGGGACTCGCATCACGCGGCAGTTTCTGCAGCTTGACCTGAGCGTCCCAGCGCTCTTCCTCGGAACTTTCCGGATTGCTGATAATTGCTTTCAGCTTGGCACGCTTCTCTGCGTATTTCGCCACTGTCTTGGCGCGTTTCGCTTCGCGTGCCTTCATGCTCTCTTTAGCCATTCTCCAGTCTCCCGTTAAGTGCGGAATGGGAAGGACAGAGCTTTCAGCAAAGCACGGCCTTCTTCATTGGTACGCGCAGTGGTCGTGATGGTGATATCCAGACCACGCAACTTGTCCACTTTGTCGTACTCGATTTCGGGGAAGATGATCTGCTCGCGCAGACCCATGCTGTAATTTCCCCGTCCATCAAATGACTTCGGGTTGATACCACGAAAGTCACGTACGCGCGGCAGGGAGATATCGACCAGACGGTCCATAAATTCCCACATCCGATCGTGACGCAGAGTCACTTTTGTGCCAATGGGCCAGCCTTCACGGATCTTGAAACCCGCGACAGACTTGCGTGCCTTGGTCACCACGGCTTTCTGGCCGGTAATGGCTTCCAGGTTGGCAACCGCGTTGTCAATCTGCTTCTTGTCACCCACGCCTTCACCGACACCCATGTTCAGGGTAATCTTGGTGACCTTGGGTACTTCCATGACGTTCTTGTAGCCAAACTCTTTGATCAGAGCAGGCATCACGTCAGATTTGTACAATTCTTTAAGTCTTGCCATGATAATTCCTGCCCTTACTCGTCGATCTGCTGGCCGTTGGACTTGAAGAAACGAACCTTGCGACCGTCATCCAGCACTTTGAACCCAACCCGATCGCCCTTGCTGGACTCCGGATTGAAGATCGCCACGTTGGATGCCGCAATGGGCGCTTCCCGTTCCACAATACCACCTTGAACGTTGGCCTGTGGGTTCGGCTTCACGTGCTTTTTAACACGATTCACGCCGGACACCAGGAACCGATCGCCTTTACGTTCAGTCTGGATCACTTTGGTAATCTTGCCGCGCTTGCCTTTGTCTTTACCGGCAATCACTACGACTTCATCACCTGCTTTAAGCTTTCTCATCGTTTCTCCTCACCTCCTGCTACCGTCTAGTGCCTTACAGCACTTCCGGCGCCAGGGAAATGATCTTCATGAATTTTTCAGTCCGCAACTCACGCGTGACCGGGCCAAAAATACGGGTACCGATCGGTGCGTTGGCGGCGTTCAGCAATACAGCCGAGTTGGTATCAAAACGGATAACCGACCCGTCTGAACGGCGAACACCTTTTTTCGTGCGAAGAACTACCGCACTCATGACCTGACCTTTCTTGACCTTGCCGCGCGGAATCGCTTCCTTGACGGAGATCTTGATCAGATCACCAATGTTGGCGTAACGGCGGTGAGAACCACCCAGCACCTTGATGCATTGAACACGTTTGGCGCCGCTGTTATCCGCTACATCCAGTACTGTTTGTGTTTGAATCATTTTACAAACTCCCCAGACATCGAGTGTCTGCCAGTCATCAGATGCTGGCAGCACGCTCGACGATGTTAACCAAAGCCCAAGTTTTCTGCTTGGAATACGGACGCGACTCGCGAATCGTGACAACGTCACCTTGCTGGCATTCGTTGTTCTCATCGTGCGCATGTAATTTGGTTGAACGCTTCATGAACTTCCCGTAAATCGGGTGCTGTACGCGGCGTTCAACCATGACAGTAATGGTTTTGTCAGCCTTGTTGCTGACCACCAGGCCTGTCACTGTACGTGCATTCGTTTCAGTCATGGTTATGCTCCTGCCCCTTCACGCTTCTCATGCAAAACCGTCTTCACACGAGCAATGTCTTTGCGTACCTGACCCAACAGGTGAGTCTGGGACAGCTGGCCGGTGGCCTTCTGCATCCGGTACCTGAATTGATCGTGAAGCAGCTCCAACAACTGTTTATCCAGTTCTTCAACTGACTTTTCTCTGATTTCTTTCGCTTTCATCACATCACCGTCCGTTTCACAAAGGTTGTGGATACCGGAAGTTTGGATGCTGCGAGAGTGAAGGCTTCACGTGCCAGCTCTTCTGACACACCTTCCATTTCATAAAGCACCTTGCCCGGCTTGATCTGGGCAACCCAGTACTCAACATTACCCTTACCTTTACCCATCCGGACTTCCAGTGGCTTCTTGGTAATGGGCTTGTCGGGGAATACCCGAATCCAGATTTTCCCGCCCCGCTTGACCTTACGAGTCATGGCGCGACGTGCTGCTTCAATCTGGCGTGCAGTAATGCGACCGCGGCCAGTCGCTTTCAGTGCATACTCACCGAAGCTGACAGTGCTGCCACGATTCGCCAGACCGCGGTTGCGGCCCTTCATCGTCTTTCTGAATTTCGTGCGTTTTGGCTGTAACATCTGACTGCTCCTTACCGCGCGCTTTTCTTCTTGGACGCGTTTTTAGCCTGGTCACGCACTTCTTGAATGCCTCCCAGAACTTCGCCCTTGAAGATCCACACTTTGATACCCAGGATGCCGTAGGTGGTCTGCGCTTCGATGCTGGCGTAATCAATGTCCGCCCGCAGTGTGTGCAGGGGTACACGGCCTTCGCGATACCATTCGGTACGCGCAATCTCAGCACCACCCAGACGACCACCGACCTGAATTTTCACGCCCTTGGCGCCTGCACGCATGGCGTTCTGAACCGCGCGTTTCATGGCACGACGGAACATCACGCGACGCTCGAGCTGGCTGGCCACATTCTGACCGACCAGAGCAGCATCCAGATCCGGCTTGCGAATCTCTTCGATGTTGATATGCACAGGAATACCCATCATCTTGGATACTTCGTTGCGCAGTGCCTCAACATCTTCGCCTTTCTTGCCAATCACAATGCCCGGACGAGCGGTGTGAATGGTAATACGGGCGTTCTGTGCCGGACGCTCAATGGTAATCTGGCTGACAGATGCCTTCGCCAGTTTCTTCTCCAGGTAATCACGCACCTGGATGTCATTTACCAGTTTATTGGAATAGTCCTTGGACTCCGCGTACCACACAGAATTGTGGTCTTTCACGATGCCCAGGCGAATCCCGGTTGGGTGAACTTTCTGACCCATCTGACCTCTCCTGTTAGTCCGCGACCTTGACGGTGATGTGGCACGTGCGTTTGAAGATCCGGTCTGCCCGGCCCTTCGCACGTGGTCGAATACGCTTCATCGTCAAACCTTCATCCACATGAATCTTGGAGACTTTCAGTTCGTCGATGTCAGCACCATCGTTGTGTTCTGCGTTGGCGACTGCACTTTCGAGCAGCTTTCTGACCAGGTGCGCCCCTTTTTTGGGACTGAAGGTCAGAATATCCATCGCTTCCTCAACGGACTTACCCCGGACGAGGTCTGCGACCAAACGGCCTTTCTGGGCAGACAGACGGGCACCACGCAATACAGCTTTAGTTTCCATTATCTATACCCCTTACCGTTTGGCCTTTTTGTCCGCTGCGTGCCCTTTATAGGTACGCGTCAGTGCGAACTCACCCAACTTGTGACCGACCATGTCTTCTGTAATGTACACAGGGACATGTTGACGGCCATTATGGACTGCTATGGTCAACCCAATGAATTCAGGGAAGACGGTGCTACGGCGTGACCAGGTTTTCAGTGGTCGTTTATCGCCCTTCTCAATAGCAGCCTCTACCTTTTTCATTAAATGAAGGTCTACAAATGGACCCTTCTTTAGTGAACGTGGCACGGCCTATATCCTCTCAGTTTATTTAGTACGACGACGAACAATGTATTTGTCCGTACGCTTGTTTTTACGGGTTTTGTAACCTTTGGTCGGTACACCCCAGGGCGTCACCGGATGACGACCACCCGATGTTTTACCTTCACCACCACCGTGGGGGTGGTCAATCGGGTTCATGACTACACCACGTACCGTAGGACGAACGCCCTTCCAACGTGTTGCACCTGCTTTACCCAACTGCCGTAGGCTGTGTTCGGAGTTGCTTACTTCGCCCAGCGTGGCCCGGCAATCCGCCAGTACTCGACGCATCTCGCCCGACTTCAGTCGAATCAATGCATACGAGCCTTCACGTGCAACCAACTGAGCCGAGGTGCCGGCTGACCGGGCTACCTGTCCGCCCTTGCCGGGCTTCAACTCGATATTGTGCACAGTGCTACCGACTGGCACGCTGCGCAGCGGCATGGCATTACCCGGTTTAATGGGTGCATGCTCGCCGGAAATCACTTCAGTACCTGCAGTGACATTGCGCGGTGCCAGAATGTAACGACGCTCACCGTCCTTGTACAGAATCAGTGCGATGTGCGCGCTACGATTGGGATCGTATTCCAGACGCTCAACCTTACCGGGTACACCGTCTTTATTACGCTTAAAGTCGATGCGGCGATAATGCTGCTTGTGACCACCGCCGATATGACGGCTGGTGATGCGACCGTGGTTGTTACGACCACCACTCTTGCTCTGTTTCTCCACCAACGCGGCAACAGGGGCACCTTTGTGCAGATCGCTGTTTTTGATCTGTACAAGGTGACGGCGTCCGGCGGATGATGGTTTTGCTTTCTTGATAGCCATTCTTGCCTACCCCTCTTACACGTTCAGAAAGTCGATTTCCTGACCTTCGGCGAGACGCACATACGCTTTTTTAACGTCATTGCGCTTACCGAAGCCATGAACAGTACGCTTGACCTTGCCCTTGTGAATCAGTGTGCGAACACTGAGCACCTTGACGTCAAACAGTGATTCTACGGCCTGCTTGATTTCCGGCTTAGTAGCGTCAGTGGCAACACGGAATACGTACTGGCCATTGCCATCGGCGACGATGGTTGCCTTTTCGGAAATATGCGGACCGATCAATACCTTTAGCAGGCGCTCTTGATTACTCATGCCAACACCTCTTCAACCTTTTTCAGCGCATCCACGGTTATGACCACTTTGTCAAAAGCGACCAGAGCGACCGGATCCATGCCTGTGACATCACGCACGTCGACGCGAGGCACGTTACGTGCCGACAGGTACAGGTTTTCACTGACTTCATCAGCCAGGATCAACGCATTGTCTGTCATGCCGAGCTCTTTCATCTTGGCCAGGAATACCTTGGTCTTGGGCTGGTCAATGGCCAGCTCATCTACCACTACCAGGCGCTCTTGGCGAACCAGCTCGGAAAAAATGGAGCGCAGTGCACCACGGTACATCTTGCGGTTCACTTTCTGGCTGAAATCGCGTGGCTGAGCAGCAAAGGTAACGCCGCCGGCGCGCCAGATCGGACCACGAGTGGTACCGGCACGCGCGCGGCCTGTGCCTTTCTGGCGCCACGGCTTGGCGCCGCCGCCGGATACTGCACTGCGATTCTTCTGCGCTTTGGTGCCCTGACGACCCGCATTACGGAACGCGGTGACGACCTGGTGAACCAGCGCCTCGTTGTATTCGTTGCCGAAGGTGGCTTCTGACACTTCGACAGTCGTTGTCTTTTTACCGACTACGTTAAGGTTCATGTCGCTCCCCTCAGGCTTTAACAGCAGGCTTGACGATCACGTGCCCGGATTTTGCTCCGGGTACGGCGCCTTTCACCAGCAACAGATTATGCTCGGCATCCACGCGTACGACTTCCAGAGTCTGCACGGTCACTTGCTCGGCACCCATGTGGCCCGCCATCTTCTTGCCTTTCCAGACACGGCCAGGAGTCTGACACTGACCAATGGAGCCAGGCGCACGGTGCGCCAGTGAGTTGCCGTGTGTGGCATCCTGCGTGCGGAAGTTGTGACGCTTCACGGCCCCCTGGAAACCTTTACCCTTGGAGTTGCCGGTCACGTCAATACGCTGGCCTGCTTCAAAACGGGACACATCGATGCTGTCGCCCACTTTGAGCTCACCCAGATCGGCGGTACGGAATTCACGAACCAGCTCGCCTGCTTCAACACCTGCTTTCGCATAGTGCCCAGCCAGCGCGCGGTTAACACGGGAAGCTTTCTTGTCACCAAAAACCACCTGAACGGCGGAATATCCGTCGGAGTCTTCGGTCTTGATCTGTGTTACCCGGTTGGGGGTAACTTCAATTACCGTGACTGGCACTGAGGCACCGTCTTCTGTAAAGACACGTGTCATACCAGCCTTGCGGCCAATTACACCTATCGTCATTTTCTAATCTCCAATGTACGGGGCTTTTCGCCTGTCGAGGCACCCGCTATGGCCGTCCTTTCGGACTGTTACATCAGGAGGCGTTCACTACCGGCCCAATTGACAGAGCCTTGGTACAGAACGCTTAACCCAGACTGATTTGTACGTCCACGCCTGCTGCCAGATCCAGCTTCATCAAGGCATCTACTGTTTTTTCAGTAGGCTCGACTATGTCCAGCATGCGTTTGTGGGTTCTCATTTCATACTGATCGCGTGCGTCTTTATTCACGTGAGGAGATACCAGTACGGTGTAACGCTCGCGCTTGGTGGGCAGTGGAATAGGACCACGAACCTGTGCGCCAGTACGTTTCGCCGTGTCGACAATCTCCTGCGTGGACGAGTCGATCAAACGATGATCAAACGCCTTGAGGCGAATTCTGATCTTTTGGTTCTGCATGTGACCAAAACTCCGAAATTGTTAAACAGCATTATGCCCCCTCAGGTCGACTGAGGGACGCGCATTATATTGATGCGCTCCCGGCATGTCAACGAAAGGACGGGATTAAAAAAAGGGGCCGTCAGGCCCCTCTGTTTATCTGGCCGGATGGATTGTCCGGCCTGGCAAAAATCACTCGATGATTTTGGCTACAACGCCTGCGCCTACTGTACGACCGCCTTCACGGATCGCAAAACGCAGGTTGTCTTCCATCGCGATCGGCGCGATCAGTGTCACAACCATCTTCACGTTGTCACCCGGCA
>LFIK01000518.1_pt1 | contig 29027 bp, 27 predicted proteins | sample 643401 | NCBI WGS metagenome assembly LFIK01 (sample SAMN03777447, study PRJNA286221) | soda lake metagenome | biome: soda lake; feature: Kulunda steppe; material: water; isolation source: sample T5-Br brine of Lake Tanatar-5 | place: Russia: Kulunda steppe | collected 2010-07
GATCAGCCCGCTACCGATCAGGAACAACTGATCGCAGAGGGTGATGTCAAGATTGCGCGGCAACAGCCGCTCGCCGTAGTCGCGACCGAGTGCGCGCAAGATATACGCATTGAAACTTTCGCCACAGGTTCTCAAGCCACCGCCTTGCGCAGCCGCTCACCGGCGGCGGTCGCCTGCCCGCGTGACAGCCGGTCGTTCAACCGCGCAAACGCACGCTCCGACACCCAGGTCAGCAGCAGGTAGAAGCACAGCAGCACGAGGAAATACCAGACCCGCCAGTCCGGATGCGGGTAGGTGTAGAGCGAGGTCTTCTGACCACCGAGTTCGCGCGCCCAGTAGACGGCATCCTGCAGCCCGAGCAGGAACAGCAGTGGCGTCGCCTTGATCAGGATCTGCCAGATATTCGACAGCCCTGGCGTCGCGTAGACCCACATCTGCGGCAGGATGATGCGGCGAAACACCAGGGGGCGGCTCATGCCGAATGCTTCGGCCGTCTCGATCTGCGCCCGCGGCACGGCGCGCATGGCACCATGCAGCGTATTGGCGGCAAACGCGCCAAACACCAGTGAAAACGCCACCACCGCCATGCCGAACGCATAGGCGTCACGGACCCAGGCCGGCGCATTGACGCCGGGGATCTTTGCCTCTCGGCAGACGATAAAGTCGTTGCCCTGACGGATCGGCTGATCCCAGTCGGGGCACTGGATGTGATGGAACACCCATTCGATACCCTGCCCCAGCGCGATCGGAATGAACATGAAGAACACGATATCGGGGACGCCGCGCACCACGTTGACGTAGCCGCTACCGACCCAACGGATCGGCGCGATGCGGGAGCGCACCGCCATGGCACCGATCAGCCCCATGCCGAGTGCAATCGGTGCGGTGATGGCGAGCAGCAACAGCACCATCAGGAACGACCAGTAAAAGGCGAAATGTGTGGGTGTGGTCAGATAACAGGCGAACCACTGCCACTGCGGCAGCGCGCCCGGGTCAGCGCAAAAGGCAAACATGCCGGCTCGCCATGATCAGTCCCCGCTGTCGGTTGCCGTTCCCGGGCATGCCGCGCCGACCAGACCGGCCGGCGCGGCGGAAGGTGGGTTCAGAATTTGGCGATGCCGTCGCCGAACCATTCCTCGATCAACGCGTTGAGCGACCCGTCCTGTTTCATCGCCTCGATGGTGTCGCTGAATGTCGCGCGCAGCGCATCATCGCTCTGGCGAATGCCGGCACCGGTTCCGGCACCGGGGTAGAAGTCATCGCCGATGAACACCAGCTCGCCGTTCGAATCGGTGACGTACGGCTGCAGGAACGCCTTGTCAGCGAGGACAGCGTCGGCCTCACCGTTGCGGACTGCCGAAATCGTCTCGTCAGGGGTCGGGAATTCGAGCCCGTCGGCGCTGCCCTCGGCAACAATGCCGGCCTGGACAGTGTTCGACTGCACGGCAATCACACCGTCATCGATAACCGACTCATCCGTCCCGGCCAGCGCCACATACGCCGATGGATCGGACGGCAGGTAGTTGGTGGTGAACGAGATGACCTGCGAGCGCGCCTCGGTGATGCTCATACCGGCCATGATCACGTCGTAATTGCCGGCGACCAGGTTCGGAATGATGGTATCCCAGTCGTTCAGCACCCATTCGCAGGTCAGACCGGCGCGGGCGCAGATCTCGTTGCCGAGATCGATCTCGAAGCCGACGATTTGGTTGTTGTCGTCGATGAAATTCCAGGGAGGATAGGCGCCCTCGGTGCCGATGCGCACCACGTCCTGCGCCATCGCCCCGGAGGCCAGCAGCGTCGTGGCGGCAAGCGCCAGCAGAGTCTTTTTCATGATGATCTCCAGTTGTCGGTCAGGTTGCTGGTTGGTCGGAAAAGCCCTCAGGCCGCTGTCGAACTGCATAGAAACTGCTGCAGCCGCACCGATTGCGGTGCTTGTAACAGCACGTCGGGCGGGCCTTGTTCCTCGATCCGACCGTCGTGCAGGAACACGACATGATCGGACACATCAGCGGCAAGCCGCATGTCGTGCGTGACGATCAGCATGGTGCGGCCCTCTTCGGCGAGCGCCTTGATGACACGCACCACGCCCTGTTCCAGCTCGGGATCGAGCGCAGACGTCGGCTCGTCGAACAGCAACGCCTCGGGACGCATGCACAGCGCGCGGGCAATCGCCGCACGCTGCTGCTGGCCGCCGGAGAGCTGCGCCGGGTAGGCGTCGGCCTTGTTGCCGATACCGACCTTGTCGAGCAGCGCATGCGCGCGCGCCTCGACCTCGCCACGCGGCTGCTTCAGCACCATCAGCGGCGCTTCCATGACGTTTTGCAGAATCGTCATGTGCGCCCACAGATTGAAGCTCTGGAACACCATCGACAGATTGGTACGGATGCGCGTGACCTGCGCCGCATCGGCAGGTTGGCGCCCGGCGCCCTGCCCCCTCCAGCGCACCGCCTCGCCCTTGAAGCGGATCTCGCCCTGCTGGCTGTCTTCAAGCAGATTGCAGCAACGCAGCAGCGTCGACTTCCCGGATCCGGACGACCCGATCAGCGCCACCACATCCCCCTTGTTGGCGCACAGGCTGACACCCTTCAGCACGTCGAGCGACCCAAACGACTTGTACACACGATCAAGCTCGATGACAGGGGGTTGCGACAGTCTGTCCATCTGATCACGCTCCACCGGGATCTGTTTCGAGCATAACCAGCTTTTCCATGCTCGACAACGGGCTCGAAACCAGGGGATGCCGCCCGCGCGTGATATCGCCTCTGATGCCGATCGTCTGGCGTTGTCCGACGCATTGCTCTGGCACTTGCGTGCCCCCTCCCAACCGACACCAATGCAGCGTAAACTACTGAGCATGGACTTTCGCTCAGACAATACTGCTGCTGCCCCACCGGAGATGATTGCTGCCATCGCGGCCGCCAACGACGCACAGCATGCCACCAGCTACGGCGACGACGCGCTGACGCAGGCGCTGCACGCGGCGTTCTGCGAGGTGTTCGAAACGCCGGTCGAGGTGTTCCTCACAACGACTGGCACCGCCGCCAATGCACTCTCGATCTCCGCGCTGACGCCGCCGTGGGGTGCGGTGCTCTGCCATCGTGAGGCGCATATCGAGACCGACGAGTGCGGCGCGCCGGAATTCTTTTCGAACGGCGCCAAGCTGGTCCTGATCGACGGGCCGTGTGCCCGTGTCACCCCGGACGGCCTGCACGCTGCGCTGCGTCGCCACCAGCGCGGCGTGCACTCGGTGCGCGCCAGCGTGCTGTCACTGACCAATGCGACCGAACGCGGCACCACCTATTCCCCCGAACAGACCGCTGCGCTCGCCGACATTGCCCACAGCGGCGGGCTGTCGGTGCATCTTGACGGCGCCCGCTTTGCCAACGCGCTGGTCCATCAAGGCTGCACCCCCGCTGAACTCACCCACCGCGCCGGCGTCGACGTACTGAGCTTCGGCGCCACCAAGAACGGCGCGCTCAACGCCGAGGCGATCATCGTGTTCAACTCCGAGCGGGTCGGCGACATCGCCCGGCTGCGCAAACGCAGCGGGCATCTGGTGTCGAAGCACCGCTACCTCGCCGCACAACTGCTCGCGTATCTGAACGATGATCTGTGGCTGACGCTCGCCGCTCGCGCCAACGCCAACGCTGCACGCATCGCCGCGGCCGCCGGCGACTGGTGCTCGCACGCCTGCGAGAGCAACAGCGTGTTCCTGAAGCCGGGGGCCGCGGTGCTCGACGCACTGCGCGCTGGCGGCGTGCAGTTCTACGACTGGGGCGACGGCGAAGCGCCGGAAGCGCGGCTGGTGGCAAGCTGGTGCCAGGCGGAGACCGACCTGGCACAACTGGAGAATCTGCTGTATGCGTTGCGGGCGGAGCGTGGGTGATAACCAGAATCACCTTGCCCTATTGAAGCTCATCAATCACTTGATCCGCACCGATGAGCGGAAGTAGGCGAAGGATCACCGCATTCAGAACACCAGACTCACCTTCTGCCACTTTCTTGACCTTTCTTTCACTCCAGTCAAGCGTGTGTATGAGGTTCGATGCAACGACGCTGGGAGAATCCAGGTTATTGACCGGAACCTCGGTTAACTGCCCTCGAATACTGGTGCTTATCGGGCAGCAAACAAGAAGACCAGACTTTTGGTTATACGCCTTGCTGGATAGCACCAACGCGGGACGGTACTTTCCGATTTCCTTGCCCTTGGTCGGCTCAAAATCAAGAAAAACGATGTCATTGCGTTCGGGTATATAACGACCCGGCACCTTAGTCACCCAACTCATGATCGAGCAGCGAAGGCACTTCATCCGCATGCGCTGTATGCGGCGTCATACCGTCGATCAGGTCCGCTTCGGTGTATGGTAAACGGAGACGCTGAACCGGCTCCTGGCGAGAGATCAACATGCCATTCTCGGTGATTTCAATGGATACCTTGTCGCCACGCCCGATCTGCGCCATGTCGCTCATCGTCCGAGTAATGCGGATGCCCAAGCTGTTTCCCCAGGACTGAACCGTGCCTTCAAACCTGGCTTTTCCAAATACAGACATGACGACCCCGCCGTTATAACAATGTATAAACGTCTCAGTTTAACTCACGGCATGCGCCTGTCAACTGCAAGTGACAGTTGGTGACAGGTTGGTGCAGACGGCGCTCTACAAAGCGGATCATCTCCGTGAGGACACGGTCAGCTTGCACCCGCACCGCGCTCGCCATGCGCGGTCTACGCCTACCGGCAGCCGCTGGAGTTGGGCGGCAACTGCAGCATATCGCTCAGGTCCGGCCGATCGGCGAGGGGTTCCTGATGCCGATTTCGGCATTAATGATCGCATTGCCCGGCAATATCCCTTAATCTTCCGGGAGTGCATGAAACACGGGCAGCAAGCAGTCCTGCCAAGGGCTGGAACCGCTGGGGATAAAGCGCCGCGCGTGCGCTCCATGCACGCCGATCAAGTCAGTACAATCATAATCAAACAATCCTAACCAACCTGACCACCATGAATGATCATGCGTAATGCCGAGGAGAGAATGAGGAGAGAATGATGACATCGATCGTGAAGACCTTTGCCGCCGTCGCCATTGGCACGGTGCTTGCCGTCAGTACCGCCACCGCGCAGGACCGCACCGGCTGGCCGCGTGACCTGACGGTTGGCACCGCCAGCCAGGGCGGGGTCTATTTTGTCTACGGCAACGGCATGGCAAGTTTTATCGGCGAGTCGCTCGGCATCAACGCGAGCGGCGAGGTGACCGGTGGCCCGGTGCAGAACGTCACGCTGGTGCAGATGAAGGAACATGATATCGGCCTGGTCACCATGGGGCCGATGTACGAAGCCTGGACCGGCGTCAGCGAGCTGGCTCCCGGCCTGCCGCACACGGATGTGCGCGCCCTGTTCCCGATGTACGAAACGCCATTCCAGTGCGTGGCGCTGCGCTCCGCTCGCATCGCCTCGGTGGGTGATCTCAGCGGCAAACGGGTCAGCGTTGGTCCGTCGGGCGGCACCCCCGGCACCTACTGGCCACGTTTCTTTGACAGCCTCGACGTCAGTGCGCGCGTGTCGTTCAGCGGTGCAGCCGACGCCGCCAGCCAGTTGAAGGACGGCCTGATCGATGCCTTCTGCTTTGCGGCCGGGCTGCCGATCGGTGCCTTCTCGCAGCTGACTGTCGAGGCCGACGTGGTGACCTTCGCATTCGACGCTGATGAGCATGCAGCGATTCTGGACGCCTTCCCCGAGGTATCTTCGTTCACCATCCCTGCCAACACCTACCGCGGCCAGACCGACGATCAGAGCTCGGTGGCGATGTGGAACTTCGCTGTCGTGCATCAGGACATGCCCGCCTCTCTGGCGTACGAGATCACCCGCCTGGTGATGGACAACAACGAGCGCATGGTGCAGATTCATGCTGCGGCGCGTGCCACGCTGGTCGAGAATGTCGGGAACAACAGCTTCCTGCCATTCCACGCCGGCGCCTTGCAGTATTACGACGAGAACAACGTCACGATCGATCCAGCGCTTCGCGACTGAACCTCCGCGCTCGACCATGATCCGACGCGGGCGGGCGTCGTGTGGCGCTCGTCCGCTCCGGCTGGCCATCACCGGAGCGTAGCCCATGACCAGCACAACGTCCCGCAGCAACGTTGACCGTGACCCGCCACAGGGTGAAAGCCCGCCCCCCGCCATCGACCGTCTGACCGAGACGGTCGATGCCGAGGTCATCACCTCCAATCAGCGTATCTTTGTCGGCCGTCTCGGCCTGCTGTTTGCAGCAGCATGCATCCTCTACACCGGCTTTCACATCGTGGTGATGAATGTCTACCCGCTCGAGACCTGGGTCTATCGGTTGATCCATGTCGCTGGTGGTCTGACGCTCGGCTTCCTGTTCTTTTCGGCGCGCGCGTTTCCGGCCGAGACCGGCCAGCCGCGGACTTCGGCCACGCTGCTGGAATGGGTGTTGCTGCTGCCGGCTGCCGCGCTCATCCTGACTGCGTTCACGCAGCTGATGTTCGCCATCGCGACCGATAATCTGGTCCGTACCGGCGCGCCGCCGGACACCATGCTGATGACGTTCGGGTATCCGCTGATCCTCGGCACCGTGTTGGCGCTGCTCGCGTCATGGACTACACCGCAGCGCAACCGCGGAACGGTGGCGTTGCCCGACCTGCTGCTCGCGCTGGCGGCGATCACCGTCGGCGCCTACATCATCGCCCACGCCGGCTTTCTGCGAATTCGCGCGCAGGTATTTCCACATCCCAACGACATGTACGCGTCGATCGCCGGCATCCTGCTGATTCTTGAACTGACGCGACGCCTCGCCGGCCTGGCGCTGGTGATCATCGTCGCCATCTTCATCGCCTACGGCTTCGTCGGCCCGTGGCTGCCCGGCGTGCTCGAACACCGCGGCTACGCGCCAGCGCGCTTTTTCGCATTCATTTATACCGATAACGGCGTACTCGGTCCGACCACCGCCATCTCGTCGACCTACATCATTCTGTTCATCACCTTTGCTGCCTTTCTGCAGGCCAGCCGGGTCGGCGCGTATTTTGTCAACTTCGCGTTTGCCGCTGCCGGTCATGCACGTGGCGGCCCTGCGAAGGTGGCGGTATTCTCATCGGCGCTGATGGGGACGATCAACGGTACCTCGGCCGGCAACGTGGTCTCGACCGGGTCGCTGACGATTCCGCTGATGAAACGCGTCGGCTACAAGCCGCAGACCGCCGCATCGATCGAGGCAGCCGCCTCGTCGGGCGGGCAGATCCTGCCGCCGATCATGGGCGCCGGTGCGTTCATCATGGCCGAGATCACCGGCATTCCCTATACCGACATCGTGATCGCGGCAATCATCCCGGCAGCGCTGTACTTCCTGTCGATCTACCTGATGGTCGACAAGGAGGCGTTGAAGAACGGTATGCGCGGTCTGCCGCGTAACGAACTGCCCGAGTTCGCCCGCCTGGCACGCCAGGCGTTTCTGTTCATTCCGATCTTCACGCTGATCGGTGCGCTGTTCATGGGTTATTCGGTGATCCGCGCCGGCACGCTGGCGATGGCCGCGGCAGCGGTGGTCAGCTGGCTGACGCCGTACCGGATGGGGCCAAAGCAGATTCTCTACGCACTCGAAATCGCCGCCCGCATGTCGTTGCAGCTGGTCGCGGTCTGTGCCGCCGCTGGCGTCATCGTCGGCGTCATCGCGCTGACCGGTATCGGCACGCGGTTTTCATCAATGCTGCTCGGCCTCGCCGGGCAGAGCCAGTTGATCGCGCTGTTTTTCGCCATGCTGGTCTCGATCATTCTCGGCATGGGCATGCCGACCACCGCAGCGTACGCGGTTGCCGCCAGCGTCATCGCGCCGGGACTGATCCAGCTCGGCATCCATCCGCTGACCGCACACTTCTTCATCTTCTACTACGCGGTGATGTCGGCGATCACGCCGCCGGTGGCGCTGGCCGCCTACGCCGGATCAGCGATTGCACGGTCAGACCCGATGCGAACCAGCGTCGAGAGCTTCAAGTTCGGGCTGGCAGCGTTCGTGGTGCCGTTCATGTTCTTCTACAACGCACCACTGCTGATGCAGGGAGCATGGCATGAAAACCTGCATGCACTGATCACCGCCGCATTCGGCATCTATCTGCTCGCCTCCGGCATACAGGGTTGGTTCTTCGGGCTGGTCGGGAGCGTGCTGCGGGTCCTGCTGATCGCTGCGGCGCTGGCGATGATCGCCGGCGGCTGGATGTCCGACATCATCGGGCTGTCAACGGCGCTTCTGTTGTTCGCCATCCAGCGCAAGTTCATCACCCCGCGTACTGCTGCAAAGGGGCTCGACTAGCCTCGACAGAGTGATTGCCCATCAGCGACTCGGCGGCGCCCGCTGCCGAGTCAGCATCCTGGCGGCGAAGAGTTGTCAGGACTCCGTTCAGTTGATGGCCGCCAGTGTTCGCCGAAGACACTCTATCGCCGCATCAGCGTGCTGCGCAGGCAGTCCGGCATAGCATGAAATCCGGAACAAAAAGTGATAAACTAATAACAATTTTTGATGAATTGGCGATCAAATCGATACCATCATAGCGCTTTTGACCCGGATCCATGCTCCGTAACTGGCCGTCTGCTGGCTTCCGGGTCGGATGTTTCAGTGTCTGCTCAGTCGTTACTCTGTCGACAACATCGACATATCAAGCTGTTGCAGCAGCGCTGGCAGGTCAGCGACGGTGTCGATCACGTACTGCGCGCCAGCAGCCGTGAGAATCTGTGTTGCTTCAGCGCGCAGTGCCTGCCGTTCATCAGCCGACAGCGCGGCAAGCTCCTGCGGTGTCCGGCCGACGATATTGCCCGACAGTGCAACGCCAACAGTCAGACAACCGGCGTTGACGCCCTCGGCGATGCCCGGCGGGGTGTCGTCGACCTTGACCACCGTGGCGGCCGGCCAGACCTGTAGATCGATGAAGCACTGGTACATCTGCAGTGGTCCAGGCCGACCTTCCGGTACGTCGTCGGAACAGACGCAGTTATCCGGCGCATACCCCTGCGCAGCGGCAACCGGAAAAACGTTTTCCATGATCGAGCGGGTATAGCCGGTGGTCGAACCGATCTTCAGCCCCATGCTGCGCAGCGTCGCGACGGCATCGGCCGCATTCGGAACCAGCGTCGCATAATCGGCGACGACCTGTTCGTTCATCGGCACGAACACCGCGTAGACCCGATCGATATCGGCCTCGGTCGGTGCCGCCCCATGCACGCGCTGCCATTCGGCAGACAGCCGTGGGGCGCTCAGCATGGCCTTGATGTGGTCGCGCTTGGGCGCACCCATCGGCGCACGCGCCTCGGCAATGGTGGCCTCGACGTCGAAGCGGCGAAACGCCTCGACGAACACGCCCATCGGCGCAAACGATCCGAAATCGATGGTGGTGCCTGCCCAGTCAAATACGACGGCCTTGAAACGCTGCATGGTGAACTCCTGATCCGTGATCTGTTGTGTGGGTGAATATTGCTCTGTGTGACGTGGTCACGCCCGCTGCTTGCTGCTTCATGCCGTCACTGGCTGCACCGGCTGCAAACTGTCGATGACCCCGATGAAGTTACGACCGCGTGGCCCGGCAGTCGCCTCGGTCACGATGCTGCGCCATTCAGCGGCGGGCATGCCGTAATCGGCCGGCGCAAGCCCAACGCCCAATCCTTCGAGAAAGGCGGCCAGTCTTCCGGCTCCAGCGCGCAGATCGGAGCCAAAGATATCTCGCAACGCGCGCCCTGCGAGCCCGTCGATATCAGCTAGGCTGGCAAGAATCATCGGCAGGGTGAACGAGCAGGCAATGCCGTGCTGAACCCCATGATGCAGGGTAACGGGGTACGAGATAGAGTGGGCAATGGCGGTTTTCGTCCCCGAAAAGGCAAGCCCTGCGGCCAGCGCTGCTTCAGCCATGCGCGTGCGCAGATTCGTATCCCGCGGCGACGCGACCAGCGCTGGCAACACCTCCAGAATGGTTCTCGCGGCGGCGACCGCATGCCTGGCCGTGACCGGATTCGCGTTGCGGTTCCAGAGGCTTTCCAGCGCATGGGAGAGTGCGTCTAGCCCGGTCGACACAGTCAGGTCATGAGGCATCGAGACCATCAGCGCCGGATCGACCACGGCGGCCTCGGGGTAGAGCGCCGGATGCTCGAGCGACGACTTGGCCGCCGCTGCGCGGTTCCAGACCGTCGCCCAGCACACCACTTCGCTGCCTGTGCCGGCCGTGGTCGGAACGGCAATCAACGGTAACGGCGACCAACCCGCAGGCGCTCCGTCGCCGTTCAGCAATGACTCGACCACGGCGAAACCCTGCGCCGACGCGGCCAGCACCTTGGCGCTGTCGATCACCGAACCGCCACCGAGCGCGATGATCACAGCGGGCGGTACGGCCAGGCTGGCGATCTGCGCCGCCTGTCGCTTCAGGTCAGCAATATCCGGGTTTGGCGCAACGTCACGCACCGTTGCGACCGGTGGCCCGAGTCGCTGCGTCAGACGATCGGCCAACGCGGAGAATGGCGCGTCTGGATAAGTCACCAGCAGATAGGGCCGTTCTCCGACCCGTGATTTCAGGCTGTCGAAGCAACCGATGCCAAAGCTGATACTGACCGGGTTGTAATATGTCCACATGCGTCCGTTGATTCCTCTTGATTGATGCGTGCGCTCAGCGTGCGAGCAGTCGCTGACCGGTCCGACCTTCCAGCGCGGTTCGGGCGTGGTGCGAAATGATCTCGGACAGCACGACCAGCGCGGCAATCAGCAGGATGATCGCCGCGACACGATCGCTTTGCAGTTGATCGGCGGTGCGCCGCAGATACCAGCCCATGCCGCCGGCGCCGAAGAAGCCGACGACCGTTGCGGAGCGAAACACCACATCCCAGGTGTAGATGCCGATCCCGATGAAGGCGGTTCGCACCTGCGGCAACACGCCGAACAGAAAAACCGCCAGGGGGCCGGCGCCCGATGCCTGCATCGCCTCGACCGGTGCCGAATCGATCGATTCGATTTCTTCGACAAACAGCTTGCCGGCAAAGCCGATACAGCCGAGCGTCAATGCGAGCACACCAGGCAGCACGCCGTACCCCAGCACCATGATGAACACGATCGCCCAGATCATTTCGTGAATTGCGCGGGCGCCAGTGATGATGACACGCGCGCCGGCTTTGGCGACGCCAGGCAGTGGACTGACGTTGAACGCTGCCAGCCAGGCCAGCGGTACGGCGAGCGCAATACCTGCCAGCGTCGCCAACAGCGCCATGTGGATCGTTTCCAGCACGCTCTGCAGAAAGCGCGGACGGAGGATGTACTCGAAATCCGGCGGGTAATAGCGCGTGGTGAGCAGCGTCCCGAGCCGGTCGAACAGCGTGGCAAAGCGATCAAGGTGTACGTTGAGATACTGCAGCGTCAGCCACAGACCGACGCCCAGCGCCAGCAACACCAAGAAGCGCAGCGCTGATCGGCGTTGACGCGTTTGCAGAATCAGCCGGGTTGTCGTGTCATGCATGTCAGACCAGCCTCCGTCGCAGCCGCACCGAGATCAGCTCACCGACCAAAATGATCGCCAGAATCGCCAGCAGCACCGTGGTCACTCCGGCGTAGTTGGACGCAATCAGCTGATTGTGGAAGGTCAGCCCCAGCCCGCCGGCTCCGACCAGGCCGAGCACTGCTGCCCGGTTGACGTTGATGTCCCATTCGAAAATGAGCGTCCCCAGACCGATCGGTAACAGTTGCGGCACAATGGCATGCCGCACGATGTCCAGTGGCCGCGCGCCCTGCGCCTTCATCGCTTCCACCGGCCGCATGTCGATCCGTTCGATCGCCTCGGCAAGCAGTTTCGACACAAAGCCGACCGACCGGCAGGCCAGTGCCAGAATGCCGGCAAAGGCACCCAGACCGACGGCGGAGACAAAAACCAGCGCCCAGACAATCTCGTGAATCGAGCGACTCATGGTCATCAATCCGCGCGCCAGCAGATAACCGGGCGTACCGAGCGGGCGCAGGTTGGCCGCCCCCAGAACGGCGACAGGCAACGACATGACCGCACCGAGCAAGGTGCCAACGATGGCAATCAGGACGGTTTGCAACGCGGGTTCGGCAAGCGTCGACAGCAATGCTGGATCCGGCGGCAAAAAGCGGCCGAAACCGATCAGCACCTCGGCGACGCCACCGATGCGCCGCCAGTCGGTGCCAGGGATGACCGACGTCTGCACCGCCCACACCGACAGAGCGAGCAACAGCAGCGTCACCGCCAGCATCGTCAGGTGTCCGCGTCTGCGCCCTTGCTGCCAGCGCGCGAGCGCAGCAGGACGCGCGTCAGACAACGTCGAAGCCGTGTTCACAGCAGACTCCGGTCGGTCGCGGCATAGATGCCGCCGAGCGCGGCCTCGTCGAGTTCGTCGAATGGGCCGTCGTGCAGGACGACGCCATCGCGCAAGGCGATGACCCGCGATGCAAATTGTCTGGCCAGCGCCACATCATGAATGTTGCACAGCGCTGCCACGCCGTTTTCCTCGGCGAGATCGCGAATCAGTGCCATGATGTCGCTCGCGATGCGTGGATCCAGACTCGATGTCGGCTCATCGACCAGCAACAGTTCCGGCGCTTGAAATAGCGCCCGGCAAATCCCCACGCGCTGGCGCTGCCCGCCGCTCAGTGCGTCGACCCGTTGATCGAGAAAGTCACCCAGCCCGACCCGCTCGAGCAGCGCCGCTGCCTCGCCGATCATGGCCGCAGGATACAGGGCAAACAGCGCGCGCAGCGCCTGCTGGCTACCGACCCGGCCGAGCAGCACGTTATCGAGCACACGGTAGCGCTCGATCAGGTTGAACTCTTGAAAGATCATTCCCATACGACGCCGGCACCGGCGCAGCGCACCACCGTGCAGGCGGTTGACCTCGATGTCACCGAGCCTGATCGATCCGGCGGTGGGTTCAACCAGCCGGTTGATCGCGCGCAACAACGTCGATTTTCCGGAACCTGACGCACCGATCACCGCAACGAACTCACGCGGCGCCAGCGTCAAACTGACATCGCGCAGCACATCTGCGGAGGAACCCGGGTAGCGAACACGCAGGTTCTCGACCTGCAACAACGGGGGCATCAACGCTGCAGAGGGCGCTGGCCTGTCAACAGCGAGGGGCTCTGTTTGCACCATAAACACGACTTCCTGGCAGCGAACGGACATGCCCCCAACCGAGGAATGTCCGTTCAGGCGTAGAAACGGATCAGTCGGATGCTGCCTGCAACTGACGGATCAGGTCGTAGTCGCTGTCCTGCATCGCAACGAAGCGTGGTGAATTGATCGCCTCGAAATACCCGGCAACCTCGGGAACTTCATGCGCACTCAGGAAGGCGTCAGCAATGTTCTCCCGCAAGTCTTCGCAGAGCGTGGTGCGAAAGACGAACGGATCCTGCGGAACGACGGCCGAACGCCACAGAATGTTGACGTCGTCAAGGGTGATGTCGCCCCGTTCGACAACATTGTCGAAGCGATGCGTTGCCACGAAGGCAACGTCGACGCGCCCTTCCAGCACAGCCAGCGCCGACAGGTCATGACCCCCGGTATAGACAATGCGGCTGTAGAATTCCTCGAGGTCCTCACCGGTTTCACCGGCAAAGGCGACCATCGGCAGCAGATGGCCCGAGGTTGAGGCCGGATCGACCAGGCCAAGCGTCGCACCGCGTGAATCCTCGATGGTCTCGATACCCGAATCGGCGCGCGAGATGAGATTGGCGCGATACCCCGGACCTTCTTCCTGCATATGGCCGGCGTGACGTGAGTAGGTAGCAAAGACCACCATGTCGTCATTCAATGCCTTGGCGAGGGTGTAGCTGGCCGGTCCAAGAACGGCGATATCGACCCAGCCCGATGCGATGGCTTCCATGACCGAGGCGTAGCTGGTTGGCGAGTAGAAATCGATGTCCTTGCCGGTGACCGCGCTGAGGTGACGGATCAGCGGTTGATAGAGCTGGAGCTCGGCAGCCGTGTCCTCGGTCGGAATCATCGAAAACGTCAGTGTGTCAGGGTTTTCACACTCTGCAGATGCCGACGCGGTGAACAGACCCGCGAGCAGCAGGGCAAGTGCAACACAACTCTTGCGGTAGGCCATGGTACTGTCACTCCCAAGTGGTTCGTGCCTGCATGCAGGCGTGATGAACGACAACCGTTTGCAGCGACTTTATTCAGTATTTTTATTGCCGCAGAGTGACTATAGATTATTTGAATGACAGTTCGATGACACCGCCAGAGACCCGAACGCCGATGACCTTGCCGAGACCCGTTGCCAACGGATCACACTCACTGAACGACATGCACGCCTTCATCGCGGTGGTCGAGGCCGGCAGCTTCTCTGAAGCGGCCCGACAACTGGGCCTGTCGCAGCCAGCGGTGTCGCAGCGGGTCCGCAACTTCGAAAACAGCTGTGGAATCCGCCTGCTGGACAGGCGGGCAGGCCCGGAATTGACATCGGCAGGGCGCGAGATCTTTCATCGCGCGCGGCTGGTCCTCGCGCGTGTTGCGGAACTTGACACCACGGCTGCGGATCTCCGGGGGCTTCGTACCGGGCGCATCACCTTCGGCTATGCGACACCGGCGTTCGCAATCCCGCTGATCGCCCGGTTCAACGCCGCGCATCCAGAGGTCGTCGTTGACTATCACTATGGCAACACGGCGGAGCTGTTCGACGGCCTGCGCCAATGCCGTCTGGACGTGGCGGTGACGTCGCTGCTCGACGTGCCAAACGATCTCGTCGCACGGCAGATCGCCAGTCAGCGCCTGATGCTGTGCGTCCCGACCGGGCATCCGCTGTCTGTCAACAGGACAGTGACGCTGCAGCAACTCGACCTGGAACCGGTCCTGGTCCGCGAGGACGGCTCCATGACTCGCGCACTGGTTGAGAAGGTCTGCGCCAGAAGCAACGTGACGCTTGCCTCATCGCTGGTCATGCCGACCCGTGAGGCAGTCAAGGAGGCCGTTGCCGCAGGTCTCGGTCTGGGCTTTGTTCTCGAGGGGGAAGTCGGCTGGGACGCCAGGCTGGCGGCGGTGGAACTCGTTGACGCGCCGGATCCGGTCGGTGTTTACCTGTTATGCCACGCGGAAGCCGCCGAGTTGCCGGCAGTCGCTCGGCTGCTGCAGCATGCCGAGCCGGACGACGGCTGAGCGCCGGACGGCCGGCATTTGCCCGGCTGCCTTCACGCGAATGCACGTTGCGGGCGTCTGCCGCGACGTCGGCTGGCCAGAACCGCAAGGCGGCTCTTCACGACCCGATCAACGCATCGATGTGTGCGCTGACGCAGCGCCCAAGAGCGGACAGCGCGTAGCCGCCTTCCAGACAGGACACCACCCGGCCCTCGGCATGCGCCTCGGCAACTGCCATCAGCTGACGCGTGACCCAGGCATAATCGGCTTCACGCAACAACACGTCGGACACCACATCCTCATGGTGGCCGTCGAATCCGGCCGAGAGCAGGACCAGTTGCGGACGGAACGCGTGCAACGCCGGCAGGCAATGCGTCTCGAATGCTTCGCGGAACGGCCGTCCGGTGGTCATCGCCGGCACGGCAACGCGCAACGCGCCACCACCATCGGGCACCGGCTCGGCACCGGCGACCGACTCTTCGCAGGGATACAGACGCTCCTGAAACACCGAGCAGACCAGCACGCGTGGATCCGGGCCGAGGAGATCTTCGGTGCCATTGCCGTGGTGCACATCGAAGTCGATCACCGCAACCCGCTCGAGGCCGTGATGCTCGACGGCATGCAGCGCGGCGAGCGCGATGTTGTTGAACAGGCAAAACCCCATCGCCTGACTGCGACCGGCATGGTGCCCCGGCGGGCGGACCGCACAAAACGCGCGATCATGGCGTTTCTCGAGCACCAGATCGACGGCCAGCCGCGCCGCACCGGCTGATCGACGCGCTGCGCGCAGCGCGTGACGGCCAACCACGGTGTCACCGGTTTCATCAAGCGCGACCAGCGTGTCGTCATCGGGGATGCGACTTGCCAGCCAGGCGAGGTAGGCAGGGTCGTGCAGCGTGGTCAGCTCGGCATCGGTCGCGAGCGGTGCCTCGTAGCGCTCGAGCAGCACTCCGACGCCGGAGGAGATCAGACGGTCTTCGATGGCGGCGAGACGCTCGGGCGCCTCCGGGTGGTCAGCGCCGGTCAGATGCGCGGCACAGTCGTCGTGAGTGATGTAGGCAATCGTCATGCAACCTCCTGAGGCAGGACTTCACGAACAGGCACGCAGCCAGGGCACCCGACCTGCTGCCAGTTGACGTGATCACCACGCGGGCGCAAGCGGTCCGAATGCAGAGCCACCCTTCATTGCACTGCAACATTGCAGCGTCATTCTGTGCTACGATCCATCAGGTACAGCCGCCATTCACAGGTTCGCAACGGACAGACCGAGGAATTGCCATGTCGCTGAACCACTACCTCGAGACAATGTTCAACCCTCGCAGTATTGCGGTCGTGGGTGCCAGCGAACGCGAAGGTTCGCTGGCCGGCCAGGTGTTCAAGAACATCGCCGACGCCGGTTTTGAAGGTCCATTGTACCCGGTCAACAGCAAGGGCGGGACCGTCTTTGGTCGAGATGTCGTCACCGACATCGAAGCGATCGGCAAACCGGTCGATCTGATTGTCGTTGCCACCCCGGCGCCCACGGTCGTCGACATTGTCGAATCCGCCGGGCGTGCCGGCATCCGCAATGCACTGGTGCTGTCGGCCGGGTTCGGCGAAGGCGAGAACGACGCGCAAGGCAAACGGCGCGAACGGCAGTTGCTCGACACCATCCGCGAATACGACATGCGGCTGATCGGCCCGAACTGTCTGGGCATCATTCGCCCGCGCTGCGGACTGAACGCCACGTTCTGCAAGAACCAGGCGCTGGACGGCAATCTGGCGCTGGTCTCGCAGTCGGGCGCGATCTGCACCGCGTTGCTTGACTGGGCGGAAAGCGAGCAGATCGGCTTTTCCACCGTGGCCTCACTCGGCGATGCCGCGGACATGGACTTCGGTGACGTGCTCGATTATCTCGCGGTCGACCCGCGGACCACCGGCATCCTGATGTACGTCGAAGGGATCAAGGAGTCGCGGCGGTTCATGAGCGGACTGCGCGCCGCCGCGCGCATGAAGCCGGTGGTGGTGATCAAGGCCGGCCGCCACGCCGAGGGGTCGAAGGCGGCGATGTCGCATACCGGTGCGCTGGTCGGCAGTGATGATGTGTTCGACGCTGCACTGGAACGCGCAGGCGTCGTGCGCGCCACCACGGTCTCGCAGCTGTTCTCTGCTGCACGGCTGCTCTCGAACGGAACGCGCATCAATGGCAATGCGGTGGCGCTGATCACCAACGCCGGCGGCCCTGGCGTGATGGCAACCGACCGCGCGATCGATCTCGGCGTCAAGGTCCCGGAGCTTGCCGAGAGCACGATGCGTGCGCTCGACGAAGCACTGCCGGCACACTGGTCGAAGAGCAACCCGGTCGACGTGCTCGGCGACGCCGGCGTGGATCGTTACCGCGCTGCGCTGGAAGCCTGTCTGGACGACCCCGGCATCAATGCCGCGATCGTCATGCTGACGCCGCAGGCGATGACGCAACCGCTCGAGATCGCCGAAGCAGTCACCGAGATCGCCGCGCGCAGCACCAAGCCGGTGATCGCCTGCTGGATGGGTCAGGAACAGGTCAGGGCCGGGCGTGAGCATTTCGACACGCACCGCATCGCCAATTTCATCACGCCGGAAGCCGCGGTCGAAGCGGTGTCGTACCTGTCGATGCACCAGCGCAACCAACGCCTGTTGCTGCAGACACCCAGCCCACGCAGTGATCGCGAAGCGTCTGACGTCAGTGGCGCCCGGCTGATCATCCAGGGCGCACTCGCCGAAGGACGGAAGATTCTCGGCACCATGGAATCGAAGGCAGTACTGTCGGCGTTCCGCATTCCGGTCAACCAGACGCTGCAGGCGAGCTCGCCGTCCGACGCACTGATCGCCGCCGGCACTGTCGGGTATCCAGTTGCGATGAAGATCGACTCGCCGGATATCAGCCACAAGTCCGACGTCAACGGCGTACGCCTCAACATCGCCAGCGCCGAAGCGGTGCGCAGCGCATTCCGGGCGATGGTCGACGAAGCACGCGAGCGCCGTCCCGACGCGCGCGTGCGTGGCGTCACCATCGAGGCCATGCGCAGCTCACGGCATGCCAGAGAACTGATGCTCGGTGTGGTCAGTGACCCGGCATTCGGCCCGGCTATCAGCTTTGGCGCCGGTGGCACCGCGGTCGAAATCCTCAACGATCGCGCCATCGCGTTGCCACCACTCAACGATGTGATCATCGAAAGCATGATCGCCCGTACCCGCATCTCGCGGTTGCTCCAGGCGTTCCGGCAGATGCCGGCGATCGACCACACGGCACTGCATGAGGTCCTGAGCCGACTCTCCGATATGGTGTGCGAACTGCCGGAAATCGAAGAGCTCGACATCAACCCGATGATTGCCGACGAGAACGGACTGCAAGCGGTCGATGCGCGGATTTCCGTTCGTCACCCAACCGCCGGACGTGATCGCTACGGCCACATGGCGATTCACCCCTACCCCGGTCATCTGATCGAACAATGGCAGCTGCCCGACGGCACCGACCTCGTCATCCGGCCGATCCGCCCGGAAGACGCCGAGATCGAAAAGCGCTTTGTCGACGCGCTGTCCGAACGGACCCGCTATTTCCGATTCATGCAGTCTGTCTACAAGCTGACGCCGCAGATGCTGGTGCGCTTCACGCAGATCGACTACGATCGCGAGATGGCGCTGATCGCGGTGATTCGCAAGCGGCAGGGACAGGACGAGCAGATAGCCGTCGCCCGCTACATGACCAATCCCGATCAGCAGGGCTGCGAGTTTGCGCTGGTGGTAAGCGACGACTGGCAAGGGCATGGCATTGGCGCGAGAATGATGACGTCACTGATGAACGCGGCGCGCGCCAAAGGGCTACGGAAGATGCAAGGGGATGTGCTGGCCAACAATACCGGGATGCTGCGCTTGATGGAGCGACTTGGATTCAGCGCATCAACCAGCCCCTACAGTGATGATATCCGCACGGTGACCAGGCGTTTGTAGTTGCCTCCGGTCGTCGTGCTCTGGCATGGGTGAAGGTCCAGTCGAGGCATAATGCCTGCTCAACCTGATATTGCGGTGATCGGCGCCGGCGTGATTGGCGTCACTGCCGCGTTTGCACTGCAGCGCGAGGGCTGCCGTGTGACGTTATACGACCGCACCGGCATCGCCGCCGAGGCATCACGCGGCAATGCTGGGGCTTTCGCGTTCAGCGACGTCGAACCGCTGGCAACGCCACGCATCATGCGCAAGGCCCCGCGGTGGCTGTTCGATGCGCTTGGGCCGTTGTCGATCCCGCCTGGCTATGCATTGCAGATCCTGCCGTGGATGCTGCGCTTCTGGCGATCAAGCTGGCGCGACCGCTACGCCATTGGTGTCCGGCAGCAAGCGGCGCTGATGGTTGAATCGGCCACCGCGCTGGCAGCGCTGGTGCGGCAGACGGGTGCCGAATCGCTGCTGCGTCGTGAAGGGCAGCTGCAACTCTTCGACAACGCAACAAGCTTTCGCGCCAGCGAGCCTGCCTGGGAGCTGCGGCGTCGCCATGGCATTCGCTTCGAACGGCTCGATGACGCCGATGCGATCGCCGCCATTCAGCCCGGACTCGCGCCGACGTTTCGCTTTGCGGTACATACCCCGGACTGGATCAACGTCAGCGACCCGCTCGCCTGGGTCGAGCATCTGGCCGGACATGTGCTCGCCGGTGACGCCTCACTGACCATTGCGGATGTGAACGCACTGATTCCTCACAGTGATCGCGTCGAACTGGAGATTCAGCCCGCTGGTGATGCGACGACGACGCGCGTCGCCCATGATCAGGTGGTCGTTGCCGCCGGTGCCTGGTCACATCGGCTCGCCCGCACGCTCGGCGAGCGCATTCCGCTCGAGACCGAGCGCGGTTACAACACCACGCTGCCGGCTGGCGCCTTCGATCTACGCACGCATCTGACCTTCGACGATCATGGCTTTGTGGTGACGCGGATCAACGACGGTGTCCGCGTTGGTGGCGCGGTGGAGCTCGGCGGGCTCGAGCGTCCACCCGATTATCGGCGCGCCGATGCGATGCTCGACAAGGCGCAACGGTTTTTGCCGACACTGAACACCAGCGGCGGGACACAATGGATGGGGTTTCGGCCGTCAATGCCGGACAGCTTGCCGGTCATCCGCCGTGCTCGCCGCTGCGAGCGGGTGATTTATGCTTTCGGCCATGGCCATCTTGGATTGACGCAGTCGGCGGGCACCGCCGAGCGGGTTGCCGCGCTGTGCCTGGCCTGAACACGGCGCGGCGGATACCTGCACGGCACGGTCAGTGCTGACCAGGCGCCGCCTCGACCTCGACCAGACAGTCGTAGAATGCGGCACCGCCGCCAAGATCGGTGAGGTTCTGACTGGTCAGCTCATTGACGTTTGTGCCGTTCATCCCCTGCTTGCGCCACCAGATGCCGAGCCCGTTGACGACACCGGGCCGGGCACGCAGCGTCACGCACAGTCGGCAGAGATACTCGCCCCGCGCGTTGAAGGTCCGCACCCGGGCGCCATCGCTCAGACCGCGGGCAATGGCGTCGAGCGGATGCATTTCGAGCAACGGCTGATCCTCCAGCGCCATCAGCGTATCGACATTGGCAAACGTCGAGTTCATGAAATTGCGCGCCGGTGGTGAGATGAATGCCAGCGGGTAGCGTTGATCAGACCCCACCGGTTCATGATTGGGGAGATAGTCGGGGACCGGATCCATCCCCTGCTCGGCAAGTGCAGCACTGCGGAACTCGCAACGCCCCGACGGCGTGGGAAACCGCCCGTCTGCGAAAGGCGCCTCGGGAAGCTCCAACGTAACGTGACCGCGCTCGAGCAACGCATCAAAGTCGACAGCGTCGCCGAATGCCTGTCGGCATAGCGTGAGATCGTCCTCGTCGAAACAGCGGTCAGTAAAGCCCATGGCCTTTGCCAGACGGCGAAAGATTTCGCTGTTCGGCAGCGCCTCGCCGCAGGGGGCAATCGCCGGGCGGTTCAACAGCACGTCGGTATGGCCATAACTCGAGTGCACGTCCCAGTGCTCGAGCTGTGTGGTGGCGGGCAAGACATAATCGGCGTAATCGGCGGTATCGGTCTGGAAGTGTTCAAGCACGACGGTGAACAGATCCTCGCGGGCAAAGCCGCGCACTACCTTGCCGGAATCGGGCGCGACGGCCACCGGATTACTGTTGAACACAACCAGCGCTTCGATGCGCGGACCGAAATCGGGTGACGTCTCGCGCAGCAGATCATCACCGATGGTCACCATGTTGATCGAACGCGATGGCGTCGCGTTGCGAAGATCCGGCCGTTCCAACGCCGCACGCTGATACGGCGCCGCCGACGAACTGCTGAGCAACAGGCCGCCAGCGCGGTGCCGCCAGGCGCCGACCAGCGCCGGCAGGCAGGCGACAGCCCGCACCGCATTGCCCCCGCCCCGCGTCCGCTGCATGCCATAGTTGAGCCGGATGGCGGCCGGCGATATGGTTCCATAGGCACGCGCCAGCTCGATGATCTGCACCGCCGGCACCCGACACACCTCGGCAGCGCGCGCCGGCGTCCAGGTCAATGCGCGTTCGCGCAGCGTTTCCCAGCCCAGTGTGTAGCGCGCGATATAATCGTGATCAAGCCAGTCGTTGACGATCAACTGGTGCATGATCGCCAGCGCCAGCGCAGCGTCCGTACCCGGCCGCAGCGCAAGGTGGTCATGGCAACGCTCGGCCGTTTCGCTGCGCCGCGGATCGATGCAGACCAGTCTTGCGCCAGCACGTTTCGCCTGCTGCGCCAGCCGCCAGAAATGCACGCTGCTGGTGATCGGATTACTGCCCCAGATCAGAATCAACCCGGACTCGGCGAAGTGCTCGACACGCATGCCGTCACGCGTTCCTAGCGTATGATCGAGCGCGACCCCGCCAGCAATCGAACAGATGGTGCGTTCCAGACGCGACGCACCAAGGCGGTTGAAGAACCGCGACGCCATGCCCTCACCCTGCACTCTGCCCATCGTGCCGGCATAGCTGTACGGAAGCACTGCCTGCGGGTCGCGCTCGGCAATCGCCGACAGCCGACTGCCGATCTCGCTGATGGCCTGTTCCCAGGAGACCGGTTCAAACTGGCCTGCGCCCTTCGGGCCGACACGTTTGAGCGGATGCAGCAGGCGATCGGGATGGTAGGTTCGCTCGGTATATCGGGCGACCTTGGTGCACAGCACGCCGTCGGTCTGACCGTGATCGGGGTTGCCACGGACACGCACGGCCGTACCGGCGGCATCGACGTCGGTGACCAACGAACAGGTATCCGGGCAATCATGCGGACAGGCACCAATGACTCTGCGCCGACCGATGCCATCGCCGAGCGCCAGCGTCCCGATGGTTTCGACCTGTCGTCGTATTGCATGACCTGCCTGCCGACTCACAACATCTCCTCATAGTGTTGGATGACCTTGCAGCATTGCAAGGCAGTCAACGAGAACACCAACAAACCTGCCCCGGACCGGTCGCCACGGAAAAAAAAACAACCGCAAGAGAAGGTGCCTGGCAGGCACCAGCGCCCCGATCGCCACCCAGACCAGCGCAGCGTCAGCTGCTGACGTACATTTCCAGCTGCTTGATCAGTTCGCGCTGATCCTCGAGCACGGCGTTGACCAGATCGCCGATCGAGACCACGCCGACCACCTTGCCATGCTCGACCACCGGCAGATGGCGGAAACGGCGCTCGGTCATCAACGTCAAGCCGTCGTCGGCTGAAATTCCCGGAACGACCGTGACCGGATTCACGGTCATGATATCGGCGACCAGCGTCTCGCGAGAGGTTCTGCCCTCGAGAATGATGCGCCTGGCATAATCTCGCTCCGAGAAGATCCCGACCAGCGACTCGTCCTCCATCACCAGAATGGCGCCGACGCCGAGTTCGGCCATGCGCCGCACCGCATCGAGCACCGAATCATTGGGTTTGACAGCCCAGATCTGGCCGCCTTTTCGATCAAGTATCTGCCTGATTGTCTGCATCCTGATTGCCCTCCAGGCTCAACACAGGTATGGCTGCTCCTCCGACTGTCGAGCATGACCCGCCGCCCGGGCAGCGTCAAGACGCAACCACCCGGCCGCGACGACCCGGCGCGATCCACGCTATGATGCACGATGTCACAAGATTGCGGAACGTTGCCATGTACAGTTTGAAACTCCGCAAATGCGCTGCTGCCATCCTGCTGGTCACGCTCGGCATGGTGGTCGGGTGCAGCGGAAACGAATCGCCGACCGAGGTCGATCTCGGCGTGCTTGTCGATCAGGCCAGCACGTTCGATGGCCGGCAGGTGCGTACCGAAGGAACGCTGCGCAGCTTCGACGATCCGTGGCATGTCTGGATTGAAAACAAGCAGTTGCAACGTGTTGGCATCATTCTGGACGAGGACGACAACGACCGCGTTCCGGACGACGCCATCGGCCGCATCGTGGAGGTGGTCGGCGAATTCCGCTATGCGCCCGAGCGTGGTCGACGCATCAACGCCACCCGGCTCCAGGTGATCGATTGAGCGCAACGCTCGAGGCGGCCAGTCATCGCCGTACCGTCTGGCTGCTGGCCTGGCCGCTGATTCTCTCCAACCTCACCGTGCCGCTGCTGGGGCTGGTTGACACCGCCGTGATGGGCCACCTTCCGGACACCCGCTACCTGGGCGCGGTCACACTCGGCGCAACGCTGTTCAGCTTTCTCTACTGGGGGTTCGGCTTTCTCCGCATGGGGACAACCGGTCTCGCGGCGCAGCGCGCCGGCGCCGACGACGCAAACGGCCAGCGGCTGGTGCTGGCGCAGGCACTCGGGCTCGGTGCAGTGATCGGTATCGGCCTGCTGGCGCTGCAGGTGCCACTGATCCGCGTCGGGCTGTGGCTGCTCGATGGCAGCGCCGAGGTCAGCCATCTCGCCGAGGTGTACGCCCGCATCCGGATGTGGAGCGCGCCGGCAGTGCTCGCCAACTATGCCCTGCTCGGCTGGTTTCTCGGCCTCGGCAACAGTCGCTACATTCTGCTGCTGATGCTGACCAACAACCTGGTCAATATCGTGCTCGACCTGGTGTTCGTCCTCGGGCTAGGCATGACGGTCGGCGGCGTGGCGCTCGCGAGCGTCATCGCCGACTACAGCGCGCTGGCGCTCGGCCTGTGGCTGGCACGCGGGGTGATGCAACGCATCGGCGGGACGCTACCCGGTGCAGAACTGCTGCGAATCGGCGCCTATCGACAACTCGTGGCGGTCAACAGTGCGCTGTTCGTGCGGACGTTATGTCTACTCTTCGCGATGGCGTTCTTCACCAGCCAGAGCGCGCGGCAGGGGGATCTGCTGCTTGCGGCCAATGCCGTGTTGCTGCAGTTTGTGGTGCTGGCGTCCTACGGGCTTGACGGCTTTGCGCACGCCACCGAGTCGCTGGTTGGCCGGGCCATCGGCCGCAAGGATCCGGCGCTGTTTCGCAGCCAGGTTCGCGCTGCGACCGAATGGTCGATCCTGCTGACACTCTGCCTCAGCCTGAGTTACTGGGTCGGCGGGCAGGCGCTGATCGCGGCATTGACCGGCATCGACGCGGTGCGCACGACAGCGGCAATCTACCTGCCGTGGGTGATTGTCATGCCGCTGGTTGCCATGTGGAGCTACCTGCTTGATGGCATCTTCATCGGCGCAACACGCACCCGCGCCATGCGCGACACCATGCTGGCCGCCGTGCTGTTCGCCTACCTGCCGGCCTGGTATATCACCACGGGGCTGGGCAACCACGGGCTATGGCTCGCGTTGACGCTGTTTCTGCTGGCGCGATCGGCGCTGCTCGGCGGCGTGTTCCTCCGCGAATGGCACCAGCGACGCTGGTTCGCGCAGGAAACGCCGGCCGATGGGGCGCTCAGTTCCAGGAGTCGCGAATCTCGTCAGCCGTCCAGTCGGGATTCGACGGAATCGACTCACCCAGCACCAGCGCGGTCTGATAGGCAACCAGTGCCTGTTGCAAAATCACGGTCAGCACACCTTCGTAGCGCTGCAGATGCACGCCACGATCGACCCGATAGCGGCCACTGACGTCACCAGCCCGATCGAGCGAGACCTCGACGTGAAAATTGATCGGCGTCCCGGCGCGTGAACCGGCATCAACCAGCCCGGCGCTGGCGGCAGCAATCTCGACACCGTGCAGCAGATCACCGGCACGATCGGTGAGCGCGACTCGGTAACCCCAGCCGCCGGCACTGGTCTCAACCGTCACGCCACGCAAACCCTCGGGCAACGGCGCCATGTGGCCGAGCGCTTCGGCAACAACCTGGTCAAGCTGCGGGTTCGGCACCGGATCGGCAATTCCCATGCGCTCCCGGACTTCCATGGTGATCAGGATCAGAAAGAACACGATGGCGGCCATGATCAACAAGCCGTTCCACAAGTAACGACGGGACGGCGCCTCGTACTCGCGGGCTTGCTGCTGGTTCATCGGCACGGTGACTGAATCGGACATACGAACTCCTGTGGTTCTTCAGGATCGTGAAAGGGGAAGGCCAGCTGACCATCATAGCCAGCGACGCGCGCCGGTAAAAGGTCGGCGATACTGTTCGGCGAGCCGCGCCGGATCCGCGCCCAGAAAAAACTGCAGCCGCAGTCGCCACATCAACACAATGGTGCGCACGACACCCGCACTCTCCCAACGTCGCCCCGACGTGGCGAGCGCCGGCCCTAGCCGTTTCGGCCAAGCGACCTGCCTGAGCCGCGCACTGAGTGCAACATCCTCCATCAGCGCGATCTCCGGAAACCCGCCGACCGTCTCGAACACCGCGCGATCGACACAGATCGCCTGATCGCCGGTGGCGATACCGGTCCAGTGCGACCGCCGGTTCATGCAAGCGCTGATGACCGGAAACCAGCGCGACCGGCCAGTGATCCGCACATCGAAACGCCCCCAGCGCAGCCCGGCGTCAATGGCAGCAATCAGCGCATCGACATGCACCACCGACAGATCGGTATCGGCGTGCACAAACCACAGAAACGCCCCGCGCGCGGCTGCAGCGCCAGCATTCATCTGCCGAGCCCGCCCCGGCGCCGACGCCACCACCTGCGCCCCGTGCGATCTCGCCAGCGCAACCGACCGATCACGGCTGCCGCCGTCGACCACCAGAACCTCGAGCCGCCGATCACCGCACAGCCGATCGAGCAAACCTGGCAGCGCCCGCTCCTCGTTCAGCACCGGAATGACCACCGACACCCGCGGTTGCACCACCGCACCACCTCACACTGTCGCAACGCTCGCCAAATCGGTTTACACGGTGTTAAACTATACGCCGATTGGGGCCGTAGCTCAGTTGGGAGAGCGCGTCGTTCGCAATGACGAGGTCAGGGGTTCGATTCCCCTCGGCTCCACCACCCCCTGCTCTGCCAGTTCAGAAGTCATCACACCCCCTGCTCTGGCCCTGCTCTGGCCCTGCTCTGGTGATTGCAGCCAGTAGAAGGCTGGCCCTGTGCGGCGACCCCCGCTGACCATCAGCGGCTCGAACAAGCCCAGCGTCTCCTTATCATCTCGCAGCGTCATGTACTCTCGCTTTTGGCCGCTTTCATGGCGACTTCCATAATCCAACTTAATCAATCATAGCAAACTTTTAGGATGGATTTTCGCCACTGCATGACCGTCAGTATGGCCGGTTCCGTGACCGGATGGCACAACGCTGTGGAGGGGTGCGCTGGCCGCTCGTCGCAACAGGCAACGTCCAATGTACAATCATGGCAACGGCGCTGCTTGGTGAGCCAAGCCGTTATGCTGCGTGCCAGACCAACTGTTTCGGGAGGGGCATGACGGATTCGAGTGCTTTGCGAGCGGTCCCGGCTCAACCTGGCAGAGGCGATCCATGGCCATGATCCGGAATCGCTCGCTGCCAGCGCGCCCGCGCCACATGTCAATCCGTCGCTGGCTGCGCCGCCAGCATGTCGGCATCGGTGTACTGTCACGGTTCACCGGCTACGCGGCGCTGTGGTGGATCATCAGCGGCGGCGACGGTGGCTGGCTGTGGGGTATTCCAGCAGTGCTGATCGCGGCGCTGTTCAACCCGTTTCCGGGCTCGGAGCGCTGGCGCTGGCGGTTGCGTGGCCTGCTCGTCTTCGTTCCGGTGTTTGTCTGGCTGTCGCTGCGCAGCGCGTTCGATGTGGCATGGCGGGCGCTGCACCCGGCAAGGCCCCTCGATCCGGCGCTGATCGATGTCGCCTGGTCGCTCGACAGCTGGCATGCCCGGCTGTTCTTCGCCAATCTGATCAATCTGATGCCCGGCACGCTGTGTGTCCGCATCACCGAACAGGGAATGACCGTGCACTGCCTGGGGCGGACCGAGCAGACGCTCGCGGGTCTGCAACGCCTGGAAACGGTCATCGGCAATCTGTTTCGATCGGAGGAATCACCGCATGAGTGAGTTGTATCCTGCGCTCGCCACACTGCTGCTGCTCAATATCGTCATCGGGCTGTTTCGCATTCTGCGCGGACCGTCAGCGGCCGACCGAATGCTCGCTGCAGAGATGTTTGCCACGTCGGCGGTCGGCATCGTGCTGTTGATGGCGTTCGTGACCGAACAACTGGCGCTGATCGATGTGGCACTGGTCTTCGCGCTGCTCGCTGCGCTGACCGCGGTGGCGTTTGTCAGTCGCGCCTGGTCGAGGCTGGGTCTCGATCCGTCGGGAGACGCATCGGACGTCGATCCATCGCGAGGTCCGCAATGAACCTCGCACAATGGGTGGGTGGTCTGCTGGTGTTTGCAGGTGTGGCGTTCTGCCTGCTCGGCACGCTCGGGCTGTTGCGTTTCCCGGATGTCTATACGCGTCTGCATGCGCTCGCCAAGGCTGACAACGTTGGCCTCGGGCTGATCTGCATCGGACTCGGCATCCAGTTCGGGAGTATTGCACTGCTGCTCAAACTGCTGTTGATCTGGGTGCTGATGCTGATTGCATCGGCCACCACTGCCGGCCTGATCGCTCGCACGGCGCTGGCACGTGGCCTGCGTCCCTGGGGAACCTGATGGGGGTGGTGGCGCTGGTCTTCGACGGTCTGCTGGCGTTGGCGCTGGTCTGGCTGGCATGGCAAGCGACGCGTGCTGCCGATCTGTTCCACGCGGTGGTGAGTTTCATCGTGTTCGGGCTGCTGATGGCGCTCGCCTGGGTGCGGCTCGAGGCGCCAGACATCGCACTGGCCGAAGCGGCAATCGGCGCTGGTGCAACCGGCGCCCTGTTGCTGTCGGCACTCGATCGACTCGCCACCCGTGAACAGCACGGCAATGCCCGCTATCAGCAGGGCGTCGACTGGCTGTTCTGGATCCCGGTCGGGTCTGCGCTGCTCGGCGCGCTGACGCTGGCGTCCTGGGCATTGCCCGCACCTGGGCTGGGGCAAGCGGTGCAGGCGATGCTGCCGGCGTCAGGCGTCGACCATGCAGTCACTGCCGTGCTGTTGAACTTCCGTGTGCTCGATACCGTGCTCGAAATCGGCGTGCTGGTGATTGCAGCCATCACGATCTGGTCATTCGGGCCGGCCCCATCACCGCTGGTGCCGGCCATGCCGTCGCCGGCGCTACCGGCGCTGGGCCGCCTGCTGTTTCCGCTGTTCGTGCTGGTGTCCGGGTATCTGCTTTGGCGTGGCAGTCATGCACCGGGAGGCGCATTTCCTGCTGGCGCGGTGCTCGGTGCTGGCGCCATCCTGATGTTGCTCGCCGGTGCCCGCCCCTGGATTCACAGCGATGCCGTCGGTCCATGGCGCTGGGCGCTGGTGCTCGGGCTGGTCATCCTGCTCGCAGCCGGAGTAGCTGGCAGTGTGTTGGAAGGTGCGTTTTTCCACTATCCGGCAGACACGGCGGGTGCTGTCATCATGGTGCTGGAAGTGGCAGCGGGGCTGTCGATCGCGCTGCTTCTGTTCGCACTGTATCTGCGTGGCGAGCC
>LFIK01000519.1_pt1 | contig 28994 bp, 28 predicted proteins | sample 643401 | NCBI WGS metagenome assembly LFIK01 (sample SAMN03777447, study PRJNA286221) | soda lake metagenome | biome: soda lake; feature: Kulunda steppe; material: water; isolation source: sample T5-Br brine of Lake Tanatar-5 | place: Russia: Kulunda steppe | collected 2010-07
CCCCCCCCCCCCATGCCACCATCAAGCCCTTCTCCTCCACCATCCCCTTCACCCAGCCCACCTCCAGCACAGGCAGCAGGGGCCCCTCGACCTCCACCCTTGCCCCCTCCCCCTCCCCCTCCCCCCCCTGTGCCCTACACATCAGCTCCTGTCTTGAGCATCATTCCACCCCCGGGAGTGGAGAGCGAAGAGGACATCACTAGGCCAGATCCACTGGTCCTAGGTCTTGGAGAGCTATCTGGAAAGCGCACAATAATAAGAGTCAGTATACAGACATTTGAGGATCCTGGTGCTGAGGCAATTGAAGACCCTCAGAGTGACCTCCTGGTAGGAATGAGACTGGACTTACTATTGAAGCCGTCAGCAACTCATAGGTCAAGCTCAAATACTGTAATGTTCCATCTAAATTGTGCACACAACATTTTTTGGTGCTGCTCCAAGGAGGCCTGCCTTTGCCATTAAGCGTGTGCTGCCCTGATCATGATGTAAATCGTGTGTTGCCACTAGAATAGTCAGTCCAAATCTTAATTTTGGCGAAACCATTCCCAGCTGGCAAATTCACGGGTTTTCGTACCCTTATTCAGTATTAACTGGTGAGCACACAATTTTCCACTGTCTGTTGAAATTGCTCTGCAGAAAGCACTATAGATTTGGAACAGCCTTGTTAATGATTTAAACACTAGGGCCTGATGCCTTTGGTATATTTACTGTCTATCTGTATTTATGTGTGTTAGCGTGATATGGTTGGCTCTTTCTTGCACATGACTTTTGCTAGTGAACAAATCTACATGTGTGTGCTTAAGCTTTCTTTATGACTTCCTGGCCTTGGCCATGCCTCACCTGCTTTCTGTTTGGAGCTTGACTTATGAGTTGCTGTCTCACTCTAACGCAACATTTTGTATGACCTTGTGCCCTTGCTTTCAGATCACCTCTCATCTGTTTCTGGCGGGTGAAGTTGGGCCTAGGACTGCAACAAGGTCTAAGGTGTGTTGTGGATGATAATGGATGAAATCAGCGGTAGTCCTTCACATGATACCCATCGTCAGTCATGGTTGTCTCTCTTGCACCTTTACTTGCTTTTGCGATTAGGTCGCCCCCATGGCTGGACCCCCCTTTGTCTAGGCAAATAGTGTCAACAAATTTTCAACCCCACAACTAGCTCATCCCTGCACCGTTATGGGACCTTAAAAGCATGTTGGGTGACTGATTTTTGCTCTTTAAGGCTGTGCTTAGATGGGGTGTGGGTGGCAGTGTGTGGCCGGGTATCTTGCTTTTCAGGTCTGTCATAATGCAAAACAGGTGCCATTCTTCACACCTTGCTCCAAGCAACGTCCTCTCAATTTCATAAATCATCAGTCTATTGCCCTCGACTCTGGTGTGAGTTGGGGGTCCCGAAGTACCCCCGGGTCCCGGGACAACACAGTTAGAAGAAGCACCCTTATGTCGCAAGGGAGACAATTTGCCAAAAATCAGGCAGGCCATCGATTGGCCCCATTCAAGATCAGTAGTACCATTCCTATTTGCAATCAAAGTTGAGAAAAGAAGCTTGAGGAAAGCTGCAGCTGGTGGGAAGTGGTGGGAGTGACATCCCATTTTTAGCATTTATGCCTCACCAGCACGCCTCCCCAGCCCCAACCTTATAATATTGTCAATGAAGCATCGTTCGTCAACCTAAAACAGCTTAATTCCTAGAATTCTGGCCTTTTGGGGCAACTTTGGGGATGGGATTTTACCATTTTCCTGCCAAAATGGGTGCAACACAACTCCTGGGCCACACACGGCACCCCTGGATGCCAAAATTTCAACAAAGCTCAATGTTTGGGTCATAAAAACAGGTCTGGCGTGCTTGAGGAACATAGGAAGGAGTGTAAAGAGCAAGATATGGTAAATGAGGCAGTTGGGGGGGGCTGTTTGTGGGGAGAACCATTAAACCATTTACTTTGCTGTTAACCTTGCAGGAGTATGCAAGAAGGATCAGACGCCACCATGTCAACCTTGAAGCATACCGCTCAAGAGGCAATGTGGTTCTGTTGCGCTTGCTCAATCAGAGGCCTATTATACGGTGCTGTGTGTCCTCTTTCCCTTGTTCAGGTCCGTATTCCACGTGAGCGCCCTACACTCCCCGGCCAGCCATGGCTTGTCCGTTACTCAGTCAGGGAGAGAGACGCCTGGCCGTGGCGTAACCCAGCCACACCATTGATCCGAGAGTTTGTTGTCATCTGCCCCGACGTAAGTTTGCACAGATTATTTGGAAACAACACTAAAATAGTTGCATTGACCGAAAGGGTTGCATTAACCAAAATGGATTGCATCCCAGCTCCCGTGCGACTATCAACAGCTACTTTGGGCTGATGACATGTCCTTTGTTGTCTTTCCTCTAGCAGCCCTTGCCATGACCTGAGCATGCATGTGCAGAGTCATCTGCACAAGGCCATTTCGCATGTACAAGCAATGTAGTGCGCATCAAATTGGGTTGCTTGGATGATCTGACAAGCATAGGTGTAAACAGCAGCTAATCCGATGCTTCAAATGATTTTCAGAGAGAAGGAGAGGCGCAGAGCCTGCTTGATCTGCTGTTGTTGTTATGCAGGCAGAGACCATTTGTGAAAATGGTGACGGGAGTGCCTTTTGCTCAACGCAAGGTTTCTGCATCGAATTCACAGACACCGCTGAGAATGACCCTAATGCAAGCCGCACATTCCCAAAGATTATGCTGCTAGGCAACTCAGAAGCGGTGGTTTTGGAAGTGGGGGCAATTTACGCAACTTGCCCAGACGATGTCGACTCTGATCAAGATGGTGACTCGCCATGTGACCCGTGAGTGATGCAAACATCTGCTGCATGAATCCGGGGGCGCATCTCATCAGCCTTTAAGGGATACTAGAACTGACTAGGGTAATTTTGATGGCAGGTTTTGCATCGATCTGCTTGATGCTAATATGCTGGGTCAGGCATGAGTGCGCTGAGTGAGTGACTGCCTGTGGTGTGGTCTGGTTTGGCTGCTTGCGTTTTGCAGTTGAGCATTGGGTAGTGATCATGCTCATACAACAGGGCCTGCGGCACTGGAAAATGCAGACTTCACCCATGGCGCACAAGCACAGCCTCTGGCCAGCGCACTGTTACTTCCTTTGTTGCTATTGCTCATTGGAAGCATTCTGAGCTTGCCAATTACAGCTACCAGAGGCGCTAATCCTTAGCGAAGAGGGCGCTCTGCACGTTGAGAGCGCAGGGGGGTTTCGGCCATGGACACCATCGGAACAGCTGAAGGAGATGTGGATGTTGACATTTCTAACCGCATCCAGGTCCAGTGCAAGTTCGAGCCCACCAGCGGCACTGACACGGTGCGTGCGGCTTATTGGGATCTCATGCATTCTATGAGGCCTGCCAGGCAACCCTCTCCCTCAACCTTGTACCTGCGTGCTCATAACACCATGCAGCACATGTGCCTTGCACTCACAAGTGGGAGCCTGCAGATACTTTCTGTAAGGACTGGAGAAGCCACACTTGTCTCACTGAGCGGACGCTGCTTATGGAATGCATGTGGATTTGGGCCATGCTTTTTAAAAAAGAAAGTTTGTACATAAGTGGGGTGTAAAATCGACGAGAGTTACGTGAAAGAAGATAAGATTAACTAAGATTAACAGCATGCCAATCAGAATAAGCATTACAGCTGAAGCCTATCTAGATTTGTGTGTTTCAGTCACATGCCCTGATTTATTGTTTTCATATGCTGTGTCTTGCGCTGCAATGTAGGATCCAAGCTTTGTTCCCCATGTCGATTATTCAAGAGGATTGAGTGCATGCGGCTTCACCACACACAATCCTGGAACATGGGTCATTGAGTTTGAGGTGTGAATGCATGTGTATGTGCATGAGTGACAAAGATAATTCATTACTGCAGTACTTGCTGCCAAAAGTATGGTAGACTTAATATGTACTAGCAGGAAGTAAAGTATGTGCAGGAAGTATGCTGGCGCGGGCAATATGCTGTATGGTTAAAACGAATACTGGAATGGCATGCTGTTCAATATTCACTTGCCAAGGTGTAAGGTGTTAGCAAATGCAGCCTAAGGTGGGCGTGGCCAGCAGTCACACTTTGAAACTGCAAAAAAACAAGCAACAATTGAGAGTGGCTTCAGCGTTTCATCTCTCAATCTTCAATGTACTCTATTGTCCAGAAGTTCTTCATTATCTTATACACACATATGGCTCATGCTGGTTCTTTCATCCAGGTTACTAACACAGCTGGTTTCACATCAAATGTCGAAAGGACAATTCAAATAAATGAAGTCTGCAATGGCGGCGATGTGCGCTGCAGGAAGGGAATCTGTGTTGAAGGTGAGCAAGCCAGGACTATCATCCTCGCCACCCCTGACTGCATGCTGCACACACACGCGCGTTCACACGTACGCACACATACACACAAGTACACACACACATGCACACACTGAGCTGTACCTGCACTCACACCAAACACCATCAAAATGTTGCTTGCCCAAACTCTGCACAGCTGCTGCACAGTGCGCGTTCTTTGGAGGAATTGATGGAGATGATGACCAGGATGGTAGTGAAGGAGTTGGGGATGATGGTGACGATGAGGAAGCAGATGGGCGACCATGGATCCGTCTGCGGAATGTTGAGGGGCAAGGTAAGGTGCAGATTGGCGTGCTTGAGAAGAAAATTTTACTGTAAAAGGGCTTCAGTATAATCAATGGTGGTGCCGGCCCATAAGCGTCTTTTTCGAGGGAGATTCCTCTTCGTTCTTGGATAGGATGCAAGCAAGCCCATGAAACATGTAAGAATTTTTTGCAATTCTGTCAAACTTTATACCTGGCTCCATAGCTGGGGAGGGTGCTATTGGGAAGGTGTGGGCACACATGTGCACTTCAGAAAATGCAAACAATTGCAATGGCTTTAATCTTTACCTGCTGTATTTTAAGAGAGAGTGGGTAGTGTCATGAAGCCAATGCTTCCTTTTTGACCTGCTCTACTGTCTTTGCTTTCTTTTTACCTGTGCAGCAAGGGCGGAGAGGGGAGTCATAATCCCAGAGGGCTTTCAGTACAAGGCGTGCAATCAAGAAGGAAGTGGAGTTCCTTGCGAACCAGGTGTGAGTGTGTGTGTGTGTGCGCGTGTGTGTGTGTGTTTAGGTATCACTTTCAAATACCATGGCACAGTTTGCTTGCTGCTCTTCTTGTTGTATGTCTTGGGACTTGCTTGTCCTTAAGGAAAGTGACACGTCTTGAGGCTGCAAGACGCTTGCAATAGGTATGTATAGACCCAGATGCGATTTCTGTAAAAGGTCTCAAAATGTCTCCTGTAAAATTTTGTAATCCTCAAAACTGCAAAAGCTTGAAAAAGTGTGTCTGACAGGCCTTCAGGTATTGCTGTAGTAGTGCGAGAATGCTCTTTGAAAAGCAGAGCCTTTCCTTTCAGACAAAAATGCAATTGATAAATACAAAAGTTTAACTCATACCTGAACGGCTGAAAATGCAGGCGTGGATGCTTTGGATTCGACAGGCATCATCACAAGAAGAGTGAGATGATGGGCTTTCTATATGCACTTTTACGTGCTTCACGATCATTTTTCAAAGCTCCTGTTTGCCATCACGGAATCAACTTGTTTGCAATTCATCAGTCCAATGCTGTTGGTCCTGTCCCAAACCACCATTGCCTATTGGTTCTGGCATCTAGTGTCATGCAGAAAGGTTTGACCGCTTGCACACACAGCACATGCCTTTCTAGTAATGCGTATTTATTTATGACTGCCATGCCTAAGCTGAAATGATTGGTTGTTTGATGGGAGCTGCTTGCATCGACGCTATGCAGGTTTGGGCATGCCCTCAATCGCACTTGATGCCTGCGAACTGCCTTATTTCCCCTGAAAAATGCCCTTTCAACAAGTTTGGCTTCCATGTGGTGGGCCTGAAGTTCTGTAGCTTTGATCCTCCAGGTATTTTGGTGCAGGTGATATGGTGCTTGTACCCTCTGAAGCTTATTGCCTTAGTCTAGAGTAACTTCAATTCAGCTGGCCTGAACTGCCGATTGCAAACCAGTGGCTTGATAGACTTAAAGGCCAACATAAACAAAAATGGCTGCAGATACGGCATTTTTACACAAGTGAACCTAAATGTATCCTAACAATGCTCTATGTTGATTGTTTTGCAGCTTGCATGCCCTTTTAATTTGTCTCATAGACCTGGACACACACACACACCTTTCTAATTATTTTAAAGACCACTGTTCACATTTGCTGCTAAGCCTCACATCTCTTAGGTCAGGGCTCCACACAACAACGTTATTTGAGCCAGTCACTAAGTTCGCAGTGTCCACTCCTCCCCCTCATTTGCTTGGATTTCTGTACGTTGCAGAGGGACAGAGTGAGTTCAGAGACGGCGATTCTTTTGAAATTCAATTTGTGGCTGTGGGGAATAATGAGAGGTGAGACTTTTAAAGGCTACAGGCATGAACACAGATTGCATGGTCGGTATTGTTACCTTGCTTCTTTCAGATCTTGAAAGTTACTGCTTTCATGCAAGCAGCGCCAGTTGCCAGTCACTGATTGCGCAGTTATGTTCCCGTGTGTAACCTGCATACATCATGCCCTTACCCAGTATGCACATGATTGCGAGCATTTGTGTGCACCGGGCTGCAATCATCATTTGCGCCCTCTATACCAGATGTTTGCCAACAACCAGACTCTGCGTTGCGCCTGTCTGTATCTATTAAATACGCACTACAGGTGCGTGGTGATCAAAGTAGGCCCGTGACTCATGTACATGTTGACACCTTCAAACCTGCAGGATGTCAAGTGTGAGGCGTCTGGTGACTGTCGGCAGCCGTTGCCCTACACCTGAGCGGCCCCATTGGTGAGCGCACAGCTATCATGGTATCAGGCTTCTGTAGGCTTTTGGCCAGTTGCCTCTTTTCACACGTAAACACACATTTGTTTGTATGCGTCTGTGCTTGTATCTGTGTGTGTGTGTGCAAATATGTACGATGGGTGTATTTGTGCGTGTTTTGCACCCTCTCCTGTCTGTCCTACATGCAGCATGTAACATGTGACATTTGCCATGCCAGGTAAACGCTGCTGTTTCATCAGAGCATTGCATGTCAACACCTGTTGCATGCCATGCCTTGCCTTCTCTGATTGGCATACTTGCATGCATGTGTGCTTTTGTTAAAGGCAACATTCAGCAATTAACAGAGTCTTTTTCTGTGATTGTTCACAATAACACGCTGCAATTGACAGGCGGGAGCATACAATGCAGTACACTTAATCAAGCAGCAGCATGCGTGTGCCTGGCAAAGACACATTTGTGCATGTACACATGTCCGCACACACACCTCTGTGCACTCATATCCCTCAAAGCATATGCTCTACACTGCTGCAGGTGCAATGCGCCTGGGCTGGGCAAGCCTGAATTCAGATGCGTTGCGGTAAGGGTACACTCCTCATTCATCATGTCTTATCAGGGATGCGTGGCACACATAAAATCCTTGTACATAGACACTGCCTATGATTTACCAAATTGCATGGCGTTGAGCCCCTCTTTGGATTGCTGCTGTCCATTGTCCTGATCAGCAGTCTAAGTTTGAATTCATGGGCATGAATGAGGAGAGTTAGGATTTGCGCTCAATGCCCAGGCAGATGCATATCTGAGGCATCCACATCCATGCGAAGTTGTGTGACAGGCTTATGCCAACTTGCCACAGGTGCATGGCAGGAGCTCAGCGGCCATTCAAAACCTTATGGTTCAGTAACAAGAGCTTGTTGGAGCTCACAGCTGCTAGCAAATATATTTCTCAATGTTCTTGCTTGTACACATGCCCTGGTGCATAGTGAGGACCATTCCTCCATTTTCTGGCTGTCATCTGTGAAGAAGATATGCTCATCATTTGAAAATCATTTGAACTGCATTTGACCGATAATTGGCAAGATGGCTTGAGCCGGTCTCCATTTGCCTTTAAACTTGTGTGTATGTGAGCACGAGTGATCCACTTCCACTCCTTCCTGTTTGCTATGTGCCGCCTCCGGCTTCATATGCAGCTGGACTGCGACTTGTGGCGGGCTATCGACGCACCCGATGTGACTGGTGGCGACAGTGCACCTACATTTAGCGTTGGTGGAAGGGAGGAAGAGGACAGCCCGGTATTTGTGTCAAATCCAGATCCAGAAAGAATCCCATTCATTCCTGTGGAAGAGGTTGGGGGCAGAAGTTCTGGTATGTGAATTGCTGAGGATCGTGTGTTTGTGCATGCGCGTGCACATGTGTTGTGTATGTCCGTGCGCCCCATTTTGGCCTACTTTGAGATTTTGCATTCTTGATGTAAGAAAGCATTGGCCTTGCATGACCTTATGTTCTTAGTGCCACCTACTTTACTTTGATAAGCGCTGTTGATTTTGTTATCTGTGATGGTGCAACACAAAGTTTGCAAGCCTCCTTGGCCTTCATCTTCCAAGACTCATGTCCGTATAGGCAATGTGGCTGACATGCTTTTCACTCTTTTCTTGCGTGTGCATGACTGAGTTGTATCGCACTCCCAATCATTATCTCTTGTGCAGTGACGCGCCGTCACTTACTAAGCCGTGAAATCTTGCAAGACAGTAGTGATGGCACAGTCAGGCGTGTCCTAAATTTGGTGTTTGGCTTTAGTGCGGTGAGTGCTTGCTGCTCAGGCATTGTGCCATATCAAGGCAGTTGTCCTCTTGTAAAGAGTGCTTACCAGTGTTTTGGGGGACTGTACATTTGTATATCGTGAACATGTGTGATGATTTTTGCCAAGGTCGCATTCATCAGCAGGATGTGATGGAGGTAGCACACTCTTTTGAACATACATTTAGCACGACTATGCTTGGAAACGACATGCAAAATTCATATGCTTTGCATGTTCATCTGCCTGTCATTCCAATACTTGCCTTGAGCAGCTGCTGTACAAGTTTTGCCAAGCTTTTCTTGTTTACCTAGAAGAAATTGCTCCTGGGCTCATCCCCGGTGTCGTCTTTCATCTTAAGCCACATTATGATATTTGTGTGCTATCTTGCTGACGGCCTTGCAGGGGGCTGTCCCAGAGGGGGTCGCTGGATGGAGAAACCCTGCACTGGCGTCATGCAAGCCGGGTATCACCCGTGCCTGTGGCGTAGTTGCGTTCGATATCACAGTGAGTATGCTTGACCTGTGCGGGATGGTTGGCAATGTATCCTAGGCTTTTGTGCATTAGGGCTGTACCTGCAGCTGCCGCCTTATGGGTTGCTCCTTGTGTAAAGTGTTTGCGCAGCGCACGCTGCTAGCTGTTTGTCTGTGGCCGCGCTGCAGTGTAGATGGACATTTACACAGCACAGCTGCCACGCCTTTATAGGAGTGCCTAGATTATATGAGTGCCTAGAAGGCTGAACAACCTACCGCAGAACACCTAAGCTCAGTCTGCAGGGGGCATTCCTGCAATTGCCAATTATTTGCATGTGAGCGCTTGGAAAAAAAAGCTGCCATGTGCCCACTAAGCATGTGATTTCACTCTTGAGGAAGCTCCCTTTCGCATGCTACGCATGCGTGTGTACAATTGACGTACATCTGTCTTGCTTCCCTGTATTGATATGTGCTTTATCATTTTGCAGGGAGCTGCATTGCAGTTGTCAACTTCAACGCCATGCACTGACCGCTTTGCTGCTCTTAGCACCTGGAGTGATTATCTAGAGGCAGTGGGCAGTGTGCCTCATTTGGTGCCCAGTGAGGATTGTCGCACTGAAACTTGCAGTCCGACAGCTGCAGACAGAGGTGGGCTGTCAAACCTTGTCAGGCTGTTTGTGCCAAGGTCATCCTATTTGCTAGGGCATGGTCTCACTGTGCAGTGGTGCATTGGGCAAGCATGCGTGCTCTTTCAGACGCCTCTTGTCAGGACTTAGCTTAATAAGCACACTTGATGCTGGATGTCCTGGATGGAGCTTATCAGGACAAAATGGTGCCAGCTGCTGATAAATGTGTACACATGAGGCCATCAGCAACCTAGGACCCTTATTGGAGTTTTCCTACATTTGGCGCTCACTTTTGCCTGTAGGCCAGTGCCAGCCCGGCCGTTATGTCATCAGGTATGTATAATTTGTCTCCATTGAGCTTGTTGGCTTCTTCTTCTGTTGATATATGCCTTACTGTTGCAAACACAGTGTGGGCAATGATGCCACATCCTGTTTTTGCTTATCTAGCCCCGCCACCCCCGTCCATCACATGCTATGAATGACATGTAAAAATGTATGAGATGTACGCGAAACCATGCCTCTTTCTAGCCTCAGCGTCAGCCTTGCCCAGTACCTCATGCCAGAAGGCATGCATGAAAGCAGCCAAGGCGTGTGCCATTGCAGGGATTGAGTGTTCATGTCCGTAAAGCCTTGTTCTTGTGTGGTCACATCCATAGCTCAGATCTGAAGCTGATGTCACAAGATGCGCCTTTTTAAGGCTGTTGCCATGCACACATCTTTGATGGTGTGCACAGGTTGTTTGGCGCGGCATGGACATTGCAAGTGAGCTTTCTCGCGAAGAGCACTTTTGTTTGGAGAAAGCAAGATTTTCTTATGTGCCCTGCCTTGTGCTGGGCTTGCTGCTCACGTATGTTTTGCAGATACGAGGCTATGGACACACGGAGGAGAGTATCTGCCATGAACCTGGTCATGCGCATCGAGAATGGAGCCAGGTGCAGTTTCAAATCTGGCTGGTGTGGTGGTATTTCCTCATGCCTTGATGTTCAAAGGGCTTTGCTCGCAATTCTGCATTGCAATGTGGCTACCTCCATGAGTGAGAAGCATCAGGATTCAACAGATAATGGAGCTCTTTCCTACTTTGTGTCTGCGGACATTGATGACCTGGCAATGGCTGTGCTTCCCCACCTACAACCATTATTAATGTGCATATCATGGATCGAGCCAGCTTTGTGTAAGTCAAGGGTGGCCTGCAAGTCCTTCCTGCATATGAAGCCTTAGCTGCCCTTCGCACAGACAGGGATCCTTTGAAACGGATTGGCATTGATCCTTAACATGTAACACACACAAAATGTTACATGCTGATTTGGCTGCATTGCTTTGCCCAGGCACCGAGTCGAGCTCCTGGCTGCAGTGGTGTGCCCCAGCGGTCCAAACACCCTTCAGATCACGGTGAGCACTACATGCAGAGATTCCCCAAAAAACAAGTACAAGGCATGGCTTTGGAATCATCTTGCGTCCAGAGGCCTTGTGGCCTTTTGGGCGCTGCATTATTTTGCTTGGCACCATGGAGCTTGCCTGGCCCACGTGCCTGGACCCTGAATCTCATGCAGCATGCTTGCGTGTGCTGCATGCCAAGCGCATGGTGCACATGCCTCCACAGAGGACATGCCTGTGCAGCCCCTGCATCAAACAGACAGCTTAGAGCTTTGTAAGAATCAGGTGTTGATATTCTAAGCAGTGTGGTGTGCCCACTGCCACATGGCATGGCCTCGACCAATCCACGCATGGCGCCCTTTGCCCCTAGCCCAAGTTAAGGTCAGCCCATCCTCCGATGCCTCCGCCAGTGTGTGGTTGTTTGCATGTGCTGTGTATGTGCATTGCAGCTCAACAGTGGCAGGCCGGTCCAGCACGGCTTACCGTACCTGAAGGCTCTAGGGTTGGACTTCACCACTGTCAGGAGGGTAAGCCAATGGGTGCATAGCGTGCCTGCAGGTGCCTGGTCAGCATTTTGAGCCGGCAGGTGGCAGCCACTTGTGCAGGCTTTAAAGAGAGTCTACCTGGATTCAGCACACAACCTTAGCATGCAGTCCCAGCACACCGTATGCCAGGAGCGGCCGGCAGTGCTCCCCCGAGCTTGACTGAGGCAAGGGAAATGGACCTGCTGCCGCTTTTTCCTTGCTTTCTTACAGATGAATGATCCAAGCGCTGAACAGCCTGGGCGCATGTCCCAGGGCACATATTTTATCATGAATTTTTGTTGTGGGCACGACTGACCAAAAATATGGCTGAGATTGGTGCTTTTTGTGGGCCGGGGTAATGGCTGAAGGTGTGAGCTGTGGGCGGTGGCGTGTGCCCAGCGTTTGAGCTTCTGCTGCTCAGTGCGGTGATGCTGCGCTCATGCTTTAAGCACCAGCATGCAGGTCGTGTGTGCGTGCGTGTGCGTGCACGTGCGTGTGCGAGCGCATTCCAGTATGCCTTATACTGCGCCTTGCATGAGGGCATGCCTGGTGGGAATGTGGCTGTGCCTGCAGTTGAGGCTTGTCGGAGACCGGCTGCGAGTCGGAGACACTCCGGTCCATCCAGGCACCAGCAACATGCCGCAGCTGTGCAGTGTTTTCATGGTGCTGGAATTTGAGGTGCGGGGCAGTAGGCATTACCTTTGTGAGGGTTGCTTTGGATGTGCTGGAGGCTTGGGCAGGGTAGCCATGCCGCAGCGGCCCTGGGTTGTAGCATCTTGCCTTGGGTCCAGAATGCAGCGTTCCCCCAGTCCATCAGTACTTGTTTTCTTGGTGCAGCGGGAATCCCATTCCGGGAATCCCGGTATGTCAAGTCCATGCATACATATGCGTCTGCATCTTTGTGAGAAGCAAACTTTTTTTCGTTGGCTTATCCCCGGTCTGTGTATCCTTCACGCAAGTGTGTAATTCACCCAGCATGTTCAGCGCGCCTGAAAACATTTCCCGTACTTAGCCACGCACATGCTACTGCTGTTACTTTTTCTGCAGGTTGGGTGCACTCCAGAGGTTTCTGGCTACAAGACCGGTCCAGATTTTGAAGAAAGTGATGACCAGTGGTGGTGCGTCGGCTAATGAGTGTCATGAAAGTATCCTTCATTTTGCGTTGCAAAGCGTGACAGAACATGCAGTGATTGCATGCCTTATTCTCTTCAGCAAAATTATGCTGCACTTGCTGTGTGGCTTGCAGCCCTTGTGAAGTGAACCTGAACCCTACATTCCAGAGAGGGAGCGGTTTTGAGCTGGACACCTCACGCGGGTACCCCATTGCAGCAGGTGGGTATGCATTGATTGTTGTTCTGGCTGTATTGCTGGCGTGCAGTGCAAGCAGGCTGACTTCTTGTCCTCAATGCCGTCTTGCGTATGAGATGCGCTGCATGGTCCAGAGACTCGTTGGCTGCAATTACAGAATATTGCTGGAAAGCCCTTCTGTCTCCTGCAACTGCCTGGAGGAGTTCTACCCTTGCAGGCTTGCCATGCTCCTGGCAATAATAATGGGGATTGTTGAGGCCCAGGTATGCTGGTATTTCCACGAGTGCGGCAGTGCCAGTTACCCTGCAGTGATGCCCATGCCTTTAGCAACAGTTCTGTCACTGTGCCTCTGCAGACATGGATGGCATCCCCTTGTACGGCCCCATCATCTCATGGTCGCCTGGCAACCCCACAGGGGCCTTTCCAAATGGCCCCAGTCCGCACTGCTCTGCAATGTAGGTAACTGCTTCACTCTTCCACAATGTCTGCCCAGCACATTGTGGCCTGTTGCTGCCTGATGCTGCTCGCATTGTCACCACAGTCCCCATCCTTAAGGACCTTTTCATGCCTGGATGCAAAAAGAGTCACCCTGAATTTCCAAAGCGGCCACAGCTCAACTGTTATGCTGAATTGTTTTTAGGTTTGGGCCACTTGATGGGTGCTCCTTGTTACAAAATTGGTGCTACAAACAGGCATGGCATTTGCATTCTCAAGTGGTTATTGTCCACTACTTTTCAACTATCCTTAGGCATGGGGCTGTAATGATACAGTTTTGATGGAGATTAAGGTGGTTGTTGCTGCTGTTGACCTAAGGACTTTCAGCTCACAGTCTAAGTGCCAGCCCATGCAGCACTGGTGTCCAGGATGCACGCAAAAAGAAGCATGCACATGGCCATGCAAGTCAACAGCCTTGTGTGGCACCCGTACTTTGCCTGCACATGCAGATCACCATCCAATGATAGCCCCGCGATTCGGTTGAGGCAGGCCGGTGCTGCCCTGAGTGGACTTGAGGATGCCAGCGACACCCTGCTGGCGTTCATGGAAAGGTGCATTGGCAGCTTGTGGAGCCTCATACTCACTCACCTGCACGCACATGTAATGTAAAACACAATGCTTCCTATTCTTCTAAACTTTTTAGTATTTCTCTCTCGGCCATACACACATACACACACACATCTTCTCTCTTTCTTCCGTTTGTAAATACAATAGGACTGCTTAATAATGTGGTGTATTTTGGTATTTTGGCCACAATCTGGCAGTTATGCCACAACTAAGCAGTTGTATCGAGATAGCTTGGTTTTTGTGATGTCACAGCCTTTGTTTCCTGCCTTGTAATGGAACTAATGCATGTTAGATGTCATGAACTTGCAATTTAGCTTGTTGTTTATCTGAAGGGCACATTCAAATGACCCTGTCCTCACCCTATCCTTCCAGGCTGAGCCAATCCATTGAGAGCATCTTACTCGACCAGCACAATGAGACAGACAGTCAGATGGAACAGCAGGTATTCTTCTTGTCAGATAAAAACATTCAACAGTTCTCCTGCTTTGGAAGCTGGTAGTGTTTCATATTGGCACCATATGGCAAGATTGGGTGTAATCTGTGCAATTTTCCATTGCACCTGGCTGGATGTCATACAAATGTTCTTACTCTTGCAAAACTGGTGCACACAAGTCAGTGAAAGCCCTTGGAAAAAAGTGTGAGATGGTCTTTACAACTGCAGTAAAATTGCAGCCTTGTAAGGAGTGTGGCAGCGCATTTGCTCAAACTTAATTTAATGGGCTGTATGCACACTTTCTCACCGTTTACCCCATGCAGTGGCGTCAATTCTTGGCTGACATGACCCGTGTGCAAAGCAGCCGCGGGAACAGGATGGCAAACCTGGAGCAGAAGTTGCGGGACACGCTGTTCTCAAGTTCCGCCTCAACTATCCTTCAAAGGACCAGGGCCTTAACGTTAGTTAGTCTTGACAAACAGTTTCCTTTTTCGCTGGCCCTTGTTGCCCTCCTGATACTCAGCTTAGCCGATGCAGCTTGATCTCTGGAAGGCAACACTCTGCCTCCTTTCCCAATTCCGCCTGCACTTGTGCTCTCAAATTGGCACACACCAATGACTTCTGGCCTGCGCGCTCCCTCAATCTCACACTCTGCTTTTAGGTCCAGTGCAGTCATCGGGATCAGTGGAGCAGACCTTGCTAGCATCAGCCAATCCAGCACACCCAACACCAACCTTGTGGGACGAGAGGCGCTTCCTGCTGTCAGTCCAGACCTGTCATTGGGTGCCATTCAGGATTGTGAGTGTGGAACTTGTACTTTTCTCGCGTCTGCTGCATCAGGTTGTGTGTTGAGCTGGGTGTCAGAGCATGCTCCTACGTTTAACCTAAAATAGCGCCATTGTGTAGTTCCATGTGCAGAAGCCATAAGTGCCACAACCGCCTGTAGGACGCCTGCAGGATTAGCATATAAAGGCGCCTATAGGCGCACGTACTCAAGGCATAGACGTAGGCCAATGTGCGCCTTCAGGCATCTGCCTACCCACATGCACTTTATAATTGAAATTTACTTTTGGGTATCTCTATCATGTTGTAGACACCAGAGACGACGTTTTGGGCATCTATGGCGCCTATGGCGCCCAAGGGTACACCTATAGGCAGGTGCATACTCGTTCCTTACACCCGGCGCCTATGGCGCCTACAGACCCTATAGGGTTCTAAGTTTTCCCCCAAAACCGTCTGTGCCTATGGTGCTTACAGCTAACATCCCCTCACTCCCGCGGTGAGATTTTTACGGGCAATCTGTCCTCTATTTTTCAAGGGTGCATAAATAAGGGCTATGAAAAAGATGATGTCAATGCATAATGGCGCCCCGCACCTATCGCAACGGAGGTCTTATTTTCTAATTTTCCTGTCATTCGGTTCAGGGCCAGGGTAAAAAAATGGTAAAGGGGCTTGTGGGCGCTTCATGCACTTCAGGCGCCATAATCGTTGTTAGGGCCAAAAAATCCAGTAGGCAGTGTAGGTGCTGTAGGCGCTTGAGTGTTTTTTGGGGGCCTCAGAATCCTGAAGGCACTGTACGCACCATTGCTTCAAGAGGTGGCCTGAAAATCCTGCAGGCGCTGTCGGCGCTGTAGGCACCGGAAAGCGCTTTGCTTTTGGGATTCAGGCGTGTCTGCAGACTGTGGCTGATAGGCGCCAAACCTTCCTGTATCTTTTTTAGCATGTCTAGGCGTCCCCCACAGGTTCAACTACATGCCCTACAAGCGTAATCTCAGTTGATTGATGCCTTCTTAATCCAGTACTTATAACATCTAAGTTAAATGTCCAGCAGTCTGACAGCACCACCTTCAGACTGCAGACAAGTAAGTACCTCGCTAAGTCACGATAAGTGCATTATCAAAAGCGCCCCACAGGCACAGCGTTGACATCCAAAAGCGCCCTGCAGGCACAGCGTAAAGCACGGTTGAAATGTAGACACATGAAGCCGATGCTCAATTTTAGCTTGTGCGGACTGTGCTCAATCACATAATTCACTTAAGAGTGCTGTCACCAAGCGCATAAATCTCTTCTTTCTCTTCATGCGCTTGCTGAGCATCGCCTTCCTGCTACACTCCGTGTAAGACACATAGAAACAAGGCCTTCGGATGCTGATTCAATTCCAGTCTCAGCTTAAGGGGAGCAAGCCTGATGTAGTATCCCTATCCTGTTTGTACCTGCTGTGCATGCCATTCCGTGCTGCCCAGGGCGCTGTACACAATCAACATGGGCGCATCGTGCAGGGGCCTGCACCCGCGCGGGCAGCTTTGTGTTGGCAGCTTGAGGGCATGTACAAGTGCATATGCCTGTGCACTTGTGCTCCTGGCGCACACAGGCGTGGAGGGCCAAAGGGGAGGCCGTGATGCGCGCTTTGAGTTTGCCATCCCAATCTTAGAAGAGCCTGGAGAGTTTCAAGCCCAGAGCACAGCGGAAGCGTCAAGGAGCCCAAGCAACCCTGCTGCCCTGACTGCTGCAGGTAGTGGGGCACCCACTGTTGCTGCTGCACTGCCCAGTTTGCTTTTTCAGTACTGCTGCCACCTTTGTGCAACATCTCTTGCTGCCAGCCCAAGCCTATGTCTGCTAGACTCCACTTCCAGGTATCGCTGCCTTTCCCAGGCTGGACAGGTAGCTTCCAGGCAGCTTGGCACCCTTTTGCTTTGCACTGCGTCGCCCTAAGGCACACACACAGGCCATGCTTGCAAATTTCACAGCACACCAATTTTATGCCTGGAAGCTCACTCTGTCCAAAACAATGGTGAAGATAGCTAGAACAGGGAGGCCCGATCTTTTTAAAAGTCACGATGAGCCCACCATACCTTGTACTGGTGCCAGGATCTGCAGGCAAGTGGAACCACAATTTTTGTTGCTACGTCATGCAGGGCTTCCCCTCGTCCAGAATCGCAGGTTGCTACGCTTAAGCGTCATCCACTCACACTCGACTTCTCAGGTGCGCAGTATACAGAGTTCTTGGCCCGTGCTACCGATCGCCTTTTGGTACTTCGATTCTGGTTAACTGCAGATAAGATCCCTTGGCATTGTGGCTCAAGTTTCCGTCCACTGACTTGTAGCTCTGCACATGTGGGAGAGCAGGTGGAGATGGTGGGTCCTGTGAGCATGCCAGGCGCCGCAACTCTGTCATGCGCTTGCTACTCTCTTTAAGTTCAGGCTTTCCGTTGCCCAGCTGGCCATGGGTCTTGACCCTCCACAGGCTGGCTCATTTGGAATGCACAGCTCACCTACCCAGAGGCTTTGACACTAGTTGATTCTCCCCCCCCCTGCCTGAGCATCATTGCTGGTGTATGTGCCAGACCTGTGCATTCACTGCCAGGTTGCTTTGGAAATGGAGCGCATGTATTAGCTGCTGGGTGTCAGAATGAATAGCACTGTGCCGCTTGAGCATGCGCTGGCATGACTATTCCTTTACCTGCGCAAAGGTTCCACCTCCTGCTGCTTGTGCACACTGGTGCCACCTGCTGAGTGTGGGCACGCTCATGCTGCATGCCCCTTTGCTGTTGCTGTGCAGGCAGATGAGCCCGACAGGTCAGATGGAGTTAGTGACGAGGCAGGCAGCAGCCTTGACGCACAGCTTGGCCTGAGCCGCACTGTGGGCATTCGAGGCAACCAAGTGCTGGCAGGCTCCATGTTCCTGCAGGCATGTGTGCTTGCAGCCACGAGGTCCACCTCTGCGCATGTGTTTTGGAGTGTCATGGTACTTCATAACATTTGTGCATGGCATTTGGCATATTACAAACATAACTCTTTGGCAGTCTGCATTTGTCAATGGTGTTATTGCATGGCATGCTACAACTAAGGTTACACGTACCCTATTAATCATGCCAATCTTTTTGTATGGGAACTTTGGATGTATGCGGTGTGGGAAGCTACAGGACTCCCATCTGCTGCATCATGGCGTCAATATTTAGTCAATAAAGGATGGATCTTGTTGAGAGAGCTGGAGAGCTATGCATGCACTTTCCTTGTTACCTGGTGCACACACACCTTAGCCCTTTCTTGCAATTCCAGTTGTGCATGCATTGTTGTGGCTGCGGCTCCTGCCTTAAATCATGCTGTAGCCACACTGGCATGCTATTCGTTAACCATGGAGAGACCCAGACACAGTTGTGACATGTGTATACACTGTGCTTTTGCCTGCTTGCTTCCCAAAAAATAGCCGTGAGGCCTTGAAGCATCCTCCCTGCTTAAGCTTGCCTCTTTGCTCACAATTGCACATCCTTAGCATCTCACTGGCCTCAATGGCTGGAAAGCTGCCCCAAGCACTAAAGGGGGCTTTTGCATGAGACCGAGCCTGGGGCTCTAGATATCTGCTTACTGCAGGAGCGAAGGCAAGCCAGAAGCTTGATAACAGGCGGGAGGAGATACTCTAGTGTTTGTAGAGAGGGTGAGTGTTCTGCCGAGTCCTCTTACTGTAACACACATATCCTAACAATGTGTATTGCTATTGTTGTAAGTGGTGTCAATATTGTTGTCATTCATTACGTTTTTGGTACCCGTTCAATCCCACCTCAACACTTGCACGCATGCAGGCATGCACACTCACACACAAGCTCATTAGGTACACATGGATGCTTTTTGCTTTTGTGTTCCTATTTGCCAGGCCAGAGGCATATCTTGCCTCGTTCCATATTGCACTTGGCTCCTGTGTGGTCTTTGCCTGCTTGTATGGACCAAATGGCAGCTTGCACACTTGCGTAGATACAATTCCTTGATAGGATGGAAAACGAGGTGGTTGTTGGCTGTATTTTAGAGTCTGAATGTCATCGCATGGTTATCAAGTCACCCAGCATTCAGGCTGACAATGTGCAACTTTATTTATTTAGGAAAACACTGCTTCAAGCTGTTTGGTTTGACAGATATGCATCCAAATGCTGCGTGGCATGTAGAGCTTTGCAACATTTGAAACTTGTGTGCATGAATAAGCCAGGGCATGTGCTAACTTACCAGCACTTAAAATCAGACAATTACATGCATGTCTTTGCGCACGGCCATACAGGACGGAACTTGCCCGCTGCTGCTTATAGGACCCCAGAGTGCAAACTCCCTTTAGCAGTCCAAGGGCTGGCTGCAGCTCTAACTAGTGTTATAACACTATGTGCTTCCTGCAATCTCTGCAGTCTCTTTCTACTCTTTTGCTTGGTGTTATGCACATCCCGCAGGTGCGCTGGCGCTTGACCTGGCGGCAGAGTGCAGCATGTCACGGCTGCAAGCTGCCATGGATGAGGATGCTTCAAACAGTGGGCAGGGCCCATCAGACACTGTTTGGATAGGTGTGTGGCATTCCTTTTACCTTGAATTTATGCCCATCCTAGATAAAATGCCTTTTAAAAGACGTGCCTTGCATGGTTTCGCTGTGAGAAAAAGCTGGGAACCATTTGCTAGCCATTTATGCTTCATGCGTGCACGTGCAAGGCGTCAATTGGAAGATTTTATGAACAATGTCCCGCTTCTGTAACTTGTAATTGTATCTTTTGTGCCAGGCTTGCTACTTGCGCAATCGCGAATGCCCCTCCAGGTGTAGACCCAGCGTTTGTGTCAACCAGCCCTATGTTCAACCCTGGGCTCACTGCAGATGGCTGGTGCGTAAGGACTGACACGAGCTTGCATGCAAAGTCGCCAGAATGAGTAAATGATTAAGGTTTGCATTCCTTTTAATGCTTGTTGTTCGCCAATCTTCATGATTTCCAGTTGACACCTGCTACGCTTTTTCAAGCCTGACATTGTATAAATCAACTGGTTGCAACTAGCTTTACTGTTGCTTGCCTCACTGTCTCTTCTACTACCCTTAGGCGCACCCTAGTTGTTTGAAACAAGTTTTTACTGAAAAGCTTGCATTCAACTGTCGTTCTGCACTGCAATGCAAATTCTTTGTCATACATCCCGTTCCCTTGCCAGAGTTCTTCGGCCGGTTACTAGCGCACACTGTGTTTGCCTTGCTCCCCCTGTGTTATGCGTGTAGGTACAACACCACCAAAGGGTCAGCTGAGCTTAACCGCTTTGGGGTGAGGGCAGGCAGCTTGCTGCACATATACATCTTGTTTCATATCCTAGTTTTGCAGCCTCCTGTGTTCGCCTCAAGGCCCAAAAGTTGCTCAGCGCATTGAAACGCCTGGAGTGGGACTCTGTCCATGCTAGCTGATAACAAACCTACAAGCTGCTGCTGCTATTGCTGATCTGCACACACTTTTTGTGTGGGTGCTGTTTTTGCACACTCCTGTGTTGGGCTGGTTGAAGGTGCAAACTCCTAATTTCGGGAAGCTGTCCTTCTGAGATCAATTTGTCTGTTGTGCCTATTTTGTGAGGCACAGACAGCCCAGGAAAGCACCCCTTTTCCAAATAGTCCTTCTAATGTGATCTGCACTTCTTGAAAACATGGAGATGCTTCCTGACTTTTTTTTGTCTCTGTCCTTGGTTGTCCCTTCTGTGGTGACGCACATAGTATGCTGTGTGTGCCGCATTTGGCACATCAACCTGTTTTCCTGTGATTGGCTGCGTACAGGTGCCTCACGGTTTCCAGAGCGCTCCTCCTAATGTAAAGGGTGAGTACAATGTGCCTGCAGCATGCCGGCTGCTGGCAATGTGTAACAATGGCACTGGGTGTTGGAGGCTTAGGAAAATATTTGAGCATGGGTAACCTGATGATGGCCTGTTCAGAACTTGCTCTTCTCTTTTTCCAACCCTTATGCTCAGAGTAACAAGGTCGTGTCAAGCATGCAACTTAAGACCTACATGCTGCTGGCTCTCATGCAGAAGTAATGCCAACAATCTGCTTCCTGTGCAGCCTGGGTTGTGTGCCGTGTGGCCATGCCGCCTTTGTCTCCCATTTAAGAAGTGTCTGTGGCACTTCTGTTTTAGATTACTGCACCTCTTTTTCTACAGCCCATGGCATTAACCTGGGCAACGAGTCAGTTTGAGCACTGCCCTCTGCTATGGAATGCTCCATTTGTGCCAACTTTAGATGCGCTTAGCCAGCATGGGCTTCTGCAGACGCATGTTTTAGGGACGCATGGGTCGTGGGCGTTTAGCTCAGCAAGCTGCTTGTATCGCAGGGCACCCGCAGCTTCCTGGACCCCATTTCATATCTTCCAACACTGTTGTTTGCTCATGCATGCCTTGTTGTAATGCATAGGTCTGTCGCAAACAGAAGAGCCGGTGTATCCAGTGATGATGGATGTCAATGCCGATGGCCAGCAGATTCGTCGAGCACTGCAGTACATGGTGGAGGGTGGCTACTTCAGCCGCATGGCGACAAAGCGTGTTCAGGTGTGGGGCTTAGTGCTTGCTTGCTTGTTGAAGTTGTGGAGTTCTTGCGTCTTTTTCTCCTGCATTCCATAAAGGCTGGACAGCAATGTACTAAGACAGAGAATATCAATCACGTGAATACTCCAAATGTATGTTTGGCTTAGCAGCCCTGGGAAATTTGACTTTAGATCCTGATCAGCAGAGTGAGCACAGCCCTTTCCTGACTGTCATGTATGGGTTTTCAGCTTGATAAGACAAGAAAAAAAGGCTTTATAGGCAAAAATGATATATTCCCTTCATCAAAAAAAGGGAAGGGTGCTCTACTGAGCCAATTACTTGTGCACTTGTTGGGAATGGGATTTAATGGGAGGAAATGGAAGGGGGCCGTGAGACAAGTGTACAGGAGCAGAGGGTAACAAGAAGTGTGTCTTTGTTGTTTGCATGGTTATGACCTTCATTCAAACAAACATGTGCTTTTTTTTGGCACCACAGTTCAAGATTGCCGCGTTGAGTGTTGAGCTGCAGCTCTTTGGCTACCTCGTGGTCACTGCTTCATGGGAAGATGCAGGTACGGCCATGCCTTGCCAAGCCATTTGAGGTACCTACAGGCACCACTGCATAAAAGCTTGCAAGCGGCGAATTTTTGAAAATTGCATCAGAACTTGTAGCAATTTTAATGTAGCTCGCTTATAATGTGCTTAGTTGCAATTCCAAAGCCCCCGTCCCTTAATATCCCCCTTCCCCCTCAATTATAAGTACCTGCTCAACTCTGCGCAGGACTTGTGAACACGTTTTTTGACATCCAAGTGAGTGGATGACATGAACCAACACACACAGGTTTCCTTGATGTGTACAATCACTGAGCGCTGTAAAGATGTTGCTGATTGCTTGTTTTTTAGCTTGCCTAGCAAGCAAGCCGGCTGCCAAACCATTTGTGGGGCCATCCTTATTTACAAAGAGACTATGATATGCGACAATCATTGTGCTTGTATGCATTTTTGTATTTCTTGCCAGGGTCCATGTGAATGCAAGCATGCATGTGCTTGTCGATTGACTCGAACAGGCTTGTCCATTCTTGCCAGGGTCCATGCAGTCCAACGCTTTCAATCGGTATTCTGGTGTATGCAACACACTTTTTAACATGATACACTATCATGCATACAATCTTACCAGAAACCTGGTGTTGAATATGTACTTGCTACCTGCAACCTATTTAAAGTCTGTTGGGCACATTTACACCACTTTTGTATTACAGGCTCTTGAGAACAAAGACTACACATCAGAAGGGCTCCGTATGGCGGGCATGAGGTGTGTCTACTAGCCACAATGTTCAAGCATGCCCTGTTGTCTTTTTCACCGTGTCATTTTCACTGCTTTTCATGGGTGAGAAGTAGATTCGTGTCTGGGCTGTGCTGGTGGATTTGGTGGCAGCGGCAGCAGTGGTGGTGGTGGCGATGATGATGATGATGATGTTGATGATGATGATAATGATGATGATGATGATGATGATGATGATAATGATGATGATGATGATGATGATGATGATGATGATGATGATAATGATAATGATGATGATGGTGATGATGATGATGATGACGACAATGATAATGATGGTGATGGTGGTGGTGGTGGTGGTGGTAAAAATGATGATAAAACCAATATCATTGATACTGATGGACGTTGTTGATGATTGTGGTGGCCTGGTTGTGATTATAGTGAGCATAAGCATGAGCATGCTGGTGTTGGCTTATTACAGAAATGGCATTTATGCACACTCACAAAACGCCTCTCTGTATGACCCTGTGCAGGAACCGGCTGGCCAATGATATGGTCCTGCTGGTGTTTGTGCTGCTCTACTCCATTTTTGCGGTGGTTGACATCTTTAAATCGATTACAGTGAGTGATCCCAGCCTTACTGCTCTGGTGCTCACTGCTTTTCTCGGTAACAGTGTTTGTGGTACCAATGTTTTTAAAGGATTGGTGACATTGGATAGGTCTTCATGACATGCAAGCTCAATTAATGGTGGTGCAGGCTGTGTGCACCACCGGATGATTTGTCTGGCTTGGCGGATGGAATCCCATGCTATGTTGGGCCATTGCTCTTGTTGTTGCACGCAGCTATGCTTTGTCTTTGTGGCTGGTATGAATGTGTCGCTATGCAGTTGGTCTGTCCAGGTAGCAAGTTTTTTGCAGCAGCAAACCTTGCTGACATGCCATATTGTTTGTTTTATTCTACACTGTCTTTGGTGCCCAGCAGCATGCGCGCTTGCTTCAGTCTATGTGTTTGCCAATGTCAACCTCTTGCAGGTAATGGTTTGTTTGCGCTTGCTTGGTCTTTGATGTCCGGCAGCACATGCCCTGGTATTGCCACGCGTATAGCAGGGAGGGCAAAATGCCTCACACACGTGACGTACTTATTTGACAAACACATGCATAAAAACATGCAGGAATTCTGAATGCATTGCTTCAATGTGCATTGACTTACAGGCCAAAGAACGGCGGCGGCGTATTTGGGAAGAATTGCAATTGACTAGAGAGGCAGGCCCGCATTCAGGAAGCGCCCAGCCAAATCGCAGCAGCTGTAGCAGCATGTACACATCCTGGCATCATTCCCAGCAACAACATGAGGCCGAGCAGGATGGAATAAATGAGGAGATGGAACCGGAGGGTAATCATGAAAGTCGCAAACAAGGCGCCCCCCTTCTTTGGGACAGCAACAGGGCGTTCAATGTGCAGCAGGCATGGGATTATGGTGAGGCTGTGCGCAAGCACTAGAACAAGAGAGAAATGGTAGAAGGGGCATTTGTCCGCACTAGCATTCACTCTTGCACGGCTACCCATAACTGTTTCGTCTTCCTTAAGGCATCCTACCAACAACGTACCATACTTTCCAGATCCAACAAGTGCCTCCCCCATGCATTTTGCATATTGCACTGCACAAGCTCAGCTCTGGGCCCTGACCTGCATCATAGCCCCTCTTGTTGCTAACCAGAACGTGCAAGACAGTGATTGGATGAACAGGCTTGCTCTGCTTCCACCAAATTCACCAAATGTATCCTGCGAGCTGGATTGACCAACCTGCGGGCACATTAGACACCTGCACCTATGTAAGCAAAGAAAAGCACACAACACACTTACAAGCTTGCGTAAGCATGCGTGTACACACACGAACAAACAGGCACATACACACATGCGCACAACGCATGCACGCCCCCTCCCCCCTCTCCCCCAAGAAAAAACACTTACGTACAAGCGCACACAAACAACTTCACCAACAACACTCATAGGCAAACTGCCAACATTTGACAAATATAAAATTACAGCTGCATTACTGTGATGTTCCATTTAACGGTCTACAGATGACACGCTGGTCAATGAGCACCCTATTTATAAGGAGACCAGCCGCACCATTCGGCTAGATCGGTCTCTGAAGATGGTCCACCACAAAGCGCATGTTGGCCAACGCAGAGATTCTAGTGCCTCAGTGCAATCATCAAACTCAGCAGGTGTGTGCGCACATGTGTCTGAATGTATGTGTGTGCTTGTGTTTGCATGCGTGTGTGAGCTGTTTTGCTTGTTTGTACACATGTGTTCGTCGCTTACATCCATCTGTGCAAAATGATGGTCTGCAGGCATTCACCACCATGGTATGAAGCATCTTATCCTTGAGACACACCACCGGGTCTACCGTGGGACAATGAACACATTCTGGGTAGCGTACGAGGTCATCACAGTCCTGTTCCTCTTGTGTGGCCTGGGCCTCATGCTGTATTACGCGTTTTCACTGCAGCCAGAAGAGGCACCAACAGAGCGCAGGTGTGATGCTCGAGTCCTTCCATTGTTGCTGATTCTGTTGCTGCACCCACACAGCTAGGTGTGCCAATTCAAGCTCATTGTGGTTAAGTGCTTCAGCTCACCACAGCATGCACTGCTCTCCACCATGTTTGCCCTGTAATCCTCAAGACCACAAACAGGTGCTCAGTGTCTAACTGGCCTTTGGCCTTGCCTCTGACGCTGGCTCTTGGTCTTGCTGCGCCTTAGCTTTTCTTGCCACCCTCCTCATCCTTAATTCCTCAACTTTTTAATTCTGATCAGGTTTATTCAGCACATTATTCCTGGATTCCTCCTGCGTCCACATGACAGGCGTCTAAACCTAAGGCATGCACAAGGCGTGCCCTGTGTAGCGCATTTAACACACAACCTGTTTGGTAGATTTACTTTGCATACGTGTGCACAATGCTATCAGGAGTGCCCTCTTCTTCAAGGTCTGACTCTAAGCTCTTGCCCCTTGATTTGTGACCCTTCCTCAGGATCAGTGTGTACGACTCATTTTATGCGCCTGCACGCCCATTCATGCTAACTCGCACCATGGATATGTCAGATGCGCCCTTGCAAGTACCTAGGCCAGTAGGCAATATCAGCAGCAGCAGCAGCAGCAGCAGCAACACTACACAGGGTTTGGGCGTCGCAGCAGATGATGTGGCTTCATTATTGCGTGGTTTGAGCCTTGACGCTGTGCCCAAAAGAATGCCCGGGCTTGTCCAGAGTCCCAGCTTCTTCATCCGTGCCCCTGGCCAGAGTGGCCGTTGGGAAATGGGGGAAGAGGATCCGGTGCGTGCTCTGTCTAGAAGGTGCTAGCTTTGCAGCGCTGCTGTTGTTCACAGCATGGCATGCCCAAGTGTACAAGTCTGGACGAGGTGGGAGGAGTGAAGTGGACAAGGATTTAAGCAGGGCGTCTGAGGTGCTTCTCTTTGTCTTCTCTGCACCACCAGCATTCTGGTGCATTCAAAACTGTCCAGTGTTGTGGGGTCATGTGCAGAAGTTCGAAGCCCTTGCTGTATGGCTACGCTTGTGGTTGAGGTGTGAGCTGTGCTGGCTGCCATAGAAACTGGTTAGTCCCCTTAGGAGTAGAGGCCACAGCTTGTGCTGGACGGTGAGGTTTACGCCAAATAAGAATGTATCAATTTGCTGTGCACCTTGCCAGGCATGCATGACTTCTATATGCTACATGTGGCCCACAGTATTGCCAATCTTTGTGCCCAGCAACGTGCATGTGCAGCACTGGTGGTGCGGTAGTGCGTGGAGGTTTGCTGCTAGGGGTTGGGCTGTATGTGGCCCCTCACACCATTGGCGTAGGCTGTTTGATATCTGGACCTTAAGTCTGCCGGGGACACCTGCTCATCGAATTGAGAGACAAACATTGTTTCAGTCATGCTACCACATGACTGCTGCCTACGCTGTGCGGTAGGTCAAGTCACCTGTGTTTTTGTGTGTGCATGTTGACACTGCAGGAGGGCTTGTTGCAGGCCGCCCAGATGTTCAGCACGCTGGACCACATGGTCACCATCAAGACAGCATACACCCTCATCTTTGCTGCTGTGATGGTCCTTCTGCTGGTGAGCATGGCCGCCAAAGCCTGTGCATGGATTGTGCATGTTTCAGTCTTGAGACCAGCCTCCGGGATTGTGCTGTGTGTGGATGTGTGTTTGTGTGTAAAAGTAGTTATGGCAGAAATATGTGCTTGGTTGTGCTATGCTTTCTGAAGAGCAGGCGCTTTATGATTTCTGACAAGTAAAAAGGCAGCAGAAGACTGCTGCTTTGGATGCTCGTTGGCTCATGGTTCTATGTTGCACGTCTTCTAGATGCTGGTTATGCTCGCAGATGGGTTGAAATAAGCACGGAGAGGGCCTGCAGTAAACTGCAATTGGCACTAGGGAATGCACATGTCACTATTCCCGAAAGCATCTTGACATTTGGGGAGGTGCCAGCTCCAATGTTATGAAATCAAAAGGGTGGTAACAATGCATTGCCTTGTAGCCTGTGCCTCAAGTGAAAGAATGATAAGGTCATAAACCGCAGTATGGTATCTTGCTTCAAAGTTAAAATCCACCCGGACTGGACAATCTACTCAACGGAGGAGCAGGCACAGCAGTGATTGCATTGGTTATGAAAAGGTACGTACACTACTTGTCCTGTCTTGCATGTTTGTTTGCGGCAGGTCCGCCTGTTAGTCCAAGCTAGCTTCCAGCCGCGTCTCAGCTTGATTGCCGGCACGCTTGTGCTAGGCCTTCCTGACATCACTTACTTCATCTTCATCCTTACTGTGGTGAGCAGAGGCCATGCTGATCAAGATTTGATGGCTGAAGCAGATGCTGTTGTGCCTGGAATATTTGCAGGCCTTCTTAACTCATGACAGAGTTAAGTTGGAAATGGTATTTTTGTAAAGCCCTGCATATGGAAACAAAAACAGAGAAGACTTGCTCTTTTGTGCCAAATGAAGAGCCGACGCAGCATTCAAAACTGCCATAATATACTCTTAATTTCATTTGTACCAGGAGTTTATTAGAGCAACATGAATGTGTTCTTAACAGTACACACACTTGATAAAATCTAGAATCTATGGTTTTCCTTAGTAACCCCTACCCTCACCAGAAAACATGAACCATAAAGCAATGCTACACATATAGCCACAAGCATGAACCATAAAGCAATGTCACACACATTTGCCACAAAGGCTTGCGTGCTGCTTGTGGTATGCATCCCAAGCCTGCAGTGCTGACTAAGTCCCAAACTCTTCTTCCACCCAGAAGCTCATAATGCTGTTTATAAGGTGCAGAAAAAAACAGCCTTGAAGGATCAAACGATGGAGCATGCTCACCCACACATGCGCATATCAAATATGCTAAACAAATTCAGGCATGCTCAGTTTTTATCATGTCTGCACGCAGTTTGGTGCAATGCTGGCAATTGCCCTGAACGTGGTATTTGGGCAAAGCATCAGCGAGGTTGCTAACCTTAACAATGCAATGCTGACAGTCTTCCAAAGCGTCCTACAAGGTGCGTGCGCAACGCCATTTTGGAGATTCCCCAATAAAGATCTTTCTGTTCCAAAGCACTGCCATGTCGAGGAAATAGAGCTAATGGGATTTCATTGAGGAGTTGTTACTCCTCTGCTTCACGCTATTTTGGTTGTTCCCAAGCCTGCATATATGCTACACTTGCAAAAGCTTGCGCACACACACACACACAAACACACACACACACACACACACACACACACACTCACGCTCGCATGCACATAACATACACACACGCATACACACACGCATGCACAAACACACACACACACAAACACACACACGCATGGATGCGCGCAGGCACGCACACACACGTACGCACGCACACACACACACACACACATACACACACACACATGCACACACACACACGTATGCACGCACACACACA
>LFIK01000521.1_pt1 | contig 28983 bp, 21 predicted proteins | sample 643401 | NCBI WGS metagenome assembly LFIK01 (sample SAMN03777447, study PRJNA286221) | soda lake metagenome | biome: soda lake; feature: Kulunda steppe; material: water; isolation source: sample T5-Br brine of Lake Tanatar-5 | place: Russia: Kulunda steppe | collected 2010-07
AGGAAGTAATTTTGGATAAGAATACGGTCACAGGACTTTTACTCATTTTTGTTCTCACAATAGCATGGGCATGGTTTACAATGCCCAGCCAGGAAGAAGTTGAGCGACAACGACAGGAACAGTTGAGACAAGACAGTATTGCCGCGGCTCAGATCGACCAGGAGGCAGAACCTCAGGATCCGGTAGTTCAGCGTGAGACTACAGAAACTGAACAAGCCCCTGAAACCGAAACAGCTGCAGAACCAAGAAGACCAAGTTTGGGGGTTTTTGAAGAAGCAGGTGTTGCCGATACCAGCATGGCGGTAGTTCGCACACCTTTTTATGAATTGCAGTTAACCAATGTTGGTGCAGGGCCATCCAAGTTTACTCTTCTTGGGCACAAAACCTGGGATCAGGATTTGGTACAGATGATTGCCGATACTACTAAATCTGCATACTCACTTGAGTTTTTATCCTTTCAGAACTATAACATTGAGACCGATCAGCTTCTGTTCGAACCACTGTTTGATGGGCAGGAGTTTACACTATCCGGAGAAGAAAGTATTACGCTCTCATATCGGTTACCTATAGAAAATGACGCCTCCATTGTATTTACGTATACATTCCACGCCGATCAATACGCATTTGACCTGGATGTTGAACTCAATAATATGCAGTCGTACATCAGCGGTACAAATGTTGACTTTGGGTGGAAATCCCCGCTAAACCTTACTGAGAGAGACCGTGTGCAAGACGCTCAAAACAGTATGGCATATACGTATGCCGGGGGCGTACTGGAAAAATTCCAGATGGATGCTGTAGGGCGCAATGAACAGAGAATCAACGGAACTATAGATTGGGTATCATCCAGAACAAGATTTTTCGGTCAATATATTAAACCGGTTACCGGCTCCAATGCATCCACTATGATTGGTGAGCTTGATGGTGACCCAAGTGAGCCAACTACATTACACCACTACCAGGTATTCGTGCAGTCCGGAATTGTAAACAACCCTGTATTATCTTACGAAATGTACGCCGGGCCATTGCGCTACTACGACCTCCGAGATTATGACGAGCATGCATACGATGTTGTAGAAATTGGATATGCGCTGTTTCGATGGTTTGCTGATCCGCTTGTTCGATACGCCATCATTCCATTTTTTGCATTTGGCAGCATGTTTATCTCCAACTACGGGATCTTGATCATCCTTTTTGGAGTCATAATTAAACTGATGCTGTTCCCTCTTACTCAAAAGAGTTTCAAGAGTATGGCTGCGATGCGGGAGCTTCAGCCTCAGCTCAAAGAGCTTCAGGAAAAATATAAGGATGACCCTCAGAAGCAGCAGAAAGAGACTATAGCTCTCTACAAAAAGGCCAAGGTGAATCCGCTGGGCGGTTGTTTACCTATGCTGATGCAGTTCCCGATTTTGATTACTCTCTTTTTCTTCTTCCAGAATTCGATGATAATCAGGCAAGAGTCGTTCCTTTGGGCATCTGATTTATCGGCACCGGACTATATTTTAGACCTCCCATTTGCAATCCCGCTGCTGGGAGATCAGCTCGCAGGTTTTGTTCTTCTGATGTCTGCAGCAATGTTCCTGCAAACCAAAGTAACAGGAGGGATGAGCTCAGGTGCAGCACCGAGTGGCGGACCAAACATGAAAGTGTTCATGTATATCATGCCGGTAATGCTGCTGTTTATATTCAATAACTTTGCTGCCGGTTTAAGTCTTTACTACCTGGTTTACAATGTTCTTTCAGTAGCCCAGCAGTTTATTATTAATAAGCAGATGTCTTCCAATAAGCCGGAAGAGGTAGAAGAGGCTAAAAAGAAAACAAAGAAAAAATTGAAGAAGGGTAAAAAGTAAATCGGCATTCACCGCCGGATAAACGTTTGGAAAGAGGTGCTTAAACGGCACCTCTTTTTTTATTTTCATTCTACCGGCGTAACTAAAGATTGTGCCTTAAAAGTGTTAATATGAAGAACCTTGTTTTCTTTTTTACAACATCAGGTTTACTTTTCTCTTAAAAGTGGAACCATTTGATTCTATTTAAACTTTTGGCAGTATCATGAATAAAACCTTTTTAATATCAGCGCTGCTTTTTGTAGTTGGAACTGCTTTTGTTCTTCAAGACAGTGAGACCGCCGTCTCAGATACCATTACAGTTAACGAAAGGCAGAACAGCGGTATTTCCACTGTAAGTATCGTTAATGTAAACGGTACTATCGGGCCGACTACAACCCAGTATATTACTCGCGGCCTTAAAAAGTCTCAGGAAGCGGGAGATGAACTTTTAATCATTCAGCTTGATACACCCGGTGGGCTCCTGGATTCAACTCAAGACATTGTTCAGGCACTCCTGGGAAGTACACATCCCATAGCAGTTTATGTGGCTCCTCAAGGTGCAAATGCCGGAAGTGCGGGCACATTCATCACTCTTGCCGCCCATATTGCCGCAATGGCACCTGCTACAAATATTGGCGCTGCTTCTCCTGTATCGATGGGTGGTGGAGAGATGGACACTGTGGCCCAACAAAAGATTTTCAACTATTCAGAAAGCTATATTGAATCGATCGCTGAACAGAGAGGGCGGAATGCTGAGTGGGCCAAGTCTGCCGTACGGGACGGGGCATCTATCACCGCATCTGAAGCGCTGGAGATCAATGTTATCGATTACATCGCTGAAGATATAGATGATCTTCTGACCATAATTGACGGGCTGGAAGTAGAGGGTAAAATTTTAAACACCGAGGGAGCGGAAAAAAATGAGATCCCTCAAACTCTGGGTGAAATTTTCTTCAGTTTTCTGCTTCGGCCTGAAGTAATGCTAATCCTTACACTGGTTGCGATATATGGAATCATCGGCGAGGTAACCAACCCCGGTGGAATTATTCCCGGAGTTGCAGGAGTTATCGCTTTGATTTTGTTATTATATGGCGTCGCAGCCATGCCAATTAACCTGGCCGGCTTTCTTCTAATAGGCCTCGCTATTATTTTATTTGTGGCAGAGGCATTTACACCCGCATTTGGACTTTTAATTACCGGAGGTGCCGTGGCATTCTTTTTAGGAGCTTTAATGTTATTTCAGGATTTACCGGACGAAATGCAGGTATCGATGTATTGGCTTATACCGGCAACCATTTTAACCGCTGCTTTCTTTGCGTGGATTGTAACCTATGGCGTTAAATCGCTGTTCAACCCTCCACGCTCAGGACTCGAGTCTACTATTGGAAAAACTGCACAAGTAACAGACCCTATTCTTCCGGGGCAGGAAGGTCGGGTATTTTTTGACGGTGAGTATTGGAAAGCTGAAAGCGATCAATCGCTGAATGAAGGAGATACCTGCGAAATTGTAAAGTTCGAAGGATTAAAAGTAATCGTTAAACCATTAAACCAATCACAAACAAAGGAGTCTTCAAATGGATGATCCAGGAGCAATCACAAACATGTTAGTATGGATTATTACAATCGTAATATTTCTATCCGTGTTTTTACCACAAATGTTCAAAATAATGAGGGAGTACGAACGAGGGGTTGTCTTTCGTCTCGGTAAATTTCAGGCAACCAAAGGCCCGGGCCTTATTGTTCTGATCCCTTTTATTGATAAAGTTGAGCGTGTCGACCTGCGAGTTCTTACAATCAACGTAGATAAGCAGGAAGTAATTACCAAAGATAACGTAACTGTAAATGTTGATGCTATTACCTTCTTCCGGGTGGTTGATGCTGAACGAGCTGTTATTCAGGTTGAGCGCTACATTGCTGCAACTTCTATGTTTGCCCAAACTACACTTAGAAGTGTGCTTGGTCAGTTTGAACTGGACGATCTTCTCGCGCAAAGAGATAAGATTAATAAGCAAATCCAGGATATCATTGATAAACACACAGACCCATGGGGAATTAAAGTAGTATCCGTTGAGGTAAAAGATGTGATACTGCCAGAATCGATGAAACGTGCCATGGCTCGCCAGGCTGAAAGTGAGCGTGACAGACGTGCGAAGATTATTAACGCTCAAGGTGAGTTTGAAGCAGCTGCCAAACTGGTAGAAGCCGGTGAAATGATTGAAAAAACACCAACAGCACTTCAGCTCAGATATCTGCAAACAATGGTTGAATTGAGTGATGAAAACTCAACATTCACATTTGTACCATTACCGATGGATTTCCTGGAATCTTTCCGCCCCCAAAAAAAGTAAAAAAGTACTGAAAAAGCTATGAATACTTATTATTCTGACCCTGAAAATTCAGTGTATGAATTATCACTTTAGTTCAGATAGCAATCGGTTTTTATAGCCTCAAACATTACTTAACACACAAAACCCGGTACGTAATAATACCGGGTTTTTTATTTTACAGCTGCTTCATCTATTTTGATTCAACTTTTCAAACCAATTAAACTACCTGACATGAAATACTTATCTACGTTAGTAAATACTCTTTTTCTATTATCCGCTTTACTTACAGGGTGTAGTCAAAGCGAAGCCGATGAAGCTTCCGTTGAATGGGCATTTGCACTCCATGGCGGTGCGGGCACTATTTCGCAAGATTTACCGGATTCTGTTAAACAGCAGTATTATGATGGCCTTGAGCAGGCACTGCGAGCAGGTGAGGTTATCCTTCGCGACGGCGGCTCGGCACTTGATGCAGTTGAATATGTAGTTCGCAGCCTGGAAGACAATCCGCTTTTTAATGCCGGACACGGAGCAGTTTTCACAAAAGAAGGGAAGCATGAACTGGATGCCGCGATCATGGACGGAACTACTTTGGGCGCCGGTGCATTAACCGGACTGACAACCGTCAAAAATCCAATCAGCCTAGCCCGAAAGGTAATGACGGACTCACCCCACATCTTCTTCTCGGGTGAAGGCGCAGAAACATACGCCGATCAAACCGATGTTGAACGAGTAGAAAATGAAAGTTTCCACACAGACAGACGGTATGAGCAGTGGCAGCGAGCTCAGGAAGAGGCGCGTGCCATCACCCCTGAAGAGTCGATCCACGATTGGATTAAAGACATCAAATTCGGCACCGTAGGGGCTGTTGCGTACGACAGCGATGGAAACCTTGCCGCTGCAACCTCGACCGGAGGAATGACCAACAAACAGTTTGGACGTGTAGGTGATGTCCCAATAATCGGTTCCGGTACCTTTGCCAATCACGTTGCTGCGATCTCTGCTACCGGCTGGGGAGAGCAGATTATGAGAAATGTTTCGGCTAACACCATTGCCAATTACATGGAGTTTAAGGGAGCTTCGCTTGATGAAGCGATGGATTTTATTCTGAACGAGCGACTCGACCCGGGTGATGCCGGATTTATTGCCGTTGATCACCGTGGAAATATCTCTATGAAGATGAACACCACCGGTATGTTCAGGGCTTCCCTAAACTCTAATGGTGACCGCACCGTGATGATCTGGGAGAACGAATAAACATTAATGTATTGAGCCGTCCCCGATCTCGGGGGCTTGATTAAATCTGCCGATTGAATTACCCCACCGTTACCGGTGGGGCTACACTCGGATATCCCGCTGCTAGCGGGTCTCATTAATCAAATGTTAAGATTCATAAATCTTTTGAAACCTAATGTCATATTAGGATTCCAATACCTTTATCGTTCTAAGCAGACTACGAGGTAAATTGTAAGCCTCTGTTTGGGGCACAAAAGATTAGACAAACCTATGATCATTCAGCATATATCGAGATTTGGATGAGGCAAAAAGAAGTTCAGCTTTCGCTGAACGACCGATAATAGGCCCGTGCGTGAGCGCGGGTATTCCAGCGACAGCGAGAATCTAAGCCCCCGGTAACGGGGGCGACTCAACCCACACCCTATTTCACAGGATTTAACTTTTTGTTTACATTTGGTTTTTGGAACGATGCATCTCCAATTTTTTCTATAAAGAGCTTCAGCTCCGTATCAAATGAGATTTTCTGATGTCTCTGTTTTTGATTTCGGATGTATTTCTCAACACTCTCTTTCTTTGAATATCCAACTGCAAATGCCGCATACCCGGCCTGCCATCTGAAATTCCGAAATCGAGGATAAAAGGTGTCATTCATCCATTTAGATGAAATACTTTTCAGCTTTTGCATAATGTAGCTAACGGACAAATTCGGTGGAACCCATAATAGCATATGTATATGGTCTGCTGTTCCTCCAATGGCAACAGGCACAATTCCCATCTTTTTTGCCACGGCTCCTATGTAGCTCCATAAACGTTTCTCCATCTTGGGACGGATAAGCTTGTTTCGGTCCTTTGTTGAAAAAACGAAATGAATATAGATTTGTGAATATGTTTTTTCCATACTTTCTCCGGTTTATTAATTGTTATTTCTATTTATAAGAGGAGAATTTTTAAAATTCCTTACAGATTGAAATTTAAAATTATGTCATGAGAAGGAAGAGTTGCCCTGCATAGCAGGGCTTGATTAAATCTCCCGATTAAATTACCCCGCCGTTTCCGGCGGGGCTACAGTTGGTCGTCCCGCTATTTGCAGGACTTTTTTTAGCAAAGAAAAGTGCCCATTGTGTAGCCTGTTTTTTTCAGCTTATCTAGTACCCTTAGGAAAAATCTTGACCAGACGCCTGTATTACGAATAAATCAAGAGCGTTCGGACGTTTCGCCTCAGTGCAGGTTCTTTAATAATCAATAAATTCTATACCGACTGCACAACCAATACCATATTTAAAACAAGAGGAGATTACCGGGAAAAATTTCATTTTGATCATTAAATCGCTTGCAAAATAGTTCAGCTTTCGCTGAACGCCCGATAATAGACCCGTGCGTAAGCGCGGGTATTCGATCGACAGTGAGAATCCAAGCCCCCGGCAACGGAGGCGGCTCTCCACCCAGACCCCTGATTAAAAAATACATCTTTACAATATTCAGGATTCATCCAACGGTTTCTTACATTTGTCTGTGTCACACCCATTCATCATCAGGCCATAATCGTTATGAAATCGATCGACAAAATTGAGCTTCAGCAACTGAAATTTTCTGACTATAAAACTCTTCAGGAGCTGATGATCAAATGCTACCCGAGAGTACAGGATCCAACATGGTCAAAAGATCAGATCAATAGACTGACCACACTATTTCCTGAGGGGCAGGTCGTCATCAAAGTAGATGGTGAGATGGTCGCATGTGCGTTAGCCATCGTTATTGATTACCAGCTTTTTGATGACAAACACACCTATCTGGATATCACTGCAAACGATACTTTCAAAACTCACACGCCGGATGGCGATACGATGTACGGATTGGATATGATGGTTCATCCTGACTACCGTGGATTGCGTTTGGGCCGGCGACTCTATGACTACCGAAAGGAACTGTGTGAAGAGCTGAATTTAAAAAGTATCGTTTTTGGCGGACGACTGCCCAACTTCCATAAGTTTGACGACCTGACCGCAAAACAGTATATCGAAAAGGTCAAAAACAAAGAGATTCACGATCCGGTTTTAAACTTTCAGCTCTCCAATGATTTTTATGTGAAACGTGTCGTTAAAAACTATCTGCCTGAAGATGACGCATCAGAGTCGTATGCGGCTTTGCTGGAATGGTCTAATATTTACTATCAAAAGCCTCAAAAAAAATATAAACCTCAAAAATCTGTGGTACGGCTCGGACTGGTTCAATGGGGAATGCGGCCGTATGCCGGCTGGGATGATCTCACCGAACAGATCGAATATTTTGTGGATGCCGTTTCCGGTTACCGGGCCGACTTTCTTCTCTTCCCGGAGTATGTAAACGCACCGCTGATGGCCGAATACAACCATCTATCAGAACCGGATGCCATTCGAAAACTGGCCGGATATACCGAACGACTGCGGGATACCTTCGCTGAATTCGCTATCTCCTACAACACCAACATCATCACGGGAAGTATGCCGGAATTCAAGGATGATGTGCTTAAAAATATCGGCTATCTCTGCAAGCGGAACGGCGAGGTAGAGCGCTATGAGAAAATTCATGTTACCCCCGATGAGGTGAAGGTGTGGGGAATGAGCGGCGGTACACAGATTAAAACATTTGATACAGATGCCGGAAAAATCGGAATTCTGATCTGCTATGATATTGAGTTTCCGGAACTCAGCCGTCTGCTGGCAAAACAGGAGATGGACATCCTGTTTGTCCCTTTCCTCACCGACACACAAAACGGGTACTCCCGTGTACGAAACTGCGCCATAGCCCGTGCTATAGAAAATGAGTGCTATGTTGCCATTGCCGGAAGTGTGGGTAACCTGCCCAAAGTTCACAATATGGATATCTCCTTTGCCCAATCCGTGGTATTTACACCCTGCGATTTCTCATTTCCCACAAACGGCATCAAAGCGGAAGCTACACCCAATACCGAAATGATTTTAATAGTGGATGTGGATCTGGATCTGCTTAAGGAGCTTCATGAACAGGGAAGTGTGCGCACCATAAAAGACCGAAGGACAGACCTTTATGATGTTGTAACTATAAAAACCCCTTAACCAAACATTAAGGCACGTAAGCGGAGATTTGATAACATTAATTTAACTTGCCACCTACACTAAAATATCTGCATATTTAAACTCTAAAAATTCTTTTACGGGGCATATTACAACTCAATGAACTATACCTTATTTGATTTTCTCCAACTGATTGGTGCTCTCGGAATCTTCATCTACGGAATGAAGGTTTTTAGTGATGGATTACAAAAAGTTGCGGGTTCTCGTCTACGATCTATTCTTAAGGGAATGACAACCAGTCGGCTCAGGGGTATTTTTACCGGCTTTACGGCAACCACCATCACACAATCGTCAACCACTACAACGGTAATGGTTGTCAGTTTTGTGAATGCCGGTCTCATCACCTTTATTGAATCTACCGGCGTGATTATGGGAGCTAATATCGGCACCACCGTTACTGCATGGATGGTTTCCATTTTTGGTTTTAAGATGCAGATCACCCCAATTGCTGTAGCGTTAATCGGTATCTTCTTTCCTTTCCTGTTTTTCGGTAAAGAAAAATTTAAAAACCTTGCCGAGGCTATGATTGGGTTTGGTATACTCTTTATCGGACTGGAGTTTATCAAAGATGCGGTTCCCAACATTCAGGATAATCCGGAGATGTTCGCTTACCTCGACTCCTTTACAGAGTTTGGGTTTCTATCTTTAATTATTTTTGTTTTCATAGGTACTCTTTTAACCCTGCTTACTCAATCATCTTCAGCCGCTACCGCCATAACACTGGTAATGCTTTTTCAGGGCTGGATTACATTCCCAATTGCAGCTGCAATGATTTTGGGTGAAAATATAGGCACAACCGTTACGGCCAATATTGCAGCAATTGTAGGAAATGTGCATGCAAAACGTGCAGCGAGGTTTCACTTCATTTTCAATGTGTTCGGGGTTATATGGATGCTTCTGCTGATAAACCCGTTCCTTGTGGGTATTGACAACGTAATGCACTACTTCCAGCCCGAGATAGGATCCATTTTTGATGACACTCAGGAGGCAAGGGCAGCGGCTACATTAGGGATTTCCCTCTTCCACACTACATTTAATGTCTTAAATGTAGCTATTCTCTTTGCTTTTGTACCGGCCATCATCAAGCTCGTAGAACGATTTCAAAAAGAGGAAGAAGGTTCGGATGAAGTTTTCAGGCTTAAGTATATTTCAGGAGGGCTGATGTCCTCATCTGAACTCTCCATTGCACAGGCTTTCAAAGAGATTGAGCTCTTTGGCCGGCTCATTGAGAAGATGCACTTCAGTTTCACCGGGCTGTTTATGAAGAAACAGAAGAAGCAGGAGAAATTCCTGAAGAAGATCAAAAAGCGGGAGCAGATTACAGATAATATTGAGCTCGAAGTTGCTGAATACCTTACAAAGATTTCGAGCAGTAATTTAACTGAGTCTGCAACACGCAAAATCCGCCTGATGCACAGCATGATCAACGACCTTGAACGTATCGGTGATATCTACTTCCAGATGTCGAAAACATTTGAACAGATGGAGAGCGAAGGTATTAAACTGCCAAAAGAGGCCTTCGATGAAGTAACCAGTATGCTTGATACAGTGCGTGAAGCGATTAAGATCATGCGTGCAAACATGGAAAATTTTGGAGACGATATAGATCTGAATCCGGCCATTGAGATTGAGCAGGAGATCAACCGTCAGCGCGATTTAATGAAAGATGCACACTACAAGCGTCTTGAAGATGGTGTTTATAATTCAAAAGCAGGTGTAATCTATCTTGATTACCTGACCCGCATGGAAAAAATCGGCGATCATATCTTTAACGTAAATGAAGCCCTGGCCGGTAAAAAAATGAAGGTCCACAGTGATTTAATCACAGGTGGGTAGCCGCCAAATCAAAAAAATTGTAAAACGGCCCCTCGCGGGCCGTTCTTATTTTAAAACCACCCTCCGTTCAATTACATTACGGTTCTTCAACCTTAAGAAACAGATCATATACGATGAGGAACCGATACATAAAATCATTACCGATTCTACTACTATTTGTTTTCTGGACTTCTGCTCCACTACTGGCTCAGCAGGGTATTACACCGGAAGACTATTACAAAACCGTTTTCGTAAGCCAAACAGAGATTTCTCCGGATGGAAACTACGTGGCATTCACCCGAACAACGATTGATGTGGAAAACAACTCGCGGCACAGCGAGGTTTGGATGCAGAAATTAAATAATGGTCAGCCGGATGGCGAGCCCTTCCGCTTCACTGACCCTACTGTAAACTCATCCAATCCCCAATGGTCGCCCGACGGAAAGCTACTGGGAATTCAATCGCGCAGGGGAGATGATGGAAACTCCGTTCGCTTCATTCGCGTAACCGAACCCGGCGGTGAGGCATTTACAATAGAGGGACTTGAAAACTCTCCGATCTGGTCGCCTGATGGCCAAATCATCGCTTATGTTAGTACACCGGATAGAGAAGAGGAGCGGGATCGCAGAGCCGGATGGATTGCGCCGGATGCAATTTCCAACACCCTGGATGCCGAACGTTTTGACGGTCGTGTGATTACCCAAATGCGCTATATGCGAGACGGAACTTCAGCCTGGCTTCCTCATCCGTCTATTTATGACAAACGGCAACTCTTCCTCATTTCAGCTGATGGCGGAGAAGCAGAGCAGATTACCGAAATGGATTTTAATGTGGGTGATGTTGAATGGGCTTCAGATGGAAGCAGGATTTACTTCTCTGGTGATCCGCTTGAGGATGACGAGTATAATGATGACTACACCCGTAACATCTACATGATCAACCTCGAATCGAGAGAAGTTACCCGGGTTTTTGAGATGGATGGAAATCAGAGATCTCCTTCTCTGTCACCCAACGGGCGTTTTATGACTTTTCTACAATCCGACGAACGTGGAGCCCCAACGAACATTATGCTCACCGCGCTAAACAGAAACGGAGAGCCCACCGGTTCACTAACAAATCTGACTGAAAACTGGACTCTTTCACCGGGAAGCCCGTCCTGGACACCGAATAACAATACAGTACGCTTTTCTGCCCAGATTCGGGGGAATTCACACCTTTTTGAAGTTAATCGCAACGGAGGTGAAGTTCGCCAGGTAACACAGGGTGAGCGCCGGCTAAGTTCATTTTCAACAACAGACAACGGAAGGTTAATGGCATACACCGCAACCGATGCCGTTACACCGGCCGAAGTGTTTGTATCCAGAACCGATGGAAGCCGGGAAGTGCAACTTACCCGCTTCAACGAAGAGTGGATGGCTGACCGAACCGTAAATCCTGCTGAAGAGGTTCTCTGGACCGTAGATGACGGAACGGAAATTCAGGGGTGGGTCATCAAACCGGTCGGTTATGAGGAGGGGGAATCCTATCCTCTAGTTTTAAAAATTCACGGCGGGCCACACTCATATTATGGTAATACCTGGTTCCAGGCGTTTCACACACTTTCGGCTTCGGGAATGTTTGTTTTCTATCCAAACCCGAGAGGATCCTCCTCCTACGGACACGATTTTACCTATGCTACCATAGGTCAATGGGGATTTATGGATGAGGAAGACTTCTTGAAAGGCGTTGATGCCGTTCTGGAAAAATATCCCGATATCGACGAAAATCGAATTGGTGTTGGAGGGGGTAGCTACGGTGGTTTTATGACCAACTGGCTCACAGCACGTTTCCCTGATATGTGGAAAGCAGCGGTTACCAGCCGATCGATTTCGAACTGGTTCAGCTGGTACGGATCATCCGACGCTCAGGGCCTCACCGAGTTTGAATTTGGCGGATATCCCTGGGAAAAGCAGGATCTCTACTGGGATCTCTCACCAATGAAATACGTGGAAAATGTAGAAACTCCCACACTGATCATACATAGCGAAGAGGATTGGAGAACACCGATTACAGACGGTGAACAGTGGTACATGGCCCTCAAGAAAATGCAGGTTCCGGTGGAGTTTGTGAGATATCCGAGATCCTCTCACGGTCTGTCCAGAACCGGCGAACCGTGGCTGCTGGTTGATCGCCTTGAAAGAAAACGAAGCTGGTTTGAATACTGGCTTAATCAGGAATAAAGCAATGATCGAAGAAGTATGGTGAGCTTGTACTTACCATACTTCTATCTTTGTGGAGGCTGTGAGTGTTCCCGACAATATTTTAACTGTGGAATAATCATTTTTTCATCCACTTTTGGCGGAAAAAGCTGAGGCATACTTTTCGTTAAATCTGAATCAGGTTCAAAAATTGGCACATTGAATCTGTTATAAATACAGTTATAAAATATACTTTTAAGAGAGTCGGCGGGTACAGATGTTATTAATGTATCCGGTAAACTCTCCATCCATTGCTGGAATACAGCTGTAGAGTCCGAAGGTTCATTCATATCAGACTGACGAGCCGTTGCCGGGTTTACAATACCGGCAGCCGTTACAACACCGACTATAAAAAGAAATTTAATCATGGTTCATCACCAATGTTGTGTTAATTACAACAATAACAACTATTTTCTTTCATTATTGTTCGGCATTAAAATGATATCAACAAACATTATCGAATCGATCCCTACCATTAACTAATACCCTAAATGATGAAAATCATACGATATACACTAATTCCATTTTTACTCTTTTTTGTTTTCAGTCCGCTTACAACACCTGATCTATTTGCCCAGGCTACTCTGGAGGCAGAAAGTGCTGTTACAACTGAGGGCGAAGTCACGATTAAAGGAAACCGGGTACGTTACGAAGTAACCGCCGGAACACAGCCGGTCTGGAACAGTGATGGTGAACCCGACGCATCCCTTTTTTATGTTTATTACCGAAGAACCGACGTGGATGACGTTTCTAATCGTCCGCTCGTTTTTTCATTTAACGGCGGCCCCGGTTCAGCTTCAGTCTGGATGCACATCGGTTATACAGGTCCCAAGTTTCTGAATATTGATGATGAAGGTCATCCGGTTCAGCCATACGGGGTAACCGATAACGAACACTCTATCTTAGACGTAGCCGATATCGTCTACATTGATCCGGTCAATACAGGGTTTTCCAGAATTCTGCACGAAGATGCCACCCGCAGCGACTTTTTCGGCGTGAATGCGGATATCCGTTATCTTGCTGCATGGATCGATAATTTTGTATCCCGTCACAACCGCTGGACATCACCAAAATATCTGAAGGGTGAAAGCTACGGTACAACACGTGTAGCGGGTTTGGCGCGTCAGCTCCAGAGCTCACACTGGATGTTCATGAATGGTGTGATTTTAGTTTCACCTACCGGAATGGGCCTTGAGCCACCGGCCATGACACCACGGTCTGAAATCCTGAAACTTCCCTATTATGCGGCAACGGCTTGGTATCACGATGCTCTTGATCCAGATCTGCAACAGCGTGATCTTTATGAGATCCTCCCTGAAGTGGAAGAGTTTACCATTAATGAATACCTGTCCGCTGTTGCTCGCGGAGGAACACTACCGGCAGCCGAACGCGATCAGATTGCAGAAACCGTTGCCCGCTATTCTGGAATCGACAAGCAGCATGTTTTAAATCACAACCTGACTCTGCCCACTTCTTTCTATTGGAAAGAACTTCTTCGTGATAGAGGTATGACCGTTGGTCGGCTCGATTCCCGATACCGTGGAATAGACAGGCAGGATGCCGGTGAACGATACGATCACGATCCGGCGCTTACAGCGTGGAACCACTCCTTCACTTCCGCAATTAACTACTATTTACGCGAAGAGTTAGGCTATGAAACCGACCTACAGTACAACATTTTTGGTCCGGTACACCCGTGGGATCGCAGCGGGAATAGTACTGCAGATGATCTTCGCCGGGCAATGGGAGAGAATCCGTTCCTGCATGTGATGGTTCAAAGTGGGTACTATGATGGAGCCACAGATTACTTTTCTGCTAAGTATGTGATGTGGAATATGGACCGAAGCGGTAAGGTACAGGATCGACTTCGATTTGAGGGCTATCGCAGTGGGCACATGATGTATCTGCGTCAGGAAGATTTAGTCACATCCAACGAGCACATCCGTGAGTTTATCCAAAACTCTCTAACAAACGGTGAGTCAGCCAGATATTGATCATCTTTTGCCACTCTATTTCCCCTCCTTCTCAAGGAGGGGTTAGGGAGTGGTTTTTTTAAACTCATTTGGAATATCTTTTTGCCACGAAGGCGCCAAGACTCGAAGAAACACGAAGGGCCAACTGCGAAACATAGCGATACCATCCGCGTAAATCTGCGAGAAGAAATCCTAGACCATTTCTTGATGAACCTTATAGGATTTAAACAAACTCCAACAGCGCTTTTTCAATGTCGTTCTCACCGGAAAGCAGATCAAACTCAACATTTTCAATACTGTCATCCTCCAGCACTGCGGCAATCACCTGAGCAACATCCTCTCTCGGAATTTCACCTCGATCCAACTTTTCGGCCAGCTTCACCTTTCCGTTTCCGTCATCATTGGTCAATCGTCCGGGTTTCACAATCACATAATTCAATCCACTGTTTCTGAGAGCCTCATCCGCCTGTGCTTTAGCCTGTTGATAAACCTGAAAAACCTCATCACCGCGTGGTGTTTCCAATCCCATGGCGCTGATCATCACATACCTGTCAATCCCATTCTTTTTTGCGGCCTCAATCAATTTGATGGCTCCATCCCGATCTACCGACCATTTTCTCTCTTTTCCGCTTCCCGGTCCTGCACCGGCAGCAAATACCACAGCATCAGCTTCACCAACATACTTGCTGATATCTTCTTCTTTTTCGATGTCCGCAATGACAGGTTCAGCTCCCGCTTTTCTCAGGTCATCCGCCTGCTCCTCTTTTCGAATCAAACCTTTTACAGTGTGGCCTTTCTCTTTCAGTATTCGATGGAGATGCATGGCAATTTTTCCATGTCCGCCAATAATTACAATTTCCATACTACTTAATCTTTTGTGTTAGAACTTTTCTTTAAAAACAGCTCAAAACCCATTCCCGTTCAACCCAGCCAAGTACACCGGTAATTTAAACTTTGAGTTTTGGGAATAAATAACTACTCTTTTAGTAACTAATATTTCACACCTTAAGTCTATGAAATTACTACTCTCCGCACTACTCATTTTTATAATCAGCTGTTCACAGCAAACAGGAGAAACTGAAATTTTTACCCTCCCACCCATTGAAATTGAACAGATCATGCAGATATCAGAATCTGAAGACCTACTTCTTGGAAGCATTACAAATCTGCTGGTTGATTCAGAGGGAGATATTGTTTTGGTAGATGGTTCACAGAGAACTGTTTATGCCGTTGCATCAAACGGGGATTTTATTCAACAGATCGGAGGCCGTGGAAGCGGCCCCGGAGAGTACGAATTCCCCGGCCCAATGGCTTTGTCCGGCGATAATAAATTGCATCTGTTCGACTTTTCAACCCGCAACATGATTACTTATGCTAAAGAGAACGGACGGTGGGATTATCATTCCGATTTTGCTGCGAATTTTAATGAGTACGGTTTTTTCAGTCTGTTTTTTCCGGTTGATAACGATGAATATTTCGTTGTAACCAATCCAATGCAAATTGACAGTGACGATGAATCCATAGTTCGGAAAATTGATAATAGTGGGAATATTGTCCGGGATTCCGTTTACACTTATCCACAAAACGAACGGTTTACGATCACGGAAAATGGAATGCCCAGAATGTCGATGACCATTCCGAATATCCATAGACAGGGACGGTTTAATGTTGATTTTGACGGAAATCAATATTTTGGCTGGACAGACTCCCTCACCATATTCAGAAAAATGGTCAATGAAAATGACTTTCAGCCCGCCATCAATCTGGATATACAAAATCTACCTTTTACGAATGCCTCAAGAGATTCAATTCTAAACCGGTATGAAAATATTCTCTCTGATAATAATCAGGCACGGAGAGATCTCATATCATCATTTCCTGATACTAAACCTATCTATTCTGATTATAAAATAGATGATGAAGGAAGAATATGGGTTCAGATGTTTAATGATGAGGAAGATACAGACTGGATGATTTTCAGCCGTGACGGAGAGCCACAACATAAAGTAACGCTTCCCGGCAGTAACCGGCTTAGAACAATACGCCACGGCAATATCTATAGTGTAGAGACGAATGACGACGGTTTACCGGTTGTAAACATCTTTGCAATCCAATCATGATTTGATCAAGCTAAATTGAAATCAGGCTGCTTTTCATGATTTAGAGCTTGATTGAAATCAGAAGTTCAATGGCGGAATTTGCCCCCTAATCTCACCGCTTCGATTTCGGTTCGAGCGAACATTGATGTACATTCTTCCATTTCGAAGGGCCTCTTTTTGAGCAGACCTCAGTTCAAACCGGTTCTCTTCGGCTTTAAACACTCCTCCGGTTTTCTCCTCATTCAGCTCGGCAGTAAGCCTATAGATCTGATTTCCCGTTTCGTTAGCTCGGCCAAAATGAATACTCGCTCCCAGATAATACTCCCGTAAATCCTCAAATGAACCGCTGACGAAGAGAGAATCTCCTTCTACGGTTATTTCAACCGTTCCGCCTCCGGGAGATCGAACCGGAGGAACCTGGTTATGTCCCGCCAAAACAATTTCAACAGTAGTCTGAGCCGTTGCAGAAACAGATATCAGAACCAAAAACATCAAAAAAAACAGATTTTTCACTCTCATGCTATTCACCTCTTTTATTATTAAGTAATTTACTAACGAGCCCGAATGAATAAACTATATGCAGGCTACCTGAATAATCCATACATAAAATCAACCCTGCTGTTACGGCTAACGTACTTTATATTACTACAACAACAGTTAATGAACTTAATATAATATAATGAGCAACAAAGAATTTGAGCTCCAATTTTCCGTCCGCGACTACGAACTCGACACCCAGGGAGTAGTGAATAACTCAGTCTATCAAAACTACCTGGAACACGCTCGACATGAATACCTGAAATCAATCGGGCTTAATTTTAATGAACTTCATCAAAACGGCACTGATGCCGTAGTTCATAAAATTGAGCTGGTCTATAAAAAACCTTTGATGGGAGATGACCGTTTCGTTGTAAGAACACACGCTAAGCAGTCTGGCAACGTCCGGTTTATCTTCTATCAGAATATCTACAGGTTGCCGGACAATGAACCGGTTTTGGAGGGAGTGATAACCGGGGTGTTTATGAAAAATGGCCGACCTATTCGCCCGCCTGAAGAGGTCGTTAATGCAATAAAAAATGATTTTTAAAAATCTGCCATTCAGTATTAGATTGTAAACAGGTTGTCTGAAATCTTTTTGAACCAATCCCCAAATCAAGATGAAATCGAAAGCCAAATTTTTAAAGAACGCCCTGAGCTGGCTCCTGCTCTTTACGGTACTGGTCGTCGCTCCGCTGTTTCTCGCTATTATAGGCCACCAGGAGGAGAGCCGTGGCTTTTGGATTGAATTTGGCGTTGGCCTTGGGTTTGTTGGGCTCGCCATGATGGGCCTGCAATTTGTACTTACGGCTCGTTACAGCAAAATTGGCGCACCGTTCGGGCTCGATGAACTGCTCCAGTTTCATGGTCAGGCCGGCTACATTGCCTGGCTCTTTATCATGGGGCACTTTATCGTCCTTTTTCTCGCCAACTCTGATTTTCACGCATTTCTCGACCCTACTGTAAACTTTCCAAGAGCATTGGCTCTGTCTGCTGTACTGGTTTCCATTACAGCGTTAATAGCCATGACACACTGGCGAGAAAAGTTTGGTCTCATTTATGAGTGGTGGAGAGCCTCGCATGGTCTGTTAGCACTTTTTCTGGTTTTTGTAGGAACCGTTCATATCATGCAGGTAAGCCACTACATCACCGAGGTTTGGCAGCAAACTGTGTGGATTGGACTTTCTCTGGTTGCTATGGGAATGCTAATTCACAACCGTGTTTGGCGACCACTTCAAATGAAAAAAAGACCCTATAAAGTTGTAGGCGTTGAAGAAGAGGTGGATACAATATGGAATCTGGAGCTGGAACCTGTAGGTCATGAAGGGCTTCAATTCAGACCGGGTCAGTTTGTCTGGCTCACACTCGGAGACACTCCATTTTCTCTTCAGCAACATCCGTTTACGATCTCCTCTGCACCACACGAAAAAAACATCCGGCTGACCATTAAAGAACTTGGGGATTTCACATCGGATGTTGGCAAAGTGGAAATCGGAACTACTGCATTTCTGGAAGGCCCTTACGGAAACTTCACGATCGATCAGAGCTCATCTGCTCACAATGTTTTTGTGATTGGCGGCATCGGAATCACTCCGGCAATCAGTACGCTGAAGTATGTTTTAGAGAATAAGCTAAACCAGCAGATTACGCTATTCTTTGGCACTCCTTCAAAAAAACTGACACCCTTCTATGATGAGCTTCAGGAGTATTCAAAATTGGAGAATGTAAATCTCATTCACATTTTTGAAGAACCGCCGGAAGGATGGGAGGGTGAAACCGGATTTATCGACGCAGACATTCTTAAGCGCCATTTACCGGAAAACTTCACAGAAGAGTGTGAATTTTATATTTGCGGTCCGCCACCCATGATGGACGCCGTAGAGCCACAGCTTCACGAGTGGGGAGTTCCGGTCCACCGATTACACTCTGAACGATTTAATATAGTTTAAAGAGGACTTACAGATGATTCATGTCTATATCAGAAGAACGGTAATTATTATTTCTATACTGCTTCTTATTGCGATTATGCTATTTGCAATAGCAGGTTAAATAATAAGACTATACAGCTCCCTGAGCCAGCATTGCATCCGCTACCTTAATGAAAGCGGCTATATTGGCTCCTTTCAGGTAGTCTGTCCCGTTATCGGTTTCGCCATATTCAGTGCACTTATCGTGAATTGTTTTCATAATCTCCCTGAGCTTCCGGTCAACCTCTTCCGCCTCCAGGGATATCCCTTTTGAGTTCTGGGACATCTCCAAACCTGACACCGCCACACCTCCCGCATTTGTAGCTTTGCCCGGAGCGTAGAGTACGTTGCTGTTCTGTAAAATTTCAAGAGCTCCGTCTGTACAGGGCATATTGGCTCCCTCGGCCAGACATATCACCCCATTATCCACTATAGCTTCCGCACTGTTTTGATCAATTTCATTTTGAGTGGCACAGGGGAGTGCTATATCACACGGTATTTCCCAGGGAGTGCCTTCCGAAAAGGGAACGTTATACTTTTCCGCATACTCCTTGATCCGGCCTCTTTGAACATTTTTCAGCTCTTTTATGAACTCTAATTTCTCTTCATCTATACCGGACTCATCATAAATGTACCCGTCTGAGTCTGACATGCATACCACTTTCCCTCCTAATTGAACTGCTTTTTCGCAAGCGTACTGGGCCACATTGCCGGACCCCGATATAACGATCGATTTTCCTTCAACTGATTCTGATCGCGATTTCATCACTTCATCTACAAAATATAATAACCCATACCCGGTTGCCTGTGTTCTCATTTTACTGCCGCCGTATGCTATACCTTTACCGGTAATCGCACCCTCAAATTCTGATGTCAGCCTTTTGTACTGCCCGAAGAGATACCCGATTTCCCGTTCACCTACACCTATATCGCCTGCAGGCACATCCTTATCGCTGGAAATAAAGCGATATAGTTCGTTCATAAAGCTCTGGCAAAACCGCATTATCTCTCCATCCGATTTTCCCCGTGGATTGAAATCTGATCCACCTTTTCCGCCGCCGAGCGGAAGCCCTGTAAGGCTGTTTTTAAAGATCTGCTCAAATGCCAGAAATTTAACCACGCTTAAATTTACAGAAGGGTGAAAGCGAAGACCGCCTTTATATGGCCCCAGTGCGCTGTTAAACTGAACTCTGAAGCCTCTGTTAACTCTTGTACTCCCTTGGTCATCCAGCCAGGGAACTCTAAAAATAACTGCCCGCTCAGGCTCAATCAGGCGTTGCAACAGACCGGAGTTCTCATACTTTTTATGATTTTTGATAAATGGAACTACCGATTCCATCACTTCCTTAACGGCCTGTTTAAACTCCTCCTGGCCGGGGTCCCGCTTTTCTATGAGGTTTAAAATTTCATCTACTTCAATACTTTTAATAGCAATATCTGTCATTGGGTAAAAAACTATGTATGGGTGATGACATTCTATGAAGCTGATTTCCTGTGTCTTTTTTGGGACTTGCCAAATAAATACTTTTCAAGCTCCACCAGTAAAAACACTGCAGCTCCTCCCATAACAGGATATAACCAGTAAATAGTTCTGTGTGCTTCAGTACCAAACCAGGTATTCATAAACGGTGCGTATGTAAATATAAGCTGAAAGATGATAAGCACACCCGCTGCCAGAAATGCATATTTATTTGAAAAGAATCCTTTCCCAATCGAGGGTTCATTCATTCTCCTGCAATTAAACAGGTAGAAAAGCTGACCTGCCACCAGGGTGTTCACAGCAATCGTTCTCGCCTGATCTATCGTATAATCCCCCTGTCGCAGCCAGTAGTAGAGGCCCAGAGTAAGTCCACCAATTAAGATTGAGACGTATACAACGCGCCATATAAAATATCCGCCCATGATTCCCGCATTAGAATCCCTGGGTTTTCTTTTCATCACACCGGGTTCTGTAGGCTCAAAAGAGAGGGAGAGAGCCAGGGTTACTGCCGTTACCATGTTTACCCATAAAATTTGAACAGGCGTGATGGGCATCACCAATCCCATTAATAGAGCCGCCATTATCACCAGTGCTTCCGCACCGTTTGTGGGTAAAATAAACAGAATCGCTTTTCTCAGATTGTCGTAAATGGTGCGGCCTTCCTCAACGGCGTTCGCAATTGAGGCGAAGTTATCGTCAGCCAATACCATCTCGGAGGCCTCCTTGGTCACTTCGGTTCCTTTGATCCCCATTGCTATGCCAACATCTGCTCTTTTCAAGGCCGGAGCATCATTGACGCCATCTCCGGTCATTGCGCAGATCATCCCTTCTGCCTGGAGTGCTTTTACCAGGCGGAGTTTGTGTTCGGGACTTGTCCGGGCAAATACATCGTACTCTTTGGCAATTCGCCTTAGTTCTTCATCACTTTTCTGTTCAAGCTCTGCGCCGGTAATCGCCTTTTCCCCATCACCGATACCCATCTGCTTCCCAATAGCGCGTGCTGTTTTAACATGGTCTCCGGTAATCATTTTAACCACGATGCCGGCCTCTTTACACTTCTGGATAGCTTCGATAGCCTCTTCTCTGGGCGGGTCGATCATTCCTATCAATCCCAGGAAAAGCAACCCTTCCCCCATATCCTCATGATCAATTCGCACTTTATCATCGGGCATAGCTTTTATGGCCAATCCAATCAACCGGTACCCTTTACCGGCCAGTTTATCCATCTCTTCTTCCCAAAACTCCTTGTTGAGCACTTCTTCACCGTCCGTTGATTTTTGAGCAGAGCTTAATTCCAGAAGTCTTTCAGGAGCTCCCTTAATAAACATCACCTTTTTTCCCTCAACATTATTAAGAGTTGCCATATATTTATGCTCCGACTCAAATGGGATATAATCAACTCTTTCGGGATTAAACGAGTCGTAGCCGGCCTTGTGGGCCATGGCAATTAACGCTCCCTCTGTCGGGTCACCATTGATTGACCATTCCCCGTTCTCTTCAACCAGGGAAGAGTCGTTACATACCCGCGCTGTTTTTATCAGATCCGATAACAAATCACGATCCGACAGCTCAGCTTTTTGATCCCCCTTTTTAATTTCTCCTTCAGGTTTATAGCCTGTGCCCTCCACATCATACAGATCTTCTGCTGTTCGGATAGCCTTTACAGTCATCTCATTGCGGGTGAGTGTTCCCGTTTTATCTGAGCAAATTGCCGTCACAGATCCGAGTGTCTCTACGGATGGAAGCCTCCGGATTATAGCATTTCTCCGGGCCATGGACTGAACGCCTACAGCCAATGTAATGGTCATAATTGCCGGCAGTCCCTCAGGTATAGCGGCTACTGCAAGGCTGATAACGGCAAGAAACAGTTCATCCAGGGTATAGTCTCTGAAGAAGTAACCCTTAGTGAATAACAGGGCAGAAGCGCCGATAATAATTACCGACAACCACTTCCCAAAATCGTCAATCTGACGCAGCAACGGAGTGGTCAGTTCCTCAACATCAGTCATCATACGGTTGATCTTACCAAGTTCTGTATCAGCTCCCGTAGCTACCACAACTCCCTTTGCACGCCCATATACAATGGATGTACCCGAAAATGCCATACACTTTTGGTCGCCGGGAACGGCACTTTCATCTACTTTATCTTCATTTTTTTCAACAGCTACCGACTCACCGGTTAAAGCAGACTCCTCCACCCTGAGGTTACGTATGGAAAAAAGACGTAGATCCGCGGGTACTTTATCGCCCGATTCAAGCTCAACTATGTCTCCCGGAACCAGCTTCTCGGCGTCTATATCTTTTTTATTACCGTCGCGTAAGACAGAAGCTTCTAAGGAGAGCATTTTTTTAATGCTTTCAAGAGCTTTTTCAGCCTTTCCCTCCTGAATAAAACCAATAATGGCGTTAATAAAAATTACAGCAACGATTACCCATGTATCAATCCAGTGATCGAGCAGAGCCGTTATCACAGCGGCAGCCATCAAAACGTAAATAAGCACATTGTGGAACTGCAGCAGAAATCGCTGAAGTGCAGACTTGGATTTTCCCTCCGGTAGCTTATTCAGCCCATACTGATCAAGCCTTTTCCCCGCTTCCTCATCAGTAATCCCCGACTTATTTGTCTCTAGTTTTTCAAAAACAGTTTCTACAGACTGACTGTGCCAAACTTTGTTTTTTCCCTCTTCCCCATTCATTTCATCGCCCATGCCTATCCGTGTAAATTAAATTTCATAATTTTTTTCTGATCAATCGACTGCTCTCTAAGTTTAATTTCCTACATATACATCTAAAATAAACAACAACTGAAAATACACCATTCATTACTTTTGCTTCTTGAATGGAATTTACAAATTAGTTGTTCACTAAGTGTTATATGAATAACCCAACTTTTACTAATATGCAGTTACGATACCTAAGTTTACTACTAATACCTCTTTTTTTCATCGCTTGTCAACCGGCTGATGAGGAGATTCAGTCTTTAACACACTATCCAAACTCTCATCTTCTGGTGGATGCGACGGAACTGAATTCGATGATGGAGCAGGAAAATATACTTTTAATTGATGCAAGGGAGGAGGCGAATGACTCGCTTATACAGGGAGCAATTCACTTTCCCGCAATTGCAAGTTTAACAGATCCCGATCATCCTGTTGAAAGTTATCTGATTGGTCCGGAAGCATTTGAACAGATGATGCAGAACATAGGACTGAATAATGAGGATCGGGTTGTCATTTATGATGAAGGAAATGCACTCGCTTCGGCCAGGCTATTCTACGCATTGGATTACTACGGTTTTTCAAATGCATCACTTCTGAACGGAGGGATTCAGGGTTGGGCTGAGGCGTACCCCGTAGTTGATTACGCATCAGAAAGACCTTCAGGAAACTTTACCGTAGATGTGCAGGAGTCCAAATTTTGTGATATCAGCTATGTGATGGAAGCGGCCGACGATCCCGATAAAATTATTTTTGATGTACGATCTGAAGATGAGTACACGGGAGCCGATGAACGTGCTGAGCGCAGTGGTCATATCCCCAACGCCGTTCATTTAGAGTGGAGCAATGTTCTGGTGGATGAAGGAACCCCTTTTTTCAAGCCTGCTCAGGAAATTCAGGATATTTATGATTCCCTGGGTATTACACGGGATAAAGAGGTGATTCCGCACTGCCACACGAACGTGAGAGGATCGCACGCCTACTTCACACTCAGACTAATGGGATATGATTCCGTGAGGGCTTACGAAGGATCCTGGTCGGAGTATGGGAACGCACCGGATGTAGCAGTACAGTAAAGATTTAAGTTAGGTAGAGAAAATTAAACAAAATGTAAATTACCGTCGGGGGCATTAGAAAAACGATGCCCCAATAAACTGAGCTTCTGAACTTTGGTATAAATTCAGATTTGGGTTTTTGGGCTGTTTTGCCGGCTTCATCTTCCCGCTCAAAGCCCAGCCGTTTCATTTTTCCCCAGCTCTTTTTCCCTTTTATATAGTCAATTATACCTGTAAACCTCCACCAGGCGTGTATCTGTCTGTAACCCAGGTTTTCGAGAGAAGCATACAGAGTGAGAATCAACGTATTTTTGATGCTTCCGTATCTTCTAAACGTGGCTTCCTCACAAATGAGAGAAGAGACGGACAGCAAAAAGCCCAACAGTATAGAAACCGTTAAAAAGAGAAGAACAAACGGCTCATAGATACCCATAAAAATGATCACAAAAATGAAGTAGATGTAGCCCATCATTTCGATGACGGGCCCAATCAGCTCAACCAATGTAAAGTAGGGGATCGTTGTAAGCCCCATTCTGCCATACTTCTTGTTAAAAAACATGGTTCTGTGGCGCCAAATCGAATCAACCAATCCTCTCTGCCAGCGATTTCTTTGTGTGGCCAAATCATTCCAGTTTTCCGGCACTTCGGTCCAGCAAACAGGTTTGGGTAGAAAGCGCACTCTGTACTCTTCATCCCGTTCTCTGAAAAACCGATGCAGTCTCACAACCAATTCCATATCCTCTCCAACAGAGTCTCTGGCATACCCTCCGACTCTGATTACTGACTTTCGGTCAAAAATTCCAAATGCGCCGGAAATAATCATTAAACTCTTAAAATAGTCCCACCCAATCCTGCCAAACAAAAACGAACGCAGATACTCAACCGTCTGGATCCTTGCCAAAAAGCTTTTCGGAATCCCAATTTCTTTAATTTCGTAGTTCGAAACTTTACACCCGTTTGCCACTCGTACTATACCGCCTGCCGCAATAAGCCTGTCATCCATAACAAAGGCCTGAAGCATCTGTTTTAGCAAATCCTGCTCCAGCAGTGAATCGGCATCGATAGAGCAGAAGAGATCGTTTCCGCACGCATTGATTCCACAGTTTAGCGCATCACCCTTCCCGCCATTCACCTTATCTATTACAATCAAGTTATCGTATCGGCTTGATCTGTACGACTTCACAATATCTTTATGTGGCAATTTTGAATGCAGCTCAATTTCAGACTCATACAGTCTGAAGTGATTTTTAAGCTTTTCAAGAGTAGAATCTGTACTTCCATCGTTCACCACCACAACTTCAAAATCTCTGTACTGAAGCTGTAGAAGTGCTTCTACGGAATCAATAATATTTACTTCTTCATTATATGCCGGTGAGATGATTGATATCGACTTATATAGATCGGACTGAAAAACCCCCTCCGGTTCAAATACAGAGTAGTATTTCTGGTGTTTTCTGATGTAGAAAAGAGATACCACCACCATGGATAGGTAGGTCCCGTTCACAATTAAAAAATAGAGAATGAAAACCCAGCCCAGTGTGTCTACCAGGTTGATAAATTGCTGGATGTGGGTTACCGCTTGTTCTAACAAATCTTGATGGGTCTTTTTGAATTCTTATTATGCAATAGCCTTTTCGAAAGTAGTCTCCTGATCCAGAACAAGCACCGCCTCATGTACAGATTTCCTCACTTCTTTATCCGGATAGTTTTGATATGTCTTTATACTATCGATTGCCATTGAGTTCAAAAATATGCGCTGAGAATCAATAAGCGCTGATAAAACTTCTGGCTCTTTCCAGAAGTCATCTCTGCTTTCCAGCCAGCTTTGGAGCGGCTTAATCATCAAGTAATAATTTGATTCAGACACACATCGTATTAAAAGTGCTCTTTTCTTTGTTGATAAACTTTTTTCAGAAATGAGCGCTTCTAAAAAAGCCGCCTCTTCTTTAGTCTGACTTTTATTGTCGTGCTTGAACCTGTAAAAAAGCTCCAGCAGAGCCATTTTGGAAATTCCTTCTCTCTTGGTAAATGTATCCATTGCGTGCATTCTGTCATTGAAATTATCGCTTGCCATCAGTGCAGAAGCTGCGGAGAATGCCAGGTAAGTATTATCTGACTGAACATACTTTCCCAAAATATATACGACATCACCCCTGACAATATTCGTATACCTGAAGTAGTTACACGCCTCTATTTTAACGACATCACTGCCTTCTTTCAGCTGATTCAGATGATACCTGTATAGTGAATCAATCATCAAAAGGCTCTTTAATTTTTCTGCATCTTCTCCCTCAACATTTTTCAACAGCTTGACGATAGTCTCTTCAAAAACGCGGTATTTTAACGCACTTGAGCCAAGAAGTTTTTCGAATGTTCGTACCTCAATACTCTCTTCCATATACTCAAATATCAATGGCAAAAACGTTTCTCTATACTCAGTGATTCTTTTTTCATCCCTGTTCTGCTTCAACCTCATGGCAACTGTTATAACAAACAAGATGAATGTCGTTATTGTTAACAGTAAAGTTACCAGTATCAGTAACTGAATTGCCCCCTCCATTTCTACCCCTAAAACCAAAAACATTAATTATTACCCCTTCTCTTTAACTTAATTTTCCAGTGATTTTTTTACCCGCATGATCAGCTCATCTGTCTCAAAAGGTTTTACGATATAATCTTTTACACCTTGCTCGAACGCCAGCTTTTTATCTTTCATTTTCATTGAAGCAGAAAGCATAATTACACGAACATTATCTAAATCTTCATCTTCTCTAATCTTTCTAAGCACCTCTAAACCGTTGACACTTGGCAGCATGATATCCAGAATCACCAAGTCTGGCTTAAGCTCTTTAATCGCTTCAAAACCGGAAAATCCGTTTTCTCTCAACTCAAATTTGTAGTTGTTTCTCTTTAACTTAAATTCAATAAGTTTTGATATAACGGGATCGTCCTCTATCAATAAAACAGTAGGTCCATCTTGAGACATTGATTCTTTCTTTTTAATCGATATTCACTTTAAGCGTCTACAAACAAGTTACTTAATCAAATTCGATCATGAGTTTAGTTTTGTTTAATAAACAGTGCTATTAATACAGAGTTCTTTAATTGTTAGATCAATACATATTGGAATCTCTTATTATAGAACGGTGACTTAATCATCCGGCTAAATTTACTCATGCAGACAATACTATCGTGTAAACAACTCAATTCCATCCGTATTGAAGTAATGAAAATCACTCTCTTTGGTATCCTTATCATTTTTATGGCAATAGATTCATTTGCCCGTCAATCTTCGACCTACGAAGACTATCAGAGCAAGAAAAACTCTGCTGCTGTCGGTCTCACATACGACCGTTACGGCAACGACCTTGAAGACTGGCAGAAGATGTTCTTCGAGTACAGAAGACACACTTCCGGAGGCCCTATCATTGGCCGGCTGAATATCGGGCATCGTTTTGATTTAACAGATTATCAGGGAGAAATTGATTACTGGCCTGAATTCAATGATAAATGGTACGGCTATTTCAATATCGGGGTATCAGGCGGTGATCTCTTTCCTGAATTTCGCGCCGGTGCTGAACTTTACCGGGCACTACCTCAGGGATTTGAATCATCCTTAGGCTTTCGCTATCTGAAGTTCAGTGATGACGATGTTCTCATCTTAACAGCCTCTGTTGGAAAATATATAGGCAAATGGCTGTTGATTGGCCGACCGTATTTCACCCCTCAGGACTCCGGAGTTTCATCTTCATTTACATTTTTAGCCCGCAGGTATTTAGGCAATCCCGATACATTTGTATCTCTTTTGGGAGGATTTGGCTTTTCCCCTGATGAACGTCGATTACTCGACGCTCAAATTGATAACCGTTTTCAAAAATCCAGATACTTGGGAGTCCGCACGAACTACCTGGTTCAGAATCAATTTGAACTGTTTGGAGAAATAAAACTAACCTGGCAGGAATTTCCCTTCTCTGAGAACTTCATCAGAATTGCCACCTTCGAAATGGGCGGACGTTTCAGATTTTAACAGTTGTAAATCATGTTTTTAGACTTACCCGGGAAATCAATTTTTTCAACGCTGTTCATCGCCTTTTTCCTTTTTATTTCAGTTGAACTATCTCTCGGTCAAAGCTCACCTGATCATCAAACATTTCCTTTTTCCGTAGATGAAACACATATCACCGTGTGGAACGGAGAGGGGTACAGTCCTCTCTTTATAAAAGGAGTAAATCTCGGGGTTGCCGTTCCCGGTACATTTCCCGGTCAGTTAGCCGCTACAGGGAATGACTACGCACGTTGGTTTCAGCTGATTCGCGACGCCGGCTTCAACACCATTCGTTTGTATACATTGCACTACCCACGTTTTTATGAAGAACTAAAACGATTTAACGAGGCCAATCCCAACTCTCCGCTCTTCATTTTTCAGGGTGTATGGCTTGAGGAAGAGATACCGGGTTATGATCAAAACCTGCACAACCTGACAGCATTCTTCGAGCAGGAAATAGAAGAAAACATACGCGCCGTTCATGGAGATATTAGCATCCCTCCGCGATTCGGAAAAGCACACGGCATGTATATCGATGATATTTCAAAATGGGTCATCGCATACATCATCGGGCGTG
>LFIK01000522.1_pt1 | contig 28944 bp, 30 predicted proteins | sample 643401 | NCBI WGS metagenome assembly LFIK01 (sample SAMN03777447, study PRJNA286221) | soda lake metagenome | biome: soda lake; feature: Kulunda steppe; material: water; isolation source: sample T5-Br brine of Lake Tanatar-5 | place: Russia: Kulunda steppe | collected 2010-07
CAGGGCACCAGCCTGAAGGGCGTCAATCTGGAACTCACGGGCGGCGAGGTGCTGGGCATCGCGGGCGTGGCGGGCAACGGGCAGGACGAGCTTTTCGCCGCGCTTTCGGGTGAGGTGCTGGCGCCGCGGGCGGCGAACATCACCTTTGACGGCACGCCCATCGGGCGCGAGGGCATCAACCGCCGCCGCCGCCGTTCGGCGGCCTTCGTCCCCGAGGAACGGCTGGGCCATGCCGCTGCCCCGCGCATGGCGCTGTCGGAAAACGCGCTGGTGGCGGGGCACGCTGCCAATGGTTTCCTGCGCGGCGGGTTCATCCAGCGCGACCGAATGCTGGGCTGGGTCGATGCCGTCACCCAGACGTTCGACGTGCGCAAGGGCCCCCGCGACCCCGAGGCGCGCGATCTTTCCGGCGGCAACCTGCAGAAATTCGTGGTCGGCCGCGAAATGCTGCGCAAGCCGCGGCTGCTGGTTGTCTCGCAACCGACCTGGGGCGTGGATGCGGGCGCGGCCAGCCTGATCCGGCAGGCGCTGCTGGATCTTGCGCGCGAGGGCGCCTCGGTGCTGGTTATCAGCCAGGACCTGGACGAGTTGTTCCAGATCGCCGACCGGATCGCGGTGATCTTCAACGGGCGGCTGTCCGAGGCGCGGCCCGCGCAGGACATGATGCGCGAGGCGGTAGGCCTGTTGATGGGGGGCGAAGGCTTCGGCCCGCCGCCCGACGATGCCCCCGCTGACCCTGCTGCGGCGGCCAAAGCGGAAAGGGTCGCCTGATGGCGCTGGTGTTCGAACGCAGGCCCGAGGCCGGGAAATGGGCGCTGATCCTGTCGCCGCTCCTGGCGGTGGTACTGACGTTGGTGTCGTCGCTGGTGATCTTCTGGATGCTGGGGCAGGACCCGCTGCGCGCGCTGAGCGTCTATTTCTGGCAGCCGGTATCGGACGCCTGGGGCCTGCAGGAGGTCGCGGTCAAGGCCACGCCGCTGGTGCTGATCGCCGTGGGGCTGGCGCTGTGTTTCCGGTCGAACAACTGGAATATCGGCGCCGAGGGGCAGTTCCTGATCGGCGCGATCTGCGGCGGCGGGGTCGCGGTCTGGACCCATGGCTGGGGCGGGCCCTGGGTGCTGCCACTGATGCTGGCCGCGGGCGCGCTGGGGGGGATGGCCTATGCGCTGATCCCGGCGGTGCTGAAGGTCAGCCTGCGGGTCAATGAAATCCTGGTCTCGCTGATGCTGGTCTATGTGGCCGACCTGCTGCTGGACTGGCTGGTGCGTGGGCCGTGGCGCGACCCCTTGGGCTTCAACATGCCACAGACTGTGACTTTTGCGTCCGAGGCCACGCTGCCGGTGCTGTTCGACGGTGGTCGGACGAACATCGGCACGCTGATGGCACTGGCGGTGGTGCTGGTTGCGGCGGTGGTGATGGCGCGCACGCTCAAGGGGTTCGAGATCAGGCTGGTCGGACAGGCCCCGCGCGCGGCGCGTTTCGCGGGCTTTTCGGACGCGCGGCTGACACTCACGGTCTTTGCCGTCTCGGGCGCGCTGGCAGGGTTAGCGGGGGTGCTCGAAGCGGCCGGGACCGTGCGGCAACTGATGCCGGGGCTGTCGGTGGGCTACGGGTTCACGGCGATCATCGTGGCGTTTCTGGGGCGGCTGAACCCGGTGGGCTGCCTGATCGCCGGGGTGTTCATCGCCATCACCTTCATCGGGGGCGAGAATGCGCAGATCGTCCTGCGCCTGCCGCGCGACATGACGCTGGTGTTTCAGGGGATGCTGCTGTTCTACATCCTCGCGTGTGATACGCTGATCCTGTACCGCGTGAAGCGCCGTGTGCCCGGGGCGGAAGCGCAGGCATGACACTGGCCATCGCGATCCTGCTGACCATCATCACCGCGGCCACGCCGCTGTTGATCGCTGCCATCGGCGAGTTGGTGGTCGAACGCTCGGGCGTCCTGAATCTCGGCGTCGAGGGGATGATGATCATGGGCGCGGCCTCGGGCGTGGCGGTGGCCATCGTCACCGGGTCCAGCGCGCTGGGGGTGGTGGCGGCCATCGGCGCGGGGGTGGCGCTGGCGGCGATCTTTGCGCTGCTGACGCTGGGGCTGGCGGCGAACCAGTATGCCTCGGGGCTGGCGCTGACGATTTTTGGCACAGGGCTGTCGGGGGTGGTGGGGGCGCCCTTCGTCGGCATCCAGCGCGAGGGGATCGGTCGGATCACCATCCCGTTCCTGTCCGACATCCCGCTGATCGGACCCGTGCTGTTCCGGCAGGACCTGTTCGTCTATGCCTCGGTCGCGCTGGTGATCGGTGTGTCGTGGTTCCTGTGGCGGACCAAGGCCGGGCTGGTGCTGCGCGCTTGCGGCGAGAATCCGGTGTCGGCCCATGCACTGGGCTACCGGGTGCTGCGCATCCGGCTTTATGCGGTGCTGTTCGGGGGCGGCTGCGCGGGGCTGGCCGGCGCCTATCTGTCGCTGGTGCTCACGCCCTTCTGGACCTCGGGCATGACAGCCGGGCGCGGCTGGATCGCGCTGGCCATCGTGGTCTTCGCCTCGTGGCTGCCGTTCCGGGCCATGCTGGGCGCCTATCTTTTCGGCGGTCTGATCATCCTGCAGCTGCACGCGCAGACCGCCGGGGTGGCGATCCCCTCGCAGTTCCTTGCCGCGCTGCCGTATTTGTTGACCATTGTGGCGCTGACGCTGATCATGGCGGCACGGCGTGGCACCGGGGCGGGATCGGTCGCCCCGGCGGGGCTGGGCCAGCCCTTCACCCCGGACCGCTAGGCCAGCACCATGGCAACAACAGGTAACCGACCCAGCAACAGGAGAGTGAGATGATCCACAGACGCACGCTTATGACCGGCGCCGCCGCGCTGGCCGCCAGCACCGCCCTGCCGCGCTACGCGCTGGCCGACGATCCGATGAAGGTCGGCATCGTCCTGATCGGCCCGGTGGGTGATTTCGGCTGGTCGACCATGCACGACCGCGGCCGCCAGCGGATGGAGGAAGTGCTGGGTGACGCGGTGGAGACCACGCAGGTCGAGGCCGTGGCCCCCCCCGATTTCGACCGCGTGGTGACGCAGCTTGTCCGCGCCGGCTCCAGGCTGATCTTCACCACCTCGTTCAGCTATTTCCAGCCGACCATCCGCATGGCCGAACAATTCCCCGAGGTGATGTTCGAAAACGCCACCGGCACCAGCACGCTGCCCAACATGGCGATCTACAACGCCCGCTTCTACGAGGGGCGCTATGTGCAGGGCGTGATCGCGGCGATGAAGTCGCAGACCAAGCAGATCGGCTATGTCGCGGCCTTCCCGGTGCCGGAAGTGATCCACGCCATCAACACCGTGATGCGCGGGGCGTGGTCGGTCGACCCCGAAATGCGCATCCGCGTGGTCTGGGCCAATGCTTGGTTCAACCCCGGCGTCGAGGCGGACGCGGCCCGCGCGCTGATCGACCAGGGCTGCGATGTGCTGTGCCAGCACACCGACAGCCCCGCGCCGCTGCAACTGGCGCAGGAGCGCGGCATCTACGGCTTCGGCCAGGCCAGCGACATGACCGAGTTTGCGCCCAATTCGCACCTGACCTCATCGATCAACAATTGGGGCGACTATTACGCCAGTCGCGCGCAGGCGATGATCGACGGCACCTGGGAACCCGAAGACACTTGGGGCGGGCTGGATTCGGGCATGTTCGAGCTGGCACCCTTCACCAACATGACGCCCGAGGAAACCGCGATGGCCGAAAACGTGGTCGCCGGGCTGCGCAGCGGCGAGATCGACCCGTTCGCAGGGCCGATCGTCAATCAGGCCGGTGAGCAGCTGATCGGGGAGGGTGAAAGCCTTGATGACGATGCAATCCGGGCGATGAATTACTTCTACGAGGGGATCGACGTCTCCATGCCCGGCTGACGCGTGAACACTGCCCCCGGCCCGTGCGGCGAAAGCGCCCGGGCCGGGGTTTCGATGGTTCCGGCGCCAAGTGGGACTTGCCTGATGCGTAAGGGCGCCTGCGCGAAAAGCGCCCTCGGGTCGTGCCCCACCCTCCCACCCGCACGCCCCGAGAGCGCTTTTTCCCTTAAGGACAGGTAGTGCTGGGGCGGGCAAACCAGTTCAGGCGGGATCGCATGAACTGCAGAAAAAGGCTCGATGTCCGCGCCCGATCTGGCTGGCCCGTTCTGGCGTGCTACGCCGGTTCTGCCTCGACCGAGATCTTCGGCATCCGCTGGCACTGCGTGCGGACGCGGGCGGTTTCCATTGCCAGGATCGCATCCAGCCCACTGTTGCAGTCGGTCAGATCGGCCAGCGTCACCGGGTCCAGCGTGGCGTAGAACGCCTCGACCGCGCGTTCCAGGTGTTGCCCCATCCGGCAGGCGGGGCGCAGTGGGCAGGTGTTCGCCTCGCTGAAGCATTCGATGAAGGGGAGCCCCGCCTCGAAGGCGCGGAACACCGTGCCGACGCTGATCTCGGCGGCGGGGCGGGCCAGATGGAACCCGCCGTGGCGTCCGCGCCGTGTGACGATGAATCCGGTCTGGGCCAGCAGGTGCACCACCTGCGCCAGATGGTTTTCCGAGGCGTTGACGGCGGCGGCGACATCCTGCTTGCGGACAAGCTGGCGATCATTGACGGCGCAGAACATGAGCGTGCGCAGCGCCAGGTTGGTGCGGGTGGTCAGACGCATGGGGTTCCTCCTCCGGACAGTCATGGGTGCGCCGCGCAGATGCGGGCCCGGAAAATCGCATCGGAAAACTGCATCGCAGGATAATCTATTTCCGCCGTGGCGCCTTGACCGAGGTCAAGGCGGTGTCAGGCCGGGTGCGGCGGATTGCCCCGCCGGTGGTGCTGTATACGACGGTATGTTGATTCAGATCAAGGAACGTAATATTCGAATTGTTAAATATATCTGTGAAAGTCAGCTTCGACGATTCGGGGATGGAGGACCTCATGCGCGACATATCCAAACTCACGGCGTCTCGCCGCGCCTTCATGGGCCTTGCGGCGGGCGGGCTGGCGCTGGCCGCCGGGTCCGGTGCGGCGAAGGCGCAGCGCGTGTCTACCCGCGCACGCATTGTCATCCTGGGCGCGGGCGCAGGCGGTGCGGCGATTGCCAACCGGCTGATGGACCGGCTGGACGGGGCCGAGATCACCATCGTCGACGGGCGCAGCGAGCACTGGTATCAGCCCGGCTTCACCCTGGTCGCCGCCGGCCTGCGGCCTGCGAGTTATGCCGTCAGCGGCACCGGCGACTGGCTGCCGCGCGGGATCAACTGGGTGCAGGAACACGCCGCCGAACTGGACCCGGAAAGCAATGTGGTCACCACCACCGGCGGGCAGCGGCTGGAATATGACTACCTGATCGTCTCGACCGGGCTGGTGCTGGACTGGGATGCGATCGAGGGCTTCGATCTGTCGCTGGTCGGCCCCGAGCACGGGATTTCCGCCCATTACGCCGGCCCGGACTATGCCGAGACCAGCTGGCGCGCGCTCGACCGCTTCACCGATGAAGGCGGCGTGGGCATGTTCGGCCGCCCGGCGACCGAGATGAAATGCGCCGGCGCCCCGGTGAAGATCTGCTTCCTGGGCGAGGATATCGCCACCACCAAGGGCAACCGCGGCAAGTGCGACTTCGTCTACAACGCGCAGGCGCCGAACCTGTTCGGGGTGCCGGTGATCCATCACCGCGTGCGCCAGATCATGGACGAGCGCGACATCACCTATCGCTACAGCCACGTGCTCAAGGCCATCGACCCGGGCGCGAAGACCGCGACCTATGCCACGCCCGACGGCGACGTGACCGACAACTGGGACTTCATCAACGTGGTGCCGCCGCAGCGCGCGCCGCAGGTGATCCGCGACTCGGGGCTGTCCTGGGCCGACCGCTGGACCGACCAGGGCTGGATCGAGGTGGACATGCAGACGCTCCGCCACGCGCGTTATCCCAACGTCTTTGGCATCGGCGACATCAACGGCGTGCCCAAGGGCAAGACCGCGGCCAGCGTGAAATTCCATCTGCCGGTGGTCGAGGATCACCTGGTCAGCGAGATCGCTGGGCGTGAGGGCACGCGGATGTATGACGGCTACACCTCGTGCCCGCTGATCACCCGCGTGGGGCGCGCAATGCTGGTGGAGTTCGACTATCAGGACAACCTGACGCCGTCTTTCCCAGGCATCATCGCGCCGCTGGAGGAGCTGTGGATTTCCTGGCTGATGAAGGAAGTGGCGCTGAAGGCCACGTATAACGCCATGCTGCGCGGGCGCGCCTGAGGCTGCCTGGGGAGGGGGGCTGTCTGCCCCCCGTCGCCCGTTCCGGGCGACTCCCCCCGAGGATATTTCTGCACAGATGATGGGGCCTGTGGGGCCTCGAGGAGGTAACGATGGAAGAATTCAGCCTGTCCACGATGATCGCGGTGTTCGAGGAGATGTTCGGCGCGTGGCTGTTCTGGGCCATGGTGGCGGTGGCGGTGGCGATCACGCTTGCCTGGATCTATGTGCTGGTCCGCGACCGCGCGCTTTCATTCCGCAAGTATCTGGTGGCGCAGCTTTCCATGCCCTTTGGCGCGGTGGCCGCCGTGTGGTTCGTGATGTGGATCACCAATTCAACGCTGGCCGACATCGGCGGGCCGATCGACTGGATCGTGCTTCTCGGCGTGGCCGTGCTGGGCGCCATTGGGCTGGCGATCCTTGTCTATGTGGTCCAGTCGCTGATGCGCGGGCGGCAGTCGGAGGCCTGAGCGATCACGGCAACGGGGGCAGGGTGGCCTGCACCCGTTTCGGCAGGCGCGCGCGGATGAGGCGGTAGCTTTCGGTCACCCGGTCGCGCAGCGCGCCCTTATCCGTGCCCCAGGGGATGTGCACCCAGCTTTGGTGGAAGTAGGGCGCGCGTTCGGCGCGGCCAAGATCGATCAGCAGGGCGGCGGTTTCCGTATCAGAGCATTTGACCGACACGCCGGTGTCCATGGTGCCGACAACGGCGAAAAGCTTGCCGCCCACCTTCCACGCGTCATGGCCGCCGCCCCAGGGGTCCGAGACCTCGGCCCCCGGCAGGATGGCGCAATGGGCGTTGACGATGGCGCGGGTCATGGCCGCAATGCTGCCGGGCGCGCGCCCGGCGGTCAAGCGGATTGGCGCTGGACAGGGGCGCGGGGGGCGTGGTAACGCCGGTGGCATGAGACGCTGTTGCTGCACCATCTGCATCTGCATTACCCGCTGACATTGCGCGGCGGGCCGTCTCTGGTTGACCTTCTCCAAATCCGGACACTCCCCCCGCCGCGCGCGTGAACCGCTTGCCGTGAGGGACGCATGACCGGAATCAGGCTTTACAACACCCGCACCCGGCGCAAGGAGGATTTTGCGCCGCTGGACCCGTCGAATGTGCGCATGTATGTCTGCGGGCCCACGGTCTATGGCCGCGCGCACCTGGGCAATGCGCGGCCCGTGGTGGTGTTCGATGTGCTGTTCCGGCTGTTGCGGCATGTCTATGGCGCGGATGCCGTGACCTATGTGCGCAACTTCACCGACGTGGATGACAAGATCAACGCCCGGGCGCGCGAGATGCAGGCGGCGGGTGACGGGCGTGACCTGAATGCGATTATCCGCACGCTGACGGATCAGACCATCGGCTGGTATCACGATGACATGGGCGCGCTGGGCGCGCTGCGGCCCACGGTGGAGCCGCGCGCGACCGAGTATATCGGCCAGATGGTGGGGATGATCGAGGGGCTGGTGGCGAAGGGCCATGCCTATGTGGCCGAGGGGCATGTGCTGTTCGATGTGCGCTCCTACCCCGAATACGGGCGGCTGTCGGGGCGGTCGGTGGATGACATGATCGCCGGCGCGCGGGTCGAGGTGGCACCCTACAAGCGCGATCCGATGGATTTCGTGCTGTGGAAGCCTTCGGCGGCGGACGAACCGGGGTGGGACGGGCCGGTTTGGGAAGGAAAGAGCATTAGCCGGGGGCGGCCAGGGTGGCATATCGAGTGCTCGGCCATGGCGCATGAGTTGCTGGGGGAGAGCTTCGACATTCACGGCGGCGGCATTGACCTGCAATTCCCGCACCACGAGAACGAGATTGCGCAAAGCTGCTGCGCGCATCCCGACGGCGGCTTCGCGCGGGTCTGGATGCACAATGAAATGGTGCAGGTCGACGGGAAGAAGATGTCCAAGTCCTTGGGCAATTTCTTCACCGTGCGGGACCTGCTGGATCAGGGCTGGCCAGGGGAAGTGATCCGGTTTGTCATGCTGCAGACGCATTATCGCAAGCCGATGGATTGGACGGAGGAGAAGGCGCGGGCAGCCAAGGCCGAACTTTTGCGTTTTCACCGCGCCGTCAAGGGGGCACCCGCTGAGTTCAGAGACGAAAACTACGACACTGTGATTGAAGCCCTAAAAGATGATCTGAACACATGGGGCGCATTGATGGGGTTGCGCAGGCTGCTGCATGCAATCGAGAAAGCCGAAGCCGGTGACTTTTACCAGCTTCGTATGGCGCTGAGTAATCTAAGACGTGATGAGTATTCAGATTCTGAGGTTTTGATGCGTGCCAAGGCAGTATTGCTCGATATGGCAAATCTAATGGGTATCTTGCTTCCCGGGCGAGGTAGTTGGGCGCAAGAAGTAGACTTGAGTGACTGGGCAACGAAGCTGAAAGTTACCAGAGAAAATGCGATTATTGAAAAAGACTTCTCTCTTGTCGATGAAATGAAAGCGGCATTGGTAGATGCAGGAATTGAAGTCCGCATGTCCAAGAATTCTGTCGAACTCGTGCCTGGTCCCGATTTCGACCCCACCAAACTGGAGGCCCTCAAATGACCGGAAGCGCCCCCTCCGCGGCATGTCCGCCCGTGCGCATGCACGGGCAGCGCCCGCCCGCCCCCCAGGCGGGCGCTGCCGCGCCCACCTCGGGCGGGCGCTGCCCGTGTCCCGACAGGTCATGCGTTCAGGAGGTTCACCCATGACCCCCGAACGCCTCACCCTCTACGACACCACCCTCCGCGACGGGCAGCAGACCCAGGGCGTGGCCTTTTCCACCGCCGACAAGCAAGCCATCGCGCGGATGCTCGATGGCCTCGGCGTGGACTATATCGAAGGCGGCTGGCCCGGCGCCAACCCCACCGACAGCGACTTCTTCGCCGCAAGGCCCCAGACCCGCGCCACCTTCACCGCCTTTGGCATGACCAAGCGCGCAGGCCGCTCGGCGGCGAATGACGAGGTGCTGGCGGGGGTGCTGAACGCGGGCACCCCGGCGGTCTGCATCGTCGGAAAGACGCATGACTTCCACGTCTCCACCGCGCTGGGCATCACGCTTGAGGAAAACACCGAAAACATCGCCGCCTCCATCGCGCATCTGGTGGCCGAGGGGCGCGAGGCGCTGTTCGATGCCGAGCATTTCTTTGACGGCTACAAGGCCAACCCGGACTATGCGCTGGGCTGCCTGCGCGCCGCCCATGACGCGGGCGCGGCTTGGGTGGTGCTGTGCGACACCAACGGCGGCACGCTGCCGGACGAGATCGGGCGGATCGTGGCCGAGGTGATCGCCGCGGGCATTCCCGGCGACCGGCTGGGCATCCACACCCATGACGACACCGGCAACGCCGTGGCGGGCACGCTGGCGGCCATCGACGCGGGCGCGCGGCAGGTGCAGGGCACGCTCAACGGGCTGGGCGAGCGCTGCGGAAACGCGAACCTGACCACGCTGATCCCAACGCTGCTGCTGAAAGAGCCCTACGCCAGCCGCTACACCACCGGGATCACCGAAGCGGGGCTGGCCGGGCTCACGCGCCTGTCGCGGCGGCTGGATGATATCCTCAACCGCGTGCCGCAGCGCTCGGCGCCGTATGTCGGCGCCTCGGCCTTCGCGCACAAGGCCGGGCTGCACGCCAGCGCCATCCTCAAGGACCCGTCGACCTACGAACACATCGACCCCGGCACGGTGGGTAACGCCCGCGTCATCCCCATGTCCAACCAGGCGGGCCAGTCGAACCTGCGCGCGCGGCTGGCCGACGCTGGGATCGAGGTGGCCCCCGGCGATCCGGCGCTGGCGGCGATCCTCGATGAGGTCAAGGCGCGCGAGGATCGCGGCTATGCCTATGACGGCGCGCAGGCGAGTTTCGAACTGGTGGCACGCAAGGTGCTCAACCAGTTGCCGCGCTTCTTCGATGTGGAGCGTTCGCGCGTGATTTCCGAGCGCCGCCGCAACGCCATGGGCGCGCTGGTGGTGGAATCCGAGGCCGTGGTGACGGTGCTGCTGTCCGACGGGACGCGGACCACCAACTACTACAAGAACGACAATGCCACCGATCTGCAGGACGCTGGCCCCTTCAACGCCCTTTCGCGTGCCCTGTCGCTGGACCTTGGCCCATATCAGAAGCATATCGAGGACATGCGGCTCACGGATTTCAAGGTGCGGATCACGCAGGGCGGGACCGAGGCAGTGACCTGTGTTACCATCGATTCGCACGACGATGCGGGCACCACGTGGTCCACGGTCGGGGTTTCGGCCAACCTGATCGATGCCGCGTTCGAGGCCTATCTGGATGCCATTGTCTGGAAGCTGATCCGCGCGGGGGCGCGCCCGGTGTAGGGCGACAGGCGGGCTTCGCAGCTCCGGGAAAGGGAGTGATGCCATGAGCGATCAGGCGTTCTTTGCCATCCATTCCTCGCTCCCGCGTGAAGGGCCGGGGGACCGATCCACCATTTCGTGGGCCATGGCCTTTGCCCGCCCGCCCGCCGACGGACGGATCCTGGATGCCGGGTGCGGACCGGGGGCGGATATCCCGTGGCTGGTGAAATACGTGCCGCGCGGGCGCGTGGTGGCCGTGGACAGCCACGCGCCCTATTCCCATCAGGCCCGCGCGCGGTTCCGTGGCGACCCGCGGGTCAAGGTGATCCACGGCGACATGCTGCAGCAGTCGGGGCCGTTCAACCTGGTCTGGGCGGCGGGTTCGCTCTATGCGCCAGGGGTGGAACGGGCGTTGCCGGTGCTGCGCCGGATGCTGGTGCCAGCGGGGCGGATCGTGTTTTCGGACCTGTGCTGGACCGGGCCGGAGCGGCCGCCCGAGGCCGTGGAGTTCTTCTCCCGCACATACCCCGCCATGGGCGATGAGATGACGCTGCGCTCCCGGGTCGCCCGGGCCGGAATGCGGTTTCATGTCTGCACCGAACTGAGCGCCTCCGCCTGGGAAGCCTATTACGCGCCGCTGGAAAAACGGCTGGAACTGCTGCGCCGGGACGTGCCCGGCGATCCCGATCTGGCCCGGCAGATCGAAACCCACGAGCGCGAGATCGAACTCTGGCGCGAATACGGGGATTGCTTCGGCTATCTGCTCTGTGTGGCCGCCCGGTGAGTCTGGACGCCTGCGCCGAACTGGTCCGCCGGGGTGACCCGGACCGGCACCGCGCGACGCTGGGCGCACCCCCGAAGGCGCAGGCGCGGCTCTGGCCGCTTTATGCCTTCAATCTGGAAATCGCGCGTGCGCCCTGGCTGACGCAGGAGCCGCTGATCGCCGAGATGCGGCTGCAGTTCTGGGCCGATACCGTGGCCGAGGCCGCGCGCGACGCAGCCCCGCGCGCGCATGAGGTGGCGGCTCCGCTGGCGGCGCTGATCCGGGATCGGGGGCTGCCGTTGGCGCCATTCGAGGCGATGATCGAGGCGCGCAAGCGCGACATCACCCGCGCGCCCTTCGACGACACCGAGGCGCTGCTGTCCTATATCGATGACACGGCGGGCGCCTTGACTGGACTGGCGGCGCGGGCGCTTGGTGCGGGCGAGGGCGCGCTTCCGGTGGTGGCCGAGTTTGCGCGTGGGGCGGGACTGGCCAACTGGCTGATGGCCGCGCCCGCGCTGGAGGCCGCCGGGCAGCCGCCACTCCCGCCCGGGGCCGAGCCCGCCGATCTGGCCGCGCATGGGCTTGCGGCGCTGCGTGGCGCGCGCGCCCGGCGCGCGCAGGTCCCGCGCGCCGCGCTGCCCGCGCTGTTGACCGGCTGGCAGGCCGATGCCGTGCTGACCCACGCCGCGCGCGACCCGGTCGCCGTGGCCGAAGGGCGCCTGCTGCCAAGCGAGTTCCGCCGCCGGGGCGTGCTGCTCTGGCGTGCGCTGAGCGGGCGCTGGTAGCGCGGTTTTCCGCTGCGCGCCGGGCGCGGGCGTGCTATGGCTCTGCGCATGTCCTTGTGGTCCCGCATATCCGATGCGCTGGCAGCGCTGCGCCAGGGAGAAAGCCTGAGCGCGGTCTTCGACCGGCTGCGCACGCCGCCGGAACGCACGGTGGGCTTTGCCATTGCGGTGATCGCACTGGGGGCCAAGATGGCCAAGGCCGACGGGCGCGTGACCCGCACCGAAGTCGCCGCCTTCCGCGAGATCTTCCACATCCCGCCCGAGGAAGAGGCCAACGCCGCGCGGGTCTTCAACCTGGCGCGGCAGGACGTGGCAGGCTTTGACGCCTATGCCCGCCGCATCGCCCGCATGTTTCCGCCCCGCGACCCGGTGCTGGTGGACCTGATGGAGGGGCTTTTCCATATCGCCATGGCGGACGGCGCCTTGCACCCCGATGAAGAGACGTTCCTGACCGAGGTCGCGGCGATCTTCGGGCTGACTGACCGGTGCTGGCGCTGCCTGCGCGCGCGCTTCGTCGGCGATGTGGAGCCGGACCCCTATGCGGTGCTGGAGGTCGAAGCCGACACACCGATCGAGGATATCCGCCGCCGCTACCGGCAGGCGGTGCGCGACACGCACCCTGACCGGCTGGCCGCGCGCGGTGTCCCGCCCGAGGCGGTGCGGCTGGCCGAGCGCCGCCTGCGCGATGTCAACCGCGCCTGGGAAGCGATCCAGCAGGACCGCGCCGCGTGACTGTGGCAACGCCGCTGCGCATCGCCACCTTCAACGTGGCCTGGTTCAACGCTTTGTTCGACGATCAGGACGGCCTGCGCATCGATGACGGCGCATCGGGGCGGCACGGCATCACACGGGCGCAACAGCTTGACGGGCTGGCCGCCGTGTTCCGTGCGCTCGATGCCGATGCAATCATGGTGATCGAGGCCCCGGACGAAGGGCCGGGCCGGTCCTGCGTGGCGGCGCTGGAAGGGTTCGCGCAGGCCAGCGGCCTTCGGGCGCACCGGGCGCTGATCGGCTTTGCCAGTGACAGCCAGCAGGAAATCGCCGTGCTGTTTGACCCGGAGCGGCTGCGCCTGATCCATGACCCGGCACCCGGGCGCGACGGCGCGCCGCGCTTCGACGGCCAATACGGCTATGACGACCCGGTGACCGGCCGCCCCGAGAAGGTGCGCTTTGCCCGGCCGCCGCTGGAGCTTCTGTGCGAAACGGCCAGCGGGGCGGTGTTCCGCATGATCGGCGTGCACACCAAATCCAAGGCCCCCGCCGGGGCGCGGGATGGCGCGGACCTGCAGCGGCTGGGGCTGGAGAACCGGCGCAAGCAATACGGCCAGTGCTGCTGGCTGCGCGCGCGGATCGACGATCACCTGCGCGCCGGTGATCCGCTGGTGGTGCTGGGGGATTTCAACGACGGCCCCGAGGTCGATGAATTCGAACACCTTTTCCCGCGCACCGGGGTGGAGATCGTGCTCGGCTGGGATCAGCCCGCTGAGATGCAGCTTTACGACCGGCACGCACGCATGGGTTTGAGCAAGCATCTGGCCGGCGCCCCGGTGTCGGCCCGGTTCCGGCTCCCGGACGGGCGATTCCTGTCGGCGCTCCTGGACTACATCATGGTTTCGCCCGATCTGCGTGAAAAGGCGCTGGAATGGCGCGTCTGGAACCCTTTCGACGACCCCGGCTGCTATGGCGACCCCGGCCTTTGCGCGGCGCTGATGGCGGCCTCGGATCATTTTCCGGTGACCCTGGACATTGACCTGTAGCGCGCCGCCCTGACCTGCGGTTATCCTTGCTCCATGCGTGGATTGCGACATTGGGTGGCGGCGGTCGTGCTGGGGGTTGGTGTGGCCCTGCCCGGCGCGGCCCTGGCAGACGAGAGCGATGCCGAGGGACAGTCCCTGGCCGAAGCGCTGGAAGGGCTGCGCTCCGGGGCCGAGGCATTGCTGCGCGGCTGGATGGACGAGGTCGAGCCCTATCTGCGCGAGCTTGAGCCGAAGGGCGAGGCGCTGGCCGAAGAGATGACCCGGTCCTTGCGCGAATTGTTCGAGCCGCTGGGCGGGATCGGTGCCTACCACCCGCCCGAGATCCTGCCCAACGGCGATATCATCCTGCGCCGCCGCCAGCCCACGCCGGAGGATGAAACCGACCCGCCCGAAGCTGACAGTGCCGACACCGAGGGGGAAGATCCCTTCGAGCTCTAGCGACCGGCAAGACCCCCGAGCAGCCTTGCGCGTCAGTCTTCTGTGGCTGTTGCCGTGCCGTTGCGCCTGGCGGTGCGCACCTTCGGTTCCACCTGCAGCATCCGCGCCAGCCCCTTGAAACGCTGTTCCGCGACCTCGGTGAACAGGTCCTGCGTCTCCGGGTTCAGGACCAGCTCCAGGACTTTCTTCTTGGGGAAATACTTCAGCGTGCCGCCGTTTTCCGGCCCGTCCATGGAAAACATCGCGCCAAAACGCATGGCGCGGCCCAGCACCTGCGCGGCGCGCAGCCGCTCCGGCGACAGCATCTTCGCCGCCTCGGCCAGTTGCGCCACAGCGCCATCGGTCTTGTAGCGATACATCAGCGCGAGGCCCAGAAACACCCGCTCGTCATGGGCCAGTCCGCCCAGGTTGGCGCGGGTGGCGGTGTCGAAGCAGGTGTCGGCGCGGTAATCGGGGTGGGCGCGCCAGTTTACATCATGCAGCAGGCAGGCGGCCTTGATGATGCGCAGCGTCTTGTCGGGCGCCGACCTCCAGAGCGGCAGCAGGAAGTCGAACAGCTTGCGCCCGAACCCGGGCAGGCGCGCGCTCTGGTGCTCGTAGAAGCGGCAGGCCTCGATCAGCGGGTCGCGGCGGCGCAGCTCCTCGGGCATCTGCTCATAAAGAATGCCCTCGCGGATGCCGTAGCCCGACACATGCACCCGCGTGGGATGGAACACGTGCACCAGTTGCCGCAGCACCACCGCCGCCAGCGGCACCAGCGCGATCCGGTCCGCCGACAGCCCGGTGCGCGCGCGCAATGTGTTCAGATCATGATCGGCCACCCAGTCCAGCGTCTTGCGGATGGATTTCGGCGTCATCGCGTATTCGTGCAGCACCGTCAGCGGATAGTTGCGCCGCGCCATGTCCAGCCGCGCCAGCGCCCGCCAGGAGCCGCCGACCAGATAGAGCGCCTCGTGATGATCGCCGATCTCGTCGCGCAGCCCGTGCAGGATCTTCCAGACGTGGGATCTCAGCCCCTTCTTGCCGCCCTTGACCTGCTGCAGGCGGAACGGCCCCAGCGGCGATGTCACGCAGCGATGCACCTGCCCGGCCCCGACCTCGGCCAGTTCCATGGACGACCCGCCGATGTCGCAGACCAGCCCCTCGGCGCCGGGCCAGCCGGTCAGCACGCCCTGGGCGGACAGCCGCGCTTCCTCGGCGCCGTCGATGACCAGCATTCGCAGCCCGGTCTCGGCCTCGACCTCGGCCATGAATTCGGGGCCGTCCTCGGCCTCGCGCATGGCGGCGGTGGCAACGATGGTCAGGTTGGACAGGTTCATGCCTCGCGCCAGCAGGGCAAAGCGTTTCATGGTGGCCAGCGCGCGGGTGCGTCCCTCGGGGTGCAGGCGCCCGGTTTCGGCCATCCCGCGCCCCAGCCCGCAAAGCACCTTTTCGTTGAAGAAATACGCCGGGCTGCGTGCGGCGCCGTCAAAGACCACCAGCCGGACGGAGTTCGAGCCCACATCGATCACGCCCACATGGCTGAGCGCCCGCGCCGAGGGATCGTTGAACAGGGGGCGTCCGAAAAACCCCTTTTGTGCCTCATCGGGCGAACTGCCGTCCATCCGCTGCGTCTCGCACAGATCATCGCTGTTGCAACGACCCTAGCGCCGCGGGCAGGGCGGGTCAATTCGCAAGAGCGCTTGACTTGGCACCCCGCCCGGCAAAGGATCGCCGAGGTCAGGGCAGGGGGGCGCATGGCGGGCCGGATCGCCGCAGAATTCCGCCGGTTGGGCAACACCATACGCTGGTCCTGGGCGGGATGGTGCGCGGCCTGGCGGTCCGAGAAATCGCTGCGGCAGTGGAGCGCGGCGCAACTGATCTCGGCGGCGCTGGCGCTGTGGCTGCCGCTCGGGCTTACGGAACGCGCGCTGATCATCGCGCTGGGGTTCCTGGTGCTGGCGGCAGAACTGTTCAACACGGCCATTGAAACCGTGGTCGACGAGATTTCCACCGAACCGCGCGAGGCCGCGCGCAGGGCCAAGGACTGCGCCTCGGCCGGGGTGGCGCTGACGGCCATCGCGGCGGCCGCGGCCTGGCTGGTGCTGCTGTGGGGATTGGTAGCGCCCGGATGATCCGGGTCAGCGCTGCCCGCTTGCGGGCAGCACGCCCCCGAAGCGCCACAGGGCGGGCGGGTGGGTGGCGCTTCGGGGGCGTTCCCCGCTCCGCCGGAGGCGCCTCAGCCCGCGATTTCGAAGCGGTAGCTTTCGATCACCGTATTCGCCAGCAGCTTCTCGCACATGGCGCGGACCTGATCCTCGGCGCTGGCGCGGTCGCTGGTGGCCAGCTCCAGCTCGATCAGCTTGCCCTGCCGGACGCCCGCGACTCCTTCGAACCCCAGCGCCCCCAGCGCGTGACGCACCGCCTCGCCCTGCGGGTCCAGCACGCCGTCCTTCAACATCACTTCCACTCGGGCTTTCATCGACCAGCCTTTCAGTTCATCAGCTTCGGCTTGGGCATCGGCGTCGCCGCATTGGGCATCACACCCAGACGCCGGGCAACTTCGGTATAGGCGTCCGATAGATTGCCCAGATCGCGGCGGAACACGTCCTTGTCCAGCTTCTTGCCAGTCTTCATGTCCCACAAGCGGCACGAATCCGGGCTGATCTCGTCGGCGACGATCAGGCGCTGGAAATCGCCGTCATAGACCCGCCCGATCTCGATCTTGAAATCCACCAGCTTGATGCCGACGCCCAGCATCACGCCGGACATGAAATCGTTCACCCGCAGCGCCAGCGCCACCATGTCGTCCAGATCCTGATGCGTCGCCCAGCCGAAGGCCAGCACATGCTCCTCGCTGACCAGCGGGTCGCCCAGCTTGTCATCCTTGTAGTAGAATTCGACGATGGGCCGGGGCAGTGCGGTGCCCTCCTCGATCCCCAGCCGCTTGGCAATCGACCCGGCGGCGACATTGCGCACCACCACTTCCAGCGGAATGATCTCGACCGCGCGGATCAGTTGCTCGCGCATGTTCAGGCGGCGGATGAAATGGGTGGGCACGCCGATGGTGTTCAGCCCCGACATGAAGAATTCGGACAGCCGGTTGTTCAGCACGCCCTTGCCGTCAATGATGTCATGCTTTTCCGCGTTGAAGGCGGTGGCGTCGTCCTTGAAATACTGGACCAGCGTGCCGGGTTCGGGGCCTTCGTAGAGGATCTTGGCCTTGCCTTCGTAAATCTTGGTGCGGCGTGCCATCAATGTCTCCGGAACAGGGATCGCCTGCGCGCGGCCCTTTTGGCCGCCGCAGGCGTGTTGGCGCTGCTATACGCCAAGCGCCCCGAGGGGGCAAGCGCGGCGGGCAGGCACGCTGCGGCGCCGTGGCGCGATTTCCGGGTTGCGGCGCGCGCGCCCTGCGGCCATATCAGGACCAGTCAGCAGCACCACAGGGGGCGATCCCGCCATGAGCACATTCGACGACCGCGAACGCGCATTCGAGAACAAGTATGCCCATGACATGGAAATGCAGTTCAAGGCCGTGGCCCGGCGCAACAAGCGGCTGGGTCTGTGGGCCGCCGGGTTGCTGGGCAGGACCGGGCAGGCCGCCGAGGATTACGCCATGGAGGTGATCCGCGCCGACTTCGAGGAGGCCGGCCACGAGGATGTGTTCCGCAAGGTCATGGCCGATCTGCAGGGCCAGGCCGACGAGGCGACAATCCGCGCGAAGATGGAAACCCTGCTGGCCGAGGCCAAGCAGGAACTGCTGGAGCAGGGCTGAACCCGGACCGCGCAGCACGCCACGCGCGGCCACGCACCATCGGGAGCCACAAGATGACCGACCCACTCAGCGCTGCGCTGGCCAGGCGTGACTGGTTGCTGGCCGATGGCGCCACCGGCACCAACCTGTTCAACATGGGCCTGCAATCGGGCGATGCGCCCGAGCTGTGGAACGTGGAGGCGCCCGAGAAGATACGCGCACTCTATCATGGCGCGGTGGAGGCCGGGTCCGACCTGTTCCTGACCAACTCTTTCGGCGCCAATGCCAGCCGGCTGAAGCTGCACGGCGCCGAGGCGCGGGTGCATGAGTTGAACCGCGCCGCCGCTGCGCTGGGGCGCGAGGTCGCCGAAGCCAGTGGGCGGGACGTGGTCGTCGCCGGGTCAATGGGCCCGACGGGCGAGATCATGGCGCCCATGGGCAGCCTGACCCACGACATCGCGGTCGAGATGTTTCATGAGCAGGCCGAGGGGTTGAAGGCGGGCGGGGCCGACGTACTCTGGGTCGAAACCATCAGCGCGGTCGAGGAATTCGCCGCCGCCGCCGAAGCCTGTGCGCGCGCCGGGATGCCCTGGTGCGGGACCATGAGCTTCGACACTGCCGGGCGGACCATGATGGGCGTGACGGCCGCGGACTTCGTGACGCAGGTGGAGAGGCTGGCGCACCCGCCGCTCGCCTTTGGTGCCAACTGCGGGGTGGGCGCATCGGACCTGTTGCGCACCGTGCTGGGGATCGCGGCGCAGGGACCGGCGCGGCCGGTGATCGCCAAGGGCAACGCGGGCATCCCGAAATACGTGGACGGGCATATCCATTACGACGGCACGCCGGAGCTGATGGCCGATTATGCGGTGCTGGCGCGCGACAGCGGGGCGCGCATCATCGGCGGCTGCTGCGGAACCATGCCCGAACACCTGCGTCTCATGCGCGCGGCGCTGGAAGAGCGTCCGCGCGGCGAACGTCCGGGGCTTGAGGCGATTGCCGAGGCTCTGGGCGGGTTCTCCTCGGCGTCCGACGGCAGCGACGGCGGCGGGACCCCGCGCGCCGGGGGACGGCGACGGCGCCGCGGGTGAGCGACCCGGCTCAGGCGAAAGGGTCCTCGGGGTAGCGCACGCCGATCAGGCACAGGCCATACGGCGGGGCGACCGGGCCGCAGGCGGCGCGGTCGCGGGCCTTCAGTGCGTCGCGGACTTGTCCGGGCGACCAGGCCCCGATGCCTGCCCGTTCCAGCGTGCCGACGATGCTGCGCACCTGGTTATGCAGGAAGGAGCGCGCGCGCAGGGTGATGCGGATCTCCTGACCGCCGGGCGTGGGATGTGCGGTGACGGTGATTTCGTCCAGCGTCTTGACCGGGGACAGCGCCTGGCACTGGCTGGCGCGGAAGGTGGTGAAATCATGATGCCCGACCAGATGCGCGGCGCCCGCCTGCATGGCCGCCGCGTCGAGCGGGTGCGGCACATGCCAGACCCGCTGCGCATCCAGCGCGGGCGGGGCGCGGCGGTTGAGGATGCGGAAGGCATAGGCGCGCTCGATGGCCGAAAAGCGGGCGTGGAAGTCGTCAGCGACCTGCGCGGCCTTGAGCACGGCGACGGGATGCGGGCGCAGATGCGCGTTGAGCGCGGCGCGCAGCCGGAACGGGTCCCAGGGGCGGGTCAGGTCGCAATGCACCACCTGCGCGGTGGCGTGCACCCCGGTGTCGGTGCGCCCGGCGGCGGCGATGGACGGGGTGTTCGGGTCAAGACGGTGCAAGGCGTCCTCGATGGCGCCCTGCACCGACGGCAGCGCCACCTGCCGCTGCCAGCCGCGAAATGGCGTGCCGTCGTATTCGATGCGGAGGGCGTAGCGGGGCATGGGCGTGCTGCTAGCGGATTTCGCGGGCTGGGGGAAGCGGGTGTGATGGAAGCGGATACGGGGGGCTCCCGCCCGTCGCCCGCGCATCGAAGATGCGCCGCCGCCCGTTGGGCCGGGCGGCGCGGGCAAGCCCGCGCCGCGGGGGGCGCCGCCCCCGTCCGGCCCTTTTGGGGCCGGACTCCCCCGGAGTATTTCCGGCAAGAAAACGGGAGGGGGCGCGCAGGGCTTGATGGGTGTGTTCGGGTATTTCTGGCAAGATGAAGTCGAGGCGGGCGCAGAGGCCTTGGGGGCGGTGTGTCAGCGTGGCATGTGCCGGGCGCGCCAGGTGGCCCAGGCTTCGGGGGTGTCGAGGTCGGTGGTGGCGCGGTCGTCTTGCAGCGGGTGGTGCCGGGTCGTGGCGGGCAGCAGGGGGCGGGCGCCCTGGTCGCCGCGCAGCGCGCGCAGGGCCGGGAACAGGGGGCGGGGCAGGATCACCGGGTGGCCCGGGGTGCCGGTGGCGGTGGCGGCGCGGAGGGGGGTGTCGGGGCGGCGTGACCAGGCGTGGAAGAGTGCCGCGATATCGTCGGTGGTGATCCCGGGCATGTCGGGCAGGAGGATCATCAGCGCGCGGGTGCCGGTCTGCGTCGCCCAGGCAGCGCCTGTGCGGAGCGAGGCGGCCATGCCTTCGGCGGCCTCGGGCACGGGCAGGACCGTGACGGCCAGACCGTCCAGCGCGGTGCGGCGGGCGCGGTCTTCGGGGCGCAGGGTCACGGCGGTGGCGGCGCCGGTGGCCATGGCGCGCGCGGTCTGACGGGCGAGGAGCGCGCGGCCCTCGACCGGTTCCAGCAGCTTGTCGCGCCCGCGCATCCGCGCACTGGCCCCGGCGGCGGGCAGGAGCACCGCGCAACCGGGGGGCAGGGGCGTGACGGCCACCCCGCCTCAGCGTTCCGGGATCAGCCCGCGCGGGCTGAACCGCAGCACCAGGAGCAGCGCCACCCCCATGGTAAAGAGCCGCATGTAGGAGGCCGAATCGAGCAGGTGGCGGCGCAGGTCCGAGTCGACATCCATGTTCGACGTGACGATTTCCATCAGCCAGCGGCCCGCCGGTTCCACCTGCACCCAGAGGAACCAGATCACGAAGGCCCCCAGCACCGACCCCCAGTTGTTCCCCGACCCGCCGACGATCACCATCACCCAGACCAGGAAGGTGAAGCGCAACGGCTCGTAGCTGCCGGGCGTCAACTGCCCGTCCATGGACACCATCATCGCCCCCGCCAGCCCGCAGACCGCCGAGCCGAGGACGAAGATGTTCAGATGCCGCCGGGTCACGTTCTTGCCCATGGCGCGTGCGGCGACCTCGTTGTCGCGGATGGCGCGCATCATCCGTCCCCAAGGCGAGTTCAGCGCCTTCTCGGCCAACCAGATCAGGATCGCCAGCACGATGGTGAACAGCATCGCATAGCCCAGCGCCGAGAGGATCGCCGCCGTTTCCGGGACCGTCCAGCCCAGCCGCGCGGCGAGTTCCTGCACCCAGGGCTGCGGCTGCAGCTCCACCGGGCGGGTGACGGGGCGGGGGATGCCGGTGACGTTGTTGACGCCGCGCGCCAGCCAGCGTTCGTGCTTCAGGATCGCGATGATGATCTCGGATATCCCCAGCGTGGCGATGGCCAGATAGTCCGAGCGTAGCCCGAGGCTGATCCGCCCCACGACCCAGGCCGCCCCGGCGGCAAAGACCGCGCCCACCGGCCAGGCCAGGATCACCGGAAGGCCGAGGCCGCCCAGATACCCCTCGGACGCCGGGTTCACCGCCTGGATGGCGCTGGTCGCGGGGGCGAAGAAGAAGCGCGACACCCCCCAGCCGACGACGATCACGCCCAGGATCGCCGCCCCGCGCAGTCGCCCCGGCGTCATGCGCTTGTAGACCGCCACCGCCGCCAGGATCGTCGCCAACCCCAGCATCAGGCCCAGGATGGTGCCCAACCCTCCTGCGGCCCAGGCCTCGGTCACCGGCGGCATGGCGATCAGCACCGCCGCCAGCCCGCCAACGGCGGTGAACCCCATGATGCCGACGTTGAACAGCCCCGCGTAACCCCACTGCATGTTCACGCCCAGCGCCATGATTGCCGAGATCAGGCTCATGTTCAGGATGGTCAGCGCCAGTTGCCAGCTTTGCAGCGTGGCGGTCAGCAGCAGCACCACGCCCATGGCGGCAAACAGGCCGATATTGCGCCAGTTCACGCTCATATCGATTTCCCCCTGAAGATACCCGTGGGCCGGAAGATCAGCACGATGACCAGAATGGCGAAGGTGACGGCGAACTTGTAATCCACGGGCAGCAGTTGCAGCATGCTGTCGGGGCCCATGTCCTCGGGCATCAGATGGGTGAAGAAGCGCCGCCAGGCATAGGTGATGCCCATTTCGGAAAACGCCACCACATAGCCGCCGACGATGGCGCCGATGGGCGAGCCGAGCCCGCCGACGATGGCGGCGGCGAACATGGGCAGCAGAAGCTGGAAGTAGTTGATGGGCCGGAACCCCTTGTCGAGGCCATAGAGCGTGCCTGCGGTCACCACCAGCGCGGCCACGATCACCCAGGTTATGGTGACCACGCGTTCGGGGTTGATGCCGGAAAGAAGCGCCAGATCCTCGTTATCGGAATAGGCGCGCATGGATTTGCCCGACTTGGTGCGCGTCAGGAACCAGAACAGCGCCACCATGACCAGCAGCGCGGTGATGATCGTGATCGCCTGCGCCGAACGCAGGGCCAGCCCCTCGGCCAGCCCGCTCCATTCACGGAAATCCCGCACCGAGAAGATGAAACGCTCGCCGTCCTCGAACCGCCGCTCCGAGGTGCCGATGAAGAGCCGCGTCAGCCCGTTGGTGACGAACATCACCCCCAGCGAGGCCATGACGAAGGTCAGGGGTCGCGCCTTGACCTGTCGGAAGAAGCGATAGACCAGCCGGTCGGTGACCAGCAGATAGACCGCCATCGCGGCAATCCCCACCGGAATGGCCAGCAGCGCTGTGGGGATGATCCCGCCGCCGGTGATGCCGATGGCCTGAAACCCCCAGGTGGTGAAGATCACCACCATGGTGCCAAAGGCCATGATATCGCCATGGGCGAAGTGCGAGAACCGCAGGATGGAATAGATCAGCGTGATCCCCAGCGCCCCAAGCGCCAACTGGCTGCCATAGGCAAAGGCCGGGATCAGGACGAAGTTGGTGAGCGTGATCAGCGCGGAAAGCGGATCCATGGGCTCAGCTCCTTTCGCATTCGGCCATGACAATCGCGGAATGGCCCATCGCGGGGTCGGGGAAGGACAGCACGCTCAGCCGTCCGGTGTCGGGTTCGACCATCAGCAGTGTGGTCTCGGCACCGAAGGTCTCGCCCCAGACCTGAGCGCCGGACCACGCCGGGTCCAGCCGGGTCAGCAGCAGCGGATCGCCGACGGCATCGAATTCCAGCAGCAGCCGCCCGTCATCGTCGGACAGGAACAGCGTGGTGAAATCGGCCTCGACCCCGCAAGCGCCTTCGGCGCAGATATCCAGCACGCGGCAGGTGGTGACATCTTCGGCGATGACCGGTTCGGGCAGCGCGGCAAGGCCGCCGCCCAGGGCCAGCACGGCGCAGGCAAATCGCATGGTCCGGTGCATGTCGATCACCCCCCCAGAAAGCTGCGCCGCACGTCGGGGTCGGCCAGAAGCGCCTTGCCGGTGTCGGTGTAGCGGTTGCGGCCCTGCACCATGACGAACCCCTTGTCGGCGATTTCCAGTGCCTGGCGGGCGTTCTGCTCCACCATCAGGATGGGGATGCCGGTGCGCGCGACCTCGATGATGCGGTCGAACAATTCGTCCATCACGATGGGCGAGACCCCGGCGGTGGGCTCGTCCAGCATCAGCACCTTGGGCTTGGTCATCAGCGCGCGGCCCACGGCGACCTGCTGGCGCTGACCGCCCGAAAGCTCGCCTGCCGCCTGGCGGCGCTTGTCGCGCAGGATCGGGAACAGGTCGAACACCTGCTCGCGCGTGTCCGAAATGTCGTCGTCGCGGATGAAGGCGCCCATTTCCAGGTTTTCCTCGACCGTCATGCCGGGGAAGATGTTGCCGGTCTGCGGCACGAATCCCATGCCCGCGCGCACCCGCGCCTGCGGGCTGAGGTCCGAGATATCGGTGCCGTCCAGCAGCACGCGGCCCTTTCGCAACTGCAGCATGCCGAAAACGGCCTTCATGGCGGTGGACTTGCCCGCGCCGTTGGGGCCGACGATCACAGCAATCTCGCCGCGTTCGACGGACACGGTGCAGTCATGCAGGATATCGGCGCCGCCGTAGCCGCCGGTCATGTTCTCGCCGATCAGGTAGGGGTCGGCCATGGCTCAGTCCTCCGGCGCAGGGCGCAGCAGCCGCGCGAGGTCGCGGGCCGTCTCGGCAAACCCGTCCTCGTCCTCGACATCCTCGCCGGCTAGGAACAGGGTCAGCCAGTCATCGCCATCGGCCAGCAGCAATACGGCCAGCGGTTGCGGGTCGCCGTCGAAGAATTCGATGAAGACATCGAGCGCCACGGTCGCGTGCTCGGTGGTCAGAGTGTCGCGGAACCGGCGCACCGGCGCGGCGTCGCCGTCGTCCAGCGCTTCCTCGGTCAGATCGGTCTCGAGCCGCGACAGACCTGCGTCCAGTGTGCTCGCCTCGGCAGGGTCGAGCCAGTTCAGGCTAGCCTCGAGGTAGTAGGGCGGCGCTTCATAGGCGGTCACCCCGTCCTCGTCCGTGACGGGGATCTGGCTGGCCCCGGCCCAGAGGCTGCCTGCATCAGGACAAAGCGCGATCTGTCCGCCCAGCGGCAGACAGGCGGGCTGCGCGGTCACGGTGGTGGGGATGAAGGCAAGGGTCAGGGCAAAGAGCGGGGCGGAAAGCTGGGCGGTCAGGGCGCGGCCCGGCATGCGACCGGCACGGATCACAGCGTCGCCTCCTCTTTCTGGACGACCTTGTTCTTCAGCCCGGTGCCAAGATAGGCCTCGATCACTGCCTCGTTGGCCTTGATCTCGTCCAGCGTGCCCTCGGCCAGCACCTTGCCCTCGGCCATGCAGATGACCGGGTCGCAGATGCGGCCGATGAAATCCATGTCATGCTCGATCACCACGAAGGTATAGCCGCGCTCCTGATTCAGGCGCACGATGGCATCTGCGATGGTGTTCAAGAGCGTGCGGTTCACCCCCGCGCCGACCTCATCCAGGAACACGACCCGCGCATCCGTCATCATCGTGCGGCCCAGTTCCAGAAGCTTCTTCTGCCCGCCCGAGATCATCCCCGCCTTTTCATCGGCGATATGGTCGATGGTCAGGAACTCCAGCACCTCGTTGGCGCGGCGGCGGATTTCCTCTTCCTCGCGCCGCACCTTGCCGCGTTCGAACCAGGCCGACCACAGGTTTTCGCCCGACTGGCGCGGCGGCACCATCATCAGGTTCTCGCGGCAGGTCATGGTGTGAAATTCATGGGCAATCTGGAAGGTGCGCAACAGGCCCTTGTCGAACAGTTCATGCGGCGGCAGGCCGGTGATGTCCGCGCCCTCCATGTAGACCTTGCCCGAGGTCGGCGGCAGCACGCCCGCGATCACGTTGAACAGCGTCGTCTTGCCCGCGCCATTGGGGCCGATCAGCCCGGTGATGGAGCCTTTCTCGATGGTCAGGCTGGCGCCGTCCACAGCATGGAAGCCGCCGAAATGCTTGTGCAGATCCTCGACCCGGATCATCGCCATGGCACTCTCCCTGTCGCCAGCTTTAGCCTGTCCCGTTGGCCGGGATCCTCTGGCTTGTTCTGAAACGGCCCGGGGAGCGTGGATGCCCCCCGGGCCGGGTGCCCTTTTCCGGGCGTCCGGATCAGTGGAAGCGGACGGTCACGAACTCGCCGTCCTGGACCACATGCTCGCGGAAGTTGCCTGCCGCTTCGCCCGGACCCACCAGTTCCACATTGGTCGCACCGATGTAGTTGATCTCGCCGCCGTCAGCGAGGATCTGGACCGCGCGGCCCAGTTCGCCGGGCAGGATCTCTTCGCCCGGTGCGTTGGCAACGTTCAGGATGTTGGCGGCAATGCCCGCGGGCGTGGCTTCGCCTGCAGCCTGCGCGGCCAGCGCCAGAAGTGCCGCGGCGTCATAGCTTTCGCCGGTGAAGGAGCTTGCGGTCAGCACGTTGTTGGCCTCGCCCAGCGCCGCAAAGGCATCCGCGCCGGGACCTTCGACACCGGGCAGGGTGCCCACGGTGCCCTCGATCGCATCGCCCGTGGCGTCGATCAGTTCCTGGCCGAACATGCCGTCCCCGATGAAGAACTGCTCGAACGCGCCCAGCTCCCAGGCGGTGCGCAGCATGGCGCCGCCACCATCGGTGTAGCCCAGGATCACCAGCGCGTCGCCCCCGGCTGAAGCCAGCGTGCCCGCTTCGGCCGAATAATCGCCGCGCCCATCCTCGTGCGGGACCGAGACGGTGACCGTCCCACCCATTTCCTCGAAGTTTTCGATGAACGCGTTGGAGAAGCCCGCGCCGTAGTCGTTGTTGGTGAAGGTCACGGCCACTTGGTCGATGCCACGCTCCATCACGATCCCGGCCAGAACCGCGCCCTGGCGCGCGTCCGAAGGCGAAGTGCGGAAGAACATCCCGTTCGATTCGGTGGTGGTGAAGGCGGGCGAGGTCGCCGAGGGCGAAATCATCGGAACGCCTGCGGACATGGCCACGTTCTGCAGCACCGACATGGTGACGCCGGAGCAGTCGGCGCCCATGATGGCGGCCACACCGTCGGCCGAGATCAGGCGCTCGGCGGCGGCCTGCGCGGCGCTGGAATCAAGGCAGGTCGAATCCGCACGCACCGAACCGATCATCTGACCATCCAGGATGCCCCCGGCCTCGTTGATCTCGTTCCAGGCCATCTCGGCCGAATCCGCCATGTGCGGGGTGACCGATTCAATCGGCCCGGTGAAGCCCAGCAGCACGCCGAACCTGATGTCATCGGCGATCGCCGCCCCGGCGCTGAATGCCAGCGCGGTGCTGGCCAGCAGAAATTTTTTCATCACGACACTCCCTTGTGTTGGTCTTGCGTTACGGTCTTTGACCTTGTGCACAATCGCGGCTCGCGGCGTTTCAGACACGCTGAAACCGGGCGCGCCCCGCAACCATGCGATTTGTGTAGCACGGCGTTTCAAACCCGAAAAGTGGGTTTGCGCGCGGGCTTGGGCAGTTTGGCAGCCACATTTGCGCTATGTTGTGGCGCGGGCAGAGCCGGATCGTGCCCGCGCTGTTCAGAGCGGAACGCCCGGTTCTCCGCGAGAGTCCCGCCCCTGCCAGACGCGCCAGCGCCAGTGCTGCGCGCCATCGGGCGCGTCAATGCGCAGGATCAATTCGCGGCGCGGTTCACGAGGCAGGCCGAAAGGCGCGCCGACAGCCTGGCTGACGGCGATCACGATATCGGCCAGCGTCTGGCTGCCGGTGCGCGGCGCCAGCTCCATGCTGTAGGCCCAGGGCTGGCCGCAGCCGTCCAGCGTTCCGGTGCCGCGCGCCATCTCGGACGGGGGGAAAGCCGCGCGGCAGCGCCGTCCGTCCGCCAGCACAACCCGCGCATGGCCGCGCTGGGTCTCCACGCTCACTGGCGGCGCCTCCGCGCGCGGCGCCGCCCCGTCACCGCCCATGCACCCCGCAAGGAATAGGGCCGCCACCAAAAGCGCGGGTCCGGCATGGGGACGCGATGCAGGCAGAGTGCGGGGCATGGACGGACTCCTTCGCGCGCATCCGGTCGGTTCCGGTGCACAGTGGCGACAGGCCGGCAGGTTCGCGGGCAGACGTGAGTGTACGCCGCCGCGACCCTGCGCGCGCCAGTTTTCATTTGACGCGACTCGGGCCGCAGGGTATTTTATTGAACGGTCGTTCAATAACGGGAGGAGCGCCGATGTTCACGGCGTCCATGAGCTTCGATCTGGGCGAGGATATCAACGCCCTGCGCGAAATGGTGCACCGCTGGGCGCAGGAGCGGCTGAAGCCCATGGCGGCGGATATCGACCGCGACAACACGTTCCCGCATCTGCTGTGGCGCGAACTGGGCGATCTGGGTCTGCTGGGCATCACCGTGCCGGAAGAGTTTGGCGGCGCCGATATGGGCTATCTGGCCCATGTGATCGCGATCGAGGAGATCGCCCGCGCCTCGGCCTCGGTCTCGCTCAGCTATGGGGCGCATTCGAACCTGTGCGTGAACCAGATCAAGCTGAACGGCTCGCCGGAACAGCGGGAGAAATATCTGCCGAAGCTGGTCAGTGGCGAGCATGTGGGCGCGCTGGCCATGTCCGAAGCGGGCGCGGGTTCGGACGTGGTGGGCATGAAGCTGCGGGCCGAGAAGAAGAACGACCGCTACGTGCTCAACGGCACCAAGTACTGGATAACCAACGGCCCCGATGCCGATGTGCTGGTCGTCTATGCCAAGACCGACCCGGCAGCGGGATCCAAGGGGATCACCGCCTTCCTGGTCGAAAAGACCATGGCGGGGTTTTCCACCTCGCCCCATTTCGACAAGCTGGGCATGCGCGGGTCCAACACCGCCGAACTGGTGTTCGAGGATGTGGAAGTCCCCTTCGACAACGTGCTGGGCGAGGAGGGGCGCGGCGTGCGCGTGCTCATGTCCGGGCTGGATTATGAGCGCGTGGTGCTTTCGGGCATCGGGACGGGCATCATGGCCGCCTGCCTGGACGAGATCATGCCCTACATGAAGGAACGCCAGCAATTCGGTCAACCGATTGGCAATTTCCAGCTCATGCAGGGCAAGATCGCCGATATGTACACGGCGATGAACTCGGCCCGCGCTTATGTCTACGAGGTCGCGAAGGCCTGCGATTCGGGGCGCGTGACGCGTCAGGATGCCGCCGCCTGCGTGCTCTACGCCTCCGAGGAAGCGATGAAGCAGGCGCATCAGGCGGTGCAGGCCATGGGCGGCGCCGGGTTCATGAATGACAGCGCCGTCAGCCGCCTGTTCCGGGACGCCAAGCTGATGGAGATCGGCGCGGGCACTTCCGAGATTCGGCGCATGCTGGTGGGGCGCGAGTTGATGG
>LFIK01000523.1_pt1 | contig 28943 bp, 27 predicted proteins | sample 643401 | NCBI WGS metagenome assembly LFIK01 (sample SAMN03777447, study PRJNA286221) | soda lake metagenome | biome: soda lake; feature: Kulunda steppe; material: water; isolation source: sample T5-Br brine of Lake Tanatar-5 | place: Russia: Kulunda steppe | collected 2010-07
CCCGCCGCTCGCGAATCGCCGTGCCGGCGGTAACTTCCTGTTTGCGATTTGCGCGTTAGGGTGCCGGGATTATCGGGTTGCGAGGCGCCAATGTCGAACGAATGGATCATCGAGGTTCTGCGCGATCTGCGCAGCTTTTCGCAGCAGAACGGGCTCGACAGCCTTGCCGCCGATCTCGATCGGACCCTCGTGACCGCGCGATCCGAAATCGCCCGCGATGGCGGCGCCGAGCGGGGCGCGGCCCCGCAGCCCGATGTGCTCCGCTTTCCCGGCTCGGACCCGAACTGACAGCCTCGCCATTTATGGGGGGGCAGGATCGGCGAATATTCCCGCCGCCGCCGGGATACCCTGACGCTCTTTCGAACCGGTGACATCGAGGGGGGCGCGATGCAGCATGCTTGGGTATTCGAAGTTCTGGAGGACATGAAGGCCTTCGCCGAACATCACGGTTTCGACGCGCTCGCCGCGCAGCTTGAGGATGCGCGGCTCACGGCGGCCGCGGAAATCCCCGAACAGGAGCTTCGCGGCGGCGCGCGGTCCGCACCGTCACGGGACCCGTCGGACATGCCCGGCGACGGCAAGCCGTGCCGCGCCGAGGTCTGGCGTGGCCCCGATATCTTCCGCTACGGGCCACACGGCCGCAACTGACCGTGGCGCCGCGACGGGCCTCGGCTTGACGGCCGACGCGCCTTCGTCAACTGTTCCGTGTGCACTCGCGGGCGTGATCGCGCTCAAGAGGTGGGCGGAGCGGTGTAGGCGGCGAATGCGGGACCAACTTGACGGCATTCTCGAAAAGCTTCAGGCGGCGCAGGATCTGGCCGATCTGCAGCGCGCCGCCGAGGCGCTGCGCGATCACTACGCCATCGCGCATATCGTCTATCACTGGGTGAGCAGTGCGGGCGATCAATACGGCGCGGGCACCTACAGCCAGGCCTGGGTGGATCGCTACCTCGAGAAGGGGTATCTGCGCCTCGATCCGGTCCTGCATGGCTGCATGCGGCGTTTCGATCCGGTGGACTGGAAGCAGCTCGACTGGTCCGGACGCGCTGTGCAGGCATTCTTTCGCGAGGCTCAGGATTACGGCGTCGGCAATCAGGGCTGGACGCTGCCGATTCGCGGCCCCGGCGGGCAATTCGCGCTCTTCACGGCCTCGGATCGCTGCGACGACGCCACATGGGCCGCCTTCATCGCGCGCGCGCAACGCGAGATGATCATCCTCGCGCATGAATTCAACAAGAAGGCGCTCGAATTCGAGGGCGGCGCGCAGGGCGCTCCGGCGCCGCCGCTCTCGCCGCGCGAGCAGCTCGCGATGACCTGCATCGCCAAGGGGTTGAGCCGCGCGCAGGCCGCGCATGAGATGGGCATCTCCGAGCACACGCTGCGGGTCTATATCGAGGCGGCGCGCCACAAGCTCGGCGCGCTCAACACCACCCATGCGGTCGCCCGCGCCCTGAGCCGCGACGTGATCGTGCTCTGAAGCTCGCGCTTAGCGCGGCGTTCGACTCCCGTTCTCCACCGCAACCGGACATTAACCTTGAACGCGCAGCCTTCCCGCATCGTTTGGACAGGAGGCCTCGCCATGCTGCATTACGTCTACGGTCACGATCTCCTGGCTCACACGCGGCTGGCCGACAGCATGTTCCGCGATCGCGGCGCGCAGTTCGCCGACCGGCTCGGATGGGCTGTCGCGGTGGATGTGAACGGACATGAGCGCGACTCCTACGATGCGCTCGATCCGCTCTACGTGATCTGGGAATTGGCCGACGGCACGCATGGCGGCTCGATGCGCTTCCTGCCGACCACCGGGCCGACGATGATCAACGACCATTTCAGCCATCTGTGCGGCGGCGTGCGTATCGAGAGCCCGCTGATCTGGGAGTGTACGCGATTTTGCATTTCACCGCGGGCGGATCGGCGGGCGGCGGCGGGGTTGGTTCTCGGCGCCGGGGAGCTGATGCTCAATTTCAGTATCGAACATTTCTGCGGCGTGTTCGACCCGCGCATGGAGCGCATCTACAAGCTCTACGGCATCGCGCCCGACGTGATCGGCGAAAGCGGCGTGGGTACGGCCCGCATCGCCGTCGGGCTTTGGGAGATGCGCCAGGCGGCCTATGACGACATGCTCGGCCGGCTCGCCATCACGGGGGCGACCGCGCGCGGCTGGTTCGAGCGGTCGCTGCATGCGCCGGTGCCGATGCTCGAAAGCGCCTGAGCGCGCCGGGCGGCTGGTGCCGCCTGCGGCGGCGCGCTAGGGTCGGCGCATGACGATGCCCGAATTCTCAGAGGATCAGAAAGCCGCTTTCGACCGCGTCGCCGGGATCCTCGACGGTGCCGGGGTGGAGATCGTGTCCGGCACACTCACGCCGCGCGCCGAGGGCGCCGCGCAGGTTCTCGCGATCCTCGGCAAGGCGGGGTCCGGCAAGACGATGCTGCTCGCCGCGCTCACCGAGGCGCTCACCGAGGCCGGGGTCGAGACGGTCTCGGCCGATTACGAGGGCCGCCGGCGCCGCGACCGGCGCACGCTCGCAGTGCTGGCACCCACGAACAAGGCCGCGAGCGTGCTGCGCGCGCGCGGCGTGCCGGCGACGACGATCCACCGCATTCTCTACACACCGGTCTACGATCCCGAATACGAGAAGATCGCCGAATGGCTCGCCGGGAACGGGCCGCGCCCGGCGATAGAGGGGCTGGCGGATGCGGCGCTCGAGCGTGCGCTTGCCTTCTACGGGGCCGTCAAGTCGATCCCCGGCGCGCTCGCGGCGGCGGGGCTGCGCGGGTCGGACTTCATCAAGGGCTGGTCGCGGCGCGAGTCCCCGCTCGATATCGGGCTGGTGGACGAGGCGTCGATGCTGGATGCCCGCCAGCTCGATGATCTTCAGGAAATCTTTCCCACCCTCGTGCTGTTCGGGGATCCGGCGCAGCTCGCCCCGGTGGGCCAATCGGGCGCGATGGTCTTCGACTCCATGAAGGCGGACCGTCGCATCACCCTGAACCGCATCCATCGGCAGGCGCGCGGCAATCCGATTCTCGATCTCGCGCATGCGCTGGGCGATCCCGAGCTCGAATTCGAGGCCTTCGAGCGCCGGGTCGAAGCCGCCGCGGCGCAGGATGATCGTGTCGTGATCGCGCCGCGGGTGGACGCGGATCTGATGGCGCGCTCGCCGGTGCTCGTCTGGCGCAACGCGACACGGATGCGCCTGATCCAGGCGTTCCGCGCCGCGCATCAGGCGCCCGCGGACGATCTTCTGCCCGGCGAGCCGCTGATCTGCGACGGGCTGGAGCTGCCGCTCAAGCATCGCAAGCGGCGCATCGATCTCGAGGCGCGCGGGCTGATCAAGGGCACGCAGGTGATCTATCTCGGCCCCGGGCGCGGTCCGGGCTTCGCGCGGGTGCATGTCATCGGGGCCGAGGCGCCGCAGCTTTCGGTCGCCTCGATCATCAAGATCGAGCATCCCGACGCCGAGGAGCCGTTCATCCCCTCCGCGGCGCGCATGGGCGCGGCCTTCCTGCATGGCGCGGCCGTCACGATTCACAAGGCGCAAGGGTCGCAATGGCCGGATGTTCAGGTCTTTGCGCCCGATCTTTATGCGGCGGCGCGCTCGGGCCGGGCCGAGGCGGGCGTTCCGCTGTGGAAGCGGCTCGCCTATGTGGCGATCACCCGCGCGGAGCACCGGCTGCACTGGGTCGTGCGCAACCGGCTCGCCCGGCCGCGCGAAGCGCTCGGCACGGCGGATCTCGCCGCACCCGCCGCGCCGCTCGCGCTGGAGTCCGAGTGATTACCGGAACGCGGCGCAGGGATCGTCGCGCTCCGGCGCGTCGGTGACGACCCAGCGGTCATAGGGCTGCGGGGTGTCGGGCGCGGCCTCGAGTTGCCCGATGCTGAGCACCGAAAGCCCCGGCGCCGCGCGCTTCAGCTTGGCGGGCACGCCCCAATCGGTGCGCGCATGGCCGTTGCCCGTGATCATCACGACCGGTCCCTTTTCGGCGGCCGCCATCGCCGCATGTGCGAGCGCGGCGTCGCGCAGGCGCTGGGCCTCGACCATGCCTGAAAGCAACTCCTCGGGGAGCGCGTCGCAATGCGCGCGCGCCTGCAATCGTTCGCGGTCGGCCTGCCTGCCGTCGGACAGATCCCGGTCGAGGCCGAGCCGTCGCCCCGCCGCCGCGTCGACTTCCTCGGCGAACACGGCCGCGGCACCCGCGCCGACGGCCCCACGCACCGCATCGCGCGCCAGCCCGCCGCCGATGATCGCCGCGTCGGGGGCGGCGGTGAAAATCGGGTGGTACATCGCGAAATCGGGCCAGCCGCGGTCCTGCCATTCGAGCGCCTCGGCGAGGGCGGCACGATCGCCGCGCAGCTCGGGGGTCACCGACCTGGCCAGCTCGGGGGTCAGCATCTCGAACACGATCGTCGACGGTTCGATGGCAGCGACCGCCGTCGCCTGGTTCTCGTGATGATGCGGATTGTCGTGCAGCTCGCCGAGAATGATCACATCTGCCTGTGGCAGATCCGTGAGCGCCTCGGCCGGGATCTCTTCGGCCGAGGCGGTCGCCGCCGCGAGCAGGGCGGCGAAAAGGGGCGCGCGCCACATCATGCGAGAAAGTGATGCACCTCGCGCGACTGCGCCTCGAGCGTCTTGCGCATCTTGGAAAAGGCCGCAGCTTCGAGCTGGCGAACCCGTTCTTTCGACAGCCCGAGTTCGCCACCAAGGCTTTCGAGTGTGCGGCCCTCGGGGCGCAGCTTGCGCTCGGTCACGATGAAGCGTTCGCGGTCGTTGAGCGCGTCCATCGCCGTGCCGAGCCATTCGCGCAGCTGATCGTTGTCGTGGCTGTGCTCGACGATTTCGGCGGCCTGCGTGCCGCCATCCTCGAGCGCGTCGATCCATTCGCGCCCGTCCTCGTCGGCCGATTGCGTCGCGTTGAGCGAGTAATCCGACCCCGACAACCGGCCGCTCATCATCTCCACATCGGCCACCGACACGCCGACTTCGGTGGCGATCATCTCGCGCAGCTGGTGGCTGTCGAGCTCCTCGCCGCGCGCCATGGCCTCGCGCTCGATCTGGGCCTGCACGCGGCGCATGTTGAAAAACAGTGACTTCTGGCTGGAGGTCGAACCGGTGCGCACCATGGACCAGTTGCGCATCGCATAGTCCTGGATCGACGCCTTGATCCACCACACCGCGTAGGTCGAGAAGCGCACCCCGCGATCGGGGTCGAACTTGTCGGCGGCCTTCATCAGCCCGAGACCGGCCTCCTGGATGAGGTCGTTCATCGGCGCGCCGTAACGGCGGAATTTCGACGCCATCGAAATCGCCAGCCGCATATAAGCGGTGATCAGCCGGTGCAGCGCCTCCTCGTCGCGCTCGTCGCGCCAGGCATAGGCGAGGCGCAGTTCGGTCTCCGCATCGAGCAGCTCGGCCTTCATCGCGTTGCGCGAGAAGCGCTGATCGCTGTCTCCATCGTAAGCCATCGCAATCGCTCCCTTCGACGGGGGACGTTCCCCTTGATGCTTCTATGTTGCGTGATACGCCTTCGGTTCCGCGGCGGATCAAACAAAGAAGGGATGGCGATGCTGGAGCGGCTGACGCTGGTGCTCGGGGGCGCGCGCTCGGGCAAGTCGGCTTTCGCGGAGCGGATGGTGCGGGCGGCGACGCTGCGACCCGTCTACCTCGCCACCGCCGAGGCCCATGACGACGAAATGCGCGCCCGCATCGCGGAGCATATCTCGGCGCGCGGCCCGCACTGGCGCTGCGTCGAGGCGCCGCATGACCCGGCCCCGGCGCTGGCGCAAGCGGCGGCCGACGAGGTCGTGCTGCTCGATTGCGTGACGCTGTGGCTCTCGAACCGGATGCTCGCCGGGGCGGATCTCGCGGCCGAGTCGGAGCGGCTGCTCGCCGCACTGGGACAATGTGCCGCACCTGTGGTGGTGGTGTCGAACGAGGTCGGGCTGTCCGTGGTCCCCGACAACGCGCTGGCGCGGCGGTTTCGCGATGAGCAGGGCCGGCTCAACCAGGCGCTCGCCGCGCGCGCGGGCTGCGCCGTCCTGATGGCGGCGGGGCTGCCGCTCGGGCTCAAGGGACGCCTGCCGGCGGTCGCGACATGAGCCGCTTCTGGTGGGTGCGCCACGGCCCGACCCATGCGCGCGGGATGGTGGGCTGGTCGGACGTGCCTGCCGATCTGTCCGATGCCGCGGCGCTGGCGCGGTTGCGCGCGCGGTTGCCGGAGCGGGCGGTTGTCGTTTCATCGGATCTGCGCCGCTGCGTCGCCACGGCCGAGGCGCTCGGCGGAGCGTTGCATGCGCAGATCCCGGAGCTGCGCGAGATGTCTTTCGGCGCGTGGGAGCTGCGCCGCCATGACGAGGTCAGCACCGAAACCCCCGAGCTTGCGCGCGACTTCTGGACCACGCCCGGCGATGTCCGCCCCCCCGGTGGCGAGAGCTGGAACGATCTGAGCGCGCGTGTCGGTGCGGCTGTTGACCGGCTCGCGGCGGCGCACCCGGACCGCGACATCGTCGCGGTGGCGCATTTCGGCGTGATCCTCACCCAGGTTCAGCGCGCGCGCGCCATTACCGCGCACGCCGCGCTCGCGCAGCACATCGCGCCCCTGTCGCTCACGCGCATCGCGCGCGACGGCGCGGGTTGGCGGCTGATCGGGGTCAACGAGGGCGGGTTGCCTTGACGCCCCGGCAACCATAACGTGCACCCAGTCAAGCTGCGGGGCCGGGCATGGGGGCAAGCGCCTACACCGTCGCCTTCGAAGGGGTCGAGGCGCGGCCGGTCGAGGTGCAATGCGCCGTCGCGCCGGGGCTGCCTGCCTTCAATATCGTCGGGCTGCCCAACAAGGCGGTCTCCGAAGCCCGCGAGCGGGTGCGCAGCGCGCTGACCGCGATGTCGATCGCGCTGCCCTCGAAGCGGATCACCGTCAATCTCTCGCCCGCAGATCTGCCCAAGGAAGGGTCGCATTTCGATCTGCCCATCGCGCTCGCGCTCCTGGCCGCGATCGAGATCGTCCCGCGCGAGGAGGTCGCGCGCAGCCTCGCGCTCGGGGAACTGTCGCTCGACGGCCGGCTCGCGCCGGTGCTCGGCGCTCTGCCCGCCGCCGTGACCGCCGCCGCGGAGGGGCGCAGCCTGCTGTGCCCTCATGCCAGCGGTGCCGAGGCCGCCTGGGTCGGCGCGGCCGAAGTGCTTGCCGCGCGCAGCCTGTCCGACGTGGTGCGCCACTATACCGGGCAGGCGCCGATGGCGCCGGCGCAGCCGGGCGAGGTCGCCGCCGCGCCCGCGGGCCGCGATCTCGCCGACGTGAAAGGTCAGGAGCGCGCCAAGCGCGCGCTCGAGATCGCGGCGGCCGGGCGCCATCACCTCTTGATGGTCGGCGCGCCGGGGTCGGGCAAGTCGATGCTGGCGGCGCGGCTGCCGGGGCTCTTGCCGGAGCTCTGTGCGCAGGAGGCGCTCGAGACCTCGATGATCCACTCGCTCGCCGGGCTGATCTCGGAGGGCGGCATCAGCCGCGCGCGCCCGTTTCGCGAACCGCACCATACGGCCTCGGTGGCCGCGATCGTGGGCGGCGGCAAGGGGGCCAAGCCCGGCGAGATCTCGCTGGCGCATAACGGCGTGCTGTTCATGGACGAATTCCCCGAATTCCCGCGCACCGTGCTCGAGACGCTGCGCCAGCCGATCGAGACCGGCGAGGTCGTCGTCGCGCGCGCCAACGCCCATACGCGCTATCCCTGTCGGTTCATGCTGGTGGCGGCGGCCAACCCCTGCAAATGCGGCTACATGTCCGATCCGGCGCGGGCCTGCGCGCGGGTGCCGCAATGCGGGGCGGATTATCTCGGACGGATCTCGGGGCCGGTGATGGACCGTTTCGACCTGCGTGTCGAGGTGCCGCCCGTGGCCTGGAGCGACCTTGACCTGCCCGCGACGGGCGAGCGCTCCGCGGCCGTGGCCGAACGTGTCGCCGATGCGCGCGCGCGGCAGGCGACGCGATTCGCCGAAGATGCGGGCGTGCGGCTCAACGCCGATGCCGAGGGCGCGGTTCTCGAGGAGGTCGCCGCGCCGGACGGCGAGGGCAAGTCCCTGCTGGCGCGCGCGGCGGAGCGCTTCGGGCTGTCGGCGCGCGGCTATCACCGGGTGCTGCGCGTGGCGCTCACCATCGCCGATCTCGACGGCAGCGACGCGGTGCGCCAGCCCCATGTCGCGGAGGCGCTGAGCTACCGGCTGAGTTTTCGCGCCGGAAGCTGAGCTCAGCCCCGCGCATCGGCGCGCCGCGCCTCGATCGTCTCCCAGATCCGCGCGGCGACGTTGATGCCGTCGAATCGCTCGAGCTCCTGGATCCCGGTGGGGGAGGTGACGTTGATCTCCGTGAGGTAATCCCCGATCACGTCGATTCCGACGAGGATCTGGCCCTTCTCGCGCAGGAGCGGCCCGATGGCGGCGCAGATCTCGCGGTCGCGCGCGGTGAGCTCGGCCTTCTCGGGGCGGCCGCCCACATGCATGTTCGAGCGGGTTTCGCCGGCGGCGGGGACGCGGTTGATGGCGCCGACTGGCGCACCATCGACGAGGATCACGCGCTTGTCGCCCTGCTCGACCTCGGGCAGGAATTTCTGGGCGATCAGCGGCTCGCGGCTCAGGCTGGTGAAGAGTTCGTGCAGCGAGGAGAGGTTGCGGTCGCTGCGGTCGAGCCGGAACACGCCGGCGCCGCCATTGCCGTAGAGCGGCTTGAGGATCATGTCGCCATGCGCGTCCTTGAAGGCGCGGATCTCGGCGAGTTCGCGGGTGATCATGGTGGGCGGGGTGAGTTCGGGAAAGCGCAGCACGAGGAGCTTTTCGGGATAGTTGCGCACCCAGAACGGGTCATTGACGACCATCGTGGCCGGCTGCACCAGCTCGAGCAGATGCGTCGTGGTGATGTAGCCCATGTCGAAGGGCGGGTCCTGGCGCAGCCAGATCACGTCGAGCGCGCCGAGATCGATCACTTCCTCGTCGCCGAGCGTGACGTGATTGCCGCGCTCGCGCCGCAGGGTCATCGGCCATCCGCGCGCCGTGACCCGCCCGTCATGGAAGGTCAGGCGTTCGGGGGTGTAGAACCAGAGCCGATGGCCGCGCGCCTGGGCCTCCTCGGCGAGGCGAAAGCTCGTATCGCCGTCGATATCCACCCCCGCGATCGGGTCCATCTGAAAGGCAACCGTGAGCCCCATGCGCCGCATCTCCTCTGCTGCTGCGCCATAGATGCCGCGCGGCGCGGCCGGATGCAATCACGCGCGCCACGCTCCGGGCGCGTCAGGGGCCGAGCGCGTTCTCGATGATCTCCACGCGGCCCTGCGCGTCGAGCAGCGCGACGTCGAAGCGTGCGGGGGTATCCTGTCCGCCCGGCTCACCGGCGAGGAATTCCGATGCGGCGGCGGTGATCCGCGCGATCTGACGCGGGGCGAGCCGGGCCGCGGCGGCGGCGAAGCTGCGGCTCTTCTTGACTTCGACGAAGATCAGCCCGGCACCGTCGCGCAGCACGAGATCGAGCTCGCCGCCCGCGCCGCGCCAGCGCGCCGCCGCGACGGCGCAGCCCCGGTCGCGGTAGTAGCGTTCGACGGCCGCCTCGGCGGCGGTGCCCGCACGATGGGAGCGCGCGCCGCTCATCGGTCGTCGCGCAGGCGCAGCGCGGCCTGATAGACATGGCGCCGCGGCAGGTCGAGCCGCTCGGCGATCTCGGCCACGGCCTGCTTGAGGGGTTTGTCCCGCATCGTCTCGCGCAAGGCATCCTCCATCGCGTCGTCACTCGCCACGACGGGCGCGCCGCGGTCGATCAGCACCACGATCTCGCCCTTCACGGGGCGTTCCGCGAAGTCGGCGGCGAGCGTGGCGAGCGTCCCGCGGCGCACCTCCTCGAAGCGCTTCGTCAGCTCCCGGCAGACCGCCGCGTCACGCGCACCGCCGAGATGCTGCGCGAGTTCGGTTAACAAACGCCCAACGCGCTTCGGGGATTCGAACAGGATGAGCGTCGCGTCGATGCCCGCAAGTCCGTCGAGAAAGCGCGCCCGCGCCCCCGCCGCCGGCGGCGCGAACCCGGCGAACAGGAACCGATCGCTCGGCAGACCCGACACCGTGAGCGCGGCGAGCACGGCCGATGGCCCCGGCGCGGCGGTGACGGGATGGCCCGCCCCGGTCGCCGCCCGGACGAGGGAAAAGCCCGGATCGGCCACCAGCGGCGTGCCCGCTTCGCTCGCATAGGCGACCGAGCGGCCCTCCTCGAGCGCCCGGAGCAGGCGCGGGCGCATTCGTGCGCCGTTATGGTCGTGATAGGCGAGGAGCGGGCGCCCGGCCAACGCGACGCCGTGCAGCTCCATCAGATGGCGCAGGCTGCGCGTGTCCTCGGCGGCGAGGACATCCGCGGAGGCGAGGATGTCGAGCGTGCGCAACGTGATGTCGCGCGCGGTGCCGATTGGCGTCGCGACGATGTAGAGGCCCGCGGCCAGCCTCGTGGCGGTCCATTGCATGGTCCGGCTCCTGCAAGTTTACTTCACCGTGTGAAGCGCATAGACTGTCGCGGTCGGCGTGTATGCGTCGGATGCCCGGCACGGCCGGGCGCGCACCATCGATCGAGGAGCCCGCATGTTTGCCGTTTTACCGACTCTGCGCAAGATGATCGCCCCGCTTGCGCGTCCGCGCCACGCCGCGGCCGCGCTGCCCTTCTTCGCGCTCGCGGCGTGCGACCCGGGCACCATGCCGGGTCCCATCGGCGGCACCGGCGCACCGGCGCCCGACGGCGAGGTGCAGGTGGCGCTGCTCGTCCCCGACGGCTCGGGGGATCGGAGCGACTCGGTGCTCGCGCGCAGCCTCGAGAATGCCGCGCGGCTCGCGATCGCCGATCTGAGCGGGGTCGAGGTCGATCTGCGCGTCTACGAGACGGCGGGGCAGTCCTCGCGCGCCGCTGACGCCGCGCGCCGCGCCGTCGACGAGGGGGCGGACGTGATCCTCGGCCCGACCTTCTCCGCCTCCGCGCGCGCCGTGGGCTCGGCGGTGGGTGACTCGGGCGTCACCGTGCTGAGCTTTTCCAACAATGCCGAGGCGGCGGGCGGCAACGTCTTCGTGCTCGGCCCGACCTTCGCCAACACGGCCGACCGGCTTGCGGATTATGCCGCAAGCCAGGGCCAGGGCCGCATGATGATCGTGCATGAGCGCAACGACTCCGGCGAGCAGGGCCGGCGCGCCATCGAGCGCGCGGCGTCGCGCTCGGGCGCGAGCATCGCGGCGGTCGAATCGTTCTCCTTCTCGCAAGAGGGGGTCGTCGATGCGCTGCCGAGCATTTCGCAGGCTGCGCGTGGCGGCGGAGTCGACTCGATCTTCTTCACCGCCGACACGGCCGGGGCGCTGCCGCTTCTGGCCGAGCTCTTGCCCGAGAACCGCGTTTCGTCGGACGCGTTCCAGTTCATCGGCCTGACGCGCTGGGACATTCCGTCCTCGACGCTGGAGCTGTCCGGCGTGCAGGGCGGCTGGTTCGCGCTGCCCGATCCGGGCATGACGCAGCGCTTCGAGTCGCGCTACCGCAACCGCTACGGCGACGATCCGCACACCATCGCCGGGCTCGCCTATGACGGCATCGCGGCGATCGGCGCGCTCGTCGAGCGGGGCGAGAGGCTGTCACCGAACGCCTTCGCGGTCAGCTCGGGCTTTTCCGGGGTCACGGGACCGTTCCGGCTGCTGCGCGACGGCACCAACCAGCGCGCGCTCGCCATCGCCGAGATCCGCGACCAGGAGGTGACTGTCATTGACGCTGCACCCCGACGCTTCACCGGCCCCGGCCTCTGAGCCCGACGCGCCGGCACCACAAGCGTCGCTAGCAGGAGACGCCGCGCCGCTCTGCGCGCCGGACGCGATTATCGATCCCGTGGCGCTGCGCGGGGATCTCGAGGCCGATCTCGCCGGAGCCGCCGATGCCAAGGCCGGTCATGCCGCCGCGGTCGCCCGGCTCGCGGCGGCGCGGCACGGCGGCGAAGCGGCGCTGCGCGCGGGGTTTCGCGATTGGCCGCGCGCGGCGCGCGCGCTCGTCGCGGGGCAGACGCTGCTCACCGACGGGCTAGTGAGGGCAGCCTTCGACGTCGCGATGCGCTTGCACCCAAGCGATGCCGGCGAACCGCTGGCGGTGCTGGCGGTTGGCGGCTACGGGCGCGCGGAAATGGCGCCGCGATCGGATGTCGATCTGCTCTTCGTGGTCTCCGGGGCGCCGGATGCGCGGGTCGAGCGCGTGATCGAGAGCACGCTTTACGTGCTGTGGGACATCAAGCTGAAGATGGGCCACGCCACGCGCAGCGTCGATGAATGCCTCAAGCTCGGTCGCGAGGATCACACCATCCGCACCGCGCTGCTCGAGCATCGCTTCCTCGCCGGCGACGCGGCGCTGGCGACGCAGCTTTCGGAACGGCTCTGGGCGGAGCTCTTCGCGAAGGGCGCGCGCGACTTCATCGAAGCCAAACTTGCCGAGCGCGCCGCCCGCCACGAGCGTCAGGGCGGGCAGCGCTACGTGCTCGAGCCCAACGTCAAGGAGGGCAAGGGCGGGCTGCGCGATCTGCAGACACTCTACTGGATCGCGAAATACATTCACCGCGTCGACACCCCGGCCGATCTCGTCACGCTCGGCGTGTTCAGCCCCGAGGAATATGCGAGCTTTCGCGCCGCCGAGGCGTTCCTGTGGGCGGTGCGGTGCCATCTGCACCACATCAGCGGGCGGCCGATGGACCAGCTGACCTTCGATCTTCAGGTCGAGGTTGCCGAGCGCATGGGGTATCGCGATCATGGCGGGCGCCGCGCGGTCGAGCATTTCATGCAGGAGTATTTCCGCCACGCCACCCGCGTCGGCGAGCTCACGCGCATCTTCCTGACCGCGATGGAGGCGCGCCACGTCAAGCGCCTGCCCTCGCTGATGGGGTTGTTCACGCGCCGGCGCCGGCCGCGCAAGCAATACCGGGTCGTGCATGGCCGGCTCACGGTGCGCGATCGCGAAACGTTCCTCGCCGACAAGCTCAACCTGTTGCGCATCTTCGCCGAGGGGCTTCGCACCGGGCATCTGCTGCACCCCGACGCGATGCGTCTCGTGGCCGCGAACCTGCACCTGATCGACCGCGAGATGCGCGAGGGCCGGGAGGCCAACCGCATCTTTCTCGACATGATGCTCAAGCAGGGCAACCCGGAGCGCGCCCTGCGCCGGATGAACGAGCTCGGCGTGCTCGCCGCCTTCATCCCCGATTTCGAGCCGATCGTGGCGATGATGCAGTTCAATGTCTACCATCACTACACGGTCGATGAGCACACCATCCAGACGATCAAGACGCTCGCGCAGATCGAGCGCGGCGAGCTGGTCGAGGAGCTGCCCATCGCCTCGGGCATCCTGAAGGGCGAGATCAACCGCAAGGTGCTCTATGTGGCGCTGCTCCTGCACGATATCGGCAAGGGGCGCCCGGAGGATCATTCGGTGCTCGGCGCGCAGATCGCGCGGCGGCTGGCGCCGCGTTTCGGGCTGAGCCCCGAGGAGGTCGAAACGGTCGAATGGCTGGTGCGCTATCACCTGCTGATGTCGGACATGGCGCAAAAGCGCGACATCGCCGATCCGCGCACGGTGCGCGACTTCGCCAAGGCCGTCACCAGCCGCGAGCGGCTCGATCTCTTGACGGTGCTCACGGTGTGCGACATCCGCGGTGTCGGCCCCACGACCTGGAACAACTGGAAAGCCATGCTCCTGCGCCAGCTCTACCGCGAGACCGCCGAGGCGCTGGAAACCGGGCTCGAGGCCGTCAATCGCGGCAAGCGCGAAACCGAGGCCAAGCGCGCCCTGCGCCGCGCGCTCGCGGGCTGGAACCGGCGCGACCTCAAGCGCGAGACCGATCGCCATTACGGCCCCTACTGGCAGGGGCTGTCCACCGACACGCATGTGGTTTTCGCCGGGCTCCTGCGCGGGATCGGGGCCGACGAGTTCCGCATCGACCTGCATCCCGACGACGACCGTGACGCGACGCGCGCCTGCTTCGCGCTTTCCGATCACCCGGGGATCTTCTCGCGGCTGGCGGGGGCGCTCGCGATGGCGGGGGCGAATGTCGTGGATGCGCGAACCTATACCTCGCGCGACGGCTTCGCCACGGCCGTGTTCTGGCTGCAGGATGCCGACGGCGCCCCCTTCGAGGCCGAGCGGCTGCCCCGGCTGCGCGAGACCATCGAGAAGACCTTCGCCGGCCGGATCAGCGCCGACGACGCGCTCGCCGGCCGCGACCGGCTGAAGAAGCGCGAGCGCCCGTTCCGCATCCCGACCTCGATCACCTTCGACAACGAGGGTTCCGAGATCTACACCATCATCGAGGTCGACACGCGCGACCGCCCGGGCCTGCTCCACGATCTCACCCGCACCCTCGCGGCAAGCAATATCTACATTGCCTCCGCCGTGATCGCGACCTACGGCGTGCAGGTGGTGGACGTCTTCTACGTCAAGGACATGTTCGGGCTCAAGCTGACCAATCGCACCAAGCAGGAGGCGCTCGAGCGCAAGTTGCGCGCAGCGATCGCGGAAGGGGCGCGGAGGGCGCACGACTGATGCGTCAGATCCGTCTCGTCTCGGGTTTCATCACCGTCGGAGTGTGGACGCTGCTCAGCCGCATCCTGGGCTTCGTGCGCGATGTGATGATCGCCGCGATCCTGGGCGCCGGGCCGGCGGCGGAGGCGTTTCTCGTCGCTTTCGCGCTGCCCAACATGTTCCGCCGGTTCTTCGCCGAGGGCGCCTTCAACATGGCCTTCGTGCCGATGTTCTCGAAGCGCTACGAAGCCGGGCAGGGCGCGCTGCGCTTCGCGCAGGACGCGTTTTCGGGGCTCACCGCGATCCTCGTCGTGTTCACGCTGCTGGCCCAGCTGGTGATGCCGCTTCTCGTGCTCGCGATGGCGGCGGGGTTCGCCGCCGATGAGCGCCTCGGTCTCGCCGTCGATTACGCGCGCATCGCCTTTCCCTATATCCTGCTGGTGTCGCTCGCCGCGCTCCTGTCGGGGATCCTGAACGCGACGGGGCGCTTCACGGCCGCCGCCGCGGCGCCGATGCTGCTCAATCTGAGCTTCATCGTCGCGCTGCTGATTGCCGACCGCTACGATCTGGCGACGGGGCGCGCGCTGGCCTGGGCGATCCCGGTGGCGGGGGTGCTGCAACTGGCGATGCTGTGGGTCGTGGCGGCGCGGGCGGGGTTCGCGCTGGTGCCGCGCTGGCCGCGGCTGACGCCCGAGATGAAGCGGCTCGCCATCATCGCCGCGCCGGCGATGCTCGCGGGCGGGGTGATGCAGGTCAATCTGCTGGTGGGCCGCCAGGTTGGCAGCTTCTTCGAGGGCGCGATCGCCTGGCTGTCCTATGCCGACCGGCTCTATCAATTGCCGCTCGGGGTGGTGGGGATCGCGATCGGCATCGTGCTGCTGCCCGACCTGTCGCGCCGGTTGCAGAACGGCGATACCAATGGCGGACGCCATTCCTTCAGCCGCGCGGCGGAGTTCGCGCTCGCGCTCGCGGTGCCCTGCGCGGTGGGGCTCATGGTGATCCCGGTGCAGATCGTCGATGTGCTGTTCGAGCGCGGTGCCTTCACCGCGGCCGACACGGCCGGCACCGCGCTCGCCGTTTTCGTCTATGCGGTGGGGCTGCCGGCCTTCGTGCTGCAAAAGGTGCTGCAGCCGCTTTTCTTCGCGCGCGAGGATACGCGCTCGCCCTTCCGCTATGCGCTCGCGTCGCTGGTGGTGAACGCGGTGCTCGCGATCGGGCTGGCGCCCTTCATCGGCTTCATCGCCGCCGCGATCGGGACGACGGCGGCGGGTTGGGCGATGGTGTGGCTGCTTTGGCGCGGGTCGCGCTCGATGGGCGAGGCTGCGCGGCCTGATGCGCGCTTCGTGCGCCGGGTCTGGCGGATCGTGGTCGCCGCGGCGGTCATGGGGGTGTGCGTGTATCTGGCCGCAGAGCTGCTGACGCCGCTTCTCGAAATTTCGCGTCTGCGCATCGTCACGCTGGTGGCGCTGATCCTGACGGGGTTCGTGGCCTATTTCTGGATCGGGGCGCGGATCGGGGCCTTCGCGATGGCGGATTTCCGCGACGCGCTGCGGCGCTGAGGATCATTCGTGGCGCACCCGCCCACGCAGGGCGCGCCAGCCGCCCGGGCGCAGCACCGCAGCCAGAAGCGCGCCCGTGGCGAAGCCCGCGATATCCGCGCTCCAGCGCCCGCCATCCTCGATCCAGATCCCCAGCGCGACGCGCAGCGCCACGGCCAGCGCGATCAGCGCGAGCGCGCGCACGCGCAGGAGGCCCTCCGGCACTTGCCCGGCCACGAGCAGCGCGGCAAAGGCCCCGAGCAGCGCGAAGACCGCCGGCAGACCGCCCGTCAGAAGCTGTGCGTCGAGCCCGGCGAGCGTATAGCCGAGCGCGCCCCCCGCCGCGCCGAGCACGAATATCGCGAGGATCGCGCCGCCGCCCATCCGCGCCGCCAGCGTGCGCCCCAGCCCGGCCACCAGCACCACCACGAACAGCGCCCGCAGCGGCGCCTCGTGCACGAGGGCATAGCCCGCGAAGCGCCCGAGCAGATCCGGCGGCAGGCTGCGGTTCTCCCGCATCCAGTCGGTCATCGCCGGCGCCACGCCGAGACGCTGCACCGCCTCCAGCCGCCACGCCGCCGCCTCCGGCCCGCCGATCACCCCGGCGCCGCCGAGCAGGAACGCCGCCTCGACGAGAGCGAGCGCCATCGCCAGAAGCCAGACCACGGCGAGCGCGAAGGGGTTGCGGCGCATTGGTGTCTCCTTGGCGGCGGCTGCGCGTTGACGGGCTCCGTGCCCAGCGATAAGCGAAGCAAAGGCTGATTTCCAGACGGAGTGTCGCGATGACGGATGCGGTCCAGACGCCGGGCGCGGGGGGCACAGCGGGGTTTGCGCCGCGGGTGTTCTCGGGCATCCAGCCCTCGGGCGGGCTCACCCTCGGCAACTATCTCGGCGCGCTGAAGCGATTCGTCGCCGCCCAGGAGAGCGGGGTCGAGACGCTCTACTGCCTCGTCGATCTGCATGCGATCACCGTCTGGCAGGACCCCGCCCGGCTGCGCCACGCCACGCGCGAGATGGCGGCGGGCTTCATCGCCGCCGGCATCGACCCGACGCGCTCGATCCTGTTCAACCAGAGCCAGGTCGGCGCCCATGCCGAGCTCGCCTGGGTGCTCAACTGTGTCGCGCGGATGGGCTGGCTGGGGCGGATGACGCAGTTCAAGGACAAGGCCGGCAAGAACCGCGAGAATGCCTCGGTGGGGCTGTTCGCCTATCCCTGCCTGATGGCCGCCGATGTGATGGTCTATCACACCACGCATGTGCCCGTGGGCGAGGACCAGAAGCAGCACCTCGAACTCGCCCGCGAAATCGCGATCAAGTTCAACCACGACTACGAGGTCGATTTCTTTCCCGTCGTCGAGCCGGTCATCGAGGGCGCCGCGACGCGGGTGATGAGCCTGCGCGACGGCACGAAGAAGATGTCGAAATCCGACACCTCCGACATGAGCCGCATCAACCTGACCGACGACGCGGACACGATCAGCCTGAAGATCCGCAAGGCGCGCACCGACTCGGAGCCGCTTCCCGGCGATCTCGATGGGCTGGCCGCGCGGCCCGAGGCGCGCAACCTCGTCAATATCTACGCCGCGCTTGCCGACATGACGCCCGAGGCGGTGATGGCCGACCATGCCGGGCAGGGCTTCGGCACCTTCAAGCCGGCGCTTGCGGAACTGGCCGTCGCGACGCTCGCCCCGATCAATGACGAGATCAACCGCCTGATGGCCGATGTCGCCGAGATCGACCGCATCCTCGGCGACGGAGCGCGCCGGGCCGACACGATCGCGCGGCCGATCATGGAGCGGACCTACGACATCGTCGGGATGGTGCGCGCGCGCTGAGCGCTCAGATCACGCGCACCTGCGTGCCGACCCGGACCAGCGGGAAGAGCCGCTCGACATGGTGGTTGTAGAGGCCGAAGCAGCCATTCGACGCCTTGCGCCCGATCTTGCGCACATCGTCGATGCCGTGGATGCGGTAATAGGTCCAGCCGAGATTGAGCGCGCGGGTGCCGAGCGGGTTGTCGGGGCCCGGTTCGACGCGTGTGGGCAGGGTCGGGTCGCGCTGGCGCATGTTGTCGGTCGGAATCCAGACCGGGTTCTCGCGCTTGAGCACGATCTGCGTGCGGCCGCGGCGCTCGAACTCGGCCGCCATCGGCACGGAGCAGGGATAGAGCAAGTAGATGTCCCCGTCGGCCGACCAGAAATGCAGGCAACGCGAGGAGATATCGGTCAGGATCGCGCCATGCGGGCGCAGCGTGTCGAAATGGTCGCGCCAGTCGGTGTGGCGAAAGCCCATCGTGTTGCGCTGAACGCGCTCGCGAATGGATTGCTCGCCCTCGATGGCGCCGGTGAATTGCGCGCGCGCCGGCGTGGCCAGCGCCGCCGCAGCAGCCGCGCCGGCGAGCAGGAAACCGCGCCGGCTCTTTCGATGATCGTACATGGTTTTACCCCCGGAAGCAGGCGAAAAGTCTAACGCCGACACCGGGGATTGCAATTCAAACCTTCGCGCGGCGTCAGATGACGCGAACCCGCGTGCCCAGCTCGACGAGGTCGAACAGCTCCTCGACCTGGTGATTGAACAGCCCGAAACAGCCGTTCGAGGCCTTGCGCCCGATCTTGCGCACATCGTCGATGCCGTGGATGCGGTAATAGGTCCAGCCGAGATTGAGCGCGCGGGTACCCAGCGGGTTGTCCGGGCCCGGCTCGACGCGCGCGGGCAGCTCCGGATCGCGCTCGCGCATGTTGGGCGTGGGGATCCAGACCGGGTTGCCGCGCTTGAGAACGATCTCGGTATCGCCCCGGCGCTCGAACTCTTCGGCCATGGGCACCGAGCAGGGATAGAGCAGATAGGTTTCCTCATCGGCGGACCAGAAGTGCAGCGCGCGCGAGTCGATGTCGGTCAGGATCGCGCCATGGGGTTGCAGGCTGTCGAAATGCTCCCGCCAATCCACGGTCTGAAAGCTCATCGCGTTGCGTTGCACGCGCTCGCGGATCGATTGCTCGCCTTCGATGTCGCCGGTGAATTCGGCGCGCAGCGGCGTCGCCATGCTCGTCAGCGCCGCAGCGCCAGCCGCCAGGAAACCACGACGGCCCAACCCGTTCATTTTCATCTTGTCCCTCCAAGAGTTTCTGCTCGCATAAGCGCGAATATCCGCGCGCGCGGCGCGAAGTTCAAGTCACGAGGCCGTGCGGTGCGCCGGGTGGCGGCGCGTCGCCGACCCCGCGACGCTGGACCGCCGCGCGACGAGGTGCTTTAAACGCAGTCGGAGAGCACCGGGAGGACGTCATGGCGACGGGGCGCAATATCAGAACCTATTTCGACGGCGCATGGCATGACGGCGACGTGCCGGTGATGAAGGCGGCCGATCACGGCGCCTGGCTGGGCACGACGGTGTTCGACGGGGCGCGCTTCGTCGATGGCATTGCCCCCGATCTCGATAAGCACTGCGCGCGCGTGAACCACTCCGCCGAGGCGCTGATGATCACGCCGACGGTCACGACCGAGCACATGGTCGAGATCGTCTGGGACGGGCTGCGGCGCTATCCGCCCGGCGCGGCGGTCTATATCCGTCCCATGTACTGGGCGCTGCATGGCGGCGATCTCGGCGTCGTGCCGCAGCCCGACGCGACGGGCTTTTGCGTGTGCCTCGAAGAGGTGCCGATGCCGCCGCCCGATGCCAGCACCACCCTCACGACGACGCAGTTCCGCCGCCCCGTGCTCGCCGACAGCGTCGTCAACGCCAAGGCCGGCTGTCTCTATCCCAACAATGCGCGCATGCTCGCCGAGGCGCGCGCCAAGGGCTTCGGCAACGCGCTTGTGGCCGACGCGCTCGGCAATGTCGCCGAGACGGCGACGGCGAACGTGTTCATGGTGCGCGACGGGGTGGTGTTCACGCCGATCGCCAACGGCACCTTCCTCGCCGGGATCACCCGCGCGCGCCATCTGCAGACGCTGCGCGCCGATGGCTTCGATGTGCGCGAGGCGGTGCTGACCTTCGACGATTTCCGCGCCGCCGACGAGGTGTTCCTCGCCGGCAACCTGCAGAAGGTCACGCCGGTGACTGCGTTCGAGCACACGAGCTATCCCGTCGGCCCGGTCACGCGGCGCACGCGGAGCCTTTACTGGGACTGGGCGTATTCCGACGCGGCACGGTGACCCCTTGCCAGGCGCCCCCGCCCGCGCGCATGCTGCGCCCCGTGTCGCTGGGGTTAAGATGATGCGCAAGTTCCTCGTCGTGCTCGATGACAGCCGCGAATGTCTCAACGCGATTCGCTTCGCGACGCTGCGCGCGGCGCATACCGGTGGCGGCGTGCAGGTCCTCGCGGTGATCCCGCCCGAGGAGTTCCAGCACTGGATCGGGGTCGCGGACCTGATGCGCGCCGAGGCGCGCGAGCGCATCGAGGCGCATTACGCCGTCTTTGCGAAATGGATGCGCGACCGCCACGGCATCGAGCCCGAGCTCGTGATCCGCGAGGGCGAACCCGTCGAGGAGATCCTCGACCAGATCACCACGGACCCGCAGATCGGCGTGCTCGTGCTCGGCGCGGGCACCGACAAGAAGGGCCCCGGCCCGCTGGTCACCCAGCTGTCGCGCAACTCCGGCACGCTGCCGGTGCCGATCACCATCGTGCCCGGCGAACTCGCCAAGGACCGGCTCACCGAAATCGCCTGAAGCCGCGCGAAACGCGCCTGTTTTCATGATTGTTTTACCCGCCCGAGGTGATAGTTTCTGCCGCGATGCACGCAGGAGAAGCGTATGCCCGGTCAACGGGCGCAGCCGATAAGGGGGAGTATTTCATGCCGACCACGCGCCACACCGCCCTTGCCGCCGCGGCGCTTTCGCTGGGGCTCGCCACGCCGAGCCTCGCCGAACACGCCAGCGTCATCGTCTTCGATGCCTCGGGGTCGATGTGGGCGCAGCTCGAGGACGGCAAGTCCCGCATCGAGATCGCGCGCGAGGTCATCGACGACTTCGCCGCCGACCGCGACGCGGAGGTACCTGTCGGCGTGGTGGCCTATGGCCACAACCGGCGCGGCGATTGCGGCGATATCGAGACGGTGCTGCCGATCGGGCAGTATTCGGGCGATGAGCTCGCCGAGACGATTCGCGGCCTCAACCCGCAAGGCATGACCCCGCTCACCGATTCGATGGCGATGGCGCGCGAGATGCTGCCGCCGACGGCCGAATCGGCCGATATCATCCTGATCACCGACGGGCTGGAGAATTGCGAGGGCGATCCCTGCGCGCTTGCATCGGAATTCGCCGCCGAGGGCATCGATCTGCGCGCGCATGTGGTCGGCTTCGCTCTCGAGGAAGAAGCGGTGCAGACCCTCGCCTGCGTGCCCGAACAGACCGGCGGGCAGCTTTTCACCACCCAGTCCGGGTCCGAGCTCGCCGCCGCGCTCACCGAGGTCGCCGACCCGGAACCCGTCGCGCACGATGTCGAATTGCGCGCCATCGACGCGCGCGACGGTTCGACCCTGGGAAGCGCCACCTGGGATGTCACGCGCGTCGAGGGCGGGACGGTCTATGAGGGCACCCATCGCGGGGTGATTCGCGTCGAGGTGACGCCGGGGGACTATGTCGCCGATGTCTCGACACCGAGCTCCGAGGGCATGGCCGCGTTCACCGTTGCCGAGGACGGCTCGGAGCCCGTCGAGATCATGATGGCCAAGACGCTGGCGACGCTGATGCTGCGCGCGCAGGACGCCGAGACGGGCGAGACGCTCGAGGGCGTGACCTGGACGGCACTCGACGTCGCCACCGAGAGCGTCGAGGAGGTTCACAATCGGGGCGGCGGCTACATGCCCATGCATCTCGAGCCGGGCGAATACCGTGTCGAGGGTGTGAAGGGCGACAGGACCGGCGCGGTCACCGTGACGGCGACGCGCGATGAGGATCAGGATCTTCATGTCGCGCTCGCGGAGCCGGTGCGCGAGGTCGAGGTGACCCTCGACGCCCCCGCGACGGTCACCGCCGGCGCTGATTTCGAGGTTACAGTAAGCGGCGCGGATCACGACAACGACTACATGCTGATCGTCCCCGAGGGCGCCGACGAGGAGGTCAGCCGCTACAACCGGATGCGCAACCGCGTCGGTGGCGACGGAACGCATGGCTACACCGCGCCAAGCGCGCCGGGCAGCTACGAGCTACGCTATTATCTGGACGACGATCGCAGCCTCGCGGCGCGCCACGCTTTCGAGGTGACCGGCGCCGATGTGACGCTGGCGGCACCCGCGCAGGTCGAGGCCGGCGCAGCGTTCGACGCCGAAATCGGCGGCGGGATCTCCGGCCATGTGGTCATCGTCGCGGCCGATCGCGCGCCCGACGATATCGTTTCGCGCTATGAGCGCATGCGCAATTCGGTCGATGGCGACGAGGGCACGATCGCGCGGACGGCGCCGGATGCGCCGGGCAGCTACGCGCTGCGGTATCACGCCGGGGATGATCGCCGCGTGCTCGCCGAGGCGGCGATCGAGGTGATCGAGACCGAGCCCGACTCCGGGGTCCGCATCCACGCCCCCGACGCCGTCGGCGCCGGCGCGACGATCGAGGTGCGCTGGGACGGCCCCGAGCGCGACGGTGACCGCGTCGCCATCGTGGCGCCCGGCGCGCCCGAGGGCGACACCGGTCACAGTCGCCGCGCCTCGAGCTCGGTGCAAGGCAATGAGGCGGTTTCGATCCAGATGCCCGACGCGCTCGGCCCGCATGAGCTGCGCTACATTGACGGCGAGAGCGACGCGACACTGGCCAGCCAGGAGATCGTGCTCGAGCCGGTCGAGGCCAGCGTCTCGGCCCCGGCCGAAGTCACGGCCGGGTCGCGCTTTGATGTCGAGTGGAAGGGCCCCGTCAATCGTAACGACTTCATCGTGATCGTCGAGGCGGGCGCGCCGGAGGGCACGTCGGGCCATAGCCGGCGCGCCTCCTCGCGCGTGTCCGATGACGGCGAGCCGGTGCGCCTCCAGGCGCCCGACGCGCTCGGCACCTACGAGGTGCGCTATGTCGTCAACCAGAGCGATCGGGTGCTGGCCTCGCAGGAGGTCACCCTGACCCCGATCGAGGCCAGCGTTTCCGCCCCGGCGGAGATCCCGGCCGGGTCGCGCTTTGATGTCGAGTGGGCGGGCCCCGTCAACCGCAACGACTTCATCGTGATCGTGCCCGCCGGTGCGCCGGAGGGCACCTCGGGTCACGGCCGCCGCGCCTCGTCGAGGGTGTCCGACGACGGCGAGCCGGTGCGTATCCAGGCGCCCGACGCCCTCGGCAGCTACGAGGTGCGCTATGTCGTAAACCAGAGCGATCGGGTGCTGGCCGCGCAGGAGGTCACGCTGACCCCGGTCGCGGCGACGCTGGCGGCGCCCGACACGGTGCTGCCCGGTGCGGATTTCGAGGTCGAATGGGAGGGCCCCGTCAACCGCAACGACTTCATCGCGATCGTCGAACCCGATGCGCCGGAGGGCGACAGCGGTGATGGCCGCAGCGCCTCGAGCCGGGTCGACGAGCGTCCGGTGACGCTCACCGCTCCCGAGGAGGAGGGCGACTACGAGATCCGCTACGTCATCAATGACTCCGATCGCACCCTTGCCGCGATGCCGATCACCGTGGGCGGCACCGATGTCACGCTCGAGGTGGAGGGCCCCGTTGCGTCTGGCGGGGTCGTCGAGGTCGCCTTCACGGGGCCGGGGCGCTACGAGGATCTTGTCGAGATCGTCGTAGCGGGCGCCGATGCCGATGATGACGCGCTTCAGGAAGCGCGCGCCTCTCAGGGCAGCCCGGCGCAGCTCTTCGCGCCCTCTTCGACTGGCGAATACGAGATTCGCTACCGCGCGAGCGACAGCGGCGAGGTGCTCGCGACGATCCCGCTGATGGTCGAATGACGGCCGCGCGCGCAGCGCTCGCGGCCTTGGTGCTCGGCCTCGCCGCCGGACCCGCCGCCGCCGCGGACGCCGAGCGCGAGGTCATCGCGCTCGTCGCCGGCCTCGACGGCGCCTCGGCCGAGGAGCGTGCCGATACTCTGCGCGCGCTTGCTCCGCATGGCGAGCTTGCGGTCGATGTGGTGCTCGAATTCATGCAGGAGGGGTTGCTGGCGCGCCCTGACGCGCTTGCCGTTGTGGCGGCTCTGCAATCGGGCGAGTATTCCCCCGGCTCGGGTGAGGACGCAGCATCGGCCGCCCCCGCCGCCATGCCCCGGGCCGACGCCCGCGGCGTCGATCTTTCGATCACCACACCGCCCAGCGCACCGGATGATACGCTCTACCATCGCGTGACCGGGGTCGCCCCGGATGATGTGCTCAACATCCGCGATCGCGCCGGCGTGCCGGGCAGCACGATCATCGGCAGCTTCGCCCCGGATGCCGAGGGCATCGAGCTCGTTCACGGCCCCGATGCGCATGAAATCGTCAATGGCAGCAGCTGGCAGAAGGTCCGGCGCGACGACCTGCCGGGTGGAACCGGCTGGGTCAACATCCGCTATCTCGATCCGATGTTCGACGCGGCCGACGCGGCCTTCGAGGAGATGGACCGCGCCGCGATCGCCGCGGAATACGTCGCCGGCGCCGGCTACGAGCCGCTCGACACCGGGGTGGGTGTCGATCTGACCAGGCAACTCGGGGCCGAGGATCAATCGGCGTTCTCCGCGGCCGGGCGACTGGCGCCCCCGATCCAGGCCGTGCTGCTGCTCGAGGCGCGGGATGGCGTGCTGCCCCACGCGCGGTACCGCTTGCGTTACGGTGCCGAGTCGATGCCGAACCCGCCCGGTGCGGATCCTGTGATGGTCAATTTCATGCAGATCGACCGCTTCAATCTCGGCCCGGCGCATCACGCCGAACTGGTGCGCAGCGCGGGCGCCGATGTCACGGTGCCCCCGGTTTCCGAGTTCGGCGCGGGGCCGCATGTCTCCTGGCGCATCGTGTCGGCGCCGATTCAGGCCCATGTCTCGAATCTCAACGCGGCGTCGCGGGCCGAATTCGGCGACCCGGATGCCGAGGGCGCGCGCTGCCTCGACATCGACTGCCTGTCGCTTGCGCCGGCGTCGGAGGCCGTGCCGCAGCCCTGGACGGAGATGACCGGGATGTCCGGGCCGACGCAGCGGGTCTATGAAACGATCCGCGACGATGCGCACAGCCCGGCGGCGCTGATGGAGGTGCTGCTTGCGCAGAGCTTCCTGACGGAGCCCGACGGCACACGCTGGCGCGGGCCGGAAACCCGCGAGGGGGTGGCGTTCGCGCAGCCCTTCATCGAGGTCGTGATCGAGACGGGGCTCGGGCAGGATGCGGGCGCAGAGGCGGTAATGCGCGACGCAAACCTCATGGATGATGAGCTCGCGATGCTTTGGTGGCGTGCGTCCTCGGTGGCGTCGGGCGATCCCGCTGCTCCGCTGCTCTACGGGGCCGAGGCGCGAAAGCGTCACGAGTGGCGGGAGTGAACCTCCGGGCGTGACTTTTCCAATCGCCATGCGGCGCAGGTTTCACGCCCCAAAGGCGAACCGGCCGCGCCCATGGGCCCCGCATCGCGGGCGCGCGCATCCCTCAGCCACGGATGGCGGCGGCAAAGGCGCGCGCGTCCTGCGGGGCGGTGCCGAGCTGGGCCTCGGCGGTGAGCAGCCCGGCCCAATCATGCGCGGGCCAGCGCGCCGCGGCGAGGCGGGCGAGGGGGGTGCCGGTTTCGCGGGCCTCGCGGCACAGCGCCGTCACGGCGGATTGGGCCTCGGGGCGCGGCATGTCATGCGCGAGGACGAAGGTCAGCGCCTCGGCATGGATCAGCCCGAGGCCGTCATCGAGCCCGCCGGCCATGCGCTCGGGCAGCGGCGTCAGCCCGCCCGCGACGCCCTCGGCCAAGGTCAGCGCGCGGCCGGCGATCTGGCTGAGCTGCGGCAGGCTGAGCCATTCCACGATCCAGGCGGTGGCGTCGCGCTGCTGACGATGCAGGGCGGCGGCTTGCAGATTGGCGTCGAGGCCGACGCTGTGACGCGCGAGCGCCACGAGCAACGAGGGTTCCACCGGGTTGGCCTTTTGCGGCATCGTCGAGGAACCGCCGCCCGATGCGAGGCGAACCTCGCCGATGCCCGATTGCGTCATCAGCACGAGATCCTCGCCCATCCGCCCGAGCGCGGCGGTCAGCGCGGTGAGCCAGCCGGACAGCTCGGTGATCCCCGCGCGCTCACTGTGCCAGCTCGCGCCGGGGTCGGCGAGGCCGAGCGCCTCGCCGAATGCCCGGCGCACCGCCGGACCCTGCGGCCCCATCGCCGCGAGCGTACCGGCCGCGCCGCCGAGGCTGACCTGCAGGAGACGTGGGCGCAGCGCATCGAGGCGCGTGCGCAGCGCGATCAGGGGCCGGCCCCAGCCCGCCGCGACGGCGCCGAAGCTCGTCGGGGTGGCGACCTGTCCGTAGGTGCGCGCGGCCATGGGCAGCGCGGCATGGGCGTCGGCGAGGGCGGCGAGCGCCAGCAGCGTCTCATCGAGGCGGCCCGCGAGGATGTCGAGCACCCGGCGCAGCCGCAGCATCAGCCCGGTATCCATTATGTCCTGGCTGGTGGCACCCCAGTGGATGTATTGCGCATGCCCGGGCGCGTCGAGCGCCTCGCGAAACGCCGCCACGAGGGCGGGTACGGGCACGGCGTTGCGCCCGGTGGCGCTTGCGAGCGCGGCGGCGTCGATCTGCACCTCGCGGGCGGCGCGCGCGATCACGGCGGCACTTTCGGCGGGGATCACACCCTGCGCGGCCTGGGCCTCGGCGAGCGCGCCCTCCACGAGCAGCATCGCGCGCAGCTCGGCGGCGTCGGTGAACAGGCCGGCGATTTCCCTGTCGCCGAGCAGATCGCGGTAGAGCGCGCTGTCGAGCGGAGTCGCCGGCATCAGGCCGTCCGCAGCCCGAGGATGCCGCGCGCCTGCGCCGGTGTGGCGACGGGGCGGTCGTGTTTTGCGCAAAGCTCGGCGGCACGGCGGATCAGCGCGGCGTTGGACGGCGCGAGGGTGTCGCGGTCGAGCCGGACATTGTCCTCGAGCCCGGCGCGGGTATGACCGCCCGCGGCGATCGACCATTCGTTGAGCGTGTGCTGATTGGCGCCGATGCCGGCGCCGCACCACTGCGCGTCGGGGGCGAGGCGCTTCAGCGTCTCGATGTAGAAATCGAAGACCGGGCGGTCGGCGGGCATCGCGTTCTTCACCCCCATCACGAACTGCACATAGAGCGGCCCCTTCAGCCGGCCGTCACGCGCCATCGTCGCGGCCTGGAAGATATGTGACAGATCAAAGGCCTCGATCTCGGGCTTGACGTCGTATTCGAGCATCTCGGCGGCGAGCCAGTCCACCAGATCGGGCGGATTCTCGTAGACGCGGGTGGGGAAGTTGTTGGAGCCCACCGAGAGCGAGGCCATGTCCGGGCCGAGCGGCAGCATGCCGCCGCGCGCCTGCCCCGCGCCCGAGCGCCCGCCGGTGGAAAACTGGATGATCATGCCGGGGCAATGTTTCTCCAGCCCCTCCTTGAGGCGGGCGAATTTCTCCGGGTCGGAACTCGGCGTCTCGTCGTCGTTGCGCACATGCGCGTGCACGATGCTCGCCCCGGCCTCGAAGGCCTCCTGCGTGCTCTCGATCTGCTCGGAGACGGTGATCGGCACGGCGGGGTTGTTGGCCTTCGTGGGCAGCGAGCCGGTGATGGCCACGCACAGGATGCAGGGATTGGTCATGTCGTCTCCGGGATCTGGGTCGGGCCAGCATATCGCCTACGCGGCAGGGGGGCGAGAGGCGCGGCGGGGAGCCGCCGCGCCGTGGGCTCACAGGTCGAGAAACACCGTCTCGCCGTCGCCCTGCAGCACGATGTCGAAGCGGAAGCTTCCCGCGCCGGTGCGCTTGGCGATGAGCGTGTCACGGCGATGGGCCTGTTCGATGCGCGACAGGATCGGGTCGCCCGCATTGTCCGCGTCGTCGAAATAGATGCGGGTCTGCAGGCCGGTGTTGATGCCGCGCGCGGTAATCCACAACGAGATGTGCGGCGCCTGCATCCCGCCGCCGCGGGCGGGCACGGCGCCGGGCTTGACGGTGCGCAGGGTGAACTCGCCGGTCTCGCCGTCGGCGGCGAAGCGGCAGAAACCGTTCACCTTGGGGTCGGCGCCGGGCTGGCCGGGGAAGTTGCCGGCCGCGTCGGGCTGCCAGCTTTCGATCATCGCGTCGCGCAGCGCCCAGCCCGTGCCGTCATGCACCGAGCCGGTGATGGTGATGACCTCGCCCGAGGCACCCTCCTCGATGGCGCGCTTGCCGAGATCCTCGGGATAAACCCCCTCAAGCCCCGCGAAACTCGGGATGCAGCCGATATGGACGTAAGGGCCCGCCGTCTGGGATGGGGTTTCCTGCAGGGTGTCGAGTTTCTGGACCATCACATGCCCTCCGGCTTGTTCTCGAACATGGTCTGGCGGCGGCCGCGCAGCACGATGTCGAACTTGTAGGCGAGAAAATCGAGCGGGCGCGCCTTGGCCATGTCGAGCGGCGCGACGAGGCGATCGATCTGGCTGCGGTCCTTGATCGTGGCCACGATCGGGCAGCGGTCGATCAGCGGGTCGCCCTCGAAATATATCTGGGTGATGAGCCGCTGGCCGAAGCTCGCCCCGAAGACCGAGAAGTGGATGTGCATCGGGCGCCAGTCATTGGCGCGGTTGGGCCAGGGGTAGGCGCCGGGTCGGATGGTGAGGAACTCGTAATAGCCGTCGTCATCCGTGAGGGTGCGCCCGCAGCCGCCGAAATTTGGATCGAGCGGGGCGAGATAGCCATCCTTGACATGCCGGTAGCGCCCGCCGGCATTGGCCTGCCAGGCCTCGACGAGCGTGCCGGGCACGGGGCGCGCGTTCTCGTCGAGCACGCGGCCATGCACGA
>LFIK01000524.1_pt1 | contig 28918 bp, 22 predicted proteins | sample 643401 | NCBI WGS metagenome assembly LFIK01 (sample SAMN03777447, study PRJNA286221) | soda lake metagenome | biome: soda lake; feature: Kulunda steppe; material: water; isolation source: sample T5-Br brine of Lake Tanatar-5 | place: Russia: Kulunda steppe | collected 2010-07
CGGACCGGTCCTCGCGTTCACGGTCGCGGTCCCGGTCGCGCGCACGACCGGGAACCTGCTCGTGCTCGTGCTGGCCATCGTGACCGCGCTGACGCTGACGCTGGCGCTCGGCGGCACGGTGCTGCTGTGGACCGCGCACGTCTGGAGGACCAACGAGAAACTGCTCGGCACGCTCGTGTGGCCCGGCGGTCTGCTGGCACCACTCGCCCTGGGGCTGCTCCCCACACAGAGCTGCGTCACGGACCTGTCGACCGGCCAGGAGATCTGCACGGGCTTCGCACTGCCCGCCCCACTCGGCCCACTACTGCTGGTGGCGCTGGTCGTCGCACCGGTGGTGGTCGCCGTGATGCTGCTCCGGCGGGCCGGTCGACGCCGCGCCACCGACGCCGGCACCGCGATCGATGCGACCGCACCGGGGTAGGCGCGTCCCCCCCCGCGCCCACGCCCGCTGTGGCGGTGATCAGGCGGCGATGGCCCCGATGTCGGCCAGGGCCTGCTTCCACGCCGACTGGTCACGCGCCTCGGGGACCGGATTGCGGTCGGTGTAGATCACCTTGCCGTCGACGTCGACGATGAAGGTCCCGCGCACCGCGATGCCCAGGTTGTCGTCGAACACTCCGTAGGCCTTCGCGACCTCACCGTGCGGCCAGAAGTCCGACAGCAACGGGAACTCGAAGCCCTGCTCGTGCGCCCAACGGGCGTGGGTCGGCGGTGCGTCGACCGACACCGCGAGCGTCTCGACCGAGTCGTTGCGGAAGGTCTCCAGCGAGTCCCGGATCTGGCACATCTCGCCTTCACAGACACCGGTGAACGACAACGGGTAGAAGACGACGACCACGTTCTTCTTGCCGCGGTAGTCCGACAACCGCACGGGCTTGCCCGTCTGGTCCTTCAGTTCGAAGTCGGGGGCCTCATCGCCGATCTGCACACTCACGGACACGTCCTTGTCGATGGCCGACGCCCGGACACGGCGTCCGGGCGACCAGCGCGGCGAGGCTACCCGCCCGTGGGCCCCTCGACCCGACGACCCGGTGCCCTCGCATCGCCGTCGTCCGGCGCGTCGCGGGCCGGGAATGCGACCAGCCGCGCGGAGGCGTCGGTGGCCAGCGCCGCCTGGACCCCGCGGGCCGAGCGCAGCTCCTCGACGGCGTCGAGTTGCTTCTCGAGCTGCGATCGCCGCGTGGTCGTCAACGCGTCGTAGGCCCGCTGGGTCGTGTCCAGACCGCGCCCGAGCTTGTCGAGCTGCTCGGTGAACCGGCCCCACTGGTCGTTGAAGCCGGCCAGCAGCGTGAGGACCTCGTCCGACGTGCGTTCCAGGGCGAACGCGTCCACCGCGGCCCGGATCACGGCCAGCACGGCGAACAGCGTCGACGGGCCGCACAGCACCACCCGCTGGGCCAACGCGTCGTCGAGCAGCTGGGGATCGTGCTCGTGCACGAAGCCGTAGACCTGTTCGTTGGGGATGAACAGCAGCACGCAGTCGAGCGTGCCGTCCTGCGCATCGATGTAGCCACGGTCGGCGATCTCGCGGATGCGCGCCCGCACGGCCTTGAGAAAGTCCCGACGTGCCGCCGCACGGTCCGCCTCCGCGTCGGCGTCGAGCAGATCGAGGTAGCGCCCGAGCGGGAACTTGACGTCCATGTGCACGACCTGGTCCCCGGGCAGCAGGAAGGTGACGTCCGGGCGCGTGCCCGACCGCGTGGTGACCTGGGTGCGGTAGTTGACGCCCTCGACGAACCCGGCAGCGCGCAGCACGTCCTGCGCCATGCGCTCACCCCACTGCCCGCGCGCCTGCGAACTGGTCAGGGCCTCCCGGAGGCTGGCGGTGGTCCGGCCGAGTTCGACGTGCTGACGGGCGACCCCCTGCAACTGCTCGGAGACCTGACCGAACTGGCTCGCGCGCGCGTGCTCGGCCTGTTGCACGAGCCCGGTGACCTGCTCGAGGGTCTGGGCCATGGAGGCCAGCTGCGCGTCGATCAGTTCCTTGCGCCCCTCGAGGTGGGCCGCACCGGCGCGCGAGCGCGCGTCGAGCTGCTCCCCAGCCACGGCCACGAGGGTGTCGACCGCCCGTTGCAGCTCGTCACCGCCGGGTGCGCGCTGCCGCCGCGACGCCAGCCGGACCCCGGCCGCCCCGGCGGCCGCGACCGCGACGAGCCCGACCAGCACCAGTACGACCGCCGTGACCGGCTCCAACCCAACCATCGTCGCCTCGCTCCATCGGCTCCGACGCCGACTCTACGACCCGGGTGCGACACGCCCGGTCAGGTCGCTCAGGTCTCGTCGACCCAGCCGGCCTGTTCACGCTCGAGGTCGGGGAACGGCTCGTTCTCGAGCAGGTCGTCGTCCTCCCAGTCGAGCGCCGGTTCGCGCCGGACGGGCTGGACGGCCGTGGAGGGGAAGCGCTCCAGCGGCCCCTTCGCGGCGGTGTCCCAGGTGGCGAACGTCAGCGGGGTCTGCAGGTACAGCGCCAGCAGCTCCGCGGTGGCGGTGACCGAGTCGAGGTGGGTGCGCTCGTGGCCGTGGGTGGCGTCGACCCCGAACCCGATGAGCGCGGCGCGGGTCTCCGCACCGGCCTCGAGCGCCGAGGCGACGTCCGAGCGGTAGAAGTGGAACACGTCGCGGTTGACCTCGATGCCGTGTGCCTGACCGAGCGCACACAGCCGCCGCGTGAGGTGGTAGTCGAACGGGCCGTGCATGTCCTGCATCGCGACGGTCACCCCGGTCTCCGTGGTGTGCTGGCCCGGGGCGACGACCGCCGCATCGACCGACAGCATCTCGGCGACCTCCTTCGCGAGCCCGCTGGATGCGCCGTGGCCGACCTCCTCGGAGATCGTGATCAACAGCTGCGCCCCGACCTGCAGCTCGCAGCCCGCATCGATGACGGCCTTGAACGCCGCCAGGGCCGCGGCCACGCCGGCCTTGTCGTCGAGGTGGCGCGAGTTGACGAACCCGGAGCGGGTGATCAGCGGGTAGGCGACCTGCGCGACGAAGTCCCCGACCTGGATGCCCAGGCCCCGCACGTCGTCGGCGCTGGCGACCTTCTCGTCGATCCGCACCTCGACGTGTTCCCAGCCGTGCGGGTGGGTGTCGATCGCGTCGCCGAACGCATGCCCGGACGCCTTGGTCGGCAGGATCGTCCCGGTGTAGGAGCGTTCCGGATCATCGGTGAAGATGGTGACGCGCGTGCCCTCGGAGAACCGGGAACTGTGCGTGCCGATCTGGGTCAGCTTGAGCCGGCCGGTATCCGTGATGTCGTGGACCATGCAGCCGATGGTGTCGGTGTGCACGACCACGGCGCGGTCGAGGTCGTGCTCGGTGCCGTTGCCCGCCAGCGCGCCGACCATCACCCCGCGACGGGTGAGTTCGAACGGCAGGCCGATCTCGCGCAGCCGTTCACCGACCTTCTGCATGATGACGTCGGTCCGGCCCGACGGGCTCGGGATGCGGAGCAGTTCGAGCAACACCTCCTGCATCCAGGCGGTGTCGATCGTGAGCTTGGTGGCGGTGTGGTGGAGAGGCGTCATGGGCGGCACGGTAGCCAACCGTTCAGCGGCGGCGTCGGACCTCACGGACCCCCGGTCCGAGCGCGGTCGTCTCGACCGCCAGTCCGCTCGCGGCGATCAGCTCCCCGACCCGGCCGGCCGGTCGACCGACCGGGACCGCCAGCTCGAAGCGCGCCCCGTCGGCGTCGTAGACCGGTTCGTCGAGCACGAGCCCGCCGCGCTCGGCCTCGCGCCGCAACAGGTGCTCGAGACGGCCCGCCTCGTCGTGCCCGACCTGCAGAGCGAGACACTCGACGGGAACGCGCCGGAGCCGCTCGGCGGCGTCGACCGCGCCTCGGACCGCGTCGCCGTAGGCCCGGACGAGCCCACCGGCACCGAGCTTCGTGCCCCCGAACCAGCGGGTGACGACCACCGCCACGTCCGTGAGTTCGGCACCGACGAGGACGGCCAGCATCGGGGCACCGGCGGTGCCGGCCGGTTCGCCGTCGTCGTTGGAGCGCTGCCGGTCGGCCCGGGGTCCGACGACCAGCGCCGAGCAGTGGTGTGAGGCGTCGTGGTGCGCCCGGCGTCGCGCGTCGACGAGGGCACCGCCGGACGCCAGGTCGTCGATCCGGGTCAGCAACGCCAGGAAGCGCGAACGCTGCACCTCGTGCTCCACCTCGACGGTGGCGACGATGGTGTCGAGCGGGGTCGCGGTGATCGTGTCGTCCATTCCTGCATCGTGGGCTCCGGGGCCCGACCCTCAGACCAGGGCGATCCGTCGGCCCCGGTGGCGACCGAGGTGGTCCGCGGTCGCGTGCGCGAGCCGACGCACGGCCTCACGGGTGGTCTCCACGTCGTAGGCCAGGGTCAGGCGGATGTGGCCGGTGTCGTGGCCGAGCGCATGGTAGATCCGGCCCGGGACCAGGCGGACGCCGTGGTCGGCCGCGGTCGCGACGAACGGATCCGAGGCCATGCCCCCGAGGTGCGCCCACATGGTCATGCCGCCCTCCGGTCGGGTCACGGTCCAGTCGGGCAACTGCTCGGCGAAGGCCTCGAGCGCCGCATCGCGCCGGATCTGCAGTTCCCGGCGGTAGCGGGCAACGAGCTCGTCGAGCTGGCGCATCACGCTCAGCGCGGCCAGCTGGCTCGGGACCGACGTGCCGAAGTCCAGCACCGTCTTGACCCGTCCGAGCCGGTCGAGCAGGGCACCCTCCGCCCGGATCCAGCCGAGTCGCAGGCCCGCCCACGACACCTTCGACAACGAGCCGACCGTGACGACCTGCCCACCACCGCCCGGCAGGCTGGCCGCCAGCGGCACCGGCGGGGGCGCGTCGATCCACAACTCGTGCATCGTGACGTCGTCGATCAGGATCGTGCCACTGGCCTGGGCGGCCTCGACCACCAGCCGACGCACCGGCGCGGGCATCAGCACCCCCGTCGGGTTGTCGAAGCTGGGGACGAGGTAGCCGACCGGGGCCCGGCCCTGGCGGAGCGTCCGCAGCAGTTCGACCTGGTCGATCGCCCCGGCCCGATCGAGTGAGACGGCCGCGGGCCGCATCCCGCGGACGGCCAGCAGTTCCCGGATCCCGGGCCAGGTGACCTCCGCGACGACGACGTCGTCACCCGGTGAGGCCAGGGTGGTCAACGCCACGTCCAGGGCCTGCTGCGCACCGTTGGTCACCAGGATCTGCTCGGGCTCGGTCGGCAGGCCCAGCCCGGTGAGCCGGTCCGCGATCGCCCGGCGCAGCACCGGCAGACCGAGCGGCCAGTAGCCGTTGTCCGATTCCCCGATGTCCGCGAGGTCCTCGGGTTCCCACGACCGCAGGGTGGACAGCAGGCCCCGCTCCCCGCGCCAGGCGGCCGTCCGCAGGTCGATCACGTCGTCGCCCCCGCCGGGCGTGGGTGCGTCGGTCACCAGCGCGGCGACACTGGCGTCGAGCGACAGCGACCCGTCGAGCTGCGCGCCACGGGTCGCGCTGCCGCGGACGATGGTCCCGGCCCCGTGCCTGGTCGTCACCAGCCCGTCCTCACGCAGCGTCGCGAAGGCACGCACCACCGTCCCCCGGCTGATGTCCAGTGCCTCGGCCAGACGACGCTCGGCCGGCAGCGGCGTGCCCGGCGGCAGTCGGCCCTGCTCGATCAGCCCGGACAGTGCCGCCACCAGCTGCACGGCGGGCCGCCCGGCACCCCGGTCCCACTGGCCGAGCGCCATGCGCAGTGCGTTCGCGTCCACGTGTCCTCCACGAAGGTCGGCGCCCGGGTGGGGGCGGCCACGGGGCGGATCGGCACGGGCCGACTGATCGACCGGTGGCCCCGACGGGTCCACCCATCCTAACTGGACCATTCAACGACTGGACAGGTCCACCAGTAGATCCAATCGGGTCATGATGCGGTGGACGGCGGCCGACACTCCCACCAGTGCCGATCCGCGAACCGCCGCCGATCACCGCCCGAGGAGGCCCACCATGTCCGAGCACGAGACCGACACCATCCGCACCGCTTGGAACCGTCTCGCCGGGACGATCGCCGAGCTCGTCCACACCGACGACCCCCGGCTGGGTACCGCGGTGCTGGCCGTCGAGTCGTGGGTCGGCTGCGAGCTCGGTGCCGCGGAGCGGTCCCCGATCGTCCTGGGTCGCCGCTTCGCCCGGGCACACGCCCGCGCGCTGACCACCGGCCGCGCGCCCGTCCCCACCGACCTGCTCGCCGCCGCCTGATCGATGACCAGCGGTCGCGAGCCGGTCACCAGCCGCGGTCGTAGTCGCTGATGACGGTCCGACCGACCTCCTCGGCGCTCATCTGGGTGACGGTGCCACCCGTCATCGCCGCCAGCCGCTGCGCGAACGCGACCAGCCCGGGGGCATCCTCGAGCAGGAAGATGTCGAGCTCGATGCCCGAGCGGGCCAGCCGCATGCCCTCGCGCAGCGTCGCCTCCAGCGTCTCGGGGATCGGCGGCCAGTTGAACAGGCTCCGCCCGTCGACGAGGTGCGCGGTCGGTTCGCCGTCGGTGACCATGATGACGCGCTTGACCGGGCGCGGATCGTGGGCCAGCACCCGGCGGGCCAGCAGGAACGCGTGGTGCATGTTCGTGCCGTAGACGCGTTCGAAGCCGGCCGCGGCGAGGTCGGCCGGTTCCATGCGTCGCGCGTAGTCGCTGAAGCCGATCAGGTGGAACGAGTCCTGGCGGTGCTTGCCCTCGATCAGGGCGTGCAGTGCGAGCGCCATGCGCTTGGCCGGGATGAAGTGGCCCTGCAACGGCATGGAGAACGACAGATCCAGCAGCAGCACGGTCGCCGTGCGCGGGCGCACCTCCTGCTCCACGACCTCGAGATCGTCGGGATGCAGCGACACGCCGCCGACGCCCGGGGCGATGCCGGCCGCGGCGCGGCGCATCACCGCGTTGCGCACGGTGGTGTTGGTCGCGATCGGCTCGCGGTCCCCGAACGTCCAGGGTCGGGTCTGGCCGCTCGGTTCCGGGTCGGAGCCGACCTGCCGGGCCGCCGGCTCCCGGCGGATGCGGGCCAGCAGCCTGGCCAGCGCCTTCTCGCCCAGCAGCCGGGCACCGCGCGGGGTCAGCTGCAGCTCGCCGTCCTTGACGCGCATCGCGCCGGACTGCTCCAACTGGCGTTCGATGGCCTTGAGTTCGGTCAGATCCCCGACCGCGTCGTCGCCCAACGCCCGACGGAGCGCGTCCTCGTCGATGTCGTCGAGCGTCGCCCCGTCGTAGCGCCCGGCGAGCTGCTCGTCGAGGTCGTCGAGCTCGGCGAGCCGTTCGTAGGCGTCGACCATGCGCGAGATCGGGCCGCTCTGCCCGCCGGCCTGCGGCGCATCGGGCATCCCGTCGCCCTCGCCATCTCCCTCGCCCCGCCCGTCGCCCCCGCCGGGCCCCTGGCCGCGGCCCGGTGCGCCGGGAATCCCGTTGGGGAACGCCCCCGGCAGGTTGCGGCCGAGCTGGTCGAGCTGGAACTCGAGGTCGAGGTCGTCGAACACCTCGGAGGCCAGCGCCTGCAGCTGCGCCCGTTGATCCGGCGGCAGCTGGTCGAGGAACTCCTGCGCCGCCTGCGCCCGGCGGGCCATCTCCGCGAGCAACTCGTCGAGGTCGGCCGGCGGGCGGGGCTCGCCGTCCGCACCGGTCACGGGCGGGAGCAGATCGCCGTGCGTCGCGAGGAAGGCTGCGAAGCGTTCCGGTTCGTCGGCCGGCGGGATCCCGAGGTTGTCCGCCCGTGCGGCGAGCAGGTCGTTGAGGTCGGCGAGCATGGCGGCGATACGGGCGAGGTCCTCCTCGGTGACCGCCTCCAACGCGCCCGTCAACGACTGCAGGTGGGCGTCGAGCAGGTCCTTGCGCAGCTTGTCGGCGAGATCGGCGTAGGCCTGGGCCGCGTCGGGTGACGCGAAATCGTGGTCGGCGAGCCCCTTGAACATCCCGGCCGGATCCGGCGGCAGGGTGTCGAGATTCAGCTCCCCGAGCCGGGCCTCGTCGTCGTCGCGCTGCGCGAGCGCCTCACGTTCCATCTCGACGATGTCGTCCAGCGCGTCGGCGAGCTCGGCCAGCGGCCCGGAGGCATCGAGCTGCTCGCGCAGCTCCCGCCGCTCGGCGGCGAGCATGCGGCGCAGATCGTCCAGACCCCGTCCACCGGCCAGGCCGCGCCGGCGCAGGGCGTCGAGCGCCTCGCGGCCGCCGGAGCCCATCAGCAGGTCGTCGCCGAGCTGTTCGAGCAGCTCGCTGATGTCGGCCCGCTCACCGAGCGGATCCTGCGAGCCGTCCCAGGCGCCGTAGCGTGAGCGCACCATCTACGCGCCGTACCGGACGGACGCGCCGTCGAGCTCGTCGCGGTTGAGCCGCCGGCCGAGGTGCAGGCCCTCGAGCACGAATTCCACCGCCGAGGCAGCGACCTCCGGATCCTCCTGGCGATCGCTCTCCCCGAGCCGCTGCAGCCACTGGGCGAGCCCGTCGATGCGCCCCCCGAACGACGCGAGCACGTCCGCGCCGGGGACCAGATCACCGGTCTCGACCGTCAGCCCGTCGGTGTCGAAGCGCTCGAGCACACCGGTGAAGTCCTGACCGGCGAGATGGCGACGCCACACCGTCAGCAGGGCCCGGGCGAGCGCCTGCTCGACGACCTCGAGCTCACGGCCCTCCTCGAGCAGGTCGAACTCGATGCGACCGAGCGCGGCCGGGATGACCGCGCGCAGGTCCACGACCCGCGGCACGGCGGTGGCGACGCCGGTGCGTGCGGCGCGGCGGACCGCGGCGGCAACCAGGGTCTCGTGGGCCCCGATCGTGAACCGGACCGACACGCCGGAACGCTGGTTGACGTCCGAGCTGGTCCGAAGGACCGCGGCGAGCTCGGCCAGGGTCTCGTCGAGGAAGCCGGGGACGTGCACGGCGACGTCGTCGGGCGGGGTGGCGGCCTCCGCGGTGACGATCGCGACCTCGTCGGCGATCGACCGCGGATAGTGGGTGCGCACCTGCGCCCCGAACCGGTCCTTGAGCGGCGAGATGATGCGGCCACGGTTGGTGTAGTCGTCCGGGTTGGCGGTCGCGACGAGCAGCACGTCCAGCGGCAGCCGCAGCGAGTAGCCGCGGATCTGCACGTCGCGCTCCTCCAGCACGTTGAGCAGTGCCACCTGGATGCGCTCGGGGAGGTCCGGCAGTTCGTTGATCGCGACGATGCCGCGGTGGTGACGGGGTACCAGGCCCCAGTGGATCGTCTCCTCGTCACCGAGCGTGCGTCCCTCCGCGACCTTGATCGGATCCACGTCGCCGATCAGGTCGGCCACGGCCGTGTCGGGCGTGGCGAGCTTCTCCGCGAACCGCCGGTCACGGTCGATCCAGACCACCGGCAGGGCCTCGCCCACCTCGTCATGCAGCCGGCGGCAGTGCACGCAGGTCGGGTGGTAGGGCGAGCAGTTGATCTCGCAGCCGGCGACGACCGGGGCGTGTTCGTCGAGCAGCTCCACCAGGCGGCGCACGATGCGGGTCTTGGCCTGCCCACGCTCCCCCAGCAGGATGAGGTCCTGCCCGGCGAGCACGGCCCGTTCGAGCTCCGGGAGCACCGTGTCGTCGTAACCGACGACCCCGGTCGTCAGCGGCTGTCCGGCGCGCAGTCGCGCCACGAGATTGGCGCGGACCTCCTCCTTCACCGTCCGATCCGGGTGCCCCGCCGCCCGCAGTTGCGCGAGGGTGCTCGGACGTGACGGGCTCGCGGTCATGAATGCTCCCGGTCGTGACGACGTGCCTCGAAGGTACGAGGCGGATGCTCGCCACGCCCACCCGGTGACGCCCGAACCGCGGCCAAGGGGGCGCGGTACCGTCGTCCCGCGCGCCGCGACCATGACCGTGCGCGCTCAGGGTGACCGATTGGGTCCGACCCATCCGGGCGCGACACGAAAACCAGGGGCCCACCACCTCACCAGACGGGGATCAGCAGCCGTGGACGAGACCGACCCCGTGACCGAGACCGGTGCGACCGCCTGTTACCTGCACCCCAGGCGGCCCGCCCTGCTGCGCTGCAGCCGGTGCGAACAGCCGATCTGTCGCGACGATGCGATCGAGGCTCCGGTCGGCTACCAGTGCCCGAAGTGCGCCGAGGGCGGGCAACCGGTGCAGCGCATGATCGAGGTCATGACCCATGCACCGGTCACCCGGGCGCTGGTCATCGCGATCGGCGTGCTGTTCGCCGTCGAGTTCGCCCTGCCCGTCGACCTGCTGCTGCCCTTCGGTCTCATCCCGCTGCTCGTCGGCGCCAACGGCGTCGAGCTCGCGGCAGCCGGGGGCTACGGTGCCAGTCAACTGGCGCTGGTCATCGGCGAACCCTGGCGCATCGTGACCAGCGGGTTCCTCCACGCCAACCTCATGCACGTCGCCTTCAACGGCCTGCTGCTGTGGCAGCTCGGCCACATGCTGGAACCGGCGCTCGGACGGGCGCGCTTCGTCGTGCTCTACGGCGCGGGTCTCATCGGTGGTGCGCTCGGCGTGGTCGGGTTGAGCTGGGTGGCCACCTGGCTGGCCATCGATCCGACCACGGTGATCGGCGGCATCATCGGCGGGGCACCCAACCGGCCGACCATCGGTGCCTCCGGGGCGGTGTTCGGCCTGATGGGTGCCGCCCTGGTGATGATGCGCGAGCGGGGCATCAATCCCTGGCGGACGGGACTCGGCGGGCTCGTGCTGCTCAACCTCGGCATCACGTTCCTGCCGGGCATCTCCGTGGGCGGTCACCTCGGTGGTCTGGCCGCCGGTGCCCTGGCGGCCCGGTTGCTGCTGGTCGACCGCGAACAGCGAGCCCGGGCCGTGAAGATCACGGGCGCGCTGGTCGTCGCGATGGCGGTCCTGACCTACGCGCTCGCCGCCGGCCTGGCCGGGCTCCTGCTCGCCTAGCTGGCCCGGACCCGGTCCGCGGACCTCACCCGGAGCGGTGATCCGCCCCGACCGCGCCCGGCTTCCAGCCGCGGGGCAGCGCGCGGGTGGAGGGGAACAGCAGATCGATGAACCGCTCGGCGGTCGGCTGCGGCTCGTGGTTGGCCAGCCCCGGACGCTCGTTCGCCTCGATGAAGACGTGCTCGGGACCGTCGACGTCCGGCACGAGCAGATCGAGGCCCACGACCGGGATGTCCAGCACCTGACTGGCGTGGATCGACGCCTCGGCGAGTTCCGGATGCAGCTGTTCGGTCACGTCGTGGATGGTGCCGCCGGTGTGCAGATTGGCGGTCCGCCGCACCGCGAGCTCGACCCCGGCCGCCAGCACGTCGTCCATCCGGTGGCCGGCTGCCTCGACGCAGCTGGTCGTCAGCTCGTCGAGCGGGATGGACGCCTCGCCACCGGTGGCGGTGGCCCGACGCCGGGACGTGGCGGCGACCAGCTCGCTGATGGTGTGGGACCCGGTCCCGACGACCGTGGCCGGCAGCCGGACCGCCGCGGCGACCACCTGGTGGTCGATGACCAGCACCCGCAGATCCCGGCCGGCCACGAACTGCTCCAGCAGCACATCGGGGCAGAAGCGCTCCGCGAGCGCCACGGCCTCGGTCAGGGCGGTCTCGTCGCCGACACCGACGGTGATGCCCCGCCCCTGCTCGCCACGAGCCGGCTTGACCACCAGCTCCCCGTGCTCGCGCAGGAAGTCGAGGTCCCCGTCGTCATGCGAGGCCACCCGCCCGGCGGGGACCGACACCCCGGCATCGGCCAGCAGTCGGCGGGTCAGGCGCTTGTCGTCGCAGCGGCTCATCGCCACGGCGTTGGTCAGCTCCGACAGCGACTCGCGGGTCTGCAGCGTCCGCCCCCCGTGGGACAGCTTCAACAGCCCCGATTCGGCATCCACGATGCGCATGGTGATCCCGCGGCGCAGCGCCTCGTCGGCGATCAGCCGGGCGTAGGGGTTGAGGTCGTGCAGCCCCTCGGCCGGCTGCGCGGCGAACAGCCGCTCGTTGATGGGATTCTTGCGTTTGACCGCGAACACCGGCACCCGCACGAACCCGAGCTGCTCGTAGAGCGCGATGGCCGGGGCGTTGTCGTGGACGACCGACAGATCCAGATACGCCCGCCCGCGCCCCTGGTAGCGCTCGGCCAGGGTGCGCACGAGTGCACGCCCGACCCCCGGACGTGGCGTCTGCGGGTCGACCGCCAGGCACCACAGGCTGGTCCCGCTCTCCGGATCGCCGAAGGCATGGGTGTGATCGACTCCGGTGACGGTGCCGATGACGTCGCCGGTCTCCGCGTCCTCCGCGACGAGGTAGGTGAAGGTCTGGGTCAGCTGGTTGCGCCACAGCACCTCGGTCGGTGCGGTGACCATCCCGGCGGCCGTGTAGATCCGGTTGACGGCAGCCGCATCGGACTCGCGTGCCATCTTGCGCACGACCACCCCGCGGATCGGATCCGCGTGGCTGCGCAGCTTGTGGAGCCACAGCCGGTAGGTGTGGCTCGGGTCGATGAACAGCTCCTGGGGGGCCCGGCTGACCAGCACGTGCGGTTCACGGACGTACAGGCACACGTCGCGCCGGCCGGGCTCCTCCTTGCCGACCTCGGCGACGAGCTGCTCGTGGTCCGCGAACGTCTGCCCGAAGATCAGCCGTCCCCAGCCGCACTCCAGGGCCACGTCGGGCGTGATGCCGTCGGTCAGATGGGCGGGCTGCTCGCCCCACGACCGGGTCGACAGCCCCTGGTCGTAGTCCGGCTTCGACGCACCACGCACCCGGCCGCGGGCGGCGCGTTGGTCACGATCGGGCGTGCGCTGCTCCATGGCAGCTCCTCACCTCGACGGGATGGACGGATCAGGGGCGACGTCGATCAGGGTGCGACGTCGTGGGACTGCAACCACAGCTCCAGCAGCCCCAGCTGCCACAGCTTGTTGCCCCGCAGGGCGGTCAGTTCCTCGTTCGGGTCGGCGAGCAGACGGTCGACGTAGGCGTCGTTGAACAATCCGCGTTCCCGCGCCTCGGGCGCGTGCAGGGCGTCGCGGACGAGCTCGAGGTAGGGCCCCTGCAGGTACTTCAACGCCGGGACCGGGAAATAGCCTTTCGGCCGGTCGATGACCGCCCCGGGGATCACCCGCCGGGCCGCCTCCTTGAGCACGCCCTTGCCCTCCTGGGCGAGCTTGAGTTCCGGCGGCACCTGCGCGGCGATCTCGAGCACCTCGTGGTCGAGGAACGGCACCCGCGCCTCGAGCCCGGCGGCCATGGTCATGTTGTCGACCCGCTTGACCGGATCGTCGACCAGCATGATCTGCGAGTCGAGCCGCAGGGCCATGTCGGTCGCGGTCTCGGCCCCGTCGCGCAGGAAGTGTCGTTCCACGAACGCGCGCGAGACGTCGTCGTCGACCCGGTGGTCGGGTGCCAGCACGTCCACCATCTCCGCATGCGGACGGTCGAAGAACGCCGCCTGGTAGCGGTCGACGGCCTCGTGCACGAGCTGCTCGCGCGAGACGCCCGGCCCGAGTTCGTCGGTCAGCGCCTGCATCGGCGGGTACCAGTGGTAGCCGGCGAACACCTCGTCGGCCCCCTGGCCCGACTGCACCACCTTGACGTGTTTGGCGACCTCCTGGCTGAGCAGGAAGAAGGCCACCGCGTCGTGGCTGACCATCGGCTCGCTCATGGCCTTGACCGCGCCACCGAGCGCCGGGAGCATCCGGTCGGTGTCGATGCGGATCTTGTGGTGGTCGGTGGCGAACTCGCGGGCGATGACGTCCGAGTACTTGAACTCGTCGCCCTCCTCACCCCCGACCGCCTCGAAGCCGATCGAGAAGGTGTTGATGCCGGTCTGACCCGCTTCGGCCAGCAGCCCGACCACCAGCGACGAGTCGAGCCCCCCGGAGAGCAGCACGCCGACGGGTACGTCGGCGACCGTGCGCCAGTTCACCGCGTCGCGCATCGCGCCGAGTACCGCGTCCTCCCAGTCACGTGCCGACCAGTCCGCCTTGGCAGGATCGCGGGTGAATTCCGGCCGCCAGTACTCGGTGTCGGTCACCGTGCCGTCGGCCTCGATGGCCCGGGTCGTCGCCGGCGGCAGCTTGCGGACCCCGTTGACGATGGTGTGCGGTGCCGGGACCACGGCATGGAAGCTCAGGTAGTGGTGCAGGGCCACCCGGTCGATCGAGGTGTCGAGGTCGCCGCCGGCCACCAGCGCCGGCAGGCTCGAGGCGAAGCGCAGCCGCCCGGGGGCCTGCGCGAGGTAGAGCGGCTTGATCCCGAAGCGGTCACGACCGAGGAAGCTGCGGCCGGTGTCGCGCTCGTGGATCAGATACGCGAACATGCCCTGGAGGCGGTCGACGAACGCATCGCCCCATGCGTGGTAGGCCTTGAGCACGACCTCGGTGTCCGAGGTCGAGAAGAACCGGTAGCCGCGCTCGGCGATCAGCTCCTCACGCAACTGCTGGTAGTTGTAGATGCAGCCGTTGAACGCGATCGTGAGCCCGAGGTCGGGATCGTGCATCGGCTGGTTCCCACAGGACGACAGGTCGATGATCGACAGGCGACGGTGACCGAGTGCGATCGCGCCGGAGGCGAAGATCCCCTCACCGTCGGGTCCCCGGTCCGACATGGTCGCCGTCATCCGGGCGACCGCACCGACGTCCGGACTCCGCCCGTCGAAGCGCAGCTCACCGCTGAAACCACACACGTCGTGCCTTCCTGATCGCGTTCGGTGACCGTCGGGGCGAGAGGTCCGCCGGCCTGGGTGCGCGGGCGCGAGCATGGCCCGGCCGTGTTTCGGGACCATGACGCCCCTCGGCGCGCCCCCCCAGGCTAGGCGAGGCCACCGATGCTGCCGGGACCGCACGTGCACCCGGGGGCGCATCGGGATCTACGCTGGCCGGACGCCGTCCCGTGCTCGGAGCCCCCGGTGCCCACCTTCGCCCTGGTCGACGCCTTCACCGACCGCGCCTTCGCCGGCAATCCGGCGGGCGTGGTCCTGCTCGACGAACCGGTCGACCCCGCCTGGGCCCAGGTGGTCGCCGCCGAGGTCCGCGCCTCCGAGACCGCCTTCGTCAGCCCGAACGACGACGGCACCTTCGCGCTGCGCTGGTGGACGCCGACCGCGGAGGTCGACCTGTGCGGCCATGCGACCCTGGCAGCTGCGCACGTGCTCATCGGCTCGGGCGACCACGATGACGACGGCGACGGCGAGGTGGTCCGCTTCCACACCCGCTCCGGGCTGCTCACGGTCACGCGCACGGCAGCGGCGGACCCGGGCCAGCCGCCGCTGCTGGTGATGGACCTCCCCGCCTGGCCGCCGCGGGCACGCCCTGCGCCCGACACCCTGGCCGCGGCGCTCGGTGACGTGCCCCACGACTACCACGGCCGCAACGACCAGGACCAGGTCTTCGACCTCGTCGAGGTGGCCGACGTCGCGACGCTGGTGGGCCTCACGCCCCGACTCGACGCCGTCACGGCGCTGGGCGGGACGGGACTGATCGTGACGACCGCGGGTACCGGTGACGTCGACATCGCCTCACGCGTGTTCGCCCCCGCGGTCGGGGTCGACGAGGATCCGGTCACCGGATCCGCCCACGCCGTGCTCGGCCCGTGGTGGGCCGCCCGACTCGGCCGCGACCGGCTCGTGGCGGAGCAGCGCTCGGCGCGCGGCGGTCGCCTGGCGCTGACCGTCACCGACGACCGCGTGGCGGTCGCGGGCCGCTGCGTGACCGTCATCCGCGGGATGCTGCTCGCCTGAGCCAGCTCCGCGCCGCCGCCCACGCCGCACTCGCCGGATCGATCAGGGCCATGTGGTCCCACGGCCCCGACACGAGGGTCACCGGATCACCGGCTGCCCGGGCCACGCGCTCGTAGGTCGCGGACTGGGCCGGCGGCACGTCCTCGTCGGCCGACCCGTGCACCAGCAGCACCGGGATCCCGTGGCCGACCTGCGCCACCGGGTCGGCGGCGCGCCACCGGGCCGGATCCGCCGCCGGGTCCACGCCGAGCAGTTCACGGACCGCGTGGTCGCTCAGGCCCGCGGAATGCGCCGCCGTGAGATCCGCCACGGGCGCGAGCGCGACCACCGCGCTCGAGGCCGGCACCACGCCCCTGCGGGCAGCGAGCAGCAGGGCCAGATGTCCGCCGGCCGAATGCCCCACCACGACCACCCGGTGCAGGTCGAGCGGTGCGGACAGCCCGCCCAGTGCCGCGACCCCCGCCTCGACGTCGTCCATCGTGTGGGGCCAGCCGCCGGTACCACGCACCCGGCGGTACTCGAGGTTCCACACCGCCCACCCGGAACCGGCGAGGTCGGCCGCCAACGGCTCCATCAGCGCGGCGTCGTAGCGCTGTCGCCAGTAGCCACCGTGCAGCAGCACGGCGACCGGCCGGCCCGCGGTGGGTGGCGGGCTCGATGGCAGCCACAGCTCACCGTGACGATCCGGGCCGGAGCCGTACGAGTGGCGCACCCGATCGGACCGGTCGACCGCCATGTCCCCTCCGAACCCCGGGTGGACCCCGTCCGGGCAGCGTAGGACGTCCCGTCCACGCAGCCCGGGACCGCACCGTCTCCGAGGGTTACCCTCGGGACCGACGCGTCTACGTTTTGCTGCAACCCTGGCCAGGAGGCCCCGTGGAACCCATCGCGCTCTCCCCCGACCGCCGCGCCGCCGATCTCGCTCGGATGCGTGAGGAAACCTTCGACATCCTCGTGATCGGTGGTGGGGTGACCGGTGCCGGCATCGCGCTGGATGCCGCGACCCGCGGGCTGACCGTGGCACTGGTCGAGCAGCGCGACTTCGCCGCGGGGACCTCGAGCCGGTCGTCCAAGCTCATCCACGGCGGGCTGCGCTACCTCGAGCAGATGAACTTCGGACTCGTGCGTGAGGCGCTGCGCGAACGCGGACTGCTGCTCAACGACCTCGCCCCGCACCTCATCCGGCCCGTGTCGTTCCTGTTCCCGTTGACCCACCGGGTCTGGGAACGGTTCTACATCGGTTCGGGCATCCAGATCTACGACCGGCTCGGGGGCTCCAAGCACCTGCCGGCCCACAAGCACCTGTCGAAGCGCGGTGCCCACGACCTGATGCCATCCCTGCGCGACGACGCCCTGATCGGGGCGATCCGCTACTACGACGCGCAGGTGGACGACGCCCGGCACACGATGGAGATCGCCCGCACGGCCGCGGCCTACGGCGCGGCGACGACCATCTCGACCCGGGTGGTCGATCTGCTGCGCGAGGGCGAGCGCGTCGTCGGCGCGAAGGTCCGTGATCAGGAGACCGGTGAGGAGATCGACGTCCGGGCACGGCAGGTCATCAACGCGACCGGCGTGTGGACCGACGAGATCCAGGATCTGGTCGGCCGTGGCCGGATCAAGGTGCGGGCATCCAAGGGCATCCACCTCGTGGTGCCGCGTGACCGCATCCACTCCGACACCGGGGTGATCCTGCGCACCGCCACCTCGGTGCTGTTCGTCATCCCGTGGGGCAGCCACTGGCTGATCGGGACGACCGACACCGACTGGAACCTCGACCTCGCCCACCCGGCCGCCTCCGCCAGTGACATCCAGTACGTGCTCGATCAGGTCAACGGGGTGCTGCGCACGCCATTGACCCACGAGGACGTGGAGGGTGTCTACGCCGGCCTGCGCCCGTTGCTGTCGGGCGAGTCGGACTCGACCTCCAAGCTCTCGCGTGAGCACGCGGTGGTCCAGACGGTCGCCGGCCTGATCACGATCGCCGGGGGCAAGTACACGACCTACCGCGTGATGGCCGAGGACGCCGTCGACGCGGCGGCCCGCAACCTGTCCCAGCGGGTTCCCGGCTGCGTCACCGATCGCACGCCGCTGCTCGGGGCCGAGGGTTACCACGCGCTGTGGAACCGACGGGAGCGCCTCGCCGAGGAGGTCGGGTTGCACGTCAGCCGGGTGGAGCACCTGCTCGGGCGCTACGGCTCGCTGATCAGCGAGGTCCTCGACCTGCTCGAGGACCGGCCGGAACTCGGCGAACGGATCGACGGCGCCCCCGACTACCTGCGGGTGGAGGCCATCTACGCCGCGAAGCACGAGGGCGCGCTGCACCTCGACGACGTCCTCACCCGACGGACGCGCATCTCGATCGAGACCTTCGATCGTGGGGTCACCGCGGCCCGCGACATCGCGCCGCTGATGGGTGAGGTGCTCGGCTGGGACCAGGCCGACATCGACCGTGAGATCGAGCACTACGAGGCGCGGGTCGCCGCCGAACTCGAGTCGCAGCAGATGCCCGACGACCACACCGCCGACGCCGCACGGCTCGGTGCCCGCGACGTCCGCGTCGGTGCACGCGGCGAGTGACGGCCTGATGCTGCGTCGTCTGCTCCGCCCCAAGGCCGTTCTCAGCCATGTGCTGGTCGCCGTCGTCGCGGCGACCTGTGTGGGGCTCGGGTTGTGGCAGCTGGACCAGCTCGACGCGATCCGGGCCGACAACGCCCGGCTCGAGGCCCGCTTGGTCGCCGCCCCGGTCGCGCTGGACGAGTTGGTCGATCCGACGCAGCCCGGGTCGGTGGACACCGCGGCGATCGAGTTCCGCCGCGTGGAGGCGACCGGCACGTTCGTCGCCGACGAGGAGGTCCTGCAGCGCGGCCAGCAGGACCAGGGCCAGGCGGGCTTCCATGTGCTCACCCCGTTGCAGCTCGACGACGGCGGGGTGGTGCTCGTCCGTCGTGGCTGGGTACCGACCCGGCTCGACGAACCCCCGGTCACCGAGGCGGCCCCGCCGTCGGGCGTCGTGACGGTCACCGGGGTCGTCGAGGCGCCGGTGTCCCAGCCCCGCTGGGGCCCACAGGACCCCGACGACGGGCCGCTGCAGCGCGTCTTCCACGCCGACACCTCGCGACTCGATCCACAGATCTCCGGCGATCTGCTCCCGCTGGTACTCCGGCTGGACGAGGACCCGCAGGCCGCATTCGACGATCTGCCCGTGGCCGCCGGGACCCCGCCGCTCGACGAGCGCAACCACTTCTCCTACGCGATGCAGTGGTTCTCGTTCGCGGCCCTGGCGCTCATCACCTACGCGGCCTGGGGCTGGACGCGACTGCGTCGGCAGACGGCCACCGCCGACGGGCACGGCGATGACGGTGGCCCGGACGACGGCGGTCCCGACGGTGGTCGGGGCGGTGGTGGCGGACTCGGGCGTGACCCGGAGCCCGACCGACCGCTCGCCGGCGTATCGGGCTGATGCTCGTCGGCACAGGGCCGTCGCACGGCACGGGCCGGTCGGGCAGGCCTACTCCCCGGCGAACGTGGTGACGGTGCCCGTCGCGTCGATCGCGTCACCGAGCCGCTGCAGCGCGTGGACGTAGGCCGCGGTCCGCAGCTTCAGCCCCCGCTCATCCGCGATGTCGGCGATGGCCCCGGTCTCCGCGACCATCCGGCGCTCGAGCCGTTCGCGCACGTCGTGCTCCGCGACCCGCTCCCCCTGACGGTTGGCGACCCACTCGAACCAGCTGACGGTCACGCCACCGGCGTTGACCAGGATGTCGGGCACGACCTCGACCCCGGCCTCGTCCAGGATCGCGTCCGCCTCGGCGGTGACCGGTCCGTTGGCCACCTCGAAGATCACCCTGGCGCGGACGTCACCGGCGTTGTCGCCGTGGATGGCCCCCTCCAGCGCGGCGGGGATGAGCGCGTCGACCTCGAGGGTGAGCAGGTCGGCGGGGTCGAGCTCGTCACCGCTCGGGGCGTCGGCCAACGAACCGGTGTCGTCCTTGTGCGCCCGCACCTTGGTGATGTCGAGGCCGTCGGGGTCGTGGATCGCGGCCCGTGAGTCGCTCACCGCGACCACCTTCCATCCGTCGTCACTGAGCGCCTGGGCGAGCTGGGCACCCGCGTTGCCGAATCCCTGGATGGCGACCGTCGGGGCGTCGATGTCGGCGAGCACCCGGTCGCGCAGGACCCGGATCACGTGGAAGGCCCCGTCGGAGGTCGCACTGGACCGCCCGGCGATGCCACCGAGTGCGATCGGCTTGCCGGTCAGGACCGACGGCTGGTGGCTGCGCGTGATCTTGGCGTACTCGTGCGCCATCCAACCCATCACCATCTCGTTGGTGGCGACGTCGGGTGCCGGGACGTCGATGTCCGGGCCGATGACATCCGCGACCGCGGCGATGTAGCCCCGGGACAGGCGCTCGAGTTCCGCGACCGACAGCTCCTTGGGGTCGACGGCGACACCGCCCTTCCCGCCACCGAACGGCAGATCCATCAGGGCGGTCTTGAAGGTCATCCAGAACGCGAGCGTGGTGACCTCGGCGGCCGTGACCGACGGGTGGAAGCGGATGCCGCCCTTGGCGGGCCCACGTGTGTCGTCGTAACGGACGCGGTAGCCGGCGAAGGTGCTCATCGAGCCGTCGTCCATCCGTACGGGGATGGACACCTTCAACGACGAGATGGGCCGGCTGAGCCGTTCCCGGGCGTCCTCCGAGAGCCCCGCATGGGGACAGGCCTCGTTGAATCGGGTCGCGGCATCGTCGAGCAGATCGTCGGTCATCGCCAGGCTCCTGTCAGCGGCCACGGTGGCCAACGGGCCCGTCCGGGCCCGCCGTGCGGTCTAGCGCGCTTCGTCTCCGGCCGGGGCGCGGTTCACGACCGAATGGCCATCGACGCCGTACGGCCGGGCACCGGCCGCGACGCCGCACCACGAGCGCTCAGGCCGGCTTGACGAAGCGGACGTGGCTGACGTGCCAGGCGTCGCCGCCGTCGAAGCCGAACAGCTCCTCGCAGGCGATGGTGAACACCCGCCAGCGTTCGAGGGCCGCCCGCCCCGGCACCGGGTCGTCCGCCGCGTCGAGCAGGGCGATGACGCGCTCCCGCTGCGCATCGAGCCGGTCGAGCCACCCGTGCAGGGTCCGCGCGTAGTGCGTGCCCGACACCGCCCACCGGTCCTCGACCGCGAGGTCGGTGACGCTCATGACCAGCAGGTCGTGTGACGGCATCAGTCCGCCGGTGAAGAAGTGCCGCGCCATCCAGTCGGCGTTGCCACCGGTGTCGAAGGGGTACGGGTCCGTGTGGTGCGCGAAGACGTGGACGAACAACGTGCCGCCGGGACGGAGCCATCGGGCGATCCGTTCGGTCAGCACCCGGTGGTTGCGGACGTGCTCGAACATCTCGATGGAGACGACCCGGTCGAAGGCCGCATCCGTCACGACGTCGGCGTAGGCCCCCGGTCCGCCGTCGTCGCCGGCCCCGGACCCGAGCCGGTTCACGTCGCAGGTGAGTACCCGGACGTTGTCCAGTCCGCGCAGGGCGGCCTGCTTCTCGATGTGTTCGCGCTGGGTCGAGGAGTTCGAGACCGCGGTGATGCGCGAGGCCGGGTAGTGCGCGGCCATCCACAGGGTGAGCGAACCCCAGCCACAGCCGAGTTCGAGGACGTCCTGGCCGTCGACGAGTTCCGCCCGCTCGCACGTCAGCGCGAGCATGGACTCCTCCGCCTGCGCCAGGGTCGACACCCCGATCGGCCAGTGGGCCGACGAGTACTTCAGGTGCGGGCCGAGCATCAGTTCGAACAGCTCGGTGGGGACCTCGTAGTGCTGCTCGTTGGCCTCGTCGGTGTCGATCGCCACCGGCGAGGTCCCCAACGACGTGATCAGGGCACGTTTGCGGGCGTCGCGATCCTCGATCGACCCGGCCGTGCTCTGGGCGAGCCGCCGCCGCAGCAACTGGCGGATGCAGGCGCGCAGGAGCGGATCGGGCAGGATCCCACGGTCGATGACGGCATCGACGATGCGGGCTCCGAGCGGCACGCCGCTCACGCGATCCCCTCACGCTGCTCGCGGGCGACCTCGATGTCCTCCACCTCGGCCAGGTCCCACTTGCGCGGGGGCAGGTCGGCCTCACGCACGGCCACCAGCTGCCGGCCGTAGGGCTCGGTGCCGAGCGTGCCGTTCATCGACCGGGTCATGACCAGCTGCAGGTCGTTGATGTAGCGGGCCAGGAACGCCCCCTCGCAGTAGGCGAGGTAGAACTCCCACATGCGCACGAACCGGTCATCGAAGCCGAGCGCCTTGACCTCGTCGACGTTCGACAGGAACCGCTCGCGCCACCGGCGCAGCGTCTCCGCGTAGTGCATACCGATGTTGTCGACCTCCTCGACGAAGAGGTCGCCGTTGGACCCCATCGAACCGGCCATCGCCTCGAGCGAGGGCAGGTGCCCGCCGGGGAAGATGTAGCGCTGGATGAAGTCGGGGCGACGGCGGTAGTTGTCGTAGCGCTGCTCGGGAATGGTGATCACCTGGATCGCGGCCAGGCCGTCGGGGGCGAGCAGGCGGTCGACGGTCTCGAAGTAGGTGCCGAGGTAGCGGTGACCCACGGCCTCGAGCATCTCGATCGAGATGATCCGGTCGAAGCGGCCCTTGACCTCGCGGTAATCGACGATGCGGATGTCCACGAGGTGGTCGAGACCCTCGCGGACCATGCGCTCGCGGGCGTAGGCGGCCTGTTCCTCCGACAAGGTGATCCCGGTGACCCGGGCCCCGGTCGTGCGCGCGACATGCGAGGCGAAGCCGCCCCAGCCGCACCCGATCTCCAGCACGTGGCAGTCCGAATCGATCCTGGCCTTGGCGGCCAGACGCGCGTACTTCGCCTCCTGCGCCTGTTCGAGGGTGACCTTCGGGCTCTCGAAGTAGGCGGCCGAGTAGGTCATCGTGTCGTCGAGGAACAGCGCATAGAGCTCGTTGGAGAGGTCGTAATGGGCCTCGATGTTGCGTTTCGACTGCCCGAGGCGGTTGGCCCGCAGGCCGTGGATGAGCTTGTCACCGGCGATGTTGACCACGGCCGCCGGCGTGATGCGGCGCAGGGCCCGGCGGTTGGCGATCATGATGCGGATCAGCGACACGACGTCGTCGGAGGTCCACTCCCCCTCCATGTAGGACTCGCCGACGCCGACGGACGCCCCGTGCAGCAGCCGGGTGAAGAACGACCAGTCGCGCACGTGGATCTCGGAGCGCAGCTCCGAGTCCTGGTTGCCGAACACCCGCTGACGTCCGTCCGGCAGCGTGACCACGAGGTGGCCGACCTGGAGCTGGTCCAGCATGCTCGCCGTCGTGTGCAGGGCGCGCCGTTCGGCGGCGCTGGGCGGGCGACGGGTTGGCGGCGATGGCACGGGACGGGTCACGGGGTGCGCTCCTGGCTGGTTGCGATGCGTTCGGGGTGAGGGGGGGTGCGGATGGCGGCCACCCCGTCGTCGGGCGGTTCGGGCTTGCGATGGAAGCGCACCCGCCTGGCCACGAGTCGCAGCGCCTGCAGGTGGATCAGGGCGACGGTGCGCAACGTCATCAGCGGGTGGCGCGCCACGGTCGACCACAGGCGGCGACTGTCGAGCGGCACCAGACGACCGTGCTGGGTGGCATCGAACAGCGGGCCCTGGGCGTCGTCCACGTCGATGTGCGCGGTGAGCCGATCGGCCGAACGTGCGAAGGCGAAGCGGTAGCGCAGACCGTCGATCGGCAGGAACGGCGAGACGTGGAAGGCCTTGTCGGCCGCGGCGCGCACGGTGCCGTCCGGGCGTCGATCGAGGTCGTCGAGCACGTAGCCGTGCAGTTCACCGAAGGTGTTGTGCACCTCGGCGACCACGAGCTCGAGTTCGCCATCGACGTCGTGGCAGAACCACCAGCTGACCGGATCGAAGACGTGGCCGAGCACCCGCAGGTTGGTCAGCACCTCGATCCGACCGCCGGGCAGCTCGTGGCCCTGCCCGGCCAGCCAGCGCCGCAGTTTCTCGCGGACCGGCAGCGGATCGGGACCGAAGTGGTCGGTGTCGCGGAACCCCACCGGTGCCCGTCGTCCGTAGCCGAATCCCGCCAGACGCCGGTCGAGCCGCGCGAGCTCGTCGAGGTCGAGCAGGACGTGGTAGGTGCGGTAGCGGAACGCGTTCGCCCGTGGACGACGGCGCCGGTGGCGCACGGTGCCGACGAGCAGGCGTGAGTGCCCGACCCCGGGTGCGGTCAGTGCGGCCATCGGACACCCAGATGACTGGCGACCCGGACCGCGGACCACAAACCGTCCTCGTGGAAGCCATAACGGTGGTAGGCCCCGGCGAAGAAGGTGCGGTTGCGGCCGTTGAGTTCGTCGAGGTGGTCCTGGGTCCCGACCGTCCGCGGGGTGTAGCCGGGGTGGGTGTAGTTCAGCCGCCGCAGCACGGTGTCGGGCGCGGGTGGGCGCGAGGGGTTGAGGGTGACCACGTACTCGTCGGGCTCGTCGAGCGTCTGCAACCGGTTCATGTGGTAGCTGAGGCTCACGCGCTCGGTGGGAACACGGCAGTCGTCGAGCAGGTAGTTCCACGACGCCCACGCACGGCGCGAGCGGGGCAGCAGCGATCGGTCGGTGTGCAGGAACGTGTCGTTGTCGCTGTAGCTCCAGGCCCCGAGCAGTTCCTTCTCACGGACGTCCGGGTCGTCGAGCAGCCCGAGCGCCTCGTCGGCGTGGGTGGCGACGACCGCCGCGTCGTAGCGCGAACTGGTGCCGTCACCGAATCGGGCGGTCACGCCGTCACGGTCGCGCTGCAGCCCCACCACCCCCGCATCGGTGCGGATCCGGTCGGCGAACGGGGCGGTCAACGCCGGGATGTAGGCGGAGGTCCCGCCGACCACGGTGCGCCACTGGTGGTGGGTGCTGACCCCGAGCAGCCCGTGGTTGGCGAAGAAGCGCAGCAGCGTGTGCAGCGGGAAGCTCTCCACGACCTCGGTGCCCGACGACCAGATCGCCGCCGCCATCGGCAGCAGGTAGTGCGCGCTGAAGCCGTGGCCGAATCCTGCGGCAGCGAGGAAGCGCCCGAGCGGGACCTGACGGGTCCGCGGGTCGTCGACCAACCGGCGTCCGAGCCGGTTGAAGCGCGCGATGTCGGCGAGCATGCGCAGATAGGTCGGATCGGCCAGGTTGCGGGGCTGGGCGACGAGCCCGCGGGCGTTGCCGGCGTACTCGAGGTCACAACGGTCACAGCGCAGCGACCAGGACATGTCGGAGGCCTGGGTGGCGACCCCGAGTTCGTCGAACAGTCGGACCAGCAACGGGTAGGTCGCCTCGTTGTAGACGATGAACCCGGTGTCGATCCCGAGTCCGCGGCCGTCCGGACGCTCGATCTGCACGGTGTTGGTGTGGCCACCGAGCCGTGGCTGCCGCTCGACGACGTCGATCTCGTGACGTGGCGCGAGCAGCCAGGCCGCGGACAGTCCCGCGATCCCGCTCCCGACGACGACGATGCGCACCCTTGTGCCTTTGTGGCCGGCGATCCGGGTCCACCACGGTGGTGGCCGGCCGACGACGTGCGCGTGGTTCGGGTCGCACGGCCGCCGGGTTGGGCGCACATGCTACGGCGCGCGATCCGGACTCGACGGGCCGCTGCCCCGCCCCGGTCACGGCCGCTGCACGACAGAACCGAGGTCGCGCGATACCCCCCATGAGCCGCGCGGCCTCGGTCCTGTGACGTGATCCCCCGTGCTCCCCCGTGCTCCCCCGTCGATCCCCCGTCGCGTCCCTCGCCCCCCCGAGCGAACTGCGTGGGTCGCGTGTCGTGACGGTGCCGATGGGCCGTGCCCGAGCACATCGTTAGTAAGCCACCTGTCCGGCACGAGTTCAATCGTGCCGCCACCGCTCTTCGCAGGGTGGTGGTACCACCACCAGGCGGGACGGTCCGCGCCGGGCCCGCGGCTAGGCTGCCCTCCGGCGTCGACCGACAGGCAGCGCGTGACCTCCCGCATCACGAGACTGCTGATCGCCGAGGACGACTATCTCGTCCGTGAGGGTGCCCGTGCCGTGCTCGACCTGCACCCCAGGATCGAGGTGGCGGGCACCGCGGGTGATGGCGACGAGCTCCTCGCGCTGTTCGACGAGACCGACCCGGATGTGGTCCTGCTCGACATCCGCATGCCGCCGACCTTCACCACCGAGGGCATCGATCTGGCGCTCAGGCTGCGCAGCGAGCATCCGACGCTGGGCATCGTCGTGCTCTCGCAGCACGCGGATCCGGAGTACGCCCTGGAGCTGCTGCGGGACGGCTCCGACCGGGTCGCCTACCTGCTCAAGGAACGCCTCGGCGACGCGGACCGCCTGGTCGCCGCCATCGAGGAGGTGCGCGACGGTGGCTCCATCCTCGATCCGCGCATCATCGAGGCGCTCCTGGAGGCCCAACGCCGGCGGACCGCCTCGAAGCTGGCCGGGCTCACGCCCCGCGAGCTCGAGGTGCTGTCGCTGATGGCCTCAGGACGGGGGAACGCCGCCATCGCCCGGGAACTGACGATCACCGACCGGTCCGTCGAGAAACACTCCAACGCCATCTTCCGCAAGCTGGGCCTGGCCGAGGACCTCGAGCTCAACCGGCGTGTCGCCGCCGTGCTGTTCTACCTCCAGCGCTCGGGTGACTGAGCGCACGGCCGCGTCGTAACTGGCGGCCGTCGGTGCGTCGTCGTCCCGACCCGACAGCGGGAGCAGGGCCTCGATGCGTGTCCCGCGGCCAGGCTGCGACGAGACCTGCAGGGTGCCGCGCAGCGCGTTGACCCGGTCGCGCATGTGGACCAGCCCACCGGCCCGTCCGGTCGAGCCCACCTGGAACCCGATCCCGTCGTCCTCCGCGACCACACGGAGCTGGTCGACCTCGTGGGTGATGCGAATCGAGACGCGGCCCGCGTCCGCGTGCTTGAGCGCGTTCAGGACCGCTTCCGAGAGCAGGAAGTAGCCGTTGATCTCCACCTCGGGGTCGAGCCGGGGCAGGGGGTCGGGGTGCAGGGTGACGTCGAGCGGGATGTCCGCGCGGCTGGCCAACGAGAACAGGGCGGGACCGAGTCCCCGGTCGCGCAGGATGGAGGGGAACAGCTGATGACCGGTCGAGCGCAACTGATCGAGCAGGTTGTCGATGGACGCCGCCAACGAGGCCGTCACCGTGTCGAGCTGCTCCGGGTCGTCGGCGAGCTGCGCCCGGGCGACGCCGACCTGCATCCGCAGGACGACCAGCTGCTGCTGGATGCCGTCATGCAGGTCCTGGGCGACGCGCTGACGCTCGTCGTCCTGCACGCCGACGATCCGTCGCGCCGCCTCCTGCAGGGCGTCCGCCTGGCGACCGATCACCAGCAGCTGCGCCCGCAGCGCGCGACGCATCCGCTCCAGCGCCTCGGCCAGGCGCCCGATCTCGTCACGCCGGGCGACGTCGAACCGGCGATCGAGGTCCCCGGCGGCGATGGCGGTCGCCGTCTCGGTCAGACGGAGCACCGGCCGGGTCAGCACCTGGGCGAGGACGTAGGCCATCCCCCCACCCACGGCGAACAGCAGCAGGGCCATCAGCAACCGGGTGCGCGCGAGCCCACCGCCGAGGCCGGCGAGCTGATCCCCCGCGACGAGTCCGATCGTCGCGGGCGTGTCCCACGCCCGGTCGCTCCCGATCGCGATGTAGCGCACCAGACGCCCGTCCTCGGTCTGCTGGGTGGTGCGCAGCTGCTGCCACGCACCCAGCGGGACCAGGTCCGGTCCCGGTGCCGAATCCGCGTCCCCGGTCGCGCGTTCGGCCCGAAGCGTCGTGGCCAAGACCTCACCGTCGACGACGACCTCGATGCCCTGCACCCCGGTCTCACGCAGCCAGCGACGCAGTGCCAGGTCGTTGATCGCATAGCCAGCGACCAGCAACCGCGGTTCGGCCTCGAGACGGTCGATCGGCAGGGCGTAGGCCACGGCGAAGCCACCGTCGGCGAGCGGGACGACCCGCTGGGTACTGCCCGGCGAGCGGGCCACCTCCCGGGCCTCGACGGGGTCGAGTGGCGCGAAACCGGCGCGGGCGGGCAACCCGGCCCGCGAGGCGGTACCGGTCGCCACGTCGACGACGCCGATCAGATCGATGCGCGGATCGGAGAGCCGGACGACCGACAGTGTCCGCAGCGCCATGGCGTCCGGCCCCTCGGGCACGTCGATGCCGGGCGTCACGCCGAACAGCCCCTGGGAGATGGTCGACATCAGCCGGTTGGTGCGGGTGGCGTCCGCGGTGATGCGTTCGTCGAGCAGATCCCCGGTGTCGGCGAACAGACGCACCGCCTCGGTCTCGAGCTGCTGGCTGGTGATCCGGGTCTCGAGCAGCAGGGTCACCACCGACGCGATGGCGAGCACGGCGACGAACGAGGCGATGAGCTTGGGCAGCAGGGCCGCGTCACGGGTGAACGCCGCGCGCAGATCCCGGAGACGCTCGTCGACGTGCGGGGGCAGGTTCACCGTTGCGCCGCCCACCGCTCCGCGAACGCCTGCACCTCGGCCATCGCCTCCGCGGGACTGCGACGTTGGGCCAGCGCGGACTCGAGCCCGTCCCGGAACGCGGCGGCGACCTCGGGATAGGCGATCAGCGGCATCACCTCGGCCGAGGGCAGCTGCGCCACGAACGCCGCGAGATCCGGCGAGGACGTGAACAACGGATCGTCGTACACGCGGGCCCGGGCCGGCAGCCGCCCCTCCTCGGCCGCCAGGCGCAGCGCGACGTCGTCGGCGGTCAGGGCCAGCATGAGTTCGAAGGCCAGATCGGGATGCTCGGCGTCGACCGGCACGAACAGACTCGACCCCCCGAGCACCGTGCGTGGACTCGTCGGATCCTGCTGCGGCAGGGGCAGGATCGCCACGTCCTCGACCGCGGTGTCCGCCTGCGCGGCCCGACGCGTGGTCGGCAGGTCCCACGAACCCGAGACGTGCATCGCGGTCTGCCCGACGGTGAACGACGCGATCGCATCCAGGGACAGATCCGGAGCCAACGGTGGCGGCGCATCACCGGTCGCGACCAGGTCGACCAACAGGGACAGCGCCTCGATGGTCGCCGGGTCGTCGAAGGTGAACACCGGCGTGCCGTCGTCGCGGACCTCGTCGATGAGCTGCCCCCCGTTCGCGGTGATCCAACCGTAGGCGGCCCAACTGCTCGCGGTCACGGCGATCGCCCGATCGGCCGAGGTGTCGGATCGCAACGACGACGCCGCCGCACGGAAGCTGGTCGGGGTCAGCAGGTCCTCGGCATCGATACCGGCCTCGTCGAGCA